>JAABUP010003896.1_pt1 | contig 25601 bp, 25 predicted proteins | sample 5559201 | NCBI WGS metagenome assembly JAABUP01 (sample SAMN10711887, study PRJNA513373) | rock metagenome | isolation source: Antarctica rocks | place: Antarctica
CGCGAGCTGGGTTTAGAACGTCGTGAGACAGTTCGGTCCCTATCCGCCGCGCGCGCAGGAGACTTGAGAAGGGCTGTCCCTAGTACGAGAGGACCGGGACGGACGAACCTCTGGTGTGCCAGTTGTACTGCCAAGTGCACGGCTGGTTAGCTACGTTCGGAAGGGATAACCGCTGAAAGCATCTAAGCGGGAAGCTCGCTTCAAGATGAGGTCTCCCACAGGGTCAACCTGGTAAGGCCCCCGACTAGACCATCGGGTTGATAGGCCGGAAGTGGACGTGCGGTAACGCATGAAGCTGACCGGTACTAATAGGCCGAGGGCTTGACCACAAAGAAGCTACGCGTCCACTGTGCGGTTCCTGAGCTGCGGTCGGGAGACCAAACTCAATAGCGTTTCGGCGGCCATGGCGAAAGGGAAACGCCCGGTCCCATTCCGAACCCGGAAGCTAAGCCTTTCAGCGCCGATGGTACTGCGTGGGAGACTGCGTGGGAGAGTAGGACGCCGCCGGACATCTTCGTCAAGCGGGGACACCTTCGGGTGACCCCGCTTGACGCATGTCCGGGGCCTTGTTCGCATCCACGAGGAGAACCATGCCGCCGCCTGAACGCCATCGTCCCGGGCGGGCATCCGCCGCCCGCGGCCGTCCCCGCCCCAGTGATTCTCCGACGCCCCCGGCACCTGCCGACCGAAGCGCATCCGCTGGAAGGTCGCCCGCACGAGGCAGGGGAGCGGGTGGAGCTGACGACCGAAACAGCAAAGGCTCGACGCCGCGTGCCGGTGCCCCGCCGGTTGCCGGCGACCCATCGCAAGGGCGCGGAGGTTCCTCACCGATCGCCGCCTCGTCTCGGCGGGCAGCCGCCAATACGTGGCCGACGCCGGCGTCGCGCCGATCCGCAGAGTCGAGGGGCCGTGCGGCAGAGTCGAGGGGCCGTGCGGCAGAGTCGAGGGGCCGTGCGGCAGAGCCGAGGGGCCGTGCGGCAGAGCCCAGGGGCCGTGCGGCAGAGCCGAGGGGCCGTGCGGCAGAGCCGAGAGGCGGTGCCGTCAGTCGCGGCGCAGCAAGCGACAGGTCCCGCAACACCGGCGCTCGGGCGAACGACGGACGGCCGCAGGGCACCGGGGTGCGGCGGGACGCAGCGCGTACGAGCGAGCCGCGGGGCGCGGGTTCGACCCATCCGGGGACTGGATCGGCCTGGTCATCGCGATCAGGCGAGGCTGCACGTTCTGAGCACCGCACACGCCCGGGGCCTGCCGAAGACGGCCGCCGTCCTGCACGCCCGGCAGTCGAGAGCAGGCCGGACCGCGGGCTCGGGCGCGCCGACGATCGCGAGCGGCGGCCTGCCCGACCGGCACCCGAAGGACGCTACGAGCGGACGCAGGCGCGGCCCGAGCACAGCCGCCCGCGGGAGAGGGCGCGCCGGCTCGACTCTGCGGCGCCTCCGCCCCTGCCGGATGACGTGACCGCCGACCAGCTCGATCCAGAGGTTCGCCGCGGCCTGCGGTCCTTGAGCAAGGATCGGGCCGACGAGGTCGCTCGTCACCTGGTGCAGGCCGGCAGGCTGCTGGACGACGAGCCCCGTGCCGCTCTGCGCCATGCCCGCGCAGCTCGCTCGGGAGGCGCTCGCATCCCCAGCGTCCGGGAGGCGGTCGGGCTGGCTGCCTACGCGGCCGGAGAGTGGGCGGAGGCGCTGTCGGAGCTGCGCACCTACCGCCGCATGACCGGTGACGTCGAGCACCTGGCGCTGATCGCCGATGCACAGCGGGGTCTGGGCAGGCCAGCGAAGGCGCTCGAGGTGCTGGACGAGCCGCAGATCGAGCGCATGCCCGCGGCTGCCCGCATCGAGCTGCTGCTGGTCGCCTCCGGCGCCCTGCGCGACCTCGGCCGGCCGGACGAGGCAGTCGAGGTTCTGTCCGTGCGGGAGCTCGACAGCCCGAGCGTGCGGCCGGAGACCGCCCGCCTCTGGTACGGCTACGCCGACGCTTTGCTGGCGGCGGGCCGGCGGGAGGAGGCCGTGCAGTGGTTCGAGGCCGTTGCCGCAGCCGACGACGACCAGACCGACGCTGCCGAGCGCCTCGAGGCTCTGGGAGCCGGCGCCGGGGTGCGGTTGTTCGAGCCAGATGACGAGGCGCCGGTTGACACCCAGCCGGCGCAACCTGGGGACAGCTGAGCGCTGTCCACAGGCCGGAGCGAGACGCCCTGCCGCGTCGGCCCGTTCGACGATGCTCACCTCGCGGGCCGACCGGCGGCGCCGCGAGGGGAGCGCGATGACGTCACAGACCGAGTACTCGACCAACAAGTCCGGCGAGGCTGACGAGCCACCTGTCGCCGACGCCGGGGGCATCAATCTGGTGTACCTGCGGGGCGTCCTGGCGAGCCCACCCGGTCCCAGCCCGTCCGCTGACACCGACACCATGTGGGCGCTTCAAGTGCCGGCGGGGGCGGGCAAGCACGGGGGCGACCGGTTCGACTGCCGCGTCGCCAACCCGGAGATCGTCGCCAGCTGCTCCGACTGGGCCGTTGGCGCAGTCGTGGAGGTTCAGGGGAGCCTGCGGCGCCGCTTCTTTCGCGCCGGCGGCGCCACGGTCAGCAAGGTGGAGATCGCGGTCACCAGCGCGACCCTCGTCGAGGCCGCACCGGCAACGGTCGAACCGCCGGCACCCGCGCCTGGGCGGGCGGACTAGCGCGTGTCCGTCCTGCCGTCGATGCTTCCCACTGAGCGCATCAGCAGCCCGGTCCGCGGCTTGGGCGTGAACAGGGTCGACTTGCGCGGCATCCGGTCGCCCGCTGCCGCCACGGCTGCTACGGCGCCGACCGGAGTCGGGTTGAGCAGCAGCGCCAGTCCGCCTTCACGGGCGGCCGCCAAGGCGGCCGGTGCGTCGTGCCGGTAACCGACGACGCCCTCGTTGTCCTCGAGCCCCCACAGGTATCGGACGAGCAGGTAGTGCGCAACGGTCACGTCGAGCTCGCGCCACGCGGTGCAGCGGTCGGTCGGGATGGCCCGCTGCAGCGCGGCCGGGTCAGGATCGGTCAGCAGGAACGCCTCGCTCCCGTCCGAGATGGCGAAGGCGTGCCCGCGCTGGCCCGCGTCGGCGAGCTGCTCGAGCAGCGCAGCCGGGTTGCTCGTGGCCATCGCAGTCACGCGAAAGCCGCCTGCTGCAGCCTTGGCGGCAGCATCGAGGGACAGTTCCGCGACAACCCGGTGGATCGCGTGCACCTGCGGCCCGAAGGCCGCGGTGTCGACGAGCAACGCGAGCCCGGCGTCCCACGGACCGGGGCCGGCACCCGCCGCGTGCTGGTCGTCCTGGTACTGCAGGTAGGTGGCGTAGCGATGGTGCCCGTCGGCGATCGTCGCCCGGCGTGGCCCCAGGTCGGCGGCGACCTCGGCGTGCCGTGCCGAGTCGGTCACGGCCCACAGCCGGTGCCGGATGCCGTCGGCCGTCGTGAGGTCGGCGAGCACCGGCAGCTGGTCCGCCTCGGCCACGATGCGGGACGTCGCGCCGCCCCCGTCATAGGCCAGCACGATCGGCTCGAGGTTGACCCCGGTTGCCTGGAGCAGGGCTAAGCGGTCGGCCACCGGGCCGGCCATCGTGCTCTCGTGCGGCAGAACGATCTTCTCGTCGGCCCGGGCCAGGCCGACGCCGCCGACGATCCCCCGCTGCACGTGCCCGTCCGCCTGCTCCTCGTACACGTAGAGGGCGGGTTCGGGGTCCTGGCCGAGCACGCCGTCGTCGGTCCACTGGCGCAGTGTCCCCGCGGCATGCGCGTAGCGGTCCCCCTGGGCGTCGCCATCGGTCGGCAGGGTCAGGCGGACGACGTTGTGGGGGTCCTGGGCGGCGAGGGCATCGCGCTCATCGTCGTCGATCACGTCGTAGGGAGGGCTGGTCACCGCCGCCAGGGCGTCGCTGTCGAGCGCGTAGCGAAGCGCCCGGAAGGGCAACAGCTGCAGGCTGGTTGCACGAGGCACAGCCCGGTCGTCGACCGAGGCACCCGCCTGATCGGACGGCCCTCGATCCGAGGCTGCCTGACGAGAAGTCGGCTGGGCGGGCATGCTGCGATGGTAGGCAGCGCTGGCCGGCGGCAGAGGCGGTGCGCCCCGATCCCCGGCACGGCGCGGACGGAGGTGTCAGGTGGATCACGACGGTGCGGCCGATCCCGAGCCCGGTGCTGTGTCGACCGGCGAGCCTGCCGGGGAGGTGTACGACTGGTTCGTCCGAGGGCGCGCGCTCCTCGATGCCGGAGATGCCGCACCGGCCGTCCAGCTGCTGACTCGCTGTGCCCGGGTCGAGCCGGCGTCTCGCAGCATCCTGGAGACGCTGGCCCGGGCGCAGTTCCAGGCGGGTCAGCTCACGGCGGCGCAGGAGAGCTTTGGCCGACTGGTCGAGGCGGACCCGGCTGATGACTATGCGCAGTTCGGCCTCGGCCTGACCTGCCGGCGTCTCGGGGACCTGCGCGGCGCCGTGGAGCACCTCTCGCTCGCCGTGGCGATGCGGCCCGACCTCGCTCACTACGGCCGCGAGCTCTCGTACGCCCGCGCGGCCTTCCGGACGCCGGCGCGACGCGAGGCACTGTGAGCCCGCTGAAGGCCTCGGGGGTGCTGCAGACCAGCTACGACGTCGCGCTGCTCGACCTTGACGGCGTGGTGTACCGGGGAGCGGAGGCCGTTGCGGGAGCGGCTGACGCGCTGGCGGCAGCCCGCGCGGCCGGGATGCGGCTGGCCTTCGTCACCAACAACGCGTTGCGCGAGCCCGCCGACGTCGCCACCAAGCTCGAGGGAGCCGGTGTGCCGGCGGGCGCTGACGACGTCGTGACGTCCGCCCAGGCCGCTGCGCGGGTGCTGGCCGACCGACTGGAACCGGAAGCAGCGGTGCTGGTCTGCGGGGGGGCCGGTCTACGGACCGCAGTGGAACGGGCCGGCCTGCGTGCGGTGGTGTCGGCCGACGACGCGCCCGCGGCCGTCGTCAACGGCTTCGATCCGACGCTCGACTACGAGCGGCTGGCCGAGGCGTCCCTCGCGATCCGCGGCGGTGCGTGGTGGGTGGCGAGCAACCTCGACCTCACAGTCCCGGCCGAGCGCGGGCTGCTGCCGGGCGCCGGCTCGATCATCGCGCTGCTGCGCGCGGCGACCGGCTGCGAGCCGCTCGTCGCCGGCAAGCCGGAACGCGCGCTGCACGAGGAGTCCATCCTGCGCACTGGTGCCACCAAGCCGCTGGTCGTCGGTGACCGGCTCGACACCGACATCGAGGGGGCCAACCGCCGAACGACACCCAGCCTGCTCGTCCTCACCGGCGTGGCGACCCTGGCCGACGTCCTGCGCGCGGACGAGATCCAGCGCCCCACCTTCATCGCCCGCACGCTGGCGGCGCTGGCCGCCCCACAGCCGGCGGTTGACCTGCAGCGCCAGGCGGGCGAGCACGCGGCGACGTGCGGCGGTTGGCGGGCGGTCGCGCACGACGGGACCCTGTGCTGGGACCCGGTCGAGGATTCCGCTGAGCCGGCCGCAGCGGGCCGCTTCGACGAGCTCGACCCCGTTCGCGCAGGTCTGCAGGCCGCGTGGGCTGCGGCTGATGCCGGGCACCCGGTAGCAGCGTCGGTCGGCGCAGTGCCGCCCGGGTGCGACGAGCTCGGGCTCGCCCAGGCGTAGCGGGCGGGGCAGTAAGGGGCACTGAGCAGCGTTCTGGGTCCAGCTGCGCAGCCTGCTCAGATCCAGCTGCGCAGCCCATTCAAATCCAGCTGCGCAGCCTGAGCAGGTCGAGCACGGTGGCCTCCACATGCAGCCGGCGGGTGGCCCACGCCACGCCGGGCCCCAGATGACCGGCCGTCAATGACAACAGGTCGTCGCTGGCCACCGTGAAGCGGATCTGCGGCCGGGTCGCACCCTTCTCGAACACGTCGATCAGGCGGCCGTCGTGCAGCCGACCCGAGAACGTCACCCCGAGGTCGGACACCCGGCACTCGAGCGTGCGATCGAGCGCGTGCTGGCGGCGGACGTGCTCGTCGACCGCGTCGAGGCGCTGCGACAGCTCCGCAAGGGCAAGTGCGCACTGCTCCTTGGTGGCCATCAGGGCGCAGTTTGCCACTCCAGCTGTGCCCGGTGACGGACCTGCCGCGCGGCACCGCCGGGCGGGGCCGCAGAGGCGGTAGCGTCCCGCGAGCAGGACTGGCCCGTCAGGGGCGGCGAGGACGGCGACGAGAGGGGCCCCGGCAGCATGCAGGACCCGGCAGGCCACCAGAGGGCACCGGCGAGCAGCGCGGGTGAGCGGGAAGCCGACCCGCCCGCTGGCCTCCCGGGGGCCGAGCGGCAGCTGAACGAGGTCGACGAGCTGGCGCTCGAGCGGCACCCCGAGGCGTTCGCGGCCATCGACGCCCAGCTCCGCCGCGCCCTGCAGACGCCGCGAGACGGCTGACCTCTCGTGGCCACCCGGTCACGGTTGGACGCCGAGCTGGTGCGGCGCGGTCTTGTGCCGAGCCGGGAGCAGGCGGCCGCAGCCATCGCCTCCGGCCGCGTCCTCGTGGGTGGGCGGCCCGCAGCAAAGCCGGCCACGGCCGTCGCTCCCGGCGAGCCGATCGTCGTGCGCGGCGACGATCCCGGGTGGGCTTCCCGAGGGGCGCACAAGCTGCTGGGCGCCCTCGAGGCGTTCGCGGCCGCGGATCCGCCACTGACCGTCGCGGGTCGCCGGTGCCTCGACGCGGGTGCGTCCACGGGCGGCTTCACCGACGTCCTGCTCCGGCACGGTGCTGCCTCGGTTCTCGCCGTCGATGTGGGCTACGGGCAGCTGCTGTGGCGGTTGCGGAACGATGAGCGAGTGACCGTGCTCGACCGGACCAACGTGCGATATCTGACGGCCGCTGACGTGGGCGACCCGGTCCAGCTTGTCGTCGGTGACCTGTCCTTCATCCCGCTGCACCTCGTCCTGCCGGCGCTGAGTGCCGTGACCGGCCCGGACACTGACCTCGTCCTGCTGGTCAAACCGCAGTTCGAGGTGGGGCGCGAGCGCCTCGGTGCGGGGGGAGTCGTACGCGATCCCGAGCTTCGGGCAGCCGCGGTCCGGGGCGTCGCGGGCGCAGCCTGCCCGCTGGGGTTCGGCGTGGCCGGGGTCGTCGCGAGCCCGCTGCCAGGGCCCGCCGGCAACGTGGAGTACCTGCTGTGGCTTCGCCCCGGAGCCGGGCCGCTGGACGAGGACGCGCTGCGCACCGCGATTGCGGACGGTCCGTCGTGACGGCGCCGAGCGACCGCGAGGTGCTCGTCGTCGCGCATCCGCGCCGCCCCGTGGTACGCGACGGCGCCCAGCGGGTCCTCGACATGCTCGCCGACGCCCGGGTGACCCCGCGCGTGCTGGAGGACGAAGTGGGCGAGCTCGACCTGTCCCGGGCGCGGGAGGTCCGCGGCACCGAGGCGGCAGCCGGCGTCGAGGCCGTGCTAGTGCTCGGTGGTGACGGGAGCCTGCTGCGCGCGGCCGAGCTGGCCCGCGGACACGGGGTGCCGCTGCTCGGCGTCAACCTCGGCCACGTCGGCTTCCTGGCCGAGACCGAGCCCGACGCCCTCGAGCAGACCGTCGAGCACCTGCTGAGACGCGACTACGTCGTCGAGCAGCGCATGACCGTCGACGTCGTCGTGCGGCGGGACGGCACCGAGTTGGTGCGCTCATGGGCACTCAACGAGATCTCACTGGAGAAGGTCGACCGGGGCCGGATGATCGAGTGCCTGCTCGAGGTGGAGGGGCGACCGCTGTCGCGCTGGTCCTGCGACGGTGTGGTGTGCGCGACCCCCACCGGGTCGACGGCCTACGCCTTCTCGGCCGGGGGCCCCGTGGTCTGGCCGGACGTCGAGGCCCTGCTCGTCGTGCCGATCAGCGCGCATGCCCTGTTCGCGCGGCCGCTGGTGGTGTCACCGGCGGCCACCGTCGCCCTGGAGGTGCAGGAGGCCACCAGCGCCGGGCTTTTGACCTGCGACGGGCGCCGGGCCTTCGACGTGCCGGTCGGCTCTCGGGTGGAGGTGGTGCGGGGGAGCGAGCCGGTCCGGCTCGCTCGCGTGCTGCCCCAAACCTTCGGCGACCGCCTGGTGGCCAAGTTCGACCTGCCGGTGGCCGGCTGGCGGGGGAAGCGGACGAGCGCGGGCAGCGGCGCATCGTGATTTTGTCCGTGGCATGCCCTACAGTCTGCTCGTGGACTCGAACAGGTGTGCGAAGCACGAGCCAGGGCGGGTGCTGGCAGACGGCTGGGCAGGGGTGCCGGGGTGAGCCTGGTTGAGTTGTCGGTGCGGGGCCTGGGCACCGTCGAGCACGCCGTGCTCGAGCCCGGCGGCGCACTGACGGCCGTGACCGGCGAGAGCGGCGCGGGGAAGTCGATGCTCATGCTCGGCCTGGCCCTGCTCGGAGGCGCCAAGGCCGATGCTGCACTGCTGCGCGAAGGCTCCGGGCGGATCCGGGTGGAGGCCCGGTTCCGGACCGGCGCCGGCGACCCCGCTGTCGTCCGCGCGCTCGAGGCCGGAGCGGAGCTCGACGACGGCGAGCTGCTGGTCGGTCGTGACGTCATGCCCACCGGGCGCTCGCGCTGTCACGTAGGGGGCTGCAGCGTTCCGCTCACCCTGCTGGCAGAGGTGAGCTCCGGGCTGTTGCAGATGACCAGCCAGTCTGCCCAGGTCCGCCTGGCCCGCCCGGCTGAGCAGCGCGACGCGCTCGACAGGTACGCGGGCGACGAGGCGCTGGCCCTGCTCCACGAGTACGAGCAGGTCTACGTCACCTGGCGGGCTGCCGTTGCCGATCTCCACGAGCTCACCGGCCGCCGGCGTGCCTCAGCCGTCGAGGCCGAGCTCCTGCGCGCGCAGCTGGCCGAGGTCGAGCAGCTCGACCCCCAGCCAGGCGAGGACGCCGCCCTCGCCGAGGAGGCCGACCGCCTGCAGGCAGCTGCGACGCTCGCCACGTCGGCTCTCGGCGCGGTGGCGGCGATCGCGGGTGACGAGCGGTCCGACGACGGGTGCAGCGCTCTGACGGCTGTGTCGGCTGCCCGGGCGGCGCTGTCGGGCGCGTCCGACCTCGACGACGCGCTGGGCGAGGTGTCGGCGCGCCTGGCCGGCATTGCCGCCGAGCTTGGTGACGCCGCCTCGACCCTGGCGGCGCGGCTGCAGGACCTCGCACCGGACGAGTCACGCCTGGGGCAGGTGGCCGAACGCCGCGCTGCCATGCGGCGGCTGACCCGCGCGCACGGGCTCGACGTCGACACGCTCCTTGGTTGGGCTGCCGACGCGGCGCAGCGGCTCGCCGAGCACGACGGAGCGGAGAGCCGGCTCGACGCCCTCGTGGCCCAGGAGAAATCCCGCCGCGAGGCGCTGCTGGTGCTCGCCGCGGGACTAACCGAGCTGAGGCGGACCGCCGCGGCCAAGCTCGCGACAGAGGTGACAGCCACGCTCGCCGACCTTGCCATGCCCCAGGCACGGCTCGATGTCCGGATCCAGCCGCTGGCCCCGCAGTGGTCTGGGGGTGCCGCGGGTGCCGCGGGTGCCGCGGGTGCCGCCGGTGCAGCCGGGCTGGGCGCGCACGGGGCAGATGACGTCGCGCTGCTGTTGCAGGCGCATCCCGCGTCGCCGCCGCAGCCGCTCGGACGGGGGGCGTCCGGCGGCGAGCTGTCCAGAGTCCTGCTGGCGCTCGAGGTCGCCCTGAGCGATGCCCGCGAGTCCTCGACCCTCGTCTTCGACGAGATCGACGCCGGGGTGGGCGGTCGGACTGCAGCCGAGGTCGGGCGCTTGCTGGCTCGGCTCGGTGGCAGGCGGCAGGTGCTGTGCGTCACGCACCTGCCGCAGGTGGCCGCCTTCGCCGAGCAGCACGTGCTGGTGCACCGCGACAGGAGCGCACCGGGTGCTCCTACCGTCGTCACGGCGCTCGAGGGCACAGCCCGGGTCACCGAGCTGTCACGGATGCTCGCCGGGGTCGACGACAGCAAGCTCGCGCGCGGGCACGCCCGCGAGCTGCTGGCAGCGGCCGCGCGCGGCGAGCGGTGACGGTCGGGCTGCGGTGCATGGGCGTCGACGCGCGGCCGAGCACCGACCGACGGACGAGCACCGCGGCGCAACTGAGCATGGTCAAGGAACTGGTGGGAGTCGGAGCGTCGCGGTGCCGGGCGGGCCGCGGCACTGTGCACACTGGTGCTCGTGAAGCTCGGGTCGCCTCGCCGGTCGCGTCCCGGCGGAGCGGGGGCGGGGGTCGACCCGGTCGTAGGTGCCTATGGGAATCCCTTGGGGCGAGCGCAGACCGGGCAGGCAGGGGTCGTCGTGGCCACTGCCCGGGTCGATGCCCGCACGAAGGCGCTGGTCCGCCGGTTGCGGCCGGGTGAGATCGCCGTCGTCGACCACGTCGACCTCGACCGCGTCTGTGCCGAGGAGCTGCTGGCCGCTGGAGTCGTAGCGGTCGTCAACGCAGCAGCCTGCGTCTCCGGGCGCTATCCGGCTCGGGGCACGGGCCTGCTGCTGGAGGCGGGTGTCCCGGTCCTCGACCGCGTCGGCGGCGACCTGCTCGATGCTGTGCACGACGGCGAGACGCTGCTGCTGGACGGTTCGAGCCTGAGCCGCATGGCCCCGCTCGGCGGCACCGAGGTCGTCGGCATCGGCGACCGGTTGAGCGGGCCGGACGTGGCGGCGGTCGTCGCCCTGGCCCGGGCCCGGCTTGCGGAGCAGGTGGAGGCGTTCGCGTGCAACACGCTCGAGCACCTGCGGACCGAACGCTCCGCGCTGCTGGAACCGCTCGAGCTGCCGCGGCTGCGCACGGCCGTTGCCGGACGGCAGGCAGTGCTGGTGGCCCGCGGGGCGCAGTACCGGGAGGACCTCGTCTCGCTGCGGCACTACGTGCGACGGCAGCGGCCGCTCCTGGTGGGCGTCGACGGGGGAGCCGATGCGTTGCTCGCCGAGGGCTGGCAGCCGGACGTCATCGTCGGTGACATGGACTCGGTCTCCGACACGGCCCTGACGTGCGGCGCGGAGCTGGTCGTGCACGCCTACCGCGACGGCCGCGCCCCCGGACTCGATCGGCTGGTCGACCTGGGGCTCGACGCGGTGCTGTTCTCCGTCGTCGGCACCAGCGAGGACGCGGCGATGCGGCTGCTCGACGAGCTCGGTGTCGAGCTGATCGTCGCGGTGGGCACTCACGCGACCATGGAGGAGTTTTTCGACAAGGGACGAGCGGGCATGGCAAGCACGTTCCTCACCCGGCTGCGGCTCGGCGACACCCTGGTTGACGCCAAGGGGGTTAGCCGGTTGTACCAGCGGTCGTCGACCCGCCGGATGTGGGCGTTCGTCGCAGCAGCACTGATGGCAGTCGCGGCCGCCGCGTGCGCCGTCGTGCTGGGTGGGTCAGGAAGGGCGGCCGCGCCGCACGTGCACGCGGGCTATCAGCTGCAGGCGCCCCAGGCGCCCCAGGCGTGGCAGGCCCCCGGCGCCATCCCGACTCCGTGAGCCTGCCGGGCCGGCTGCTGTGCTCGCCCTGGGAACGGACGAACCACCGCGGACGCCGGGTGAGCCTCCTCGCGGGCCCTGCCGTCGCCCTCGGCGCAGGCTTGCTCACCCCGGTTCCGTGTGCCCTGCCCCTGACTGCGCTGGCAGCAGCGGTCGGCCGCTACGACGACGTCGCCGGCGACCGGCCCGAGCAGCGAGCCGACAAGGGCCTCGCCGGCCACCTGCGGGCGCTGGGCGAACGACGCATCTCCTCCGGCACCGTCAAAGCGCTGGTCCTGCCGGTGGCCGGGCTGCTGGCTGCGGCCGCTGGAGCGGACGCCCGGTCATGGCCGCAGCTGTGGTGCGATGCGCTGCTCATCGCGAGTGCTGGCAACACTGTCAACCTGCTTGACGTGGCGCCCGGCCGCGCCCTGAAGGCAACGTTGGCCGTGCTCGTCGCCGCGGCGGCGCTGCCGCCCGTGCGCCGCGCCGGGCTGGGACTCGCGGTCGTGGCTGCCGCCGCGCTGCCCGCCGACCTGGCCGAGCGCACCATGCTCGGCGACTGCGGCGCCAACGCCCTTGGCGCGCTGCTCGGGCTATGCCTCGCAGCCGACCGGCGGTGGGCAGTGCGGCTGCCTGCGCTCTCCGCCTGCGTCGCCGTGACCCTGGCGGCCGAGCGGGTGAGCCTGTCGGCCGTCATCGCTCGCCAGCCGGTACTTGCCCGCCTGGACGCGTGGGGACGCCCCGCGTGAGCACCGGTTCCGGCACTCGCCCGCGTGCGACGAGCCGCTCGGGCTCGACCAGCCGGCTGGTGGTGCGGGGCGTCGCGGTGCTCGCCGCCGTCACCGCAGCCGCGCGGTTGGCGGGCTTCCTGCGGTCGGTGCTGTCGGCTCGGGTGCTAGGGGCGACCACCCTTGGCGACACGTACACCGCCATCAACGCCCTGCCCACCTTGGTGTTCGAGCTCGTCGCCGGCGGCGCCCTCGCCGGCGTCGTGGTGCCGGTGCTCGCCCACGCCCGGGCACCTTCCGAGCCCGGTCCTGGCCGCGGCGGGCGGCGGGGCAGCAGCGAACGCGACCGGCAGACCATCGCCGCCCTGCTGACCTGGACCGTCCTCGTCCTGACACCGGTGGCGCTCGGCCTCGTCCTCATCCGCCACCGGCTGGCAGCCCTGCTGCTCGGGGGCGCTCCCGATGCCGACGCGGAGGTGGCCACCGGGGCTGCACTGCTCGCCGCCTTCGCGCCGCAGGTCGTCCTGTACGGGCTCGCCGTCGTGGCCACCGGGGTGCTGCAGGCCCGGCGGCGCTTCCTCGCCGCTGCGCTGGCGCCGCTAGCCAGCACGGTCGTCGTCGCGAGCAGCTACGTCGCCTTCGCTGTCACCGGCAGCGGTCGTGGGCTCGCCGACGTGACGCGGAGCGGCGTGGCGATGCTCGGGGTCGGCACAACGGCAGGCGTCGCGGCGCTATGTGCCGTCGTGCTGGTTCCCGCCCTGCGCGCCGAACCGATGCTGCGGCCCGCGTTGCGTTTCCCACCCGGTGTGGCCGCCCGGATGCGGCGGCTCGCCGCGGGCGGTTGTGCTGCCGTGGCGGCCCAGCAGGTAGCGGTCGCCGTGTCGCTGCGGCTGGCTGCGGGCGAGCCCGGCGGCGTGCTGGTATGGACGCTGGCCTGGACGGTCCTGCTGGTGCCGTGGTCGGTCGTGTCGCTCCCGGTGGTGACGCGGGCCTACCCGGAACTGTCCGCGGCTGCCGGGGCCGACAGCCCCACGGCGCCCGCTGCCTACCGAGCGGTGCTGTGGCCTGCCCTGCGGCAGGTCCTGCTGGGCAGCGTCGTGGCCGCCGGCCTGCTCGCCGGATGTGCCGAGCCGCTCGCGCGGTTGCTGCTGGCGTCGGCTCCGGGTGCCGGCGTGCCGTCGCTGGCCCGGGCTCTGGTTGCGGTCGCGCTGGCCCTGCCCGGCTACGCCGTCGGCGCCCTGCTCACCCGTGCGCTCTGGGCGGTGGACGCACCCGGGGCCGCCACGCGCGGCGTCAGCGTCGGGTGGGCAGTTGCCGTCGCGGTCGACCTCGTCCTGGTCGCGGCTGCGCCCGCTGGTGGATGGCGTCCCGCGGCGCTGGGGATGGGTGCGGCTGCTGGCACGTCCGTCTCGGCGCTTTTGCTCGCCCGTGCGGTCCGTCGGACCGCTCCCGCCGGGGGGTTGGAGGGATTCGGTCAGGCGGCGGTGCCCCGGAACCCACCGCTGGAGCCCTTGGTCACACCGGCACCAGTCGGTGACCTCGCGTGATGATCGGGCTGGTGCTGGGCCCATCCACGGGGGGCATCGCCGTGCACGTGGCCGGGATTGCCGCTGCTGGCCGGACGCGCGGGGACGAGGTTCGGCTCATCGGCCCGAGCGGTACGGCCGACCGTAGGGATCTCGGCGGCGAGGCGTGGGGCCACCCGCTGCTGGCGCCCGTCGTGCTGGCGCGCCGGCTGGCGGGGTGCGACATCGTCCACGCGCACGGTGCGCGCGCCGGCCTGCTGACGGCGCTGGCACTGCGGTTGCTGCGGCATCGCCCCGCGAGGACCAGGCCGGTGCCGTTCCTGGTCACGTGGCACAACCCGCCGCGCGGGCCACGGGGCTGCCACCGGGTGCTCGCCCGGGCGGCCGACGTGTCCCTGTGCGTGTCACGGGACCTGTGTGCTCGCGTCGAGGCGGCCGGCGGCCGGCCGGTCCTCGCGCCGGTGGCCGCGGGGCGCCGCCCGGCGGCGGATGACGCCCGGGCCCGGATCCGGCAGGAGCTGGGGCTCGTCGACCAGCCGCTCGTGCTGGCGGTGGCGCGGCTGGCACCGCAGAAGGGTCTCGACCTCCTCGTTCGGGCGGCAACCATGATCCCGGTGCAGCAGGAGAGCCGGCCGCCCACGGTTGCTCTCGCGGGCGAGGGCCCGCTGCGCGCCCAGCTGAGCGCCCAGGCGGCCCGGTGCGGAGTCGACCTCCGCCTGCTGGGCGCGCGCTCGGACATCGGTGACCTGCTGGCCGCCGCCGACGTCGTGGTGCTGCCCTCCCGCTGGGAGGGCAGCCCGCTCGTCGCGCAGGAGGCGCTGCACGCGCAGCGTCCGCTGGTGGCGACCGACGTGGGCGGGGTGCGTGCGCTGGTCGGGGACGGCGCGGCGCTCGTCCCACCGGAGGATGCGACGGCGCTGGCGGCTGCGATCGGACATCTGCTGAGCGATCCTGCCGCCGCCGCCCGCCTCGCCGCCGGCGGCCGGCAGCGGGCCGCAGGCTGGCCGAGCGCCGAGACGAGCCTCGCGGGAGTGCTGGCCTGCTACGACGGGTTGGTCGCTGTGCGGGCCCGTCGGGCTCGCGCGTGAGCGCCCGGGTGGGCAGCATGGCCCGTGCCGCAGGCGCGGCCGCGATCGCCCTTGCGGCCGTATGCCTCCTGCTGGTCGCGACGGCGCCGCGGGTGCTCGCGACGGCAGGGTCCCCGGCCCGGGTCGTGGTGCTTGGCGTCGATGGGCTGACCTGGTCACAGGTCGACCTGGACACCGGTAGCAGCACGCCCCGTCTGGCCGCGCTCGCGAGCACGTCCGCGACCGGCCTGCTCGCGACCCGGGGGGCCGGCGAGCGCACGAGCGTGCTCGACGGCTGGGCCACTCTGTCCGCCGGCGCGCGCGCGAGGGCCGGCCAGCTGCCGGCTCCGGATAGCTTGACCGATCCAGGGGTGGCGACCGCACAGCGAGCAACCGAGCCGTTGCGCAGCGGGGCACGGATCGGCGCCCTGGCAGACGCTGCCGGATGCGCTGACGCGGGCGGAGGCCGGGGCGCCCTCCTGGCCGGCACCCACTCCGACGGCCGGCGGATCATCGCCGCGGGGTGTCCGCTGCAGCTGGTCGAGGCATCGTCGGCGGCAGCCGCAGAGCAGGTCCTGACGGCGATCGAGCAGGGCAGGCAGCCGGACCTGCTCCTCGTCGTCGGGGTCGGCGACAGCGTGCCGGCCGACCCGCACCTGCACGTCGCGATGCTGCAACGGGCGGCCGGTTCTGGCGCGGCCGGCAGCGGCGGCCGGCTCGAGTCGGCGAGTACGGGGCGGTCGCCGTACGTCCAGCTGGTCGACGTCGCACCCACGGCGCTGAGCGCGCTGCGGCTCCCTATTCCGGCCAGCATGACGGGGCAGCCGATGGCGGTCCGCGGGGACCAGCAGACCGGCGAGGCCGCACGCGCCCGCTACCTCGACGCCGACCGGGCGGCCCGGCAGATGCACCGGGCAACCCCCGCGCTGGTGGCAGGCCTGGCCGCAGCCCTCTGCCTTGCAGGGGCTGCCGTGGCGGCCCTGCACCGGACGGGCCGTCGCCGGGCTGCCCGCCGGCTGGTGCTCGTGGCGGCCGGCGCGGTAGCGGCCGCGCCGGTCGCCACGTTCCTCGCGCGGCTGCTGCCGTACGAGAAGTGGGGGCTGGCGGGGACGGCTGTTCTGATCATCGCGCTCGACGTAGCCATCGTCAGCGCCTGCCGCACCCGGGCCAGCCGCATCGCGGCATTCACCCTGCTGCTGCTCGTCGCCGACCTCGTCACCGGCGCCCACCTGCAGCTGCACAGCGTGCTGGGCTACTCCGGCATCGTTGCCGGCCGGTTTGACGGGATCGGCAACCCCGCCTCGGGGGTGCTGCTGTCCGCCACCCTGCTGACAGCCGGATCGGTGGCGGCACGCCTCGGGTCACGCCGGGGCCGGCAGGGCGCCGTCCTCGGGATCGGCGCGCTTGGCCTGGCGGCAGGCGGTTGGCCGGGGTGGGGCAGCGACCTCGGCGGGGTACTCGCGCTCGCTCCGGCTGTGGTGCTGCTGGCTGGTCACGCGGGTGGGACGCGGGTCCGGGCTCGAACCGCCGTCCTCGCCGTGCTCGCTGCGGCCGGAGCCGCCGCCGTCCTGGCGCTCGTCGACCTGTCCCGCCCGGCTGGCAGCCGTACCCACCTCGGGCGCTTCGCCGCAGACCTCCTGCACGGTCGGGCCGGCACCACCCTCGCGCGCAAGGGGGCAGCCGACCTCGACCTGCTGACCAGCAACGCCTTCACCGTCGCCGTCCCGGTGGTGCTCGCCGGGCTCGCCCTGGCAATGCGATCGGCGATGCGCGGGGGCCGGAAGGCCGGGCTCGGCGCGGCCCTGCAGCGCCGGCCGCTGCTGGCGCCCACCCTCAGCTGCTGCCTGGTCGCGGCGGTCATCGGGATGCTGGTCAACGACTCCGGCGTCGTCATCCCGGCCACGATGGCGCTGCTGGCCGTGCCCGTCGCGGTGCAGGCGGGCGCGGCGTACCCGGCCGCGGACACGTCGGCCGTACCATGGGCTTCCGTGGGCAGCCCGGTCGGCCGGGCTCGGCAGACCGCGGAGGCCACCGATGGCGCAGGCACACGTCCCGAGGCACATCTTCGTCACCGGCGGCGTCGCCTCCAGCCTCGGTAAGGGGCTGTCGGCCTCCAGCCTCGGCATGCTGCTGAAGTCGCGCGGCCTGCGGGTGACGATGCAGAAGCTCGACCCCTACCTCAATGTCGACCCCGGCACGATGAACCCCTTCCAGCACGGCGAGGTGTTCGTCACCGAGGACGGCGCCGAGACTGACCTCGACGTCGGGCACTACGAGCGCTTCCTCGACGCCGAGCTGCCCGGTCGGGCCAACGTGACGACCGGCCAGGTGTACTCCACGGTGATCGCGAAGGAGCGGCGGGGCGGGTACCTCGGAGAGACGGTGCAGGTCGTCCCGCACATCACCGACGAGATCAAGGCGCGCATCCGAGCCCTCGCCACCGACGACGTCGACGTCGTCATCACCGAGGTCGGCGGGACCGTCGGCGACATCGAGTCGCTGCCCTACCTCGAGGCGATCCGGCAGGTCCGGCACGAGGTCGGCCGCGCGCACTGCCTGTTCGTCCACGTGAGCCTGGTGCCCTACCTCGCGCCGAGCGGGGAGCTCAAGACCAAGCCGACCCAGCACAGCGTCGCCGCGCTGCGCACCGTCGGCATCCAGCCCGACGCCCTGGTCTGCCGTTCCGACCGGCCGCTGCCGGAGGCGCTCAAGCGCAAGATCGCGCTGTCGTGCGACGTCGACGCGGAGGCTGTCGTCGGGGCGCCCGACGCGCCGTCGATCTACGACATCCCCAAGGTGCTGCACCGCGACGGGCTCGACGCGTTCGTCGTCCGCCGCCTCGGGTTGGCCTTCCGCGACGTCGACTGGACCGACTGGGACGAGCTGCTGCGCCGGGTGCACACCCCGGCGCGCAGTGTCACCATCGCGATGGTCGGCAAGTACGTCGACCTGCCCGATGCCTACCTGTCGGTCACCGAGGCGCTGCGGGCAGGCGGGGTGGCCAACGACGCCCGGGTCGAGCTGCGCTGGATCCCCTCCGACGACTGCTCGTCGCCGGAGGCCAGCGCCCGGATGCTGGCCGGGGTCGACGGCGTCCTCGTCCCTGGCGGGTTCGGGGTTCGCGGCATCGAGGGCAAGCTAGCCGCTCTGCGCTGGGCGCGTGAGCAGCGCGTGCCCGCCCTCGGCATCTGCCTGGGGCTGCAGTGCATGGTGATCGAGGCAGCCCGGCACCTCGCCGGTCTGGCGGCGGCGAACAGCACCGAGTTCGATCCGCAAACCCCGCACCCGGTCATCGCGACGATGGCCGACCAGGTCGACGTGGTGACCGGCGAGCGTGACATGGGCGGGACGATGCGGCTGGGCAGCTACGCCAGCGAGCTGACCCCCGGCTCGATCGCCGCCGAGGCCTACGGCTCGACCCTGGTCCACGAGCGGCACCGGCACCGCTACGAGGTCGCCAACGCCTACCGTCCGCAGCTGGAGCAGGCCGGGCTCGTCTTCTCCGGTGCCTCGCCCGACCGCAGGTTGGTGGAGGTGGCCGAGCTGCCCCGCGAGGTGCACCCGTTCTACGTCGGGACGCAGGCGCACCCCGAGTTCCGGTCGCGTCCGACCCGCCCGCACCCGCTGTTCGCGGCCTTCGTCGGTGCCGCCGTGGAGCGGGTGGAGCAGCAGCTGCTGGACCTGGTCACCACCTGACAGCTGTCGACAACGGGCCGCCGTCCCCAGCGTCTACCCCGTCGCGAGACACGTCCGCCTGCGCCCGTGAAAGGCTGCGAGCGTGGCGCACGACTACGAGGTACGCAGCAGCGAGACCGTCTACCGGGGGGCGGTCTTCGCGCTCCGGCGTGACGAGGTCACGATGCCCGGCGGCGGCACGAAGATCCGCGAGGTCTTCGACCATCCCGGGGCCGTCGGCATCGTCGCGCTCGACGAGCAGGAGCGCGTCGTGCTCATCAAGCAGTACCGCCACGCGGTGGGCGAGGTGCTGTGGGAGTTGCCGGCGGGGCTGCTCGACGTCGCCGACGAGCCGGCCGTGCAGGCGGCCCAGCGCGAGCTCGCCGAGGAGGTCGGGCTGACGGCCGGCCGGTGGGACCTGCTTGCCGAGGCGTACTCCACGCCGGGGATGTCGAACGAGGCCATCCGCATCTACCTCGCCCGCGAACTGGCGGAGTCCAGCCAGCAGCACGAGGCCGAGGACGAGGAGGCCGACCTCATCGTCGAGCGGGTGCCTCTGGACGAGGCTGTGGTGCGCGTCGCCAGTGGGGGTATCACCAACGCCATGGCAGTGATCGGCATCCTCGCCACCGCCCACGCCCGCAGCAAGGGCTACGAGCGCCTGCGCGACGTCAACGCGGCCTGGCCGGCGCGGCCACGAGCCGCCGGGTGACCGGGTGGAGGGTCCAGTCGTGAAGATCGGCGTCCCGCGCGAGGTCAAGAACAATGAGTACCGCGTGGCCATCACCCCGGCCGGCGTCCGGGAGCTCACCCGGCTGCAGCACCAGGTCGTCATCGAGCAGGGCGCCGGGGAGGGCTCGTCGATCTCCGACGCCGAGTTCGTGGCAGCCGGAGCGAGCATCCTGCCAGGCGCCGACGACGTCTGGGCCGAGGGCGACCTGCTGCTGAAGGTCAAGGAGCCGATCTCCGAGGAGTACGCGCGGATGCGGGCCGACCAGGTGCTGTTCACCTACTTGCACCTCGCCGCGTCGCGCGAGTGCACCGACGCGCTGGTGGCGTCGGGCTGCGTGGCGGTGGCGTACGAGACGGTCGAGCTCGCCGACCACAGCCTGCCGCTGCTCGCGCCGATGAGCGAGGTAGCCGGCCGGATGGCCCCGCAGGTGGGGGCCCACTTCCTCGAGCGCGAGTACGGCGGCCGCGGGGTGCTCATGGGCGGCGTCTCCGGCGTGTACGCGGCAAAGGTGGTGGTGCTAGGGGCCGGTGTCAGCGGGATGAACGCCGCAGCCATCGCCTTGGGGATGCAGGCCGAGGTGCTGCTGCTTGACCGCAACGTGGCCCGCCTGCGCGACGCCGACCGCATCTACCAGGGCCACTGCCAGACCGTTGCGTCCAACACGTTCGAGGTCGAGCGCGCCGTAGCCGACGCCGACCTCGTCATCGGGGCCATACTCGTGCCGGGGGCCAAGGCGCCGACGCTGGTGACCGATGAGATGGTGGCGGGCATGAAGGCGGGCAGCGTTCTGGTCGACATCGCCGTCGACCAGGGGGGCTGCTTCGAGTCCAGCCGGCCGACGACGCACGCCGACCCGGTCTTCAAGGTCGCGGGCAGCCTGTTCTACTGCGTGGCCAACATGCCCGGAGCGGTGCCCCACACCAGCACCTACGCGCTGACCAACGTCACGCTGCCGTACGTCGTTGAGCTTGCTCAGCGCGGCTGGGACGGCGCCGTGCGTGCCGACGTCGCGCTGGCCAGGGGCGTCAACGTCGTCCGCGGCAGCGTCGTCTACGGGCCGGTGGCCGACGCCCACGGGCTGCCCCACGTCGAGCTCGACGCGGTCCTCGCCGCGTGAGCTACGCCGTGCGAGCGCAGGATGCCGAGCGCTGCGAGATCCCCGACCGCGTCACCGCCGTCATCCGCCGCTACCTCGACCACCTGTCCGTCGAGCGCGGGCTGGCCTCCAACAGCCTGCTCGCCTACCGGCGGGACCTGCGCCGCTACCGCGCCTACCTTCAGGCGCTGGATGCGGACCGCCTGACCGACGTCGACGAGTCAGCCGTCGCGGGGTTCCTGGCCGGGCTGCGGGCCGGGGACGAGGAGCATCCGCCGCTGTCGGCGTCGTCGGCTGCCCGCACGTTGGTGACCGTGCGGGGGCTGCACCGCTTCGCCGTCCGTGAGGGCGACTCGGCCCTCGACCCGGCACGCCCGGTCCGGCCGCCGACGCCGCCGCGGCGGCTCCCCAAGGCGCTTACCGTGCAGCAGGTGGAGGTGCTGCTGGAGACGGCCAACCCTGACGGCAGCGCCCGCGGGCTGCGGGCACGGGCGCTGCTCGAGCTGCTCTACGGCACCGGGGCGCGGATCAGCGAGGCTGTCGGGCTCGACGTCGACGATGTCGACCGCGAGGCCGGGGCGGTCCGGCTGATGGGCAAGGGCGGCAAGGAGCGGGTGGTCCCGGTCGGGTCCTACGCCCTCGCCGCTCTCGACGGCTACCTGGCGAGCGGCCGTCCGGCGCTGCACCCGCGCCAACCGGCCCTGTTCGTGAACTCGCGGGGCACCCGGCTGTCGCGGCAGAGCGCGTGGACGGCGCTGCGCACCGCAGCGAGCCAGGCGGGCGTTGAGGCCGTCTGCTCCCCGCACGTGCTGCGCCACTCGTACGCGACGCACCTGCTCGACGGCGGCGCCGACGTGCGCGTGGTGCAGGAGCTGCTCGGCCACGCCTCGATCACCACGACGCAGCTGTACACGCTGGTGACGGTCGACCGGCTGCGCGAGGTCTACGCCTCGACGCACCCGCGCGCCCGCAGCATGCCCCCGCGGGAGGGCTCCTCGCACTAGGCTGCTGGCAACCGGCCCCGCACCGGCCGGCTGCCGGCGTCAGGCGAGCCGGTCCCGACGACGACCGGAGGTAGCCCGTGAGCGCCGACACGTCGCCGATGAATGCTGCGGCGCCCGCCCCCTTGGCAGTCCAGGTACCTGCGCTGCCAACACCAGCGCTCCAAGCTCCGGCGCTGCAGGCGCCCCCGCTTCCGGTGCCCGGGCCGCTCGGCCCGACCGGCCGGCCGGTACCAGACCTCCCCGAGCCGACCGCTGTCCGTCAGCACGGTCCGGCCAGCGTGCTGGCCATTTGCAACCAGAAGGGTGGGGTCGGCAAGACGACCACCACCATCAACCTCGGGGCGGCGCTGGCCGAGACCGGGCGGCGCGTGCTGCTCGTCGATGTCGACCCGCAGGGAGCGCTCTCGGTCGGGTTGGGCATCAACTCCAACACCCTCGACGTGACGCTGCACGACCTGCTGCTCGGCACCGGCGGCACACCGGCATCGGAGGTGGTCGTCAAGACGCGAGTACCGGGGCTCGACCTGTTGCCCAGCAACATCGACCTGGCTGCCGCGGAGGTCCTCCTTGTCGGCGAGGTCGGTCGCGAGCACGCTCTCGCACGAGCGTTGCGGCCCCTCGTGCCCGAGTACGACGTCGTGCTCATCGACTGCCAGCCCTCCCTCGGCCTGCTGACCGTCAACGCCCTGTCCGCCGCCGACGGCGTGCTGATCCCGCTTGAGTGCGAGTACTTCGCGCTGCGCGGGGTCGCCCTGCTGCTCCAGACCATCGAGAAGGTCGCCGACCGGCTCAACCCCCGCCTGGAGCTGGTGGGCATCCTCGCGACGATGCACGATGGGCGCACCCTGCACGGCCGGGAGGTGCTCGACCGGGTGCTCGAGGCGTTTCCGGACAAGCTGTTCCACACGGTCATCAGCCGCACGATCCGCTTTCCGGAGACGACCGCCGCGGGCGAGCCCATCACCTCCTACGCCTCGACCTCTGCCGGGGCGGGCGCCTACCGGGCGGTCGCGCGCGAGCTGCTGGCGCGCTGGCCAGCTGCGACCGGCGCGAGCAGTACCGGCAGTGCCAGCAGTACCAGCGGGTCCGACGACGCGGGCGGTCGCTGACCTGTGCTGTTTCATCTCGCCGAACCGGCGGTCCTGCTCGGCATCGCGCTGGGTGTCGTCGTCGGGGTCTACCTGCATGACGTCGGGCAAGTGCTCGCCGCAGCGGCCACCCATGACCCGATGGCCCGCCGCGCCGGTCGGCTCGGGCTGCGTCCCGCGTCGCACCTGGGCATCTACAGCGCCGTCGCTGTCGTCGTCGTCGGATACGGGTGGTCCGAGCCGGTGCCCATGAATGACAGGTGGCGCAGCCGACGGTTCGTCGTGGCTGCGGCGCTGCTGGCCGGCCCGGCGACGCTGGCGCTGCTGTGCCTTGCCGCGCTCGCCGGGCTGCGGCTGACAGTCCCCGACGTCGCCCAGGCCTCCGGCGACGGGCTGGCCTTCGGCCCGCGGCTGCTGTTGTGGACGGCCTTCACGCTCGGCGCCCTGTTCATCGTCAGCCTGATCCCGCTCGGGCCCACCGACGGTGCCCGCCTGCTGTGGCTGCTCGGCGGCACCTCCTACGGGTGGCAGAAGGCCCGATACCAGCTCGAGGAGCGCAACATCGGGCTCGGGATCTTGCTCGGCCTGCTGCTGCTGCCGGTCTTTCTCGGCGGTTTCCCCTCCGTCGTCGGCCAGCTCGTCGCGCCGCTGCTGCGCGGCCTCGGCGCCCTCGTCGGGTTGACGCTGCCGTGAGCACTCCGGCGATCGCCGGACCGGCTGAACCGCCAGCGGCCGAGTCGGGCCGCCCTGGCTTCACTGTCACACTGCCCCAGTTCTCCGGCCCGTTCGACCTGCTGCTGTCCCTGATCGCGAAACACCAGCTGGACGTGACGGAGCTGGCGCTGGCGGAGGTGGCCGACGACTTCATCGCCCACGTCAGAGCCGCGGGCTTCGACCTCGACGCCGCCACCGAGTTCCTGGTCGTGGCCGCGACGCTGCTCGACCTCAAGGTGAGCCGGCTGCTGCCGACCCCGCCGACCCGTGAAGAGGAGGACGACTTCTCGCTGCTGGAGTCCCGCGACCTGCTGTTCGCCCGTCTCCTGCAGTACCGCGCCTACAAGAAGGCGGCGGCCCTGCTCAGCGGCTTGCAGGAACTCGAGACGCGGTTCGTTCCCCGGCAGGTGCGCCTCGAGGAGCGCTATCTCCGGGCGTTGCCGGAGCTCGCGCTCACCATCGACGCCGCGGGTCTGGCCGAACTTGCCTCCCGGCTGCGGGCCCCACACCCCGCTCCGGTGGTCGCGACGGATCACGTGCACGCGCCCCGAGTCGACGTCGCCGCGCACAGCCGCGTCGTCGTCGAGCGGCTCCTTGCCGTCGGGACCGCATCGTTCCGCTCGCTCTGTACCGGCTGCGCCGAGATCATCGAGGTCGTCGCCCGCTTCCTCGCGCTGCTCGAGCTGTACCGGGAGGGACGGGTGGCGTTCGAGCAGGTCGCGCCGCTCGGCGATCTCACGGTGCGGTGGATGCCATCGTGACTCAACCGCCCGGTCTCGCCGCCCAGCTCGAGGCCGTGCTGCTCGTCACCGACGACCCCGTGCCCGTGTTGCTCCTCGCCGAGCGGCTGGAGCAGCCGGTACCCGAGGTGGAACGGACCCTCGCCGAGCTCGTCGAGCAGTACGCCCGCGACGGACGCGGTTTCACACTGCGCGACGTCGGCGGCGGCTGGCGCTTCTACACCGTCGAGGCCTGTGCCCCGGTGGTCGAGCGTTTCCTGCTCGCCGGGCACACCACCCGGCTGTCCCAAGCCGCGAAGGAGACCCTGGCCGTCGTCGCCTACCAGCAGCCGGTGACCCGCTCGCGGATCGCCGCTGTACGCGGTGTCAACGTCGATGCCGTGGTACGCACCCTGCTCGCCCACCGATTGATCGAGGAGGCCGGTCCTGACACCGACTCGGCGGCGATGACCTACCGCACTACCGGATACCTGCTGGAGCAGCTGGGGCTGCGCGACCTGTCCGAGCTGCCGCCGCTGGCACCATTGTTGCCGGGCATCGATGAGGCGATCAGCGAGACGCTGGAGGGGCCCGCAGTCGCGCTCGATCAGGCGGAGGAAGAACACAGATGACCCTCGACGACGGTTGGGACGCCGGCAAGATTGCCAAGCTGCGCGAGCTCGGGGCACTCGCTCAGGAGCCGGACGACGACGACGGATTTGAGGTTGGCGCCGATCAGCAGTCACGAGTGGCTCCGGACAGCAGCGACCCGGCCGAGATGGGCATTCGGCTCCAGAAGGTCCTCGCGGCTGCCGGCGTCGGGTCCCGACGCCACTGCGAGGAGCTGATCGAGAAAGGCCGCGTGTCGGTCAATGGCAAGACAGTGCGCGTGCAGGGCATGCGGGTGGACCCCGAGCGCGACGTCGTCGAGGTCGACGGTGAACGCGTGGTCACCCGCGAGGACATGGTCTACCTGGTCTTCAACAAGCCGCGGGGCGTGCTGTCGGCGATGAGCGACGACCGGGGCCGCGAGACCGTGGGCGACTTCGTCGCCGACCGCAGCGAGCGGTTGTTCCACGTCGGCCGCCTCGACCAGGACAGCGAGGGACTGCTGCTGCTCACGAACGACGGCGAGCTCGCCCACCGCCTCGCGCACCCCTCTTTCGAGATGGACAAGGTCTACGTCGTCGACGTTCCAGGCCCGGTCACCAAGCGTGCGATGCAGCGGCTGCGGAAGGGAGTCGAGCTCGAGGACGGCCTGATCCGTCCGTCCAAGGTCGCGATCCGCGACTCCTCCGGCGGCCGGGCGCTCGTCGAGGTCACGGTGCACGAGGGACGCAAGCACGTGGTGCGCCGGCTGATGGACGAGGTTGGCCACCCCGTCACCCGCCTGGTTCGCACGTCGCTCGGACCCGTCATCCTGGGCAACCTGAAAGCCGGCCGCGTCCGTCACCTGACTCGCCACGAAGTGGCCTCCCTCTACTCGTCGGTTGGCTTATAGGCAGCGGTCTCGCCGACCGCTCGTCAGAAGGGGTCGTCCGGCCCGGGCTGGGGTGCTGCGGTTCGCCGGGGTGGGTGGTGCGGCAGGGGCCGGCAGGTGGCGCAGTGGGTTGCGGTGGTGGCGCGGGTGCGGTAGGTGTCGTAGTAGCCGTTGCGGTCGGCTTTGCCTTGATCAGCTCGGTGTTGCAGGGCGCGTCCGCCTTCGTGCTGGGCGCGGTGGTGCCGTCGGCAGAGCAGGATCAGGTTGTCGGCTAGTTGCTAATGTGGCTCCATGCCAGCAGCCGCAGCGATCTACGCGCGTATCTCCTCCGACCCGCTCGCCCAAGCCCTC
>JAABUP010003897.1_pt1 | contig 25601 bp, 22 predicted proteins | sample 5559201 | NCBI WGS metagenome assembly JAABUP01 (sample SAMN10711887, study PRJNA513373) | rock metagenome | isolation source: Antarctica rocks | place: Antarctica
GTCGCGACGTCGGCCCTGGACAGACCGGACCTGCCATCGGGGTCCGGCGCGGCTGCACAACCGAAATGCGTCGGTTCGACGGCTCAGGTCCGTTGATCCGACAGCGCAGCAATTGCCGGTAGCACCGAGCCCTTCCCCACAGCTGCGTACGTTCGCCACGGGGGCAGTTGCCGCCCGATCTCGTCCACCAGCGCCGGATCGCCGCGCGCCCGGCCGAGTCGAGGGTGCGACCGATTCCGCGGAAGTCGTCAGGTTCGTCCGCGGACCGGAACCTGATCAGCGCGGTCGTGCGGTAGGCCGGCGAGCCGGCGGTCGACGGATTCGGCGCTGAGCACCTCGTCCAGCACCAGGTGAGCCGCGCCGATCACCCCCGCCCGGTCGCCGAGCGTGCTGGTGCGGATCTGCAGGTCCCGGGTGGCCAACGGCTGGGTCCGCTGGAAGAGCCGCTCGCGCACGGCGACCATGAAATGTTCCTGTGCGCGCATCGGGTCGCCGCCGATCATCAGCACCTGCGGGTTCAGCAGGCTGACCGCTGTGGCCAGCACTTCCCCGAGCAGCAGCCCCGCCTCGCGGACGAAGGCCACCGCGTCCGGGTCGCCGGTTTGGGCCAGCTTGGCTGCTGCCCGACTGGTCGTCGCCTTCTTACCCAGCTCACGCAGTCGGCGGGCGATGGCGCCGCCGCTGGCCGATGCGGCCAGACAGCCCCTGGCGCCGCAGGCGCACAGTGGTTCCGAGTAGGGATCGGCCAGCCGCACATGCCCGATGTCGCCGGAGCCGCCATGGACGCCTCTGAGCAGGCGTCCAGCGATGACCATTCCGGCTCCGATGCCGGTGGCGACCTTGACGAACAACAGGGACGGGCACTGCGACAGACCCGCGTGGAACTCCCCGAATGCCATGGCATTCGCGTCGTTCTCGACGAACCCCGGAACACCGAAAACCTGCTCGAGCCGTTCCCGAACCGGGTAATCGTGCCACCCCGGCATGATCGGTGGTCGCACCGGTCGGCCGGTGGCCACATCGACCGGACCCGGAACCCCCGTTCCGAGACCGACAACCCGGTCCCGGCTCAATCCGTTGGAGCGCAACAACTGTGCCCAGCTCTCCTCGAGCCACCCGAGCACCACCTCGGGCCCCTTGTTGATCCGCAGGTTCCGGGAATCCTCGACCAGCACCCGTCCGGCGGCATCGCAGATGGCAACCCGGGCGTGGGTGGCACCGAGATCGGCGGCCAGCACGATCCCGAAACTCTCGTCGAACGCCAAGACCGTCGATGGGCGTCCGCGGGAGCCATGCTCGACTCCGGACTCCCGCAGGTAACCGGCCTCCACCAGTTGGTCGACCCGAGCGGTGATCGTCGATCGGGACAGGCCCGTCACCGTCTGCAGCTCGCGCCGGGTGTTGGCCCGCTCGCTCCGGATCAGCTCGAGCAGCCGTCCGCCGCCGGCCCATGACGATCCCGGCCGAACAGGGTCGTCGCCACCGACGCCGGGCGCTCCGCTCAGCGCATCCACCATGCCGTTTCGTCCTCCCCGGACCCGTCCGCCGGGCCTGATCTGCAGTATCTCGTCAACCGGGACGAGCCGATCACCGGCTCGGTCAGTCTGCCGCCGGAAAGGGGGTCTGAGGTGGCGCCGTCGACAGCAGCCGCCGGGTGGTCTCGATACCCCAGTCGTCGAGGTCGGCGATGCGGTCGGAGACCGAGCGCAGGCCGCCGTACCGTTCGATGACGGCCGCCCACTGCTGCCGCCGGGCAAAGGACGGCCTGGCGATCAGGCAGTCGGCGTCGTTCACCCAGAACCGGCCGTGCTGCCAGGACCTGGCCACCGTGGCCAGTTCGCCGCGCAGCGCAGCGGAACCGGGCTCGGCGAAGGTGGGGTTGTCGGTGTCGGGGCCGATTCGCATCGCGTCCACCAGACCCACGCTGGGCAGGATCGGCGCCCCGCAGCCCAGCAGGTAGCCGCTCGGACCGATCGATTCCCGGACCAGCTCGAGCCCCGAACGGTAGGCGCTCACCGGGTTCACATCGTGGTGGCGGCGCCCCGGCAGCGCGCCCGTGTAGAGGAAGTCCAGCTTGAAGTAGTCGAAGCCGGCCGCGGTCAGTCGGCCGAAGACCTCACGCAGGTAGCCGCGGACGCCGGGATGCGTCAGGTCGACGCCATGCAGATCCTGGCCCCAATTCCAGCCGGCTACTCCCACCAGCCAGTCCGGGTGCTCGCGGGCCAGCACGCTGTCGGCGGTGACGGTGAACGGGGCCAGCCAGATGCCCGCTCGCCGGCCACCGTCGTGGATACGAGTCGCCAGATCGGTCAACGACGAGAACCGTGGGGACAGGTTCAACCAGTCGCCGACACCGGCCTGCCAGCCGTCGTCGATCTGGATGACGTCCACCGGTAGCTCGAGATCGATTACGGCGGAAAGGTTCTCGACGATGTTGTGCTCGGTGACGTCCAGATAGTACTGATACCAGGAGCACCACGCGGTTGGTGCGCTGGGCGGCGGCGCGGCGCCTAGCCTGCCCGCACAGTCGTCGCCGAAGGCCGCGAGTGCGCGGTCCATGCCGGTCGCCGCCAGTGCGGTGCTGACGGGTCCGTCTGCGGTGACCAGCACCCTGCTCCCGACCAGCTCCGCCCGGATGGACGGCACCCGGACGCCCGGATCTGGGCTGCCGTACACCCGCAGCGGCGCCCCGCTGCCGGGGTCGAGCACCAGCAGACCCTCGCCCTGGAAACCTGTTGGTGGCGCCGGTGTTTCGGGTCTGAACCGCATCAGCTGCTGCCAGCCGAGTTCCGGGCGGGCGGAGGCCTGGGTCAACCGATAGGTCGCGGTGGGACTCCAGCTCTGCCAACCGTGCTCGTACAACCGGCCGAGTTCCGGGTCGACCTCGACCTCATCGACAGCTGAGAACATGGTTGCCTTCCTCCATCGCGATCGCCATCGCCATCGCCATCGCGATCGCGATCGTCATCGCCATCGTCATCGCCTCGGCCGCCGCTAGAGCTCGAGGTGCTCGAACGGCACCTCGGCTCCCGATCGCCGCGCCGATTCCCTGGCGGCCAGCATGATCCGCAGGCTCGCCACGTTGTCGGCGACCGAGTTGAACGGCTCGCGGTCCTCGGCCACCGCGCACATCAGCTCACCCATGGCGCCGGCGAACCCGTCGACGAACCATTCACCGTCCAGCGCGTATCGGGTGGTGGTGTCGTCGCGCTCGAGTTCCAGCGTGTCCGATCTCGCCCCGGCGCCGCCCATCACCGAGCCACCCAGGATGCTGCCGCGGATGGTTCCTTCGGTGCCATGGATCCAGAACGGGCACCCGGGTCGGCGCGTCCGCACGTTGCCCACCACCCGTAGCAGCGCGCCGGCACCGTCGGAACAGCGGAGCTGAACGGTCGCCGACCATGGGTTCCTGGCCTCCGCCGGCTGGCCGGGGACCCTGGAGTCGTTGGCCTGCACCGCGACGACATTCTTTCCGGTGAGCCAGCAGCGGGTGATGTCGATCCAGTGCACCAGGTAGTCGGCGATCAACATATGGTCGACGTCGTCGAACGGCGTCCCGGCGATCGGCGGTAACGGCTTGTCGTGCAGGTGGGTGACGCCAACGACATCGCCGATCGCGCCGCGCTGGACGAGCAGGGTGGCCAGCCGCCAGACCGGCGCCCACCGAGCGTTCTGGTTCACTGCCAGTCGGACTCCCCGATCTGCCGCATCGGCCAGTAGTCCGTCGATCGGCGAAAGATCGGTGGTCAGCGGCTTCTGGGCCAGTACGTGCTTGCCGGCGCCGATCGCCGCGGCCACCCAGTCCAGCCGATGCTCGACCGGGGTGGCGATGTCCACCACCTGCACCTCGGGGTCCTCGAGCAGTTCCTGGGCCGACGACGCTACCCGGCGGACGAAGGGAAACCGTTCCATGACGGATGCGGTGGTCGCCGAGTTCCGGGACCATACCGATGCAACGTCGAGCCCGTACCGGGCGTAGGCCGGAAGGTGGGCGCGCTGGGCGATCCCGCCGCAACCCAGGATGCCGATGCGGTAGCTGCGATCGACCGGGAAGCGGGGACGATAGTCGGGCACCGTCGCCGGATCCGTCACGGCGTCGCGGTCCATCCGTCAGCCCGCCTTACGATGGCGCGAGAACTCGTGGGACAGAACAGGAAAGCGATGCCCATCCTTGCCGCCTACGGACACTCCTGGGTGCAGGGTGCCGGGGCCACCACCGTCGAGAACAGGCTGGTCGAGGTGACCGCCCGGGAACTCGGCCTGCAACCGTGCAACCTGGGTGTCGGCGGGTCGTCCAGCACCGGCACCGCAGAGCTGCTCGCGCATCAGCCGCCGCCGGTCGCCGAGCTGTACCTGCTGATGACCGGCCTGAACGACGCCCGGCTGCACGGGACGGATCCGGCCGGCCTGGCGGCGTATTCCGTCGCCCTGGACGTCATCCTCGGAGCCCTCCGCAGCGCCGGCCCCGAAGCCCGGATCATCGCCGTCCAGCAGCCGCACCTGCTCGACTACTCCCAGTACACCCCGCACGACCAGGGATCCTCCGACATCGTCGATCGCTACAACGAGCAACTGCGGCGCAGCTGCGCCGCCCCTGCCGACGTCATCACCACGACGGTTCCACAGTGGGACGCCGAGTCGATGCTGGCCGCGGACACCGTGCACCCCAACGACGCCGGGCACGCGCAGATCGGTCGCGCCGTCGCCCATTCCTATCGGTCCTTTTCGTCGACCATGGCCAGCACCAGACCGGTCCAGGACTGAGGGATCGCCCCGAGCCCGTGGGCCGGTCTCGGGATTCCAGTACTCCGCCCACCCGCTCACCGTGGCCGCCTCGGCGGTGCGCTGAGCCAATGCCGCCGCCTGCTCGGCGCGGCCCCATCGACACAGGGCGAGCCGCAGCAGATAGTTCAGGTGCGGCCAGGCCGCCCCCCGCCAGTACATGCCGGCGTCATAGCTGGGATCCGTGCGGGCCACGTTGGTCGGGCCGAACGGCGCCCGGAACCGATCCGGACGGTCCAGCTGGTCCAGTGCCGCAGCGGCCAGGGCGGGATCACCTGTCACCAGGGCGCCCATCATCCCGTCGCTGATCGGCACCCGAACAGAGGGGCCACCACCGACCACCGCCCGATCGCTCCAGAGCTGCTGCTGCTCGTCCCACAGATGCTCGTCCATCGCGACACCGATGCTGCGGGCCCGGCCGGCGAGTTCAGTGTCGCCGGTGAGCTGAGCAAGCTCTGCCATGTTGAACCCGACGTAGGCGTTGAAGGCGGCGGGGCAGGCGACGAAGCTCGACGACCAGCTCGCCGCGCCGTCATCGTCGAAGGTGATGTCCCCCATCAGGTTCTTGTTCCAGGCAGTGCGGGCCGCTCGGTCGTAGTCCCGAGCGGTCCGGCCGGGCGCCCCCCAGTCGTCCCACCGCGGGGAATGGTCGTTGCCGGCCTCCCACGGGTGCACGACGTACAGCAGGCCGAGGTCGGTGCGGCGGTGCTCCCAGAGCCAGTCGAGGCCGCGCCAGGCTCGCTCAAGCACCGCGGCGCCCGGGTCGACGCCGTGCGCCCGCAGCACCCTGGCGGCGTGACCGAACATCGGTGGCTGGGCCAGCGAGGAGGTGTCCGGCAGCGGTCCCAGCCAGGCGTCCGGCGGCTGGCCGCCGAAACGCATGTGCGGTACCAGGCCGCCGGGAAGCTGGCCGTCCAGCACGGCAGTAAGTTCCCGGGTGGCTCGAGGGTCCCGCAGATGTGCCCAGATGATCGCGTGGAAGCAGGAGTCCCAGAGCCACAGATGCGGGTACACCGATGGGTTCGGAACGCTGAAACCTCGATCGTGGTCCCAGTGCGCCTCCATCAGGTCCCGCACCAGATTCCTGAGGTCCGGGCTCAGCCCTCCGTCCCGCCCTTCTCCGCGCACCCCTTCGGTGCGCATCCCATCCCTGCTCAGCTCTGCCGTACTCACCCCTTCCCTGCTCAGCTCTTCCGTACTCACCCCTTCCGTACTCAGCCCTTCCGCACTCACCCCTTCTCCGCCCCCGCCGTCAGACCCTCCGTCAGTAGCCGCTCGGCGGCGAAGAAGATGATGATGATCGGCAGGGTGAGGACCACCGAGCCGGCCATCAGGACCGTGGTGGGGATCTCGATGCTGCCGGCCAGCTGCGACAGTCCCAGCGAGACGGTCCAGGAGCCCCGGTTCCCGATCAGGAACAACAACGCGAACAAGAACTCGTTCCAGGCGATCATGAACACGAACAGCGCATTGGACAACAGCGCCGGCATGGCCAGCGGCAGGCTGATGTGACGCATGATCTGCAGTCGGCTGCAGCCGTCGATGGATGCGGCCTCCTCCAAGCTGATCGGGATGGTGTCGAAGTAGTTGCGCAGCATGTACACCGACACGGCCACGATCTGCGAGACGTACACGATCAACAGGCCGACCAGCGATCCCCGCAGACCGATCCGGGTGAAGAAGACGAACAGCGGCACCGCGAGCAGAATGCTCGGGAACAGGTAGACCGCCAGGAACAGCCCGCTCACCTGCCGGCGACCGAAGAACCGCAGACGGCTGATCGCGTAGGAGCCTGGCACCGCGATCGCCAGGGTCACCAGCACGGTGCCGATCGCCACCAACGCGCTGTTGCGCATGAAGCTCAGAAACCCCTGACCGCCGGAATCGGCGGATCGCAGCACCGCGGCGTAGCTGTCCCAGTGCAGCTCGGAGGGGGGCACCCAGAGCGCCCCGGGATGCTGCACCACCTCGTCCAGGCTCCGGAACGACAGGATGATCATGTAATAGAACGGAAACAGGGTGACCACCAGCAGCACGATGATGGCTACCCAGCGGGCCGTCCCGAAGATCCGGTTCTCCACCGCCTCGCGCGAAAGTCGGCGGCGTCGCACCGGACCTGAGGTGGCCGGAACCGGACGTACTGCGGCGTCGGTGGACATCAGACCGCCTCCTCGCGGGTACGCACCACGCGCAGATAAATGCCGATGAAGACGGCAAGGATCGCGGCCAACACCAGGGCCTGCGCGGATGCTGCGCCGATGTCTCCACGAGCGGTCAGGGAGTTGAACACCCTGACGCTCACCACCTCCGTCCCGGCGCCTCCCCCGGTGAGCAGGTAGATGTCGTCGAAGCTGTTGAACGTCCAGATGAATCGGAGCACCGACAGCACCGCAATGGTGGGCACCAGCTGCGGCAAGATCACGTAGCGGAATCGCTGGGTCACGGTGGCGCCGTCGCACAGCGCGGCCTCCTCCAGGGTGCCCGGAATCGCCTGCAGCCGCGCCGTCAGGAACAGGAACGCGAACGGGAACGAGCGCCAGGCCTCGAAGGCGATGACGGTCATCAATGCGATCGGAACGCCGAAGTGCAGGCCGAAGAAGGACACCTCGAGGCTGCGTTGGCTCAGGAACGCGATCGGCTTGTCCCAGCCCAGCAGGTTGGTGCCCCAGTAGTTGACGACGCCGGATTGCGGGTTGAGCATCGTCTTCCACACGAAGGTGGCCGCGACAACGGGAGCGACGTAGGGCAACAGCATCGCGGCCCGCACCAGCGTCCGGCCGGGGAACTTCCTGCGCAGGGCAAGCGCCGCGATCAGTCCCACCGCGATGGACGACACCGTTCCGCCCACCGAGTAGATGACGGTGGTGCGTAGCGCTTCCCAGAAGCCGGGGGAACTGAAGATGCTGCGGAAGTTCACCAGCGAGTAGTCGCCGAACAGGCCGGCCGACCGCAGACCGATCAGCCGGATCCGCTGGAACGCCAGTAGCACGGTCCACAGGATCGGTAGCACCACCACGACGATGACGATGATCAGCGTCGGTGACATCAGCGCCAGACCGGTGCGGTTCTCCGAACGGCGCATCGATCCCGCGCGGGGACTCTGCTGCCCGGGCGGCTTTCGGCTCTGCGGGCCTGCCGCGGTGGGCGGGGCGCTCGCCACGGCGGGCCGACTCATTTCAGCGAGTCCTGGATCGACTGGATCGCCTGCTGCGCCTTGTCGGCTGCGGTTTTCGCGTCAGATCCGCCGCTGGTGACCTCCCCGACCGCGGCCGCCACCGGGAGTTCTCCGGACATCGCACCGATCAGTTTGCCCTGTCCCTGGGTGATGCCCCACGGCTTGAAGGCGTCCGGCCCGGAGCCCAGGACCTTGAGCACGTCGGGGCTGTAGAACTTGGCCAGCGGCGCCTTCTCGTCGACCCCGACCGGCAGTGTCGCCCAGTTGTCGGCGAACTTCGCCGGCTCCTGCTGGGTGCCGCGCCGAACCGGGTACTTGCCCTCCGGAGCGATCTTGGTCCAGTCGGGGTAACCGTCGCTCATCATGTACTCGACGAACTTCTTCGCGGAATCGGTGGCCGAGCCCTTGATCACCGTCCAGGACGTCACCTCGCCGAACTGCGCCGGCGTCTGGCCGTCCGGACCCTGCATGGCGCTGACGACGCCGCTGTTCTTGGCCAGGAACGCCGGATCGCTCTTGCACTGCTGGCAACTGGGCAGGGCGTCCTTCCGCAGTCCGGCCATCTCGTCGAGGATGAACGACGACCAGATGATCATCGCGGACTTCCCGGCGAAATAAGCCGCTCGGGTGGTGTCGACGTCCTGGGCGCCGGCCACCGAATAGTTCTTGATCAGGTCGCCGTAGAAACTCAACGCGTTGACGCACTGACTGCTGCCGATCTGGACCTTGCCCGCGTCATCGACGACCTGGCATCCGTTGGCCAGGGCCACCTGCTCGAAGGTCTGCTCGGTGAACGCGTCACCCGGGGTGGTGGCGCCGACGAAGCCCGCCATCTGCGGCGTGTTCAGGGCCTTGGCGGCTGCGGTGATGTCGGCGAAGGTCTTGGGCGGCGCCAGCCCGGCCTTGTCGAACAGGTCCTTGCGGTAGATCAACAATTGCGCCCAGGAGTCGCTGGGCACGGCCAGCTGTTGATCGCCGTCTCTGGTCAGGGTCAGCGCTTGCTTGGAGAACGTGCCCTCGCCCAACGCCTTCACCACGTCCGCGTTCGCCGCGGGATCGGAGAGTTCGCTGGCGCTCAGGTTGCGGATGGCCGACAGCGACAGCGAACCCATCACGTCCGGCAGGGTGCCGGCCGCGGCGGAGGAGGTGAGAACCTGGTTGAACTGATCCTCCGCGACCCCGACGAGTTCGACCTTGACGCCGGTCTTCTGGGTGAAGCCGGCCAGGATCGTCTTGGTGGCGGCTACCCGATCGGGCAGCGTGTCGGTGGTCCATACGGTGATGGACTGCGCATCGGCGCTGGGTGCGCCGCTACCTGCGCTGCTACCTGCGCCGCTACCTCCCCCACCACCTCCGCCACCGGATCTCGACCCACTGCACGCGGTCACGCCCAGGACGACTGCGACGGCAGCGATCGCTGCGAAGCGGTGTCGAATGATCACCGTGTGGCTCCTTTGCCTCATCATGCTCGGACTACGGTCATATCGGACTTCGGTGTTCAGCCCTCGGTGTTCGGCCCACGGTCAGCGACGTGTTGCCGGCTCGCACGCACGTCCCTGGCGGAGATCGCGTTGCTTCTGACATCCGGTGCGGGCCAGGGTGAATCCGGTGCCGGCGAGGACGGTTCCAGACAGTGAACCGCATCTTTATGCCGATTGGCAAGACCCATTATGCGTATTTGACAGGCGTAAGTGTGAGACGTTGTAATGCTTCAGTGACGTCCCCCGATTCGGCCGCCCCCGGCAACTTCGTGGTCCGCTTCTCGGCCCCGCGTCAGGTCGATGTCGTCGAGGTCGACTCCGCAGCCCTGGCTTCCGGTGAGCTGCGGGTCCGAACCCTGTTCTCGGGGATTTCGGCCGGCACGGAGTTGACGGCCTACCGCGGGACAAACGTCTACCTCCGCAAGCAGTGGGACAGCCGGCAACGGTTGTTCACCTCGAGCGAGCAGGGCTGGACCTACCCGTTGAGCGGCTGGGGATACAGCGAGGTCGGGATGGTGAGCGAGGTGGCTCCGGACGCCGAGCTCGGCGATGGCTCCCGGTCGGGCCCGGCCGTCGGAGATCTGGTCTACGGCATCTGGGGACACCGCAGCGAGGCAGTCCTGCCGGTAGCATCCGTCTCCGGCAAGCGGCTACCGGTGGGAGTCGAACCGATGCACGGGGTCTTCGCCCGCGTCGGGGCCATCGCACTCAATGCCGTCCTGGCCGCCGACATGCACCTCGGAGAGACCGTCGCCATCTTCGGCCAGGGCGTCATCGGACTGCTCGCCACCCGGCTCGCGGTTCTCAGCGGAGCCACAGTGGTGGCCGTCGACAACGACCCGTCACGGCTGGCGATGTCGGCCCGGCTGGGCGCAGAGCACACGATCAATCCCGCCGAAGGTGGGGTGGCCGAGCAGATCCGGCGGCTCACCGCGAACACCGGCGCGGACGTCGTCATCGAGATCAGCGGTTCCTACCCCGGTCTGCACGAGGCGATTCGTTCGGTGGCCGTCAGCGGACGGGTGGTTGCCGCCGGCTTCTATCAGGGTGACGGCGCCGGGTTGAACCTCGGTGAGGAGTTCCATCACAACCGGATCAGCATCGTCGCCTCCCAGATCGGCGCTCTGCCGAGGGCGCTGGACGATCGGTGGAGCATCGACCGGCTGCATCAGGTCTTCATGGGTCTGGTCCAGGCCGGGCGGATCGACCTGGCTCCGCTGATCACCCGAGTGGTGCCGGCCCGGCAGGCGGCCGTGGCCTACCGCATGCTCGACGAAGAACCCGGCCAGACCCTGCAGGTCGTCCTCGACTTCCGTTCCGGTGACGGCGACTTCAGCTCCGGCGACGGGGAGGGGTCGGCGACCCGATGACCGACAAGCCTCCGGTCATCGGCGACTCGACCACCCTCGGGGCGAACACCGGGGTCACTCTCCGGACGGCCGACATCGAGCCCATCGCCCTGGCCGCCCGCGCCGCCTACGTGCTGCGCGGCAACAGCGGCGCCGGGATGACCCGGGCGGCGCCGCAGCTGTATCCACACCAATGGAGTTGGGACGCGGCGTTCGTGTCCGTCGGGTTGGCTCACGTCGACGTCCGCCGGGCTTGCCTGGAGCTGGACGGCCTGTTCGCCGGCCAGTGGCGCACCGGGATGCTGCCACACATCGTTTTCGACCCCGAGGAGAACGGCTACTTCCCCGGACCGGACACCTGGGCGTGCGCCGAGCACTGCGCCGACGCCCCCTATAGCCCCCGCACCAGCGGCATCTGTCAGCCGCCCGTGCACGCGCTGGCCGTTCATCGGATGGCGACCATCGCCGCGCACGCCGGCGGCGATGCCGCCGATGCGCTGGAAGAGTGGCTGCCCAGCGCCTATCAACGCATGCTGCACTGGCACCGATACCTGGCGGACCGGCGCGACCCCGGCGAGAACGGCCTGCTCACCATTTACCACGGGTGGGAGAGCGGCATGGACAACTCGCCACGGTGGGACGCCCCCTACGCCCGGGTCCAGGTCGGCCGGGAACTGCCCTCATATACGCGTCGGGACACCGACACCGTCGCCGATGCCTCACAGCGGCCGAGCCGCAGCGAGTACGACCGCTACCTGTGGATCGTCGAGGAGCTCAAGGCGGCCTGGTACGACGACCGCCGCATCCCGGCGGCGGCCAGTTTCCTGGCCACCGACGTGTTCATGTCGGCCGTCTTCGCTGCCGCCAACGATGCGCTCGCCGATCTCGGGCGACGAATAGGCGCCATCGAGGTCGATGAACTCGAGGGATACGCCGGGCGGTTCCGCGCCGGCGTCGCCGCCAGCGTCGACCCGGACTCGGGCCTCGCCCTGGACACCGACCTGCGAACCGGCCGGCGCCTTCACGTACAGACCATCGCGGGCTTCGCACCGCTGCTGTGTGGAGGCCTGCCGCTTGCCGACGAACAGCGGATGGTCGAACTCCTGCTGTCGCCGCGGTGGACCGGCCATCCCAGCCTGCGTCATCCGGTGCTGCCCAGCACCAGCCCCGCCTCCGCTGGCTTCCGGCCACGGGCCTACTGGCGAGGGCCGAGCTGGCCGGTGATGAACTGGCTGTTCGCCTGGACCCTGGATCGGCGAGGCATGCACGACGTCTCGGAGCCACTGCGTCAGGCAGCACTCTCCGAGCTGGCCGATGGGTCATTGGCCGAGTACTACGAGCCGGTCACCGGTGAGGCGCTCGGTAGCCGAGACCAGTCCTGGAGTGCCGCCGCCGCACTCGATCTGCTGCTCGCCAGCGACTGGGTGAAATAGCTCGCTCGGCGATGCGCCGGGACGGGGAAGGCAGGGCCCGCTGGAATTCAGGTCTTGTCACTCGCCGGCGCACGCTGTTGCGCTGCCATCGCCGCGACCCCTTCGATCATCACATCGAGGCCGAATCGGAACCTCTCGTCGCCATCACCGTTCATCAGCACCGACAGGTTGCCGACGATGTTCGGAAAACGATCGGGTGGCAGCCGGGAGAAGTAGTCGCGCACCCCCTGCAGCCATTCCTGGCCGCGCTCCTGCGACGTGCGGCCGTCATCGCCGGCGAACCGCCGGCTCAGCAACCAGCCCTCGAAGGCATCGGCACCGACGTAGAGCGCCAGCCGGTCGAGCAGCCAGGTGGCCAATTGCGCCGGGACCCCGCCCCTGATCAGGCCGTCCAACAGTCGCTCGGTGAGGTCCAGTGCCCGCGGCCCGCTCGGAATATCGGCGAAGCTCAACCGGGCCAGATCCTGATGCCTGGAATAAGTCCGGTACACGTCGAGCGCCCAGCTCCTGATGAATCCTTGCCAGTCCCCGTCGGCCAACTCTGGCACCTCCATCTCGGCCATCACCGACTCATGTGCCAGCGCCAGCACCTCGTCCTTCCCGGACACGTAGGCATAAAGGCTCGCGGCACCGGTGCCTAGTTCGCCGGCGATGCGGCGCATGCTGACCGCCTCGGTGCCTTCGGCATCAATGATCTGCAGCGCCACCTCGACAATCCGGTCGCGGCTCAGCACCGCCCTGGTCTTCGGTTCGCTGCGCGGGCGTTGCCAGGGTGGGAACGGAAATCCCTCGTCGCCCGTGGATACGTCGAGGGCCTTCGACCATGCTTTGCGTCCTGGACTCATACCGAACACTGTACTTGACGCGAACGATGTTCGAGGGTAAAACAGTGTTCGAGATAGAAACACCGTTCGCCGCAGGAACAGCGTTCGTGTCAGCAACGCCGTCCTGCCCGTCCAACCGGAGATCCTCATGACACCCTCTGTAGACACTTCCCTGACCAAGGAGCCGGCGTTCTTCCGCTGGCGCTGGGCCGCCCTGTTCGTCGTCCTCGCCGCCGAGGTGATGGACCTGCTCGACGCGCTGATCACCACGATCGCCGGGCCGACCATCGTTCGGGACATCGGCGGTGGCGAAACGATGATCCAGTGGCTGTCCGCGGCCTACACCCTGGCGATGGCCACCGGCCTGCTGATCGGCGGCCGACTCGGCGACATCTACGGTCGCAAACGCATGTTCACCGTCGGGATGGCCGGCTTCACCCTGTTCTCGGCGCTCTGCGCCAGTGCTCAGTCGCCCGCCATGCTGGTGATCTGCCGAGTTCTGCAGGGCCTGTTCGGCGCCATGCTGGTGCCCCAGGGTCTCGGGGTCATCAAGGAGGTCTTCCCGCCGAAGGAAGCAGCCGCCGCCTTCGGTGTCTTCGGGCCGGTGATGGGGCTGTCCGCCGTCGGTGGTCCGATCCTGGCCGGCTGGCTGGTCGATGCGGATCTGTTCGGCCTGGGCTGGCGGGCAATCTTCGCCATCAACGTGCCGATCGGCCTGATCGCTCTGGTTGCCGCCCAGAAGTTCCTGCCGAAAAACCGTCCGCGGCACGCGTTGCGGCTGGATGTTCCCGGTGTGCTGCTGGCAGCGTCCGGGATGTTCCTGCTGGTGTATCCGTTGGTCCAGGGACGCGAACACGGTTGGCCCGCCTGGTGTTTCGTGATGCTGGTCGGTGCCGCGGCCGCGCTGGTCGGGTTCGCAGTGCTGGAGAATCGTCGTGATCATGCCGGCCTGTCGACCCTGGTGGTGCCGAGCCTGTTCGGCAAGCGCGCCTTCACCGGCGGGCTGGCCACCGGCCTGGCGTTCTTCAGCTCGCTGATGGGCGTCGGGCTGGTGTTCACCCTGTTCGTCCAACTCGGCCTCGGCTACTCACCGCTCAAGGCGGGGCTGGCCGGGCTCGCGCAGGCCATTGGGATGATCCTCGGATTCGGTGTCGCCCAGGCCCTGAACGCCAGGATGGGACGGCGGCTGATGCACCTCGGAGCCCTCATCGTCATCGCCGGAATGATCGGCTTCGTGCTCACCATCAGCTGGGCCGGAACCGGGATCGGCATCTGGTCGATGGCGCCGGCGCTGCTGGTGATCGGCCTCGGCATGGGGATGACGATGGCACCGTTCTTCGACATCGTGCTGGCCGGCGTGGACGACGGCGAGTCCGGTTCCGCCTCCGGAACGATGACGGCGGTGCAGCAGATCGGCGGTTCGATCGGTGTGGCAGTACTCGGCACGGTGTTCTTCTCGGTGCTCGGTCACGGCTCTCCGACCGATCAGTTCCACGCCTTCTCCCATGCCGCCCAGGTGACGATGTGGGTCGCCGCTGCATTCATCGGTGTGGCTTATCTGCTGACCTTCCTGCTGCCGAAACATGCTCGCCCGCAGGAACAACCACCGATCGATGATGCCGTTGACGACATCGCAAAGGTGGCGGTTGCCGGTCACTGACCGGGCGGGCAGATGGATACGCGTGCGGTCAGCAAGACCGGCGTCCCGCCGCCGCGGCCACCCTCAACGCTGCCGCGGCGATCCGCTGTCGGTCGGCAGCGCAGCGATGGCCTCGATGGAGATGAGCAGGCCATGCGGGAGCTGGATGCCCGCCGGCGCGGAGCGGGCCGGCGGCGGGTCGGGCAGGTACCGGGCGTAGACCTCGTTGAGCCGAGCGAAGTCCTCGACGTCGGCGTAGAAGATCGTGGTCTTGACGACGTCGGCGAGGGAGGCGCCGGCGGCCTCAAGGATGGCCGAGAGGTTGCGCAGCGCCTGCTCGGTCTGGGCCTCGATCCCGTCCGGGATGGCACCGGTCACCGGGTCGATGCCAGCTGTTCCGGAGCAGAACACCAGACCGCCGGCGACGATTGCCTGGCTGTACGGGCCGAGCGCAGCCGGCGCCTGAGTTGTGTGGATTGCCTGTCGTGTCACGGCTGGACCCGCTCCTGAATGGTCGGTGGATGTCGAGCAGAACCTACTGCCCGGCGAGTCGCAGCGGCGCTACCGACAAGCGGCCGTGCGCGCGGGGGCCAGCTGTCGGTTGCCGTCACCGGCAGGGGCATGATGGTGCCCACTGATCCACAGGAGTGCAGATGGCCTCGATGACGATTCCCTCGCCGATCGGTCCGCTGATCCTCACGTCGGCGGCCGGCCGCCTCACCGGTGTCGCCTTCGTCGGCCGCTGGTCGCCAACCGGCATCACCGCAGCCGCGCTCCCTCCCCCGCCCCCTCACGATGCGGCCGCTGACACCGATCCGGTTCTCATCGAGGCCGCCCGCCAACTCGCTGAGTACTTCCGCGGCGATCGCACCGAGTTCGGATTGCCGTTGGCGCCCCAGGGTGACGCGTTCCATCTCGGTGTGTGGCAGCGGATCGCCGAGATCCCTATGGACGGACAGCTTCCTACGGGTCGATCGCCACCAAGCTCGGCGGTATCAGTTTGTCGCAGGCGGTCGGGAGCGCCACCGGAAGCAATCCGTTGGCGCTGGTGGTTCCGTGCCACCGGGTGGTCGGCAGCGACGGATCGTTGACCGGATTCGGTGGCGGTCTGGACCGCAAACGCTTTCTGCTGGCGCTCGAGGAGAGCGAGGAGGTCAAGGCCGCCCGGCTGTTCTGATCGCCGGATCCGCCGCGATCCCCCGGGGCGGTCTTGTCATTGGAAGTCACGTCAGCGCGAAAATCCATGGTCCGCAACGCCGCTCAGGTGTTGCGGCCGCGCTTCTCGCGCACCCGCACGTTGATCCGTACCGGCGAACCGGGAAAGCCGAAGTCCTCCCTCAGTTTCCGTTCGATGAAGCGGCGATAACCGGCTTCCAGGAAACCGGTGGTGAACAGCACGAACGTGGGCGGCCGATTGGCGGCCTGGGTGGCGAACAACACGCGGGGCTGTTTGCCGCCACGGACCGGCGGCGGGGTGGCCTGGATCAGCTCCTTGAGCCAGTTGTTCAGCTGCCCGGTGGGAATCCGTTTGTCCCAGGACTCCAGCGCTCTGCGCAGCGCCGGTGCGATCCGCTGGATCCCCCGGCCGGTCTGGGCCGAGATGTTGATCCGCTCGGCCCACGGCACTCGGTTCAGTTCACGCTCCAGCTCCCGGTCGCTCTCCTCGCGACGATCGGCATCCACCAGGTCAGCCTTGTTCAACGTGATCACCAGCGCCCGCCCGGAATCGGAGACCATCGAGATCACCCGCTGGTCCTGCTCGGTCAGCGGCTGCGCCGCATCGATGAGCACCACCGCCACCTCGGCTGCCTCCACGGCGGCCTGGGTGCGCAGCGAGGCGTAGAACTCCATTCCCCGAGCAGTTTTCACGCGTTTGCGAAGACCGGCGGTGTCGACGAACCGCCAGGTCTCGCCGTCGAGTTCGACCAGCGAGTCGACCGGGTCGACCGTGGTACCGGCGACCTGGTCCACCACCGACCGTTGCTGACCCGACAGCTTGTTCAGCAGCGACGACTTGCCGACGTTTGGCTTGCCGACAAGGGCGACCCTGCGTGGTCCGGAGGCTTCGCCGAACAGCTCGGGCGGCGCGGTCGGAAGCTTGTCCAGCACCAGATCCAGCAGATCGCCCGAGCCCCGGCCGTGCAACGCGGAGACGCCGACCGGTTCGCCAAGACCCAGGCTCCAGAGTTGGGTGATGTCGGACTCGGTGCGCTCGTCGTCGACCTTGTTGGCCACCAGGATCACTGCACGCTTCGACCGGCGCAACACTCTGGCCATCGCCTCGTCGGTCGAGGTGGCACCGACCGAACCGTCGACGATCATCAGCACCACATCGCTGGATTCCATCGCCCTGGCCGCCTGCGCGGCCACCGCTCCCTGCAGGCCGGCCGCGTCAGGTTCCCAGCCGCCGGTGTCGACGACGGTGAACCGCCGACCGCGCCAGAGTGCGTCATAGGACACCCGATCCCTTGTCACCCCTGGGATGTCCTGCACCACCGCCTCTCGGCGCCCGATCACCCGGTTGACCAGCGTCGATTTTCCGACGTTCGGCCGGCCGACGACGGCCACCGTCGGAACGTAGACCGTTCCGGATTCCGCCTGCGGATCCTCACCACCGCCGACGGCGCCCGCCTCCCAGCCGGCGAACTCGCTCTCGTCCTGCCAACTGCCGTCCGCCTGACCGTCGACCGTGTCGGTCTCGGCTCCGCTCTCCCACTCGCTCACTGGATGTCCTTTCCCGACCGCGCGCCGGCGAGATCTGCGTCCAGCGTGCCGACCAACTCCGAGAGCCGTTGTTGTATCAGCATGGTCGCGATGTCCACCGCCTTCTTCCCGGCGCCGGCCGGGACCTCGAACGGTGCGCCGAACAGGTAGTTGACCGGCGGACGGAAGCGTCGGCGCCGGCGGCGCTCCTGCCCGGCCGGCCGGTCGGTGCCCCGGATCGCGATCGGCATCACCGTCGCTCCGGATCTGACCGCCAGCCAGCCGGCGCCGTTGAACACGTTCTGCACCATGCCGGAGCCGCGCGTTCCCTCCGGGAAGATGCCGATGCACCCGCCTGCCTTCAATTGCCCGAGTGCGGCCATCAGCGGGGCACGGTCGGGGACATCCCGCTTCAGCGCGTGCTGGCCGACACTGCTCAGCAGCCAGCCCACCGGGCCCTTGACAGCTTCGGACTTCACCAGGAACGACACCCGCCTCGGGATGATCCCGAACAACACGGGCCCGTCGATGAAGTTCGTGTGGTTGGCGACGAACAGCACCGGCCCGGTCGGCGGAACTCGGTCCAGCCCGCGTATCCGGTTGCGGTACAACAGCTTTCGCAGAACGATTCCGATGCGCCTTCCGCGGTCCATGCCCTTGGGTCCGGAGTGTTGAGGGGTGGGGTCGGATCCGCCGGGGAGCCGGAGGAATGTCACCGGATCCCCCGCTCCGCGGCCAGGCGGAGGAGCCGATCAATCACGTGGTCGATCGTCATGGCGGAGGTGTCGATGCGCACTGCCCCATCCGCGATGCGCAGTGGAGCGGTGGCCCTGGTCGAGTCGACGGTGTCCCGTCGCTGCAGATCGGCGCGGACCGCGTTAAGGTCGAGACCGGCGCTGTGCCCCCGCCCCGCATCCCGGGCCGCCGCCACCCGACCCCGCACAGTTTCCCGGCCCTGCACCACTTCCCGGCCCCGCACCGCTTCGGCGGCCGTCGCCGCTTCGCCCCCCGCCACCGCATCCGACGCGGGCATCGCACCCGGCGCCGGCGCCGGATCGTCTTGCGCGTGCCGCCGGCGGGCCCGTTCCGCCACGTCGGCTGTCAGGTAGACCTTCAGCGCCGCGTCGGGCGCGATCACCGTTCCGATGTCGCGACCCTCGACCACCATTCGCCCTGAGTGGGCGATCCTCTCCTGTCGCTCGCGCAGCCACTCCCGGACGGCCGGGTTCGCCGAGACCGGGGTGACCGCCAGAGTGACCGCATGGCCGCGAATCTCGTCGGTGACGTCCTCGCCGTTCAGATCGTGCCGCTGACCGTCCGGATCGGTCGGCGTGCGGAACTGCACCAACGAAAGCTGGTCGCCGACGGCGGTTTCGTCATCAACGTCGATCCCGGCGCGCAGCATGGCCAACGCGACGATGCGGTACATCGCACCGGTGTCCAGATGACCGGCGCCCAGCCGGCGCGCCAAGGTACGGGAGACCGTCGACTTACCAGTGCCTGATGGCCCGTCGATGGCGATCACGAAGGAGTTCACGGGTGCCCCGCTGTCCAGGTCACAGGCCGACCGCCTTGTACAACAACGAGATCTCGACCGGGTTCAGTCTGCGCAGCGTGCCGGGCCGCTGGTGTCCCAGTTGCACGTCGCCGATCTTGGTGCGGACCAGGCGGGAGACCGGATGGTCGACGGCGGCCAGCATCCGGCGGACGACGTGCTTGCGCCCTTCGTGCAGCACCACTTCCACCACAGCGCGGTTGTTGTGCACGTCCACCACCTCGAACGAGTCGACCTTGACTGTGCCATCCTCCAGTTCGATGCCACGATGCAGCCGGCGTCCGAGGTCGCGGGGTACCGGCCCAGGTATCTCGGCCATGTAGGTCTTCGGCACTCCGAACGAGGGATGCGTCAACCGGTGGGCGAGCTCGCCATCGTTGGTGAGCAACAACAATCCCTCCGAGTCCATGTCGAGCCGGCCGACGTGGAACAGCCGGGCACCTTCGCTCCATTCGGCGACCAACTGTCCGATGTGCGGGCGGCCCTGATCGTCCGACATCGTCGACAGCATTCCCGGCTGTTTGTTCAACGCCAGATACACCAGGTCGGACTGCATCTGGACACGGTTGCCGTCGACGTGGACGACGGCATTGCCGGGGTCGATCCGCATACCCATCTCACGGACTACGATTCCGTCGACCTTCACCCTGCCGTCCCTGATCATCTCCTCGGCCTTGCGGCGGGACGCGACGCCCGCGGACGACATAACCTTTTGCAGGCGAACGCCTTCGGATCGTTCGTCCGCGGAGAACTGCGGTGCGACTGTCCCCTTGGCGGGGTGGTCGAACTGGTCAGACATGGCTTCATTCCTCGCTCGGACTATTCACCGGTGTGCGATCCTCTGATGGGTACGCCCGATGTGACTGGACACTCGCCCGAGCGCTCGGCCCGGGGTCGTGGTCCAGTGGTGAATAGTCCTCGCCATCGATTGCATCCACTTCGGGCAATAGCGGTCCGATCTCGGGCAGTTCCTCCAGGGAGTTCAGCCCGAGCCGTTCGGTGAACAGCTCCGTGGTGCGGTACAGCAGGCCGCCGGTCTCGGCGTCCGACCCGGCCTCTTCGACGAGCCCGCGAGCCGCCAGCGTGCGGATCACGCCGTCGACGTTGACGCCCCGCACAGCGGCGATACGGGCCCGGGTCACCGGCTGTCGATACGCAATCACCGCAAGGGTTTCCATCGCGGCCCGGGACAGCCGGGTCTGCTGTCCGTCCAGCACGAACCGCTCGACCACCGGCGCGAACCGATCGCGGGTGTAGAAGCGCCAGCCGCCGCCGATCTCGCGCAGATCGATACCGGAACGGGCGTCGGTATAGCGCTGGGTCAACAGGACCAGCTCGCTGCGGACCTCGTAGACCGATCGGCCCGTTGCCGTCGCCAGCGCCTGTTCGCTGACCGGGCTGTCGACCACCAACAGCACCGCCTCCAGCGCGCCGGACAGCTCGTCGGCGGCGACATCGGGTGCGCTGCTGGGCGGGACCGCGTCGTCGTCGATCTCTGGTTGTCCCTGAGTCACGGCGTCGGGGTAGCCGCTCAGATCGGTTGTCCGGACCGGTGGCGGTGACCCGTGCTGCTGGCTCATTCGTACTCCTCGTCGGTGGCGATCCCGGCAGCGGCGGTGGCCTGGCCCGATGACCCGCCGTCGGCGTGCGCCCTGCCGTATTCGCCGGTCCACCGGACCGTCAGTTCCCCCCACGGTTCGGGCTGGTCGAAGACCACGGCGGCCTCACGATAGAGATTGAGCAGACCGAGGAATCTGGCCACCACCTCATTGGTCAGCCGGCAACCGGCCACCAGTTCGGCGAACGTCATGGACCCGTTGCCGGCCAACATGTTCCGCATTGCGGCGGTGTGTTCGGCGACCGACACCGTCGAGGCGTGAATGTGGTCAAGGGACACGCTCGGCGACGGATCGGGGCGGAAGACGTGGGCCGCGAACTCGGCGAAGGCGGCCGGATCCATTCCGATGCGCACCTCGGGCAGCAGCCCCAGGTAGCGGTCCTCGAGGGTCACCGCGCGTGGATACCGGCGCAGCGCGGCGGCTTCCAGTTCCCGGAACAGCATCGACACCTGCTGGAAGGCGCGGTAGGCCAGCAGCCTGGCGAAGAGCAGGTCCTTGGCCTCCAGCAGCGCCAGGTCGTCGGGGTTCTCCACCTCGGCGTCGGGCAGCAGCCTGGCAGCCTTCAGGTCGAGCAGGGTCGCCGCCACCACCAGGAAATCGGTGACCTGCTCCAGGTCGAAGTTCTCGCCCATGGCCCTGATGTGCGCAATGAACTCGTCCGTCACCCGGTGCAACGCCACTTCGGTGACGTCCATCCGATGCTGGCCGATCAGCCGCAGCAACAGGTCGAACGGGCCGTCGAAGTTGTCCAGCTGCACCCGGAACACTGCGCGCGGGCCAGGGATCGTGCGGGGAGCCGGCGCCGCGCCGGCCGTCGGGTTGTGGGTCGGGCCTGGGGTCGGGTCGGCGGTCCGGCCCGGGGTCGGGTCGGCGGTCCGGCCAGAGGTCGGGCCCGGGGTCCGGCCAGAGGTCCGGCCAGAGGTCGGGCCCGGGGTCGGGTCCGGCGCCGCGAGGATCAATGTGCGGTGTTCTGTGGTGGGTGTGACGGGAGTCGTCATTCAAATCCTCGAAGCCGGTGATGATCCTCGCCGGGAAAGGGGGGCCGGCAGACTCACCGGGCGATCACTTCGCGAGCCAGCGCCCGGTAGGCGTCCGCCGCCGGCGACGTCGGCGCGTAGGAGGTGATGGGCTCGCCGGCCACCGTCGTCTCCGGGAACTTCACGGTCCGGGAGATCACCGCGTCGTACACCTGGTCGCCGAAGCGCTGCACCAGCATCGCCACCACATCTCTGGCGTGCACGGTGCGACCGTCGAACATGGTGACCAGCACTCCGTCGATCTCGAGGTCCGGGTTGATCCGCTCTCTCACCTTCTCGACCGTGTCGACCAGCAGGGCCACCCCGCGCAGCGAGAAGAACTCAGCGGCCACCGGCATGATCACCCCGCTGGCGCAGGCCAGCGCGTTGACCGTGAGCAGGCCGAGAGAGGGTTGACAGTCGATCAGGACGTAGTCGTAGGCGTGCAGCACCGGCCGGAGCGCGCGAGCCAGGGTCTGCTCCCGCCCCACCTCGTTGATCAGCTGCACCTCGGCGGCGGACAGATCGATGTTCGCCGGTATCAGGTCCAACCCGTCGACCTTGGTGGACACCAGCACGTCGGAGATCGACGTGCTCTTCGCCAGCATCAGGTCGTAGATGGTGCGCTCCAGCTCGTGGGAGGGCACACCGAGGCCGGCGGAGAGCGCGCCCTGCGGATCCAGATCGACCAGCAGCACCCGGCGCCCGAAGCCGGCCAGCGCCGCTCCGAGGTTGATGGTCGATGTGGTCTTGCCGACCCCGCCCTTCTGGTTGCACATGGCGATCACCCTGGCCGGGCCGTGGCTGGTCAGCGGCGCCGGTTCGGGTGTGTGACGGGACGTTCGGCCCGTCGGCCCGAGATCGCCGGGTGTCCGGTCGACCAGCTCGGGACCGGCGTCCGGAACGCCGTGCGGGACGATCGGGTCGGGGGCGGAGCCGGTCGTCGGGCTGTCCGCGCCGGGAGCGGAGCTGTCGGTGGTGACGCTGTCCACTTCGGTGGGACCGGCGGCGTCGGTGGCGCGTTCTGGATCGGGGATGGGCCGGTGACCGGCATCGGGGCGGGGGGCCCCGGCGTTGACCCAGCTCGCGTCGTCCGGTTCGGTCATCAACTCTGCGAACTCCAGCCTCTCCACCGTCATCCTCCCGACGACGTTCGCCAGATTAGGCGATCGAGGACCGACTCACCAACACGACCCGCCTGAACCGTGGTCGTCGGCTTCGCCGGCGGCTGGGCCCCAGCGTGCCGCACCGGCCGTTGGCCGACCGGGGCGGTCGGCGACCTCGACCGTTGAGGCCTGATGCGTCTGTTGACGTGATGCCTCGTGGTGACCAGTCCAGATCAGCAGCGTGACCGCCTCCGCACCGGTGACCTCGGCGCCGCGCGCCGACGAGAGACCGCCTGTCGCGAACGAGTGCTGCGCACCGACCGATACGCTCGGCGGATGAGTCGCCCACATCGACCGTGGCCGGCTCTTTCCTCGGCCGAGCGGTCTGTTCTGGTGGACGTCTTGGTGAACGGGCCCGCATCCCGGGCGCACCTTTCGCGCCGGCTGGCGCTGTCACCCGCAAGCCTGACCCGCATCACCAGACTGCTGGTGGTCAACGGGATCTTGACCGAGACCGGGGTGGCGCCTGCGGATCGGCCCGGTCGTCCGTCGATGCCGATGGATGTCATGGTCGATGCTGCCCACCTGATCGGGGTGAACCTGACAGCGACCGCCCTGCACCTGGTCCGCACCGACCTGCGCGCGAGGATCATCGAACAGCGCGACATCGAACTCAGCGACACCAGCCCGGAGTCCGTTGCCGACACCATCGGTCGAGCGGTCGAAGAGCAACGGGCACAAGATCTTTCACTGCTCGCCATCGGCATCAGTCTCGCCGGTCCTGTCTCCCCCGCGTCCCGCATCGTGCGCACCTCGCCGTTCCTGGGCTGGGCCGATGTCCCGCTGGTCCAGATGGTCAAGAACCGAACGGACCTGCCGACCTTCGTCGAGAACGACGTCCGGGCGTTGACCGCTGCCGAGCACTGGTTCGGCGCGGCGGCCGGATGCTCGGATTTCGTCCTGGTGACGATCGGGTCCGGTGTCGGATGCGGAATGGTCATCGATCATCGACTTGTCGAGGGCGTCGTCGGCGGCAGCGGCCAGGTGGGTCACCTGCCGATCACCGCATCCGGGCCGCTCTGCGAACGGGGCCATCGAGGTTGTGTCCGTTCGTATTTGGCATCCTCGTCGATCATCAGCCAGGTGAGCATTGGTACCGGCAGAACTAATCTGCGGTATGACGACGTGCTCGACCTGTCGGTGAGCGGCGAGCCGGTGGCACGCCGCGTTGTCACCGACGCGGCAACCGCCTTGGGTCAGTTGATCGGCACTCTGGCCGCGGTGAGTTCCCCGCAGAAGGTGCTCATCTCCGGCGAAGGCGTGCGGCTCGCGGAACTGATGCTGGACCTGATTCGAGAAGAGGCGGCGCGCGCCCAGCACTGGACCCTTGAGCCGGTGGACATCGAGATCTCGCCGTTCACCTTCACCGAGTGGGCCAGAGGTGCTGCGGTGATGGCACTTCGGCGTCAGTGGGAACCCGGGGCTCGGCTCAACGACGACTGACCGCACCGGTATCCCGACCGGAGGCCCTCACCCGAGCCGGATCACAGCGACTCCACCGGCCGGCACCAGCACGCACTCGCCATCCCGATCCGCTCCCAGCAGGTCATGACCTGCGATCGGCAGCTGGATCTGCTCGGCGGTGTGGTTGATCACGAAGGTCCAGCGGCGGCTTCCTCGTTCCCTGGTCAGGATCTCCACTCCGTCCATCGGGTCGGCGCTGATTCCGACGGTTTCCAGGACGGTCGCGATCAGCTCTGACAGCCCGGCACGGGTCAGCTCGCTGCCGACATAGAAGGCGCGACCGCGACCGAAATCGTTGCGGGACACCGCGACCGATCCGGCGGATCCACCACTGCGGTAACGGCTGAGTACCTGAGCGGTGTCCGCTCTGGCCGTCTCGGACCACAACCTGCCGGGGCCGAACGAGGAGAGCTCGACGGTCTGGTCGGCAAGGAGCGGGTTGAACTCTTCGACCGTGACCCCCAAGATGTCGCGCAGCGCCCCCGGGTGCCCGCCCGGCCAGATGTGGTCGTTCTCGTCGGCTATCCCCGAGAAGTAGCCGACAAGCACCGTTCCGCCGGTTTCGACGAAACGACTGATGTGGTTCTTGGTCGTCGCGTCGATGAGGTACAAGCCGTGTAGCAACAGCAGCCGATAGCCATCCAGGGGTGTTGCGGGTCCGACGAAGTCGACCGGTACGTTTCGGCGCCAGAGTTCACGATGCCAGTTCTGCACCGATTCCATCACCGAGAAGTCCACCGAGGGGTGGGCGTCGAAAGTCTGTCGCAGCCGGGCTTATTGCGTGTGGTGACCCGATCTTGGCCGCGGGGCGGGCCCGTTTCGCCGCGAATCTTGGCGCCACCTGGTTGGTGATCCGCTGCGTGGTGGGCTCAACGCGTCGTCGCGAATGGTGGCCCCATCCGATTTTTACGTCGGACTGATCGACGTGGAGGTCGAGATGGCGCGGGTCCAGGGCCGAATTGTTCGAGGCGATCAGACGTGAAAGGCGGATCGAGAGGCTGTCGATCCGTGAGTGGGCGGACAAGCATGGCGTGCATCGGCGCACGGTGAGGCAGGCGTTGGCGAACGCGGTCTCACACGGGCTCATCTCCGCGGGGGCGGGGTGGACGGCGGCCGGCCTTGACGAGTTGTAGGAAAGTAGGGCTCATCCCCGCGCGGGCGGGGCGGACGGGAGCTGCTCGGTGAGCAGTTGGTGGACCTCGGGCTCATCCCCGCGCGGGCGGGGCGGACGCCATGATCGGCGAGCAGATCAGCCGCGACGAGGGCTCATCCCCGCGCGGGCGGGGCGGACAAGATCGCAACCTTGACGATGACCCGATGCCGGGCTCATTCCCGCGCGGGCGGGGCGGACGAGCCCACGACAGCGGACCCGCAACGGCTGGCGGGCTCATCCAC
>JAABUP010003898.1_pt1 | contig 25598 bp, 22 predicted proteins | sample 5559201 | NCBI WGS metagenome assembly JAABUP01 (sample SAMN10711887, study PRJNA513373) | rock metagenome | isolation source: Antarctica rocks | place: Antarctica
CATACCTTCGCAGTGAACACCCTGCTCGGCTGGTATCGCGCAGATGAAGACGTGCAAGCCAAGGTTCCCTCGCTGTCCACCTACCTGGGTCACCGCGAACCGGCCTCCACCTACTGGTATCTGTCGGCGGCACCAGAACTGTTGGCGCTGGCCGCCGCACGCCAGGACACCGCGTGGTCGGCGGCACGCTCATGACGTTGATCGCGCCGACCTTGCAGGCGTTCTTCACCGACCGCCTCACCCAGCAGCGTCAGGCCAGCCCGCGGACCATCGCCGCCTACCGCGACACCCTGCGCCTGCTGCTCACCTTCGTGCACTCCCAGACCGGCACGACGCCGGCCCACCTCGACTGGGCGGACCTGGACGCCACCATGATCTCGGCGTTTCTGAACTACTTGGAATCGGAGCGGCACAACAGCACCAGAACCCGCAACGTCCGCCTCACCGCGATCCGCTCGCTGTTCTCCTACGCCGCCCTACGCCGCCCTACGCCGCCCTACGCCGCCCTGCGCCACCCCGAACACGCCCTGCTGATCCAGCGCGTTCTCGCGATCCCACCGAAGCGGTTCGACAAACGGGTCGTGACGTTCCTGACCGCTCCCGAGATCGACGCCCTACTCGCCGCCCCGGACCAGACCCGATGGGAAGGCCGACGTGACCGGGCCTTGATGTTGTTGGCCGTCCAAACCGGGCTTCGGGTCTCCGAACTCATCGGTCTGAACTGCCGCGACGTCACGCTCGGAACCGGCGCCAACGTCCGCTGCGACGGAAAGGGCCGCAAGCAACGCACCGTCCCCCTCGGTGGCCCTGTCGAGGCACTGCTACGGGGCTGGCTCACCGAGCGCGCCGGACACGCCGATGACCCGCTGTTCCCGACCCGCACCGGTCGGCGGCTCAGCCGCGATGCCGTCGCGCTGCGGGTCAGCACCCACGCCACGGCCGCCGCACAACGCTGCCCATCGCTGCAAGGCAAGCAAGTCCACCCACACGTCCTGCGCCACAGCTGCGCCATGTCGCTGCTGCAAGCAGGCGTCGACACCTCCGTGATCGCCCTCTGGCTCGGCCACGCTGGTGTCCGGTCCACCGACGCCTACCTGCACGCCGACATCACCATCAAGGAGAAAGCCCTCGCCCTGACCACACCCGCGTCGGCCAAACCCGGCCGCTACCACCCAACAGACAAAATGCTCGCCTTCCTCGAGGGCCTGTAACTATGCCGACACGAGCACGACCCCCACGAGCGGAACGCCCAGCGACACAACCGAATAGCAGCACCCCCACCACGGTCCTCGGCATAGTCGCGGGCTCGGCATAGGTCGACGATCAGCAGCCCGTAGCGGCGTAGCCGGGCGAGCTCGTCACTGAGCCGGCCGGTGCTATGGGCGCCCTGGAGTCGGGTGACCCATTCCGTCGCGGTCGCGAACAGGACCCGGTGCCCAGTCTGGGCGGCTTTGATCCCCAACCCGATCGCGAGGTGAGTCTTCCCGGTCCCCGGTGGGCCGAGCAGCACCACGTTCTCGGCCTTGGCCAGGAACGTTGCGGTGGCCAGGTGAGCGATGGTGTCGCGTCGGAGACCGGGCTGGTGATCGAAGACGAAGTCCTCGATCGTCTTCGTGGCACCGAACCCGGCGGCCCGGATCCGCAGCTGCGCCCCTGAGGCGTCACGGGCGCAGACCTCACGGTCCAAGACTGCGGCGAGGTACTGCTCGTGGGTCCAGCCCCCATCACGGGCCTGATCACCCAGACGTGCGGCTGCTTCCCGGATCCTGGGGGCCTTCAATGCCCTGGCCAGGTAGTCGAGCTGCTTGCTGATCGCCGCGGTATCGGTGGTGGCTTTGGCGGTACTCATGAGGCCACCTCGACATCGGCCTTGACGTCAGGTTGCAGGTCGGTGCTGATGGTGACGCCGAACGCTTGGTCGTAGTCGGCGAGGTTGCGCACCACCACACCGTCGTGATCGTCGTGGGCTCTGGCTGTTCGTGGGAGCTGGAACGCTTCGCGCAACCGGGCTGCGGTGGCGACGTGGGCGGGGTCGGTGATCGTGAGCGCGGTGCCCCAGGACCGCGGATGCAGCCCAACCAGGCGGCCCTCGAGTCGGACACTGACCTGATCGAGGTCGGCGAGGACCTCGACCATCCGACCGATCGCGGACGGGTCGACGGAGTAATCGTTACCGAACGCCCGCACGTAGTAATCCCTGGGCAGCCGGATCCGGAACCTCAACCCGGCCGGCGGGCCCAGCGGGGGTAACGCGAGCATCCCAGCCCGGTCGGTATCGAGCAGGTCGATGGGGCGGGCCCCCAACGCCCGCACGGTGCGGGCGTTGGCCTTGGGTAACCAGCCGCCCATCTGCGTGTTGAAATCGTCGGGCGATTCGAAGTCGCGACCGGGCAGGAACGAGGTCTCGAGATAGCCGTTGGCCCGCTCCACCCCACCCTTGGATTCCGGGTCGTAGGCCTTGAGCTGGTGGATCTTGGTGGCCAAGTGGCCGCAGAACTCAGCGACCCCGCCAGCGAAGTGGTTCCGGCGCCCAATGCCGGCCTCGTTGTCCCAGATCAACCTACGGGGGACAGCACCGAGCTGGGTCGAGAGCAGCGACCACATCCCCGCCAGCAGATCCGCAGTCCGGCGGGTCGGGATCATCCTCGCGGTGATGAACTTCGAGAACGACGCAACCATCACCAACACCGGCAACATCACCACGGTGCCCTCACCCACCGGGACCTTCGGCCCCGGGAACCACAAGTCGCACTGGACCTGATCGCCCGGGTGGTAGACGATCCGGTCCGCCGGATCAGTCGGCGCGTAGTCCGGTCGGATCGCTGCGACGTTCTGCCTGAACCACGACGGCGAACCCGTCCAGCCGACCCGCTCGGCCAACACCGTCGCCGGCATCGACGGTGTCCCCCTCAGCAACTGTCGGACCTGTTGCTCGCACGGCGCGAAACTCGTCATCACCGGCGACCGCGAGTACGACGGCGGCCCGCCCGACGCGATAGCCTTCGCCACCGTGTTCCTCGAGATCCCAAGCTGCCTCGCGATCTCCGCCTTCGGCAACCCCTCGCTCACATGCAACCTGCGGATCAAAGCCCAGTCTTCCAAAGTGATCACTTCTCAATCGTGGATGGGTGCTCACTTTTCAAGCGTCACACCTGCTCAGTCTTCAAGCGGCATCGACATTTTCCGCTACGCCTGACAGCCCTCCTGCGGGGTACTCGTCCAGGCGCCGAGGAACTACTGGACTAGGACCGTGGGGTGCTGGTCACCGATCGTGCGTGACAGTTTCGGTTTGGATCACCTACTTGATGGTGCCCGTGGCAGTAGCTGCATGGAAGTGAGCTGAGACCCGGCCGGACGACCGTGGCGCTCGGGCTTTGCGTTTGCCTAGTGCGGTTTAGACCTCGCGGACGGTCGTGACGCCGGGTTCGATGCGGCGGCGCCAGTCACCGTGGGCTGACCACTCCCCTACCTGAGGCTCGGGACCCGTTCGGCGCCGGAGCCGGAGCCAGCAGATGAGGTTCTGCCAACCATTCCCCCGGGCGCCGGAGCACGCAGTGCTCCAGGGCCCGGCCCAAGGTCAGCCGAAGGCTGAGGTGCGGGGTTTCCGGGTCGGTCGATCGGGTGATCTCCCGAAAGGGAGGTGAGCGCAGCGAACCCCTGGATCACCCGATCGGCTGCGCCCGGGTTCCTCGGGCCCGAAGCTCTGGGGTGGGCGCCATCCTGGGCGAAGCCGGGCGGGCGGGGGAAAACAACAACCGGAGGGTGTCAGCGACGAAGGAGCGGCAGGCCTTTGGTCAGCAGCGTCCCGACCGCGGCGTTCCGGGCGGGGCGTTTCCGTGGTGGTGTGCCGCAGGCACTCGGACTTCTGCTGTGGCCTTGCCGACTGCCACCCACAGCGGTGGGTGTGAACGGGTCCCGGTGATAGCCGTGAGGACACTGTCGACGGCGGCGAGATTAGCCTCGGGGGCAGCAGGGGGGTCCGAGATCGCCACCACAGAATGGGTCGACTGATTCAACCTCCGCCGCTAGTTCGATTACTGCGGCGATATCCCACCGGCCGACCTTCAGGCCGCGTACTACGTTCACCACCCAGACCGGCCCACCGCCGAGCTCGCATATGAGCCTCCGGACACGTCGGCGCGGTCCACTAACTGAACGGTGTTGGGGCTAAGCACATCGCCGGGCTGACCTGCCGACGACTCTCCTTCTCGGCCAGCTTCTCCCTCCCCGGTGATATGGCCTCAATCCAGAGCAAATCTGCCGCCGTTCCGGAGCAGGCGTGGCCGCCGGCCTACGACGCCGACGGCCACGCCTGCTCCGGTTTGTCGTTGCTCCTACTGCCGGAAGCCCGGCAGGTGGGTGATGACATCCAGCACCGGACGCAGGTGGGCATCAAGGATGGCTGCCGCACGGTCGCCGTCACCGCGTTTGAGTGCAGCGACCAACTCGGCGTGCTCGGCGTGGATGGTGGGAAGACGGGTCGGATTGGCTTTGATGGCGCCAATCGCGACGCGTTGCTGACGGGACCTGAGCGAGTCGTAAGTGTCGGCGAGGACCTCGTTGCCTAGAGCGCCGACCAACGCACGGTGGAACTGCCGGTTTAGCTCGGCGATCCGTAACGGTTCTGTCGCGCTGATCTGCCGCATGTCGTCCAGGAGCGTCTCCATGGCCTCTGGTACGGCGAGCGCCTCCGCGCAGATGCGCCGGGCTGCGTAGGTCTCCAGGACACGTCGCGTCTCGTACATGTCGATCAGCTCCCGCACCGTTACGCCCCGAACCAAGGCGCCACGGCGCGGCAGCAGCTCGATGAAGCGCTCCCCCGCCAGGCGATGGAAGGCCTCGCGGACCGGGGTGCGGGACACGCCGACCGCTTCGGACACCTGCTCCTCTTCCAGGAATGAGCCGCTGCGGTACTCCTCGCTGAGGATCCGATCACGCACGTAGGCATACACCCGGTCACGACTGGGTCCGCTCGTCGCTGCGGTCATGCCACCTCCACCCATCGTCGATCTGCTGCTCACTGTAGCGCTCATGCATCCAAGCTCTAGACACCTGTGGATCCAACGCGTATACATGAGGTCCACAAGACCCAAGGTGAGGAAGGACACTGATGCGAGAGTCCCGATTTGCGGTATGGCTGTCAGGGCCAAATGTCGCGGCGGCTGAAATCGCAGCCGGGATCGGCTACGGCGCGGTCGTGCTCGACATCGAGCACGGCAGCTTCGATCTGGCCGATCTGGAGCGATTCATCCCGCTGCTGAGGAGCCTGGATTTCGATGTGCTGGCCAAGGTTCTGGGGCCGGAGAGGGGACCGATCCAGCAGGCGTTGGACTTCGGCGCCACCGCGGTTGTCGTGCCGCACGTGACCGACGCCCGACACGCTGAACTCGTCTGCGCCTACGCGAAGTTCCCGCCCCTCGGCGAGCGCAGTTTCGCCGGCGGTCGCAGCGTGGGCTACGGGGCGCCGGACGACGCGTGGGTGGCGGAGCAGGATCGGAGCACTCGTTGCTATCCGATGATCGAGGACGCCGGTGCGCTGCAAGACGTGGAGAAGATCCTCGGCCTCCCCACGGTAGACGGCGTGTTTGTCGGGCCCTCCGATCTCTCACTACGCCGAGCCCGCGGGGCTTACCGGCGCACCGAGGGAGACTTCGCCGACCTGCGCCGCGTGGCCGACGCCGCCCGGGCGGCGGACAAGCACTGGATCCTCCCTGCATGGAGCGAGCAAGAGCAGCGTTTCGCGCTCGAGCACGGTGCCAGCCAACTGGCCCTCACCATGGAGCACGGTGCGCTGACCGCGGGCTTGCGGACTGCCTGGGAGGCCACTGCGCAGCTGGACAAGGCCACACACGCTGCGGGTGGCTCCGGTGAGTGAGCCGTCCTCTTCGGCCGGCCGCGGTCGTTACCGCTGGGTCATCGGCGGCCTGCTCGGATCCGGTGCGTTCGTCAACTACATGGACCGGGTCAACATCTCGGTGGCGGCCACTCCGCTGAGCCACTCGCTGCACCTCTCGGTCGGTGAACTCGGCGTGGTGCTGTCGGCCTACTTGTGGACCTACGCCGTGCTGCAGATTCCGGTGGGTTCGCTGATTGACCGCATCGGCATTCCGTGGGTGATGCGCATCTCCACCATCCTGTGGACCGTCGCCTCCTTCCTCACCGCCTTCGCCGGCGGGCTTGGCCTCCTGCTGGTCAGTCGGCTCATCCTCGGCGTGGGCGAGGCCCCCACGTTCCCGGCGTCGTGGAAGGCCACCGGTTACTGGTTTCCGAAGCGGGAACGCGGCATGGCCACCAGCTTGTTGGACGGTGCGTCGAAGATGTCGAACGTCATCGGCCTGCCGCTCATGGCGTTCTTGGTCACCACCGCGGGGTGGCAAGCGGCGTTCATCTTCACCGGCGCGCTGAGCCTGCTGTTTACGGTGGCGTTCTGGCTGATTTACCGCAACCCGGACGAGGTGATCCGCGCCGGGCGGCTCAGCGAGAGCGAGTACGCGCTCATCCTGGACGGCGGGGCTCAACCCATCACCGCAGCGTCGAGTTCCCCCTGGGCCGACGTCGGCTACCTGCTGCGTCGACGGAAGACCTGGGGGCTGGCCCTCGGATTCGCCAGCTACACCTACGTGTTCTACCTGCTGCTGTCCTTTTTGCCGTCCTATCTGGAAAAGTCGCTGGGTCTCAGCGTGCTCGGCGGGGGGGTGTACGCGGTGATCCCGTGGGCCGTTGCCGTCGTGGCCGAGTTCGTCATCGCCGGTTGGCTGCTGGATCGGCTGATCAAGCGGGGCGCCGACCCCACCAAGGTCCGCCGCTGGTTCTTGGCGGTCAGCTTGATCGCGGCTCTCGGCGTGGTCGGTACGGTCAGCACCCACAACATCGTCGTCGTCCTCGCCTGCCTCTCCATCGGCACGGCCGGGCTGGCGGTCAACGCACCGACCAGCACGAGCATCGTCGCCCTCATCGCTCCGCAGGGCTCGGTTGCCGCGCTCGGGGGGGTGGTCAACTGCGTGGCGAACCTGATCGGCCTGGCCGCTCCCATCGTCACCGGCTTCGCGGTGCAAGCCACCGGAAGCTACACCGTCGCCTTCGTCATCGCCGGGGTGGTCATGGTGCTGGGCCTGATCTCCTACGTCGTCGTGCTCGGCCCCATCGAGCAGATCCCCAGCCCGGCCCGAAACCACCCGGTGGCCGACCTCCTCACGGTGCCCGGCCCCCGGTGAGCGCGCAAGCAGATCACTCTGGAGAAGTGAGCTCATGAGCTACACAACCCGCGTCGGGGTCCGCCGAACCACCTACCCTGACCTGCGTTCGCTGTTGGCCGTGTCCAGCCCGACGCGCTCGGGTGACGAGTTGGCTGGCCTGGGTGCGGGGACGGAGATGGAACGGGTCGCCGCGCAACGCACCCTGGCCGACGTGCCGCTGACGGACTTCCTGTCCGATCCCGTCGTCCCCTACGAGGTCGACGACGTGACGCGCCTCATCCTCGACTCCCACGACGAGACCGCGTTCGCGGCCGTTTCCGGTTCGAGTGTGGGCGAGCTGCGCGAGTGGTTGCTCTCCGACGGCACCGACGCCCGGGCCCTGGCCTCGGTGTCGCCGGGTCTGACCCCGGAGATGGTGGCGGCCGCATCGAAACTCATGCGGAACTCGGACCTGATCACGGTGTCCAGGAAAGCCGAGGTTCGTACGGCCTTCCGAGGCTCGATCGGGCTGCCCGGACGTCTGGCGACCCGGTTGCAGCCCAATCACCCGACCGACGATCCGAGAGGTATCGCGGCGGCGGTCGTGGACGGGTTGCTGTCTGGCTGCGGGGACGCGGTCATCGGGGTGAACCCGGCGACCGACAGCCCGGCGAAGACCCGGTACCTCCTGGAACTGCTGGACGAGGTGATCTCCCGGTACGCCATCCCGACCCAGTCCTGCGTGCTCTGTCACGTCACGACGACGATCGAGCTGATCGAGCGGGGCGCGCCGGTGGATCTGGTCTTCCAATCCGTCGCGGGCACCCAGCGCGCCAACGAGTCCTTCGGCGTCAGCCTGTCGATGCTCGCCGAGGCCCGCCAGGCTGCTCTGGAACTGGACCGGGGCACGGTCGGCCGAAATGTCATGTACTTCGAGACCGGTCAGGGTAGTGCGCTCTCGGCCGGTGCCCACCACGGTGTCGACCAGCAGACCTGTGAGGCCAGGGCGTACGCCGTCGCCCGGGCCTTCGATCCGCTCCTGGTCAATTCGGTCGTCGGCTTCATCGGCCCCGAGTACCTCGCCAACAGCAAACAGGTCCTGCGCGCCGGCCTAGAGGACCTGTTCTGCGGCAAGGTCCTCGGGCTACCCATGGGCCTGGACGTCTGCTACACCAACCACGCCGACCTCGACGCCGACGACCTCGACACCATGCTCAGCGTCCTCGCGCTGGCCGGTGCGGCGTTCGTCATCACCACACCGGGCGGCGACGACATCATGCTCAACTATCAGAGCGCGTCCTTCGAAGACGCGCTCTTCCTGCGCAGAGTCCTCGGCCTGGCGCCGACACCCGAGTTCGAATCATGGCTGGCAACCCTCGACCTGATGGACGAAGCCGGGCTGCCCCGTGCGACTGCCGTCGAGCGCAGCCAGTTGGCCAACGCTTTGTCCGTGGCGTCCGCGCACAGCAGCGACCACACCCCGTGAGGGCTACCGGCGCACCACCCGAGGCCTCCGACCTCCAGCCTGCGGTAGTCGGAGACATGTGGACCGCGCTTCGGGCCGCTACCTCCGCGCGCGTCGGGCTCACCCGGGTCGGGCACTCCTTGTCGACGTCGGACGTGCTCGACCTGCGACAGGCCCATGCCCGAGCGCGGGATGCGGTCCACACGCCGTTTGACGTCGCGGCACTCATCAGTGAGCTGGCCGACCTGCAGCCACTTCGGCTCCACAGTGCAGCGAAGGACCGACTGACCTACCTGCGCCGCCCCGACCTCGGGCGACGACTGGCCCCCGGCTCGCTCCTCCCCCATACCGGGAGTGACGTCGTCTTCGTCCTGGCGGACGGGTTGTCGCCGGCGGCGACCATGGTGCACGCGCCGGCGGTGCTGCGCGCCACGATCGACGCGTTGCCGGGTTGGTCCATCGGGCCGGTCGTCATCGCCGAACAGGCACGGGTAGCCCTCGGGGATGACGTCGCCGCCGCCACCGGGGCAGCGGCTGTCGTGGTGCTGATCGGCGAACGGCCGGGGCTGACCGCGACCGACAGCCTCGGCGCCTACATCACCCACGGCCCCAGGGCCGACAGTACCGACGCCGAGCGGAACTGCGTGTCCAACATCCGCCCCCCCGACGGCCTCTCGCACCACGAGGCCGCATCGCAGATCAGCCGACTACTGGTCCGGGCACGGGCCCTCGGCAAGTCCGGGGTCTCCCTGAAAAACGACGAGCACCCGGCCCTGGGCGCACCGCCCGCCGCGGCAGCCCCGCCGCTCGCCGGCCGTCCCCGGTGAGCCCCGGTGCCAGATTGCTCAGTCGCCCCAGCTCGACCATGTCCATCCGAGCGCCCGCTCGGGATACGCACCGCCTAGGAGGATCACATGACCATCGCCGTCGCCGTCTGCCAGTTCGCCGCCGGAACGGATGTCCCGGCGAACACCGAACGCTGCATCGAGCTCCTCGCGGCCGCTGCTGCCGGTGGCGCCGAGCTCGCGGTGCTCCCCGAGCTGGCCATGCACTTCGACCCCACCCACTCGACGCCCGGCCCGCACGGCGAGTCGATCGACGGGCCGTTTGTTTCCGCCGTCGCACAGGCGGCCAAGGCGCACGGGATCGCGGCGCTCGTCGGTATGACCGAACGACTGGACGGTCAGACCTCCGACAGCAACACGCTGGTCGCGCTGACGCCGGAGGGCGAACTGGCCGGGGTTTACCGCAAAATTCACCTCTATGACGCGTTCGGCTACCGCGAATCGGACACCATCCGGGCCGCCGACATCAGTGCCCCCCTGCTGTTCGACGTCGGCGGCGTCACCGTGAGCGCGCTGACCTGCTACGACTTGCGGTTCCCCGAGGCGTTTCGCTGGGTCGTCGACGCCGGGGCCGAGGTGGTGGCGCTGCCGGCGGCATGGGCAGCTGGTCCGGCGAAAGAAGACCACTGGAGCACCTTGCTGCGGGCGCGGGCGATCGAGAACACCATCTACATCGCGGGGGCCGGGCAGGTTGGTCCGGTCTCCTGCGCCCAGAGCATGATCGTGGACCCGATGGGTGTGGTGGCCGCGTGTGCCGGGGAAGCCCCCGGTGTCGCCATCGCACCTGTCGACCCGGCGCGGGTGGCGGATGTACGGCGGGTCAACCCGAGCCTAGCCAACCGCCGGTTCACCGTGACGCCGCGCTGACCCCGACAGTCGACCTTGGGGACCCCGCGCCGGGCCGAGCGCCGCCCTTCACACGGGGTGGCTGCCCGGTGGGTGTCTTCACCGCTGGTGATGCCGATCGGCACCCACATCCACGCGACCCTTCGTGCACAGCGATGCCTGGCACCGACGACGGCGGAACCCGGTAGACCTCACCCTCCGATAGGTGCTCATCCCGCCCAGCCTGACGAGGCGGTTAACGGGGTGATGGTGACCGCGTCGCCGACGGCGCGCTCGCCGGTGGTGTCGGAGGGGTGGGTGACGAGCTGGCCGTCGACGGTCATGGCGGTCGAGCCCCCGCCGTCGAGGTTCATCGCTTCCCGGGCGCCCAGCTGCCGGGCAAGGCTGGCCAGCTCGGTCAGGGTGAGGCCCTCGCTGACACCAGGCCCGCGGCCGTCGACGGTGACCAGCAGCAGCCGGTCTGAGGCGTCGATGCCGGCCAGGGTGCGTGGCTGCCGGACCTCGCTGAAGGCGAAGCCGAACGACAGGTCGTGCGGGTCGAGGAAGCCCTCGGTGACGGCGTCGACGGCGGGGTGGCCGTCGCGCAGCAGGGTGGGGCCGGCGCTGACGATGGCCGTGGCGGAGTCGAGGGGCTGCGGTTGCCCAGTGCGGTCGTCGCGCAGGCTGCTGTCCACCCGAGTGATCGCGCCAACGGTGAGGTGAGCTTGGAGCCACGTGGCGGGGGCGCCGATGGCCTGCACCGCGGACCCACCGGTGGGGATGGAACCGCCGCGGGCCCCGACCGCGACGACGTGGCCGGTGGCGTCAAACACCGCCTGAATGCCTGGCCCGGTGGGTAGCGCCGCACCGAACTGCGCGGTGAACAGGACGGTGTCGTTACCGGCGGTGCAGGTGACGTCCTGGCGCGGCTGGGTTGTCGGCTGCAGGTTCGGGCGGCCGCAGTCCCGGACCAGCCCGGGTCGGCGGTTAATCCCGTCGACCGGTTCCGCGGTGTTCCCGGTCGTCAGGGTGACCGTGGAGACCAGGTGCTCGATCGAGGGGTGGCCGTTGCGCAACACCAGGGCCGCCCGGTCACCGACAGCGGTGGCCTGCAGCTGCCCGTGGTAGGCGGCGAGCCCCGAGGGGACACCTTGGAAGCCGTCGGCGTCGGAGGTGACGAAGTAACCGCCGTTGACCGCAACCGTCGCGTGGGTCTGCTGGGCCAGCGCGGAGGTCGTGGTGCGCTGGGCGATGGTGGTGCCGTGGGTGGCGGTGACCGTGCCTTGCCACCGGGCCGGGTCGACCACAGCGACGTGTACCTGCTCGGCGTCGACCTTCTGGTCGCCGTCGTAGCCGGTCCATTGCGTTGTCGCGGTGGGGAAACCAGCGGCCTTCAGCGTGGCGGTCTCGGCGTCGGCACCGGCCTTGTCGCGGAAGGACCCCGTCCGGACCCGAAAGCCCTGCAGCCCGTCAGGGGTGTCGGAGTACCCCGGCCATCTCAGCGCCTTCCACGTCGGGTGATAGCCCGCGGCCAGCAGCTTCCGCGCCGTATCGAGCGACCAGTCCGCGCTGCCCAGCTCGGCCGTGGTGGCCTGGCCGGTCAGATCGTTGACCGCTGGCGCGAAGACGGTCACGGTCCAGCTCGGGTGGGCCGACGGTCGGGTCAGCGACCCGGCGTAAACCTCCAGACCCGGGGTCGCCACCGTCCTGGTCCACGTGTAGCCCGGCACCCGCGGGGCCTCCGAGGCGGAGCCGTCATGTGGTGCGGCGTGAGCTACTGGAGCCCCCGTCAGCACCGTGGCGGCCAAGACCAGAATCGGCAAAACTGCTGCCCGAGCACCCATCACGTCGACACCTTCCACACAGAGCCCGACCCGCCGCCGGACTTAACGGAACCTTGGCCGAACGGTGCGGCCAGACGACGACCAAGGCACCAACCCCAGGTGAACATCGGCCTCCTGTCCCACCGGCAGGCTGGTCCAGGAATTACCAGCGTGACCACCTCCCCACCCACCGCGGTGAACGAGATGAGCTGGTTCCACTAGGTGTAGTGCCCAGGGAGGTTGAGGGGTGTGGATGTGACGACGCAGAGCCGGGGCGGGCGGCGTTTACAGGGCCCTTGTTGCCCCCCTGAGCGCGCCATCAATTCTGAGTGACCCGGTGTCGCCCGATACGGCCGAGGTGTTAGAAGTTGAGGGCTTGGACGAGCAGGTAGGTCTGCTGCGGGCTGAACGCGGCGGTGCCAGCGAGGGCAGCGGACAGCTCGGGGAAGGTGGCCGTGCCCCCCAGGCTGAGGTACCCGACCCACACCGTCCACGCATCCAACCGGCGGCGGCGCATCTCCCGTCGCACCCCCACCGCCGACATCACCGGCAGCGACGCCGAGGCATCGTCCGTCATCACCCGGTGATCATGACCCACACCGGTGACCACCGGGTCAACCACAGGTGACCACCACGGGCCGCCGGGCCGCAGTCACGGGCGCCCCGCTGACCCCCTGGTTAGTGAAGTGCGGACCATGGCGGCGACGGTGTGCCCAACACGCCACCCGTCGAGCACTCCCGGCCGCTCGCCTGGGCCGTGACCGCCACTGAAGGTCGCCCCACAAGCGGACGGCGGTGGGGGCGATGAGTCGGGGGTCCAGGCCGCTGGCCTGGACCGGGACCGGCATCGGCAGGTCGCCGCCGAGATCAACGACCGCCACCGCCGTCAGATCCAGCACTGACGGAAGCCCTCAGAGGTACCGGCTGAGCTCGTCGACCACATTGTTCCACCACCCGAACTCGCCCACCCCTGGTGAGGCGAGGCTGCGGAGCGACGATCGGCCGGGATCTCGTCATCTCCCTCCTTCTTGATCAACACGCGTCCTCCACCAGGTTGAGGTCGCGACCGCGCGTCTCCGGCGCGACGAAGGTCGTCACAAATCCGATGGCGGCCATCAGCACGAAGTAGGTCGCCAGCGGCCACCACGAGTCGAGGAGCGCGAGCAACCCGGCAGCGACCAGCGGCGCCGTCCCGCCGGAGAGGATCGATCCGAGTTCTTTGGCAAATGCCATCTTGGAGTAGCGGGCCCGCACACCGAACAGCTCCACGCCGTACGCCGCCTGCACCCCGAAAATTCCCAGCGATGCGATGCAGATACCGACGATCATTACCACCGAGACGATCACTGGATTGCGGGATTGCAGCAGCGCGAACGCCGGGAATCCGTACAGCATCAGCAGAAGGCAGTAGGCGCGATAGGTCGGGCGCCTACCGAACATGTCAGACAGCAGGCCTGACAGCGGGATGATGAGGAAGCCGAGCAGCGACGCGATCAGCACCGCGGTGGTTGGGATCGACTTGTCCAGCAGGAGTGTCTTGGTGACGTATCCGACGACGAAGGTCTGAGCGAGATAGGACGGACCGTTCTCACCGATGCGTAGACCGAGCATCACGAAGAATGACTTGCTCCAGAACGGCGCCGTAGGCCTCACTTCGGCTTTGCCGATCTCCTCAGCTTGCTCTACCTCGCGCAGGAGGAACACTGGGCTTTCCTTCATCACCCGCCGGATCACCAATGCCGCAGCTGCGATCAATGCGCTGGCGAGGAACGGGATCCGCCAGCCCCATGCGAGCAGATCCGCCTTAGGGAGTTGGATCACCAGCAACCAGGCGCCAGCCGCTAGCAACGTCCCACTGTTCGAGCCGAGCGCCACGATCGACGCCACCAGGCCACGGCGCCGGGCCGGCGCAAACTCCGCGAGCATCACCGCACCGCCCGACAGCTCGGCACCAGCGCCGAACCCCTGCACCAGCCGGAAAAACACCAACAGAACCGGCGCCAGGACACCAATCTGGGAGTAGCTCGGGATGAGCCCGATGGCGGTAGTAGCGCCGCCCATCAATGCAATGGTGACGACGAGGACAAACTTGCGGCCCCGTCGGTCGCCGATTCGTCCGAACACGATGGCGCCGACAGGCCTGGCCAGAAAGCCGACGGCATAGGTGGCGAAGGCGGCCACCAGAGATAGTGCCGGGCTGGCCTTCGGGAAGAACACATCGCCGAACACAAGACCGGCGGCCAGCCCGTAGAGGGCGAAGTCCACATATTCCAACGCGGTACCCAGCCAGGCGGAAACAATTGCCCTCCAGAACGCCGATCGGCCTTCTGGGCTCGCGAAGGTGATATCGGCAGCCGTCAAGGCCCCGTCGATGGGCTTTGTACTTTGCGTGTTGGTCATCGAAACACGACCCTCTCTGCGTCTGACCTAGGAAACTCGATCTACGTGCGTCAATCTACGCGCGTCGATACGCAGCCGACATGAACAGTTGCCCAACAGGCCGGTGGAGGCTGGCCGGGCGTTGGGACTACAGCGACACAGCTCAGTGCAACGACGCGACCTCAGGACTGCGATGGACGAAGCAGCTCAGCCAACAGGTTCATTGCTTGCTCAGGGTCGCTGCAGCGGGTGATGCCCGACCAAGCGCCACCATGATCATCGGAGACCGACCAGCCGCCGAGTGACATCACCGGTAGGCCACGTTTGGACGCCAGCGCAACCTCGACCAAGGTGCCCCAGCTGCCGCCGACCACCACCAGGGCGTTGCTGGCGTTTACCACCAGCCCGTCGCGCAGCTCCCCCATGCCTGTCGGCACACTCACGGACAGGTACTGATTGGCCTCGGACCGGTCCGGCCCTGGTAGGAATCCCACGCTCATCCCGCCGGCCTCAACCGCCCCACGGGCGGCAGCCTCCATCACGCCGCCAAGGCCCCCACACACCACGGTCGCGGCCAGCCTTTCGACCGCGAGCCGGCCGACCTCCCGGGCAATGTTGTACGTCGCCGAATCGGTCGCACCCGGACCGACGACACCGAGATAACAGCGTCGCATCGGCGGATGTTCGGGTGACTCGGGGGCGGTCTTCATTAACTTCCTTCCACAACAGCATCGTGTAACGGGAGGGGCGAATCTACGCACCGGCCCCGTCACCATCGGCAAGCGCCGTCGCGGAGCCAGGCTGAGGTTCGCGGGCACCCGGCACGGGAAGTGATCTGCCTGCCCCTTACCGCGCTCAGGTGCGCCGCACAGAAGCTAGGACTCTTGACGAGCCTCGTCGGTCAGAGTCGGGAACGCTCCACCCATCATGGGCGTCTTCAGCTTCCGGGCCAGTAACTCAATCTCATGGTTGATGTTCCTCGCCGAGATCATTGACGGACACTCGTCTACCCCCTCCCACGAGGTCTTGTCGGGTCCACCTGCACCCACAGGACTGACGGGCAACAAGCTCCGATTCGAACTCCTCTGACATCGAGCCAAACGCCCCACCGCCGGCGCTTGCGAGTATCGCCACCGCACGCGCCGCCATCTTCTCGACCGGTTGCACGACCGCCGACAACGCCGGAACGCTGTAGTCAGCCTGGGTGCTGCCGTTCAAGCAGATCAGTCGTACATCGTCGGGAACCCGTACCCTACGATCTGCAGCTGCAGCGAGAAACCCGACGGCCTGCTGCTCGCTCGACGCGAAAACGGCATCCGGGCGCTCCGGCTGGTCCAATATTCGCAGCGCCGTCGAATACCCGCCGTGCCGGGTGAAGCCTCGTGCCGTCACGGCACTCTCCGGCGATTCGATCCCACATTCTGTTAATGCTGTGCGCCAGCCACTCACCCGATCTTCGGTATTCGGTCGGCCCCGCGGACCAGCGATGATGGCAACTCGACGCGCTCCATGCTCGACCAGATGACGGGTCGCGCAGGCGGCGGCCTCAGCTTCGTCGACGTAGACGCTGACCACCCCCGGCCGCTGCACTCGATGATCTAACACCACCACTTTGGTCCGTTCAGCAACCAGCACGTCCAGGAAAGGATCGCGGTTCACGCTGACGTACAACAGCCCGTCGACCCGACGTTCCACGAAGCTGCTCACCAAGTCCCGCTCGCGGTCCTGCCTGTCGCCGGAGTCACCCAGCAGCAGCGTGTGGCCGATGGCGAAGGTCTGCTCCTGCACCGCATGTACGAGCGATGCCAGGAACGGTATCGCCACATTCGGGACGATCAACCCGAAGGTCCTGGTGGACCCAGCTGCCAGCGCCCTGGCGATCAAGTTGGGCCGATAACCGGTCTCGTCGATAGCCGCAAGAACTCGACCTCGCGTGGCAACCGCAACAGGCCGAGGACCGTTATTCACGACGTAGCTGACAACTGCCTCCGACGTTCCCGCCACCCGGGCAACGTCAGCCCTGGTGACGCGAGGCTGCGACGCGTCGACCGGCCCAGGCCCGTTCATCGATCCCTCCCCTACCGATCAACACGCCTCCTCTACGTAGATCAGTCTACGCGCGCAGATGTGTCACAGTACGGAGGCTCGGACTACCGATACCGCCCTGCCCCATCTCATCCTGGGCCACCGCGCTGTCAGCGAGGAGCACTGACTCGGGGCTAGCCGCAGGTCAGCCCGTCATAGACGTCAAGCTCGCCGGCCCCGGCCCCAGTGGGTGCGGTGCGTTAGCCAAGGCGACGAGGGTGACCCCGAGGTCTGCTGCGTCCTCGAGCTGGTGCAGACGCAACCTGACCGACTATGTCGCCGGACTACGGCTGTAGATGGGCATGCCCGGTTGCGGCAGCCTTGTCGCGTCTGGCGCAGCGCCCGCCATCGCCGTCGAGGACGTAGCCGAGCTTCTTCACGTCGACGTGGATCATCGACCCCGGGGTGGGGGGTCTTCGTGGCGGCGGATCGGTTCCCCGGTGACCCGGTCGATGTAGGTCAGCCGCTGCAGGTGCAGAGGGTCAGTACCGTGTGCACCGTCGAGGCCGCCATGTCCAGCCTGGCGGCTATCTCCACCGACCCCAGCCACTGCTTGAGCCGCAGGTGCACGATCTGGCCGACCACCAACCACCGACCACCGACCGTGGGCCGGGCTGTGCTGCGGCCGACTGGAACGACTTTGTCTACCCGACCGGTGGGCGCAGTTCATAGCGGGCAGTCGTGTGCTGCTCGACGAGGGCCCTGCTGTATAGCAGCGGGAAACTTCCACCAGCTGCCCAGGTGGTGTAGAGGTCGTCCCAGTGCGGGTCGCCTGGGCGCCCTGACTGCCCGGGAGCGTTCATGGCGACCGTCTGGTCCCAGTCGCCCACGTCGACGACGATCCGGAAGCTTGCACCGGAGGTCTGGACGAAGCCGGTGTCGTATGCGGTGCTGCATACGGTGTCGCCACTGCCAGGACGCTCGACGGGCTGCATCCGCGGCCAGTTGGACCAGACTGACTCCGGAGAAAGAATCGCAGCGAGTGGATGGGCGGGCGCTGCGCGGTGGAGGTCACCCCAGCGCCATGCTGACCGGTCCGCGCCTAGCTGCGCCGCCGTCTCCGCGATAGCTTTGCGGAGCGATCCGGCGATAATCGCGTTCAGTGTGTCGCTGCCGGCGCCGAGGGATTTGATCAGCAGGAGGTCGGTTCGGACGTCGGATGCGAGTACCTCATCGGGGAGCAGCTGGCGCACCGCGTCTTCCAGATCACCGGGCGCCAACGAGGTGCCGAGTGCGTGTCGGAGCAGAGCGGGGCGAAGGTGTTTCCGGAACCAAATCTCGTACAGGGCTGCCTCGCCCGAGTTGATGGTGGCGTCCGCGTCCCATTCGGCGAGCCACGCGATCACCTCAGCCAACTCCAGTTCACCGTGCTCGACTGCCTCTCCGTTTGGGCGCCATGAGCGCAGGGCGTCTTGAACTTCCTGTGCCGCGACATTGACCGTGTCGGTCTGTAACTGCACGCAGTCGTGCACCGTGAAACCGTCGGCGGTGTCGAGGACCTGCGCGATTCGGTCGTATCGATAGCGGTGGTACCAGTCGTAGGTGACCGTGCGCTCAGCATTCGGGTAGTCCGACGGCAAGTTCATCTCGTTCGCTGTGGCGACCCAACCCCGGTCTGGGTTGCGCTCGGCGGGCAGCTGGTCGGCGTCGTAGAAGCCTGCCCATTCGTAGCGCCCGTCCCCAGGTACCGGCATGGTGCCGTCCCAGTTCGCCCGGATGGGCACGAGCCCCCCCGGTCTCCAACCAAACGTCCCGTCGGGAGCGGCGTAGACCTGATTCTCCCCCGGTGCTCCCCACCGGTTCATCGCGTCCAGGAAGGCATCCGGTGTCCGTGCGGTCATGTAGTCCATGCTGCCGAGGTAGGGCGCCATGCCGGGTTCGAGCCAAGCTGCGCGGATGGCGAACGCGCGGTGACGGCTGGTGTCGCTGTGGACGACCGGGCCGTGCCGGGTGAACCGCAATTCAACGGTCTCCGGATCGCGGCCGGAGATGGTGATCTGTTCACGGACGACAGTCATCGGCTCCCAGCGGTCCTGGTAGCGGTACTCGTCAGGGTTGGCAGGATTCGTCTCGTAGACGTAGAGGTCTTCCTGGTCGATCGCGAAGATCGTCAGGCCGAATGCGATGTGGCCGTTGTGCCCGATCGAGATGCCCGGAAGTGCTGGTTCGCCTGCGCCGATGACATCGAACCCCGGCGCGGAGAGGTGTGCGATGTAGCGCAGTGATGGCAGGCCGATCGCGCGATGGGGATCGTTGGCGAGCAGGGGCCGCCCGGTCGCTGACCGCGTCGGGCCGACGACCCAGTTGTTGCTTCCTTCGGGGTCGGTTCGCGGGCCCGGTCGGTCTTCGCCGGTGAAGGCGGGTTGTGACGTAGCGAGCCGGTACACGTCGAGGACGTTGTCGGGGATGTCGGACAGGTCCAGACCGTCGGGAACTACCAGGTTGTGGGCCGGTTCGCGAACGCGTCGCAGGTTTTCGATGTCGGGGCCGTAGTCGCGCATCGTGCGGGCACGGGCGACCTCCTGCTCAACGTTGTAGAACAGCCCGTGACTGCGGATGAGGGCAACGTCGATGGGGTTCCATCGCGCTGGCCGGTACCCGAACTGGCGGAACTCGGTAGGCAGCTGCGACTCGTCGGCCTCGCACAGGTCAATGAAGGCGTTCACACCGGCCACGAATGCAGTGACGGTGCGCTTGGTCGCCGATCCGTATGCGAGCCATTCGACGCGCTGGTCCCCGCGGTAGAGGAACAACCGCGCGGCGCGGTCGCGTTCGGTGAACCGTTCACCGAACACCTCGGAGAGCTGGCCAAGTCCTCGACGGCGCCAAAGGTCGAGCTGGAAGAGTCGGTCGCGGGCGGCGTTGAAGCCCTGCGCGAGGAACACGTCGGGCTCGGATTCGGCGTAGATGTGCGGCACACCGTAGCTGTCGATGAGAATTTCAACGGGCGCGGACAGGCCGGTCACGACAAAGGGGTCGGTCATCGTCCTCCTTCCGGTTCGGGCGGGGCGGTCAGCGCCGCGGGCCAGCCAGTGTTGTTTTTGAGTGCTACGCCTGACGTGCCGAGAGCCCGAGCCCCGTTGAGCAGGTAGCTGATCTGGCGGGCGGCGTCGTCATAGCCGAGGCCGTCGGGTGGGCGGATGTTCGAGATGCAGTTGCGGTACGCGTCGGTGACACCCCAGTGCGGCTGCCATGTGAGGTAGGCACCGAGGCTGTCGTTAGCGCTGAGGCCGGGACGCTCGCCAATCAACACGACCACGGCCGTTGCGCTGAACATCGTTGCCACATCGTCGCCTAGGGCAACCCGGGCTTGGGTGGCGATCACGACAGGTGCGACCGCCCAAGCGGGCTCCTGCGCAAGTAACCGCAAGCAACAACGCAGCACGGCGGCGGCGTGCCTGGCCACGGCGGTGGCGGACAACCCGTCGGCCAGGACGAACACAACGTCTGCGGAGGGGGGAGGCTGCCCGGTGCGGGATGCCAGCAGACGGCCTAGGTCTGGGCGGCGGAGGTAGGTAGAGCGGTCAGGTGCCTGGCTCGTGACGATGAGGGGGTGAAGGTCGGCGAGATCACCGGCGAGGGCGTCGACGTCGAGCGGGACGTGCACGGCGTCGCGTGCTCGAGCGTGCGCCTCGCCGAGGTCGAGGGCACCCGATGTCGTCATCGCGTGACCGGCACGGTCCAGACCAATCCGGGCAGGCGTGGACCGGCGCAGCAGGTCCCACACGGAGCGATCCCGTTTGTTGACCTCCGGCATCGGTTGGTTCATCAGGACACCAGCGCCCGTAACCGGCTGTGCTCGATCGCGCCGCGGCGCGGCAGCCCGGCGCCGTCGAGCAGGTCAAGCTCCTCGAGCCACGCCTGGAACTCGGGTGTCGGCGCCAGGCCGAGTGTGCGACGCAGGTAGAGGGCATCTTCGAACGATGCGGTCTGGTAACTGAGCATGATGTCGTCGCCGCCGGGCACGGTGATGACGAACGCGGCCCCGGCGAGGGTGAGCACAGTCAGCATGACGTCCAGGTCATTGGCGTCAACCTGGGCGTGGTTGGTGTAGCAGACGTCGAGGCCCATCGGCAAACCAAGGAGTTTGCCGCAGAACAGGTCTTCCAGCCCGGCACGCAAGATCTGTTTGGCGTCGTAGAGGTACTCGGGTCCGATAAAACCAACGACGGAGTTGACCAGTAAAGGGTCGAGGGATTTCGCCACCGCGTAGGCCCGTGCCTCGATCGTTTGCTGGTCGACGCCGTGGTGAGCATTCGATGACAGTGCGCTGCCTTGCCCGGTTTCCAGGTACATGACGTTGTGGCCGACGGTTCCGCGGCCGAGTGATTCCGCTGCGGCACGCGCTTCGCGGAGCATTGGCAGGGTGACGCCGAACGCGTTGTTGGCGCGCTGGGTTCCGGCCACGGACTGGAACACGAGGTCGACCGGTGCTTCTCGTTCGATGAGGTCGATCGTGGTCGTGACATGGGACAACACGCAGGACTGGGTGGGGATGTTGAAGCGGACAATGATGTCATCGAGCAGGTGAAGGAGGTCGGCGGTGGCTCGCAGCGAGTCCGTCGCTGGGTTGACTCCGATGACGGCGTCGCCGCAGCCGCACAGCAACCCGTCGACAACGGCGGCGGCGACTCCGGCCGGGTCGTCGGTGGGATGGTTCGGCTGCAGGCGGGTGGCGAGCCGGCCACGCCGTCCGATCGTGCCGCGGAACGCGCTGAGGTTTTCGATCTTCCTGCTGACGGTGACCAGGTCTGCATTGCCCATCAGCTTCGACACGCCGGCCGCCATCTCCGGGGTCAGGCCGTCCGCTACTGCGGACAGCTGGGCTGCTCCTGTGGCGTCGGCGAGCAACCACTCACGCAGCTCACCCACCGACAGCCCCGCAACAGGGGCGAACGCGGCCGCGTCGTGGGTGTCCAGTATCAGGCGGGTGACGTCGTCGGCCTCGTACGGCACGGCTGGGTCATCAAGGAAGTCGGTCAGGGGCACATCCGCTAGGGCGCGCCGGGCAGCCGCGCGTTCCTGTTCACTGTCGGCGGCGATACCAGCAAGCTGGTCCCCTGAGCGTTCGGGGCTGGCTGCGGCGAGCAGCGCAGCCAGCGTCCCGTAGCGGGTCCGTCCCGGCCCGGTGCGGGTGAGGTAGCTGGCCATCACGCACGCCGCCTGCGGACGAGCACGTCCAGGGCAACCGCGGCGACCACGATCACGCCCTTGGCGATCAGCTGAAAGTTCTGGTCCAGGTTCAGGCTGTAGAACACGTTCGTCATCGTGGCAAGGATTAGCAGGCCGACGGCCGAGCGCCACACGGCGCCCTCCCCACCACGCAACGAGGTTCCGCCGACCACCACGATCGCAATGGCGTCGAGCGAGACGGTCCCGCCAACGTTCGCCTGGCCGACGCCCAGTCGAGACGCGTCAATCATCCCGGCGAACGCGGCGAGGACTCCGGTCATCACGTAAACGCTGGCGATCAGCCACGGGACCCGAAGCCCGGACAGCAACCCGGCCTGCTCGTTGCCACCAACCGCTGACACGTTGCGGCCATAGCTCGTTTGCGCCAGCAGGAGCGCGCCCACGAGGCCACCGGCCAGCAGGATCCAGATCGGGAGCGGAACGCCTCCGATGGTGGTCAACGCAAGATTCTGGAAGCTCGCGCCGGGCACCACCAGCGGGGCGGAGTGGGAGTAGATGTAGGCGAGCCCAGAGATAGCCGACGCGGTGCCGAGCGTGGCGACGAATGGGTTGACCTTCAACCGGGCAACGAGGACGCCGTTGACCGCCCCGGCTGCGATGCCGGCGCCCAGCGCCGCCAGGCCACCGACCGCCACCGAGCCAGTGTCCTTGGTGACACCGGCGAAGACGCAGCCCCCGATGGCGTAGACGGATCCCACAGACAGGTCGAACCCGCCCGAGATGATCACGAATGTCATACCGATCGCGATGATCCCTTCGGCTGCGTTCTGCGTGAGGATATCGCGCAGGTTCTGCGGCTGGAGGAACCCGTGGTAGAGGATCGTCGCCACGATCACTAGCACGACCAGCACGCCGACCATCACGTAACGCCCGGCCAGTGACCACAGGAACGCTGCGGTGTCTCGTCTCGGTTCGGCTCTGTCGGACTGGATTTCGGGGTTGTCGATGCTGGTGCTCATGACACTTCCTCTTCCTCTTCACGAAATCCCATGCGGACAACGTCGGCGACTCGGAACTGCGGGTCGGTTGCGTCGAGTGAGGCCACGGCGTGGCCGTGGACAAACACGATGAGCCGGTGGGAGATCGCGAGGACTTCCTCCAGCTCCGAGGAGGTGACCACGATGGCGCTGCCGGCCTCCGCGAGCGAGACAAGCGAGCTCAGCACCTCCGACTTGGCCCCGATGTCAATGCCGCGTGTCGGCTCGTCGATGAGGAACACGCGTGGATCGCGCGCTGCCCACTTGGCGAGCAGCACCTTCTGCTGATTCCCGCCGGACAGTTCGATGACCGGGTCTTTAAGCCGTGACGGCTTGAACCCGAAGAACTGCGCGTACGGGGCCGTGTCCCGCCTTTCTCTGCGACGGTCGAGTTTCACCCTGCGCGGCGGCCTCCGTCCGAGCCACACGTTGCTGGCGCCATCCATATTCAGAACCAGCCCGGTCTTTCGGTCCTCCGGAACCATGACGATGCCTCGAGCGATAGCTTCCCTGGTGCTGCGGGGCCACCCGATATCGACGCCGTCGACTGTCATCGACCCGGACGACGCCGGTTCGAGCCCAGCCAGCGACCGTAGGAACGTTGTGCGTCCCGCGCCAACGAGACCCCACAGCCCGACGATCTCGCCTGCGGCGACTGTGAGGTCGATTCCGTGAAGTACTCCTGGCAGGCGAACACCGACCGCTTCGAGTACTGAGGTGCTCCCGGCCGCCTTGCCGCGCTCGGCGACCACCTCAACCTCACGGCCGACCATGGCGCGGATGAGTGCCTTCTTGTCCCAGTCGCGGCGCGGAGCCGATCGCGATAGCCGCCCGTCACGTAGCACCGAGATGTCGTCGGACATCGCCAACACCTCGTCGAGGTTGTGGCTGATGATCACGATGGTGGTTCCCTGATCACGGAGCCGGTTGATGACCCGGTACAGCACGTCACGTTCACGCTCGGCCAACGCGGCAGTCGGCTCGTCCAGAAGCAGCACCTTGGCGCCGGATTCGACGCCACGCATGATCTCGAGGATCTGCTGCTGCGACACAGAAAGATCGGCCGCGGCCACGGCCGGGTCGATGTGAGTCTCGAAGAACTCGCACAGCTCCATGAACCGGGCTCGCATCTGCCTACGGGCAAGCACGCCCGCCCGGGTCCGGGTCTGACCAAGGAACACGTTGGCTTCAGCGCTCAGCATCGGCACCATCATCAATTCCTGGTACACGGCGACCAGGCCGAGACCACGGGCCTCCCGAGGTCGCCCGCCGTGCAGCCGCTGGCCGAAGACCTCGATTGTTCCGGTGTCACTTGCTAACCGCCCCGAGATCATTCCGAGCACAGTGGACTTGCCGGCGCCGTTCTCTCCGACCAGGGCGTGCACCGTGCCTGGCCGGATCTCGATCGACACGTCGTCGACGGCCGTGGTGTTGGCGAATTTCTTGGTGATCTGCCGGCAGGACACGGTGCTCGGTGCGGCTTCGCTCATGTCGTCTGCTCCCGTGCTCGAGTTCGGTCGGGGCGGTGCGGTGCGGGCTGTCAGTACTCGGCGGTGAACTTGTCGACGTTCTGCGCGGTGACGAATGCCGTGCCGGGCAGCTTCGGGGACTTGGTTAGGTCGATGAAGTGGTCGACCGTCTTGCCGTTGACAACGTCGGCCAAGGCGTCGATCGCGTCGATGGTCTCCTGCTTGGGCAGCATGACGACGGTCTGCTCGATGTCGCCGGCCTTCACCGCACCCAGCGACCAGTTGTCTCCGCCGAAGTCGTAGGTCTTGACCTGGCCTTTCTTGCCGGCGCCGTTGACCGCCTGCACAACGCCCCGGGTCATGCCGGAATAGTTGGAAATGAAGATGCCCAGCCCTGGGTTGGCCTGCAAAATTGTCTGGGCCGCGGCGAAGGCCTTCGGCGTGCTGTAGTCGGTCGTCTGCTCGGCAACGATCTCGAACTTGTTGTTTGCCTTGATGAGCTCTTCGGCGGCGCGCATGACGAGCGTGTTGGCGTTGAGGTCGGGGCCGGTGATGACCGCGACCTTCCCGCCGGAAGGGTTGGCGCCGATGATCGACTTGACCCATTGGTCATAGCTGGCAACGGTCTGACCGCCAACGTAGGTGACGGTTCCCGGCTGCCACAGCTGGTCCCCTTCCTTCACGGCGCGGTCACAGATGGGCTCGTTGAAGACTGAGACGAGGATCCCCTTGTCTACGGCCTCCTTGGTCAGCAGGTTGCACAGCAGGTTGCCGTCGTTCGGTTCGACCGCGAAAGCGTTGTACTTGCCGCTGGTGAGCGCAGTCTGGATCTGGTTGTACTGGGTCTGCGCGTCAAACTGGCCGTCGAACACGTTCAGCGTTGCGCCCAACTTTCCCGCCTCCGCGTGCGCAGCCTCGATCGCTGCCTGGAGGTAGGAGTCACCTGTGCCGGCGGAGAAGTAGGCGATCTTGAGCTGGGACGGCTGCGTTATCGAGACCGACGGTCCGGCGCCGGCACTGTTGGATTGGCTGGCCTTGTCGCTGGCAGTGGAGCAGGCGCTGAGCGCGAGAGCGGCGGCGACGAGCGTGGTGGCCGCGGCCCTGGTGTGACGCATGGTCATGGTGGAGTGCTCTCTATGAGTGGGGCCGTTGACCGGTCAGTCGGTCCACGTGTCGTAGATGTCGGACAAGGTGGCGAACCAGACACCGTCCTGGCTGGCCATGTGGTCGATCAGCCGCTCGAACATCAGCAGGTGGTGCGCCCGGCCGATGGTTTGTGGGTGCACGGTGAAGGCGATGACGCCGTTGGCTACGCGCTCAAGGGCGAAGTCGAAGTTGTCCTTCCACCGCTGACCGATGGAG
>JAABUP010003899.1_pt1 | contig 25577 bp, 40 predicted proteins | sample 5559201 | NCBI WGS metagenome assembly JAABUP01 (sample SAMN10711887, study PRJNA513373) | rock metagenome | isolation source: Antarctica rocks | place: Antarctica
CAAGCCCATAAGGACCTCTGCACATCCACATCAACAACACTGCTGTCTCGGTGCTTTCCTGCTTTGTGACCGTCGTACACATCGATCGACTTCTTGACTCCCAGCAGAAGGGGCCATACCCTGGCACGTATCTGCACAGGCAGGCTGAGACATATTGCTGACAGGGTCATAGCACTGTTTTGTAGAGCAGGAAACTAATCAGTCACGTCCAAAGCCGCTGGTACCTCGTTGTTGACAAGGCCTCGCGCTGCTGCCAACTTACGCAGCTGAGCCAAGTCTACCTGCACAGCAACAGCGATCTCTGAGCTTGTTCTGCCTGCCATAGGCCAGTCGTCGTTGGTCTGAAACATCGGACGAACCTCTTTCTGGTCAAGAACTTTGTTGATCTCTCGGATAGTATCTTGCTCTCGTTCTTTGGCCTCTGCGGACTCTTGCTTTGGCTTAGGGCCGAGCTTTCGCTTGTTGGGGGCCATCGTTACCGAAAATCCTCACACTCAGTGATACCATTCATAGCGGAGACACAATTAGTCCCAGGTCGGGGCAGGGCACAGCCTGCAGCATTGATGACGCAGAAAGGTGGGTCAAGTTTACCAGTCGAGCCCTGCAGAGCTGCATGCACGCAATACGTAAACAATATATATTGACTAATTGCGCAAGGCGTATGCAGTATGAGATGACTCATCGAGTACGTACTTGCACTGGTCAAGTGATCACACAGTGAGGTCAAGACTGTAACGCACGCATCAAGCATGTATTGCCCTCTGCATGCGCATCAAGGCACTCTTCACATTGAAGCTCGACATGTGCAGGACTATTTTTGAGCAACGAAGGAGGACATATAGCTAAGTCCACGCTGCAATCTGACTGTATGGCTCTACGCATGAACGATACGCTTGAGGAACTCCGACCGGTGAATGTGTTCGAAAACAGCATCTCCAACGAAGACGCTGTAGACAGTATACCTCGGCCAGTCAAGACCGCAGATGACACCAGCCCCTCTGGCAAAGTTCAGCCCGCAACAGCAACAATTCCATACTATAAGTTGTTCAGGTATGTACAAAACCGCGGGTTCCTGCGACGTTTTGGTCAGTCTTACGAACAAATTATGTAAACGCAGCTACGCGGACAAGCTGGACGTCGTTTTGATGACACTTGGCCTCGTCGGAGCAGCGGTCAACGGTACGAGCCAAGAATGAGCAGCAGCAACTGTGCCCTGACAAATGGCTGCTCCCTGTGTATCATGCCATGAGGAGGCGGCAATCTTGACACCGGCCAACACCCGGTGGCTGCAGCTTCAGTGACACTGACGACTGACTGGTGCAGGCACTACTTTACCTATGTTTTCTGTCATCTTTGGCGCTGTCATCAATGCCTTGGGAGGTTCACCCACCATTGCAGAGCTTGTACACCAAGTGGACAAGGTACACAAGCTGCCAATGAACATTCGACACAATCAGACTTATCCACAAGCCACGCTTCTCATGTCAGATGACAATTGCTGTGCGCAGGTCTGCCTATACTTCATCTACCTGGCTATTGTTGCATTTGTGGCATCATATGGGGAGATTGGGCTGTGGATGTGGACAGGTATACTTGCTACAACTGTGCGTGTTGCTGCACATCAAAGCATGCGCTCATGATTTGAGTGAAGGTGTCTGCCAGATGCTGACAAGTGTGCCTAATGCCCAATTTGCTGCTTAATGAACTGCACCAAACTTTACAACCTGACTTGTGCACCTTCTGGCTTTGTGTTTCATGAAACAAGTCCTGTGGCACTTGGAGTGCAGAGAGCCCTATTTGTTATCCAGTCAGGTCTAACCATGGTCGAAGTTGTCTCAAGGCAGGGCTGCTGGCTGGGCTAGGCTCCTACCGCCCAGCCCATGCCTCATAGAGTGTCAGCACATAGCATCACACTGATGGTTGCAGCAGCAAGCAAAGCTGATCCCATGTCTTTTCTTGCTCCATGTCACTCCAAGCATGTGCTTGCAGGTGTGAGGCAGGCCAACAAAATCAGGCATGCATATTTGGCCGCAGTTCTGCAGCAGGAGGTGGCCTTCTTTGATGTAGAAGCCAGCAGCGGCAAGCTGCTCAACAGCCTAAACGAGGACACTGTGACCATCCAGAATGCCATTGGGGAAAAAGTTGGCAACTTTGTGCATCACATGTCTGCCTGTGTGGTTGGCCTCGCAATAGGTCAGTCACAAAGGGCACTTGTACGAACAGCTCTGCTCATCTTCCAACCATGTTCATGATACTTGCGCCTTGGCTCTGCTTGTCACTCGCTATGCGCTATGTGATGCAAAATCTACATCAGCAGCGAGGAACATGTGTTGCTGCTGATCAGCAGGCCGTCTGCAAGCTGGCATACTGCATGCCAGGAGCATGCTCACACTGTGCACACAGTGACTATCCTTGGGCACTCTGGTGCCGTAGCCTGCCTCTGTCATCAAGTTCACGTCCCCAGTTATGTGTGCAATGCAAAGCTCCTGCTGACTGCACCATGCTGCTCAGCTTGCTGTCTTGGTTCTGCAGCTTTTGCCAGGGGCTGGGATGTCACCCTGGTCATACTAGCTGCAATCCCCATCTTGGGCGTAGTCATTGGCACCATCACATATTTCACCAATAAGATCACCAGTGAGCAAAGCGACTCTTACGGCGTGGCAAATGGCATTGCATCAGAAGCATTGGCTGCTATCAGGACAGTGCTGTCTTTCAATGGAGAGGAGCGCACAGTGAGGCGCTATGGCATGAGCTTGACTAGACCCATGCAAGTGGGCATCAAGGCAGGAGCCTTGAATGGGCTCACAATTGGCTCTGCCCAATGCTTCTTCATGTGTGGCTATGCTTTGGCTCTGTGGTATGGGGGCGTCCGTGTGAGAGCTGGCAAATACACAGGTATGGCGCCTTCCCCTGCTGTTTGTGTCACCTGTAACAAAGCATACTGAGGCATATGACAGTTGGCAGTTTGGATTGTGATCAATACTGTGTTTGTGTCATCTGTACCTGCGTGTTCGGCATGTGGCAGCTTTTCCATGCAGGGTATATGGACAAATCTTATGGGCATCTAATGCGACAAATCTTATGGGCATCTAATGCAGGTTCACTGCAGGACAGCAGGCAAAAGCCCTTCCGTGATTGTCCCAACTAAACTGCCTTCTTTCTTTGCAGGTGGCGAGGTCATGAATGTCTTATTTGCTGCTTTGATTGGCGGCTTTGCAGTGGGTCAAGCTGCCCCAAACCTGAAGTACTTCCAGCGAGGCAAGGCGTCAGGTGCAGCAGTCTTCAGGATCATTGCTCGTAAACCTGTCATAGGCGATGTAACAGTGCAGCAACTGCCGCCAGCTTGTGAGGGCAATGTGGAGCTGCGCAATGTGCACTTTGCATATCCTGCCAGGCCTGAAAACCCAGTGTTCAAGGACTTTTGCCTGCAAGTGCCCTCTGGGAAGACGATTGCCCTTGTGGGGGAATCTGGCTCTGGAAAGAGCACAGTGGTGGGGTTGATTGAACGCTTCTATGATCCTCAGCAAGGCCAGGTCAGTACAATGTGTGTCCAGTCCTTAGCTGCGCATGTGACAACATGAGCAACTGGTACGGTTTACACTGTGTTTTCAGTAGGCAAAGGTGCATCTATTGCTCAGCTACTGTCAACAGCACATGGTTTCATCAAGGCACTTTGTGCTGCTCATTGTAGCACACTGTAAGCCGTGGTATAGCCACTTGATCTCAATCCCGTGTCACATTGTTCTGTCATTCCATGACTTTACCCAGGCACTGATGCTCATCTCTTTACCTGTCATCATAGTGCTGATCATGCCTGTGTGCTGCTATAACCATGCTGCAAGCACAGGGAAGGCGACACCCTTCCATGACAAGTTGACCAGCCCTGCACTGCATTGTACACAACCATGCTACATGCAGGTGATGTTGGATGGACAGGATGTGAGGGATGTGCCGCTGGCATGGCTGCGCAGGCAAGTAGGGCTGGTGAGTCAGGAGCCTGTGCTGTTTGCCACCACCATCCGCCAGAACATTGTGTTTGGACGGCCTGGAGCCAGTCAGCAGGAAGTGGAGGAGGCTGCCAAGGCTGCCAATGCACACAACTTCATCACCACCCTGCCAAAGGGGTGAGAGGACATGCACTCAACAAGTTACGACAAGTTGTTTGAGCACTTGTAAAGCTTCATGGGAAAGCTTCCTGGCTAATGATTCGATGAGTGAGATCTGCGTTTGTGTGATGTTCTGACATTGATTGCAGTTTATTGTGCACCTGCAATCAAGCCTGCTTGCGTTTGATGAACAGCTCCGTGTACTACATTTACTGTATGACATGGATGGAAGCTGTATTGCTTGTTGGAAGTCCAACATGCAGCCATCAATGCCCAGTGAATGCAATGGCAGCACTGGTCTGCAAGCAATAGTACTCCTGTATGCTGAGTCTGTGTCTGTCACATGCCCTATTGGTGCAGTATGTAAGCGATACCTTGATCATATAAATGCAATGCACAAGTCTCTCCTTTGCATCAGCCTTTCAATGCATGCAGGTATGATACAACAGTAGGGGAGCGTGGCGTCCAGATGTCAGGAGGCCAGAAGCAGCGCATTGCCATTGCCAGAGCTATTTTGAAAAACCCCAAGGTCATTCCCCTCATTTCCCTTCCACACAACCTTCACGCAGTTTGCTTTTGTCATAAATGCATATTCTGCTTTACTCTGCTGGATGTGCTGTGCCACTGCAGCTCAACATGCTGACACTGTGTACAAACACGCTGGTGGGTCATGAGAGCTGACATCTGTCAATGTTCCTGCATCCCATGATGAAAGCAGCTAGTCTGACAACTGTCCTCAAGGCTGCCTCCATGCATGCAGCCTGTTGTAAACCTCAGCACAGGATGCTACAGACTGCCAACACACATCTTATGTACCTTCACAGACCAAACGGCTGTATCGAGTCAGCAGATCATGCCCTTCTGGCTCATCAGGCCCATCTGCAGCTGTTGGTCAGGCCCATCTACAGCTGCAGCTCGCTACCAGAAGCTCTCAGCATCACTGCCTGCCAATGTAAACTCCTCTTGTGTTGCAGGTGCTGTTGCTAGATGAGGCCACGAGTGCATTAGACAGTGAGTCAGAGAGGCTGGTGCAGGCAGCACTGGAGGGCCTCATGGCTGGCCGAACCACCCTGGTCATTGCACACCGCCTCAGCACCATCATGTCTGCAGACCTCATCGCTGGTAAGCCAACCAACAGCCAGTGGGCCGCCTAGTGAACAGTGCTGGAACACCTGTGTAATGCATTCATGGACAAATGAGTGAACAAATGAATGAACAAATGCATGCATAGGTCAATGTATAGGCCAAAGAATGAATGAATGAACAAGCAAATGAATGCCTTGATTGATTGCATGAGTGGACATATTCAGCAACAGCTGCTCGACGACTGCAGTTGGTCCATCTCTGCATTGCTCCATATATGCTGCTTCCCATCGATCAACACTCAGTCAGTCAGCTTTGAGACAACTTCTTTGCTACATACGTCAAGTGTCCTGCAAACATGTCTCGTGACTGCTTTAGTACTGGCTCATAGCAGCAGTAGTCAGCCATGTTGCCTGCTGCCAATGCACCCTGAAGACAAGCAGGTCCACTAGAGCTGGGTTGCACACACAAAACTGAGTGAAGTAGCATGACATGAAGTTTGTGGCTGCAGTTGTGCGGCAGGGTGAAATTGTGGAGCAGGGCACGCATGCTGACTTGATTCTGAAGCCCAATGGTGCATATGCCACGCTGGTGCGCCTGCAAGCCTCTGCTCAGCATCAGGCTGCAGACGACAAGCAGTCCTTGTCAGAGAAGAAGCTGCAGATCAGTGCAGAGGATCCCGGAGTGTTGCAAGACCTAATCACAACTGAGGTATGTCTTGCAACTTGTCACGTGTGCAAAGTTTCCGGCAAGCCTGGTATGTAGGTAGCCATTTTTGGTGTTTCAAATCATACAGTGTTGCCTGGCTTGCTTGCTTGCTGAACATAGACAAGGCAGATCTGCACACTCGAACTCTTCCACACATTAGAACAGAATGTCTGTGTTTCTTCAAAGATGCATGGCTGCTCTGGAGAGACAAGACTGGTCCTGCACGCACCTAGCTCATCACGACCTGGAAAGTGTTTTATTTATAATCATTATCAGTATATTTAGTATAATTCTCATTATCATTATCATTGTTATTATTGTTAATATTGTTGATTTGATTATTATGCCTGCTGGTTTGAAGGCCCTGCAATACTCACTACATGGCAGCATGACATCCTGACTCCAAGCCATGGCTTCTGCAGAAGCAGACTGAGGTCAAGAGGCTTGAGATTGTTGTGGACAGACAGCTTGAAGATCCGAGCAATCAGAAGGCAGGCAAGGCAAAAAAGAACAAGAAGGTCAAGGAAGAGAAGGTAATATGTGCCATATCAGGGCTGCATTGCAACCGGATCTGTGCACAACAGCACCTGTGAGGAACATGCCCTTCAGCTGTACCTTTCCTGACATCATCGTCGTGCTTTTGGCACAGCCTTGTGGGTAGAACAGTCACAGCAGTAGTGCGATGCTCTTGCTGAAAGCAGCTCCCTCAGCAGTCACCCTCAACTGTGTTGTTTCAGAGGCAGCACATAATCAGGCTTCACAACAACAAGTGCAAGTCAGCTGTGCGCATGTTCACCGGAAATTTAAGTTTGCTCACTTACTAGGAATGAGGAAGATAGGAGGTAGTTGAGCAGTCCTGTAGCGGTTGAGATGTGCACAGGTGAACGCTGGCTTCATACGTCTGCTGGGAATGAACAGGCCCGAGTGGCACTGGGCCATTGTGGGCTGTGCCAGCTCAGCAGGGCTGGGAATCATCATGCCAGCCTTTGCACTGGCCTTGTCCAATGTCCTGGGCGTCTTCTACAATCCAGACCATGCCAAGATGAAGAGCGTGATCCAGACCTGGTGCATTGTCTTTGGTGCTGTTGGGGGTGGAGCTTTGGTATGCGGCACTCTGCAGTCGTACAGCTTCACGCTCATGGGACAGAAGCTGGCTAAGCGGATCAGGCTGATGCTCATGCAAGCCCTGCTCAAACAGGTGTGCTGTGCTGTGCTGTGCTGTGCTGTGCTGTGCTGCGCCATGCTGTGCCATGCTGGGCGATCATGTCTGCATGCTGGTGCTATCATGTCACAAATCATGCTGCATTGATGCCACAGCGTTCAGTCTTTGGGCATGTGTACAGCCCCTTTCATGCATGTGTTTGGCGACCATGCACCCTTTGTGCACAAAGCAGCTATGCAGTAAACAAGGCTGTGGTGGCACCTGTGTACTGTTATGCTTGAGGCTGTTTCTGATTTGGTTGGTTCAACCACCTGAAATCTCAGTTGTTGCCATTCATCAGGAAGTGGGGTGGTATGACAAGGAGGAGAACTCAAGCGGGGCCATCGCAGGTCGGCTGTCCACTGACACCCTCTCCATCAGAGGGGCAGTTGGGGACCAGCTGGGCTTGATCATTCAGAACCTGGTCACCATCATTGGCGCTTATGTCATTGCCTTCAGTGCTGGCTGGAAGATGACTCTGGTCATCACGGCCACTGTCCCACTGCTGGGCATCTCTGCCTGGACCAATGCCAAGTTTCTCAAAGGCTTCTCTACTGAGGTAGCAAAAGCTTTTCCATATGCATAGCAGTGTCCTGTCATCCCTCCATTCAGGCCTCCAACTCCCTCTCGCTCACTCACTCACTCACTCACTCACTCACTCACTCACTCACTCACTCACTCACTCACTCACTCACTCACTCACTCACTCACTCACTCACTCACTCACTCACTCACTCACTCACTTACTCACTCACTCACTCACGCATGCACTCACTCACTCACGCACCTACTCGCCCACCCACCCACCCACTCCTTCACTCACCCACTAGCTCATCATCCATTTATTGTGTATATCTCTTAGGCAAAGCTTATATGCATGAACAGCTTGTGACATACACAGTGACCTGTCTATGCCAAATTTCATGCATCATCTTGCATCGTCCTCACATACCATGTACAGCATTCCAAGCACAAAAGTGGACAGTTGTTCATATTGAATGTGCGCTGTGCAGGCAAGCAAGCTGTATGACAATGCCAATCAGACAGCAGCAGAGGCAGTGAGCAGCATCCGTACAGTGGCAGCCTTCTCTTTGCAAGTCCAAGTCAGTCAGCTATATGAGCAGCAGCTGGTGGGGCCCACCAAAATGATAGAGAGGAGTAGCCAAACCTCTGGCCTAGGCTTTGGTGCTAGCCAGTTCATCATCTATGCAGTCTACGCTGTGGGCTTCTGGTGACATTCTGCTGGCTTTGCACCACATTGTGCAAGCATGGCTCCACCATGCTTGTTGTCTGTGCACGTTTCAGCATTTGCAGGAACCTTTCTCTGGTGTTGTTATCTGTGAGGTGGTGGTGTGCTTGATGATGTTCTATATCATTTGATGGGCCCTGCAGCTTTCATGCATGTCAGCATGTTCTGACTGAACTGTATGGCATACCATTGATCCGATGGTATGGGTGTGCATTAAACTCACATGCGTTTGTCAGCTGTGATGCATTTATAACTTGTGTAACAAGACAGCTTGTAGTTCATCTGTGCCTGGGGGTCGTTCACTATGCATTGGACAGTTGCCACTGCTTGTTGGGCTGAATTGCTTCACATCAACAACACAACCCCCCTTGTTGACTTTGCTCACAGAGCGCTTTCCAGTCCCTGCAGCTTGTTGAGTTGGCTTCTTTTCGCAACACTGGTGGCTCAGAGAGTGCCCGACATTTCAAGCCAAATTTCCCTCACAAGCACAACTGGTAAAAGGTCATATGGTTGACAAAGGATATTCAATGCAGGTATGGAGGCAGGGAGATTGCTAAAGGGGAACTTACCTTCACTCAAATGCTCAAGGTCTGTCAGCTTGCAGTGGCAACTGTCCATTGCTGTGCAATACAATGGTGCAAGAACGTGGAGATGCACACTAGTTTGCTACTATGTGTGTTAAAAGTGGCAGTCTTTCCTGCCGTTCAACCTGGGGCATGAGCGATTATCAATGACGTATGCCTGTCATCCATGATGCCGATGCCTAGTGTGTCTTGAGGTTGTTGACATGCTGAGTGCATTTGCTAGAACCTTCTTTGGACGCTCAGGTGTATGACTTGCCAAGCAGACAATGCATCTCTTATACTGCGACTCAATTGCAAATATGTGCTGGTGATGTCTCAAAGTGTTTTACTAACGCCTTTGCCAGTGCAAGACAGGTAAGTGTGATGCCAGTCTTGCCTCCAAAAGTACAGCTGTCTTGAGCATATCAACACATATGTATATACTCACTCTGATGTTAGAGGATGAGGTTAGTGTGCTGGGCTGCAGGTGTTTTTCTGCATTGCATTCTCGGCCTTTGGGGTTGCCAGTGCACAGCAGGCTTTCCCTGACATTACCAAAGCCTCCGGTGCTGTGAAGCGCGTTTTCGCTGTCATAGACCGTGTGCCAAGCATTTTGCCTAACACACTAACTGGTATGCTCCATGGATTGAAGTGCTCAAGGAATGCATGGAGAGTTTGTTTTTTGAGCTGGATTGCGAGTGCATATTGCCAACTGCAGGACATCTTGATCGAATGTGGTTGCATGAAATGCACGAGACAAGCTGCTTCAGTGGCATCATAGCAATATGATTATACTCAACTCTGCCTGCATCTACATGATGACATGTCAGTGTCAAACATGCTGCAGGCTCCATGTCTTATCTGTTGACATACCAAACAAGAGTATGCCACTCTGTATATAACCCGGTGTTGTCATAACAGTAATCAAAATATTGTAGAGTTTGTCTATTGCCATCAACCCAATAAGTAAGCCATCTCTCATCCCTGCTGTCACTTTTGCTGCAGGTGCTCAACCAAAGCAAGGAGGGGGCAGTGTAGAGTTGCGCAATGTGAGCTTCAGGTACCCTGCCCGCCCCGAGGTGCAAGTCTTCAGTGAGTTCAGTCTGAAGGTGGACCCAGGACGCAGCTTAGCCCTGGTGGGGCAGTCCGGCAGCGGCAAGTCCACCGTCATCAGTCTCATTGAGCGCTTCTATGATGTGGAAGGCGGTCAGGTACATGCTGAGGAGGCTGCTACTCTTTTTGCACATCAGGTTTTGGGGAGCCTGGTGTGTCAACATGCTGTGTGACTTATTTAGCTACTATAGTGTAGATGGCTGCTCAAGGTGGTGAAGCTGCCTGAATGTTGCAACATCATCAAGCCTACACTGCAGCAGTGCTTAGTAGTGCTGCTGCCCTTGGTCTCGTAATGCTGCTCAGCAGAAGTGAATGCAGGCAGCAGCAGCAGCAACAGAATGAAGCCACATGGCAACATATGTAGCTCAACAAGTGGATTTCCATCCCCAGACTGTTACCCATGCAATCAGCTGCATGCCTTGATTGTCTACATGTGAACATTGCCAGACACAGATACATCATGACCACCTGGTGCACGCTGAGATATCCTTGAACCTCAGCGTGATGTTTGAGCCGTATTGCAGGAAGAGGTCGCCTCAAATTGTCTAGCTGTTGCTTGTGATGACCATGTCTGAAGTGCATTTGTGTGGCAGGTGCTGGTTGATGGATGTGATGTTCGAGAGATGGACTTGTGCTTTCTTCGAAGCCAGGTGGGCCTGGTGAGTCAGGAGCCGGTCCTCTTCTCCTGCACAGTGCGTGACAACATCTGCTATGGCAAGCCAGACGCTACACAAGAAGAAGTAGAGAGGGCTGCTCAAGCTGCCAATGCACATTCCTTCATTCAGAAGCTGCCAGAAGGCTACAGTACACAGGTGTGCACATGATCGGCAGCCCTCCACGCCAGCATGAAGCATGTTTCAGCAGCTGTGCTTCGAAGGCGGGCAGACGCGCATGCTTAATTTGGCATCTGTCCATCTTTGTCACGCGCAAGCAGAGTTGCCTGCTTGTGATGTTACTGGTGCATGACAATGATGATGAGCGATAGATCACCAAGCCTTTGCATGTGTTGCACCTCAACACGGCTCATGCCTGTCTTATTCAGCATCTGGTGTTGTCACTGAAATTCAAGCCATGCCTGGGGCAATGCAGGTAGGAGAAGGTGCAATCCAGCTGTCAGGCGGGCAGAAGCAAAGAGTTGCTATTGCCAGAGCCATCTTGAAGGATCCCAAGATCCTGTTGCTTGATGAGGCCACAAGTGCTTTAGACGCTGGCTCTGAGAGGCTTGTGCAGGATGCACTGGATAAACTGATGGTTGGGCGTACCACCATTGTGGTTGCGCATCGCCTGAGCACCATCAGGAATGCAGATACCATAGCCGTAGTGCAGCAGGGGCAGGTTGTTGAACAGGGAAGCCATGATCAACTCATGCAAGTACCCTTTGGAGCTTATGCTTCTTTGGTCAGAGGTCAGCAGAGAGCCTGACCAAGCACTTTGGACAACATGATGGAGCAGCTACCAGTTGTCCCTATTGTTCAACAAGTGATGACATATTTGGTCAAAGAGGCCACCATGCAAGCAGTTTGTCAGACAAAAACACAACCAGCCTGTTGTTGCCAATAGCAGGGTGATGTGTCATAGGTACTGCAATGTACTATCTAAGTCTGCCTTGTTTTGTTTCTGTTTGACTTTCTGGTGCCAGCACAGAATATGCAATACAGAGGCTTGACTATAGTTTAAGCATATTGATGACAGAGACATATGTTTGGCATGCCGCCAAGCTGCATGTATGCACACCCTGACCGGCTGCAACTACTTGCATATCACATAGCTTCAGCAGTTTCTCAAGTACTAGCAACATAAGGCCTGACATAATGCACATGATTGTAGACAAATGTGTGCACTGCTATGTACACTCACGCCACAAGGTTTCTCAGCAATATTAAATAAATTTTTGACATATTCAGAGAACAGGAACTACTGTAATACTGTGTGCCGCACGTATGCTTGTGCATGCATGTAAGCATGTACTTGCGCAGTTGCACGGCATATACATCACTGCGCTCGACATAGAAAAGTGCCGTTTTATTCAATTGACAGAATATCCTACGCTGTTTTACACTGCAAACCAACTGCAAACCAACTGTCCAACCTGGAAAATTTCTCTATAGCATTCATCTACTGTGACTGCTGCAACTTCTTGCTCAGTGTTGCGCTGTCACTGCTGTCAAGAGAAACAGCATCATTCAGCCTAGACTCAGTGGTGGGATTGCCATCATGTCCTGTGCCAGTACTGGCATATGTACTCTCACTCTTGTAGGACAACTGAGAGGGGCCTGCATCCTGTTCTGTAACGCTGACATGGGGCTGGCTGGGTATCTCATCATCATGCTCATTCTGTCTCGCGTTAGGACTCATGGTGCCTGTCCTCAAGGGAGACAGCTTCAGAGGAGACAGCCTGGAGCCTAGAGTCCTTGACCGACCCAGATCTGGGCTCCTTGGGGAAGCTACCTCCGTGTTGGGTGGGGATGCCCATGATGAGATGCGCTCTCCACTTCTTGGTGAGGAGGGTGGCGTATCTCTCAGCTGTGCAATCTTGTGAAGCCGCTTCTGGATGCCTGCCAGGTCCATCTGCAGTCTGCTGTCTTTCCTGTCCAAGGTCCCTGGCAGGCCAGACTGGAGCTGGCTTGGTGATGAAAGTGTCCAGGCAACGTTGGAATGCAGCCCTCTTTGTCTTGCGCCTTCTGAGCTGGTATCAGGACTACAGCTTGGAGAATCTCCAAAAAACATTGACAGCATCTGCCGCAGGTCTGCTGCTGCTGACTCAGCTGCCTGTAACTCGGCTTGCAGACCTAGCCGGTGCTGCTGCTCCTGCAGCATGCAGCAGTTGTTTGTGCAATTAAAGCACCAGTATGCTTGATTTCCAGCCACGTTTGGGGGAAGTCCCTTGCAGCATACCTGTGCAAAGAGATAGCTCATATTCTCCAGGCTTTCCTGCAGTCCATCCACTCGTTGCTGCATTTGGAGCGATGCAGTGCGCTCCAAATGTAACTGCTGGGACTTATGTTGCATGGCGGCCTGAGCCATCGTCAGCATTGCTGCGACTTCCTGCGCATCGTACACTTCGGGCATCACCCTTCTGGCTTTGCTGCCGGTGAGATCGCGTGTCTGTGGTTTCCTGAAGGCGCTATGTAGAAGGCGCACTGGAAGCGTTGCAGCTGTAATGGTAAGTACAGTCGCTGCGCCTAACAAGCCCCAAGGAAGCTGTAAGCTTGACCGCACGGCTCTGCGCACCCACATAGTTGCTCAAGAACGCCTGACCGCAAAGAAAAGACTTAAAAGGTTTACACAGGCTTCGACATCGCAATATACCGTTTGATGGCGGTACATTCAATGACCCGGCCCGCCCGCGCTGTTCGCCATGTTCGCGCGCCGTAACGCTTTCATAACTTTGAACTGCAAAGCTTTTGCAAGCTTTTGACCATTGGCCGACCGCCCTGACCGAAGCGACCAAACGCCCTTGGCTGTTATTCATTCTGCTTTGACTAAGCGTCAGTTTTCAGTGTAGGACGCGCCGGATCTTGCGGCGATCGCAGGAGGAGGTGTCGTCATGGCGCATCGAGCCCTCAGCAGGCTTTGTCAGCATAGCCGGTGTATACGACAGAGATCTCTTGCGGTAGGCATCACGATGGCGACTCTTATACAGTTTGTCTACTGCACACTGGCTGACTGGCTTATGCTGATGCAGTCTCAGTCACAAGTAGGAGCATCGTCTCTAGATGCACCGTGTGCAGCAGGTACTTCATGATGTCGCTGACCGTTTCTAAGGACGCAAATGTGTTCTCTGCCCTTAGCGAAAATTAGCGGTTCTAATGCTTTTTTTGTGTTTATAGGTCAAGTATCTGGTCTAGATTCACAAATAAGGTGCGTCAGGACAGCTGCATTTCAGTTGAAGCACTCTCTGGCCCATTTTTTGCGTTCACTGCATGCTGTGAGCTATGCATGCCATAATTGCCTGCTTATTCTGCAGGCTATTATGCAGCAATCGCACCCCCATTTTGTACAACCAGTTCAAAAGCCTATCTCGCAGCTTCCAATCCTCTGCTTTGTTGGCTGGCGATATTAAGATCTCTGTCCCCTCCATGGGTGACTCCATCTCTGAGGGCACAGTGGCCAGTGTTGCCAAACAAGCAGGTGAAATACCTGGCTGATTACTGTTCACAAGTATCTTGGCTCATGACTTTTGTCTTACTGCAATTTTGAAATCATAACAGGCGACGCAGTGGGGACCGATGACATTGTCCTGCAAATTGAGACTGATAAGGTCACAGTAGATGTCCGGTATACCACTGGAAAGCCAGGCAAGCTCAAGGAGATGCTGGTTAAGGAAGAAGACACTGTGGCAGTTGGACAAGAGGTGGCAGTTGTGACTGAGGGTGAGGAGGGCAGCAAGCCTGAAGGCAATAAGGTGAATTAAGCCATATACTCCATGTGCAATACATTGCAAATACTTTTTCTCCAGTATGCTCATTAGACATTTCAGCCAAACACTTGCAATGATTGCATGCTATTGCTCAACTCAAGTTGCTTGCTGAAACTGGTCCATACAACTGCCCAGATTCACCTGCATTGCAGTGCATCTGCAACACCTAAAGCTGTACAATTCTGCACAATCACAACAGATCCCAAAATTTCTCTGAACTTGACCAGCACATCCTGGTGGTTCATGTCTCAGAAATGCTTCTTCAATGCTGCATTGCATTCCTGTTGAAGGAGGAGAAGAAAGAGGAGAAGGCAGCACCCAAGGAAGAAAAGCCTGAGCCAAAGGAGGAGAAAGCACAACCACCTCCCAAGGAAGAGAAGCCTCAGCCTCCCAAACAGGAGTCCAAGCCATCAAAGCCGGCTCCAAGCAAGGTACAGCTTCTTCCTCAACTTACAGCATTCACTTCTTCATCATGTGATCTTCAAGTTGTGCCATACATGCAACAAAACATGGATCTCAATAAGATTGGCGCATTTGAAGATGTGTATCACAACCAGTACCGTACATTAAAAGAACCCATTCGCAGTTGCGTGCCACAATCTTCTGTCTTGCACAGGGTCCTGCATCTGGCGGAGCCGCGCCCCCCTCAGACAAGCCAACAGGCAAGCCAGGGCGGCCCGAGAGGCGGGTGAAGATGACCAGACTGCGCGCTCGAGTTGCAGAGCGCCTCAAGGGTGCACAGAACACCTATTCCATGCTGACTACTTTCAATGAGATTGACATGACCAACATCATGCTGCTCAGGAAGGACTTCAAGGTAGTCTTTGCTCATGTCAGCTTGCATTTGCACTACCTTGCAAGAGACAGCAAACGCACGAGTCAAGATCTGAACATATGTCTCAGTCTATTTGTGTACCAGCTTGATACTGGACAGTCAGAGACACGCTGGGGATATTTCCATCTATGGTGCGCTACACGTCATGCTGACACTGCTTCCAAGTGCGCAGCTCAGGCGCACAGTGTTGTCAGCAGCAGTCAGTACCACCCTGCAGCATTGCGCAAAGCTCAACTGCTGCTGTGCTGCTTCAGGACGGATTCCTAGAAAAGCATGGAGTCAAATTGGGTTTCATGTCAGCCTTTGTCAAGGCAGCATCAGATGCGCTGCATTTGGTGCCAGCAGTGAATGCTGTCATTGATGGAGATGAGCTGGTGTACCGCGATTACACTGACATCAGCATTGCAGTGGCCACTCCCAAGGGCCTTGTGGTGCCTGTGCTGCGGAATGTCGATGCCCTCAACTTTGCTGGCATTGAAAAGGTGTTTCCTCAAAGCTATTCTGCAATAAGCCTTTGCACATACCTGTCTGGCCTTTTCATCATTTTCCCACTGAAACTCTTGTTGCCCTGATACAAGATGCTTTGCCCTTTTGGTTGCTGAGCATGTCATGCCTGTGTCACAGCACTGCATAGTGTACTTTCTTGGTTGGAGAGTAGAGAACATGGAGTGTGTGTCACAGGCTATCAATGCACTGGGCAAGAAGGCCAGAGATGGCACCATTTCCATTGATGACATGGCAGGTGGCACATTCACCATCTCAAATGGTGGTGTATATGGCAGTCTATTGAGTACACCCATCATCAATCCACCTCAGTCAGCCATCCTTGGTATGCACAGCATCAACCAGCGTGCAATGGTAGTAAATGGTGAGATCAAGGCGCGTCCCATCATGAACGTTGCTCTGACATACGACCACAGACTCATTGATGGTCGTGAGGCTGTTACATTCTTGAAACGAGTCAAGGATGTAGTGGAGGACCCCAGAAGACTGCTCTTGGATGTCTGAATGTTGCGTCTGTCTTGACCTTGAACCACCATGGCAAACAATGTGCATCAGGCATCACAGACTATGAGCAACAGGTGCTCAGGCTGTCGGTCTTGTGATACACCAGGCAGTGTTTATGATTTTGTTGAAATGTGTGCATGTGAGGGAGAGTATACAGGCAGCAAGTCTCTGCTGGCATTGATCGCGTATAGAATTGACTACAACAGTAAAGGAGTGACAGATTAGTCAAATCATGCTGTAAGGGACGTCTGGGCTGGGAAAGGCTTTAGGCACTCAGCACACAAGAAAAGTCTTTCTGCCAAAGACGCCTGTAACTTCCAGCTGCAAAATGATTGGTAGATACTACAAGCTACACATCAAGGCACGAAGCTAATGTCTGGCGTGCATAAGCTGGCAGGCGTCAGTGCAAACCATGCCGTACGAACACTATAGTAATGGATGCCATCATGCCTCGTCTAGGTATCATGCATGCATGATACTTTTTTGTTGCTGAAAAGTCCAGTCATGTCAGGAATGAAATGTCTGCTGTCAACCTCCCTGGTTGCATAGCCTGCTTGCATACAAACAAGATCTGTACCTAGGCACTTTGATACAAGCGCCTTATTTGGTCCACAGTTGCTGGAAGCTTTGTCACTGGGCAGCAACCGTGCTGATCAATACTGCCAAATATACATGGGTAGCAATACACATAGCCCGAAACTGATGCCATGGCTGGATTGGTACGCCGTTTTCTACAAATGGGACAGGTTGTTGCATCTTCTGGAAGCTTCAAGCCATCAGGAGATGGCTTGGGAGGTGGAGGGGGCGGTGGGGGTGGCAGCGCCTGTTGCGCACCCAACTTCTCCTCTGCTGATGTGTACCACCATTCCAACAGCTACAGAAGCATTCACACCCTTGCTATGGGTACAAAATTGCATTCATAGCACAAAAATATGCAAAGCGTTGAAAACAGAGTGCTGCCTTGTATGTCCAAGCAACACAAAACATGTCCTGAAATCTGTGACCATGCACATATAAAATCTTACAATGAGATACATTAGACAGTCAAAGCCATCTTGGCATCTGAGTACTTACCTTGAATGCAAAAACAGATAAGATCAGAGCATTCCTAGTGTGATCTGCAAAGGCGTAGGTGCTTCTGAGCCAGCCCTGAGATACCAGTCGCCAAATGACAGAAGAAGACCGTTGTGCTGACTGCAGCTGTTGTTGCCGCCTCTGCTGTTTTTGTCTTTGCACCTCAACCTACATACAGCCAGAATACACGAGCATGTCTGCAAATGCTACTGTGACTTTACCAGACAGCCTCATGCAACAAAACAGCTTGTGATGTTGACTCACAAAATTCAGAACAAAATTCAGAAAACAGCACGCAAGCAGCAGAGACAACAGTCTGGATGAGCAAGCCATCCATATGCTTGGAGAAAGCAGCATACCATTTCCTGTCCAGAGACCCTGACAATGTTCTGTCCAAGCAGATGCAGAATAGGAGTGTAAAAAGGGCTTGAGTCCAGTAGATACAGCAGCTGATATCCAAATCGCAACCCTTCCTGTGTGGCATGAATCCAAGGGAATAGGCGCATGAATAGTCTCAGAATCTGGGCTTGTGTTCTGCGCCACAGCGATCGTCTTTCAGGCTGCTGCAAGCAATGTTGAATGGATGAGAGGCGTACAACCTGATGAGGCAGTGTACTCACAAATTGTAAAGGTGACAGAACACATATGCATACAGCGTGAAGATCTACAGACTTCTTTTGTAATAGAGAAGACTAAGTATAATACCTCATCAGCATCTGGCTCTACCTCACTGGACCTTTGCGTAATGCTTAGAGCCAAGGGACTACGGGTTTGGCGTCTACGCCTGTTATAGATGCTTTCCAGCTTAGCTTGCATGTATGGCAATACAACCTGAGGCACCACAAATAGGCATGAGCAAGGCTGGGCACCATGACCGAATCATAAGGATCATGAGGTTGGGCAGGAGACCAGGCAGGGAGCTGGCAAGCTTTTGCCCAGTGCTCACTAGAAACAGCAGAGTCCATCGTTGCGACGGTTTGTTCAAGGAGGCCTTCGGATTCTCAGCTCCTCTGACTGAGTTGCGCCTCAAGCCGTACAAACTTTCAGCGAAAGATGAGCTTCCATTCAGCAGGCTCTGTCTGTCTAAAGCAGCAGTAATGATGGCAAACAGCTCGTCTTCGAAGTCCAGGAGGCGGTGGAAAAAAGGTCTCCGTTGCGCGAAGACCTATAGCCAGGCTGCCAAATTGGGCAAATGCTGCTGCAGCGTTGCTTCGGCAAGCAAGTCTTCAAGCACAAAGCAAAAGTGTAAAGCAGCATAAGTACCACTTACTGATAAGGAGTATACGGTAGCGGCTTTCAAGCTTGGCATCAACCGTTCCGCAGCTACTAGCTCGAAGAAGGTCGGCCTGGTGGCCCCATCTCCACCTAGCGCGACGAAGGACATGCTGCGGTACTTGATCACCAGCGACCAGAGGTGAAGCGTCTGCAGATCATAGGATCAGCCCCGAGCATACAGCCAGGTGCCGCTCGTAGTGCTGCCGTCGAGCGTCACCTTGGTGACCGGTAAGTTACTTGCCGTGCTGTGACTCCCAGCATGCAGCAATGGGCAGAGCATGCAGTGTGAGAATTCATACATGGCACGCACTGACGCACCAGACACGGAGAGCGTGCAAGGTTCACAAGCATCCTTTTAATGTACTGTGCGTCGAATGCGGGGTGAGACAGAGATTGCGATAAGGACTTTTGGCTGCATACCTCGAAGGAGCAAGCAGCTTGCGATAACGAGCAGTCATCAAAAGTATAGTCGATACCATTATGGCAGCCGCAATGTTGTCCTCTCGCGGTGTGATGCAGGTACAGTGCAGCAGTGAACGCTCTCGTTTGATCAAAGATAGTGGCGTGACTAGGTATACAAAGGCTGTCGTTGCGAGTGCAGGCACAGACCAAGGATCTCACCTCAAGATCCTCCTTCAACCCTGTAAAGGCTGCTCTGCCACGGAGAAGCGCACAGACACTGCGCTCTGTCAGCTGCTCAGCACAGTCACAGGAGGCCAGCAGACCAATCCAGACAGTCTTGGCTGCGACCGCTCTAGCAGCTGCGATCGGCTTTGGTTCCGTTGATGCCGCACGTGCTGACATCTCCGGGCTAACCCCTTGCGCCGAGAGCAAGCAGTTTGCAAAAAGGCAGAAGACCGAGGTCAAGACCTTGCAGAAGAGGTTGAAAAACGTACGTGTCCCATACACAAAAGCAGTCTGCAGTCGGTGTCTTGGCAAGATTCTGCACCATACAATGTCTGACATCGACTGCTCTTCTGCAGTACGAGCCCGATAGCGCCCCAGCCCTGGCCTTGAACGCCACCATCGACAGAACAGAGACACGATTTGCCACATATGCTAGACAAGGGCTTCTATGTGGCGCAGATGGACTGCCCCACTTGATCTCAGACCCAGGACTAGCCATTAGATATGGTCATGCTGGAGAGACCTTGGTGTGTGCCCTTACAACATTCTGTCGTGTCCTTTGCTTGAAAACAGTTGCTTGGGGCAGAAAGCTGTCTACTGTGCATGCAGCCATGTGTGTATGTGGTCGCAGTCATGCTCTGCATCATGCAGTCATCAGTGGTGCATGTGCAGTTGTCCCTTTTGAAGGCTGTCTGCTGTAAGACTGGACATGGTCTTTGGTCATAATGTGACTGCCATTGGCTATGAAGTATTGTCTTGCTTGTTTGCAGATCCCCACTGTGGGTTTCCTGTACATTGCTGGGTACATTGGGTATGTGGGCCGTGACTACATCAAGTCTGTCAAGAGCGAGAAGAAGCCCACTGAGAAGGAGATTATCATTGATGTACCATTTGCCATCAAGCTTGCCTTCCAGGGTATTGGATGGCCTTTCAGAGCGATTCAGGAGTTGAGGGCTGGAACATTGACAGAGGATGACAGCAAGATCACTGTCTCACCGCGATAATCTCTCTTGCATGAGTAGCTTGTTTAAACGAGCTTACTTTGCTTTGCACCGGCCAGCCAGCGATTTTGACATTTCTCCAGGACTCTATGCAGCCCTGTCGATAAGCACGCTGCTTGCAACTTATTGGTTAATTCAGAGAAGACTCATTGAGCTATGTAGTTCTTCATCACAGCTAGTGCTGCAGCGCACAATTGTATTTGCCCTTGTAAACCTGCAAGTGTATAATGACCCAACATTTTGAAGTAGCACGACACTTAGGCTAGCTTGCCAGTGTAAAGACAGTGCTGCCCACTCAATGTCATTGAATGCCCGCAAGACTTTCGGCCATTACTATTGTGTGAGGAGCATTGAGATACGTCTCTCGTTAGAGAGACATCACTGTGTCGGTGGCACTAATGGCTGTTGCAAATTGATTACGCGACCTGATCCCATGAAGACTACTGCGTGAAGGTAACAGAGTAAACCTAATCAAAGGACGAAAAGAGAACAGGTTGAATGCGAGGATGCCATACATTGCACATAAACTCGTTCAACCTCAGAATGCTCATGGTAACTTACAATAGCTGCCTGACATCAGGCAACAAGCTTCTCAGTTGCATCGCAGCAAGTCTTGCATCAATATAGGCCGCTTGACTGCATTTGTGTAGCCTTCATGGAACTTGTACCTTGTGGGTAGCCTCAATGTACCTCCACCTGTGAGCAATGGGCTCTCAATACCACCATTTATTTGACAAAAGCACATGTACTCATGTTGCCAAAAACCGGGTGAGTTGCTGTTTTGACCAGCTGCAGTTGCTGGCATATAGGTCTTCACTGCTGCCCAGCTGGAAGAGTTGAAACCCTTCCTCTCAAACAGCTGCAAAGCTCATACAAAAGAGGCAACCTGTGAGGACTGACCTGCAGCTGTGTGTGCCATCTGGCGTTGCTGATGCGCGCTGAGCGGCTTCCTGCCCAGCTCCTGGCGCACCTTGGTCTGGTCCAGCCATGTGCCCTTCTTCACTCTGGTCACCCTCCCTGTGCCTGCAATGCGCACAGCCTTCAGGAATTCTACTGCGCTCAGCACACGCAGAGCTGTGCAGCTTCACGCACAAGCCCCAACCGGGTGTGCAAAGAACATATGAAAAAGTGCATGTGTAGGTTTCTCATCCATGGCATGCCGGTGAAGAGCTCAGTAGAGTGCTGCCATGCCCAGTGACCATCAAATGCGCTCTAATTTGCCAGACATGCAACTTGTTGATCTTAGCTGTACGTGCCATGCATGTGCAGTGTGCAAAGCATGGCTTTCTTGTATACAGCATTGGATTCATCAGAGGTGATAGCCATACCAGCCTCCTTCATCCTCTGGGCAACTGTGTACTGCAGCTTGGCTGAGGCAGCTGCTGCCTGAGTGGACGGTCCAGCCTCTGCATTTGCCCTGCCCTGACTGGCACTGGTCCCAGGGCCATCTGTTGAGACACCAGCAGAGCCTGGCCGAGCCTGGCACAAACGATTCTCATTCAGCTATTTGACAGACACCTGCTGATCAGCTTGCCATTGCTTATACTGCTTCCAACTGGTGAGGACGCTCAGCTGTGAATTTGGGCTCTGTGAGCTGCGTGCTATCAGGAGTGCAAACATAATCAAGCTGCATTGGCTAAATGCATGTTGAACACACGCGCTATTAGATTATATGCATGCCAGGTCTGTAGCGAAATTGCTGTGCTGTGACATACATGTGATTATCCTCAGTGTGCTTAGACACTTCATGCGCAGATTGAGAATGAGCCTGTGAAGGGTGGTAATGAAGGTTGGGAATAGGCCTGTGAATCATGCGTAGGCTGAAAAGCTCTTGCCTGATTTCTGCTGCGTATATTTTCCAGCTTCACTTCATGGGCCACAATCTGACACAACGCCAAAGGCATCAGCTTGCGCTCAGAAGCAACCCCCTGCAGACAAAGCACCCAGTATTCACAACATTTGCCATTCAAGCATAAAGTCCAACTCACTGGGTGTTGGTTCAGGCATGTTCTGTCTGCTGCTCCAATGTTGGTTCATCATTTTTCCAAAAATGACGTCAAACTACAGCAGCTTTAGGGCTCAAATGGTGCAGTCTGCCATTGTATAACTGGCTCACAGACAGATTGCCCTGACAATGTCATTCATGGCATGAACAGTAGACTGTTGACTTACTGGGAAAGCACATAGGGTGTGGACAGCCGGTGCCATGGGTGTGAGGGCAGATGCAGGAGGGCCTGCCACATCCTGCCCTGCTGTCAGCCCTTGCTGGCCCAGATCAAATGTTAGGGCATATGCAACCAGAGTGGCTACCACAAGAGCCAGGGTGGTCTTCTCCTGGGGGGTGAACAGGTGCTGAGCCACTGGCCTTAGGGGCTGGTTCACCACCCCTAGCAAGGCTGGCAGTATCTCCTGCACAGCACCTCATGGTTCACACATCTGTGCTGGGCTGGACAGAACCCTGTCAGTAGGCTGTGCAAGATCTGTGCCCTGGAAAGAGCTCATGTCTGTACTAGGCTGGGCAGCAGCTCCTGCCAAGCAGAATGAGGTGGATGTCTGTGGGGCGGCGGCGCTCAAGCATATGGAACGACCGGTCATAATGCAAAAACACAATCACCAGCCAGGCAAAAGTTGCCATTTGTGCTGGTTGAGGATCTATGCAGCATTCCAGTGACATGTGCTTCTAATTGCATCCTGAAGTTATCAGCTCAGCTTACAAACGTGGCATCTGAGCAAACACAGACACAATACCTGGACAGCAATCCTTGGGTTGAGGGTGCAGAACATGGGTGGTGCTAGGTCCTCCAGCCAGCCCTGTACCAAGCTGACCTGGGCTGTTTGCCGCCTCACCTGCTGAGGGTGCACCTTGGGCCATTGTAGCATCACCCTGCACATCATCACACCTTCAAAGCACTGCAGCCGTGAGCTGGTTGATTTGAGATGTCACAGAGTGTGCAAGCTTGTAGAGCTCATAAAGTCACCGACAGTCTCATACAGCGCTGCAGCATAAGTTCATATGCATATTACGATACGACATTGTTGACTGCATTAGGCTGATGCACTGCTTGCAGCGGCGCAGTATTGCCAACACAAAGTGAGACTTCGACCCACAAATCATGGATGCCAACAAAATAAATGCAGGTTGGGTGTCATTATTGGGCACCTCTGTCACTTCTGCTTATTGTGTACATGGCACACCAAAACGAGATGCACAGATCAAGAGATGCTCAGCACACCTTTCTGGACCTGCAGCAATGCTGCGGATGGCCAGTGCACACATGGGCACATACTTCTGCAGGGAGAAGTCCATGCGGCGGTGGCAAGCTGTCATGAACTGGTCTGCGTCACACAGCTGACCAGCAATGGCAGCTGTGCCTCTCAAGTTGGTGTCCCTGAACCGCATGCTTCCCATGTTCTCATGCAGACCCGAGATCAGCAGTGGGTTGTCGCCAAAGTCTTGCAGCGTGCTGAGCAAGCTGTCCTGCTGGAGGGCAGCACTCCTCTGCAGCAGCCAATGTCAAAATTGTTTGTATGTCAGAGACAAATGGTCCACAACACATCAACATGTACAACTGAGCTTGCAAGCTGCACATCATGTGAGCACTGTGTTAACATGCGTGCGGCAACATTTGAGTTATCTCAACTTGAGAAAATTGTGGAGTGTAAGCAACTGGTCGTGCTCCTTGCTCTGATGTATGAGAGAAGTTTAGGAGCGTCGATTATGGTAGCCTACTCATCACTGCAGTCATGCACGGCAGCTGCTCAATGACTCAAGAAGTGCTAAATCAAGCTGCAAGGGCTTGCCTTGATCTGTGTCAAATCTTGCCAGATTGAAAAGGCCCCCTTGCTGATGTCCTTCTGCCCAATGCTGAGCCCATTCAGGTCTGCAACCTTAATGGGCCTTCCCTTTCGGGCCAGAAATTGCAAGGTGTTGAGGCAAGAGCGCACATCACACTCTGTCTGCTCACAAAGTCTGGTCAAAGCCTGGAAGCAACCATACAGTAGCTAGTAGTCAGTGATCTGCTGAATGCAACTATTCACGGCACAGCTGACTGAAACGCGTATGTTGGGTGTGCAGAAGCTTGACAGGAGCTTGACAAAACCAAGTGTGTTGGACCTGCTGGCAGGGTGCTATTGGGTCATGCTTGTTGAAACAAGGGTGCTGCCAAAACAGGATCTTGTTGCAGGACGTACCGCACGGTCTATGACCAGCTTCTCTGCTTCACATATTGATCGCAGCCGTTGCAACAGTCGTTCCACCTGCAGCAGTTGATCAAGGCTTGCATGGGAGGATGTTGGGTGCAAAGAGCAGAAAGCACCACAGGTGGAAACATGTATGCAAGCATGCATGCATGTGACATGATAGGGCAAAACTAGAGCTGTCAGCACTGAGCATGTCTGGCATCTGCAGGCATTACAGCTGTAGATATTGTCAACACGTGGCAAACCAGAGCAGCATGCATTGACTTACAGATGGCTTTCTGAACTGCACAATCTTGGCAACCCCCCTCAGAGGCCGCAGCGCAGGAGCATACATGTCATTGCACACAGCAATGATTGGCCTGCACAGCTGCTGTGCTGCTTTCTTGCTCTTCTTCTTGACACCCAGCATCTGCCCTTTGCCAGCAGCAGTCTGTTGCTCGTCATCTTGCTGATTGCCATCTTTGCCTGAAGATGCACTGGGTTACTCTTCAGCTCTCAACATGCACTTGGCAGCGTGCTGAGCAGGATTCACAGGCACTGGGCCATGTGCATTGGTTATTGCAACTTGCTGTGACAGATCTATCAGTGATGTAACTGGAATCTGGGCGTAGGCTTTGGCAGACGCTGGTGGATGTGAATGCAGGCATGGTGTGTGCAGGCAGGCAGTGCCACTGGTGACAACCTGGCAGGCTGGGCAGCAGGTACCTCCAGATGCCTGGATGAGCTTGAGCAGCACCTGGACTGCACTTCTGCCCTCACTCCCCCCTGCATACCCATACAAACTTCATCACCACAAGGCACAAAGGTTCAAAACAGCAAGGAAAACCCAAACCAGAGACAATCAACACAATGGTGGAACAAATCCACGTAGCACCATATGGCATTGATGAACAGGTTGTCAACAGATGCGTCAGGAAAGGCTTGTGCACAGGCTGGCTGACGGAATAGCAGTCAAGGGCAAAAAGCAAGGTCAAGGCAGCAGGGAAGAGCAGTGATGGGTCACCTGCAATGCCGTCCACCTCATCAACAATGACAAGATTCATCTGCCGCTTGCCAAGCACTGATTGCATCTGCACAGCGTCCTGTATCCTTGATTGCAGTGCCGTTGCTGTGC
>JAABUP010003901.1_pt1 | contig 25554 bp, 26 predicted proteins | sample 5559201 | NCBI WGS metagenome assembly JAABUP01 (sample SAMN10711887, study PRJNA513373) | rock metagenome | isolation source: Antarctica rocks | place: Antarctica
TGTTGTAGTGTTCTTGCACAGTTGAGTAGATTCTCTTTAAGTTCTCATGTGTTTTCTGAGGTATTGTATTCTTTTCATTTGATAAGATAGTGGGCTTTTCCACTAACCATCCATTTTTCTAGAATGTTCTTGACTTGGTATTCTTTGTCAGGTTCAACAGATGTTTCAGTGGTTTAAAGTGGTATGAACTGATTGCAACACTGAAGCATGAACACATGAAATACTGAGTGTATTTGCATTTTCTTGAGTAAGTCTAGCTCATAGCTTAACCCTTTAATGTTCCTCTTGATTTCAAATGGTTTTATGCTTTTGTTGTTCAATTTCTTGCTTCTTTGCTTTACATGAATATTGTCTGTTCTTAGGTAAACTCTTTCTTCAACCACAAAAGGTTTTACCTCTGTTGTTTGTCTTGTTTGTTGCTGAATTCTGTTCATCAGATCCTTATGCAACTTCTTGATCTCTGCAATGTTTAGTATTGCTTTCTGGCTTTGTGATCTGTGTGCTTGCAGTTCTTGTCATACCTTTGAGTTATATTCATAATTTGCTTGAAATGGTGTTTCTTCTGTGGTTTCATTTTGTGTGTTATTGTACACAAACTGTGCCGTTAACAACAGTTGTACTCAGTTGTTCTGATTCTTATTGATGTAGTGTCTTAAGTACATTTTGATCATCTGGTTCATTCATTTGCTCTGCTCATCTGTCTGTGAATGATATGCTGTTGACATCTTATGATTTATCCTGAGTTCTGCTGTGAGCGTTTCCTAAAACTTGCTTGTAAACAGCTTGTCTCTGTTGGTGATAAATTTCTTTGATAGCTCATGATTGTTAATCAATTCTTGCAGTATGATGTACGTTAATACTGATGCTGTTGCAGTTTTCTTGAATGAAATGAACATGATGTATTTGATTAATCTATCAACTATAGTCAATATACTGTCAAACTTCACTCCTCATGCCAGATTCTTTGATGTTGATAACTTTGTTATGAAGTTCATGGTAACTGATTCCCATGACGCATTCAGTGTGTTCAGTTGTGTTACTCTGTCATATCTTTTATCTCTCTGAATCTTGTTTCTGCAGCATGAATCACATTTGATGATGTACTCAGTGATTTGATCTTTAAGGTTGCTGATATTGTGTCTTCTTTGTATGAGATTCTTGATTCTTTTGACTTCAAGGTGTTCATCAGCTCTGCTGTTGTGACATACTTGTATTAATTCTTCATTCATCAAGAGAGCTTGCTTCATCTTATACATTGCTGCTAAGCCCTTTGTGAGAATTCCCTTGTTGTCTTCACTCAGAATTTCAGCATGAATCTTTTTCATCTCTTCATGGTCAGACTGTCTACTCAAAGCGTCTGCTTCATCATTCTCATTATTCTTCTTGTAATGGATTTGAAATTTGTAATTGACTAACTGTTTGGCCCAGCAAACCTGTTGTTGATTCAACTGTTTTGTTGTTGCAAAGTTTCTCAAATTCTTGTGATTTGTGTAGATCTAAATAGACTTTTCAGTACCTGCAAGGTAAGATCTTCAATCTTGCAGTGCTTTCACTATTGCAAGAAGTTCTTTGTCATGAACCTCATATCTTTTCTCAGATTCTGATAGTTTTTTAAATCAATAGGCTATGAGTCTCTGCTGCTCATCTTTGATCTGATACAGGCATGCACCTACTGCAAAATCTGATGCGTTAGTTTTCAGTATCTTTTTGCATGTTGAATTGAGTATTCTCAGATGTGCCATTTCATTAAAGCTTTTCTTTAATGTGTGAAACGCATTCTTCTGCTTCTTATTTCAATGTCATCTCTTGTTCTTGCACATTAGTTGTGTGAGGGGTTCTGCAATCTTTGCATAATTAGATACAAACTTTTGATAATAGTTCATCAACCCTAAAAAGGCTTGTACTTTCTTGACTTGTTTTGGTGAAGGCCAGTTCCTGACTGTGTTTGTCTTCTTTAAGTTCTTCTCAATTTGCTCAGATTAAATTATATAGTTAAGGAATTTGATTTTCTTTGTTTTGAACTTGCTTTTTGACTTCTTCACATACAAAGCCCTTTTGTTAAGCTTTCTCAGTACCTTGTGCACATGGCTGTGGTGCATCTCAAGGTCATCTGAATATATCAGAATGTCATCAAGGTATGTGATCACAAAATCATTGAGGTATTCTCTCAATGTGTCATTGATTAATCTTTGAAAGGTGGCAGGGGCATTCTTGAGCTCAAACAGCATAACAGTGTATTTGTAGTGTTTGTATCTTGTTCAGAATGTCGTTTTTCATTCTTTGTCTTTCTTCATTTGTACTCAATAATAGACTTCTTTCAAGTTCAGACTTGTGAACCACTTGACTCTACCTAATTGGTCTTGTAACTCTTTGATTAATGATAAGGAATAACTGTCTTGTTTAGTTATCTTGTTGAGTTGTCTATAATTGACACATAGTTGCTTTGTGCCATCTTTCTTTGATACAAACAGAATTGAATATTCTGTCAATGACTTTGATGATCTGATGAATCCTCTTTTGAGATTCTCATCAAGGTAAGTTCTGACTTTCTTGAGTTGATCTTCACTCATTGAGTACAGTGACATTCACTTTGATTGCTTATCATTCAATAGCGGTATTTTGTGATCTCATGACTTATGCTCTGATAAGCTCATTTCTGGTTGTTTGAGAATCTCATACACATCTATCATGATGTATAATTCTTTGCTGATTCAATCAATTCTTAAGTTCTTTTTGCGTAATCAGGGCATCTCTAGTATGACATCATACTTGATTGAATTGAGGACATCAAACATCAACTCTTGTGAATCTTCTAGTATTATGACTTTGATGTGAACCTGATCTGTCATTCACTCAAATTCTCTGTTGATCATATATACCTGCATAGGCTTCAGCACTCACTGCAGTGTTAGTTCTAGCATTCTTATCACTTGTTGCAAAATATAGTTGTTGATTGTTTCTGAATCTATCATTGCTTGAAGAAGTCTATTCTGTTCAACCTGAATGTCAACTCATATCTTATGATTCTTGCTGTTCTTTTGAGACATTAAAAGCTTCTTGTTCTCTAGTCTCTTTGAGAAAGCTTGCAGTTTTTTAACTGTACTGCATTGCTTGCTCTTCTCTGAAGGTTCTGAAATCATTCAGGCTCTATTTCTTGTACAATCAGTTGTATGTATTCATCACTGTCTTTCTCAATATACTGTTCTGAGTGTAGGTGCAGTTTGTACTGATTATATTCTCACTGAATTTGGTTCTGAAGTGCTTTCACTTTATTCAGAAACTCAGATGACATGTAGCCTTCTGAAAAGGTTCATCAATCACTGTCTGATGTTGAGTACCCTGTGAGTAAACAGATCTTGATTTTGTGGCTCTTAATTTTTCACACAAGTTGTTTTGATACTGAGTTGATTGCTGTTCATACATCTTTCATCAACTTGTTGAGTTTTAAGCATGCTCTTGCTTCTTTTGTTTCTTTTTGTTGCTTCTTAAAGTCATCAACTCTTTTCTCAAGCTCTTCTTGCTGTTTTTTTAGCAGTTGTTGATGCATCTCTCAGCGCTGATTCTCAGAGTGCTCATGTCTTGTTTTGAGTCTCATGTTGACTTCTCAGTTGTTGACATCCTTTGAGTTTGCATTCAAATTCAGGGCTATTCAGATGCTATCACTGTAGTCTTCTTTTACCTGAGTTTCATGAGTATCAGTTTCTTTGATCTTGACTTTCTTTAGAATAGTTAATCTCTTCAGTCAACCTGTTGTGTTGTAACTGTTTTGTTTCTTCTTGAGTGTTTATGAGTATCATTTGGCTCTGTCTTTGCTGCTCATATGTGTTCAGCACATGTCATCATAGCAGGCTGTTCAGCTCAGAACATCATGCACTATGTGTGTATCTGTTGCTGCAACTTCTTTTCTCTCTTGTTAAGGTTTCTTGCAGGTTCTTGCAAGGTGTTTGAGCTTTTCACAGTTATAACATTTGTGAGTCTCAACTCATCAGTGTTGAGGCTTATAGAGCTTGCTCATGCATCATTCTTGCTTCACTTGTGGTTGCTGCTCACAGTGCTTCTCAATTGCGTCAAGGTTCATAGAGTCATCTCTTCTGAAAGTATAATGTCTTTCTCACATCTTTGATGTGTAGTGCTTTGTACACTTCATTCATTGTTCTCATTGATGACTGTCAATGTTGATGAAGATATTGATCATATTCTGAAGCTCTTCAGGTCAATTCATCCTGACTATCTTGTCTTTAATAGTCTTGTTGAGTCCTCAATAGTATTGTGATATTAAAGCGTCATCATCTCAATTCATTAGGGCTGCAATTCACTGAAACTCTGCCACATACTTGACTTCTGACTTATTCATCTTTAGAATGTGAAGTCATCTTTTCACCACTTATTTCTTGTCAACTACCTTGAAGGCTCTTTGAAGCTCATTCTTGAACTTCTTATAGTTGTTGAATATGAATTTCTTATTGTTCATTTGTTTCTTTGGTGTTTTGTTAAAAAACTCATGCAGTTTGAGGTTAACTCAATCAAATGCTGCATTCTTGAGGTATGATACAGTAAACAGGCCTTTGTTCATCTCAGACCTAAACTTTGCCTGATTGAATCTGATATATAACTCAAGCTTGATCAAGAAGGCTCACAGCTTCTCTCTCTCATCTGTGAACACATTGAGTGCTGATACCTTGAGTACATTGATCATTTGCTGAAGGCCTTGAAGGTTGACTTAACTTGTCAAAGCTGACTTCTGCGCACTGATTGTCATTCTTATATTGTAAGAGTGTTCAAAGTGTTATGTCCTGATCTAAGATGCCTCAAATATTAGGGCTAGAGGTTTGTGCTTGTTGATATAAAAGTCTCAGTGCGCAGTGTAGAGTAAACCAGTAGTTGGTAACTTGTATTGAGTTGAACACAATTCATTTTCATAGGGAAAATGGTCCTACTATATACTATAGGATCGCCGTGCTCACATTGCTTGCTATAGAGCAATAGAGCTGATAGACCTACTAAGGGTCTATTGCCTTGCCGGGCTCACCACAAGCATATAGAGCTGTGTGAGCCTATGTTCAGGTATACTCATTTCTTGTGTATTTTCTAGAACATACTAACTGATTACAGTTTGACTGTAACACTTGAGAAGAAACTTTTCACTGGTTTTTCTTTTCTTTTTCCTTCTCAGACTGTCTTCACAAACATAAATTTGAGGTCATTTAAAGAAGTAATCATATTAACATCCTCATTTCCCTGTTTAATAGCAGATATTTAAATGTCAAAGTGAGTTTATGTGACTGTATGATGCATCTTCTTCTTAATATAACATCATTTATCTTAATTAAGACATTGTCTTGATGAACATCTATATTTTCTTATAAGATCATTCATAACTTCAATATTCTTCTTTTTTTGTTTGATCTGTACAGCTTTGACAGCAGCTGTGTTCTTCATAGTAATGGTAACTTTAGTTTTCTGATACAAGTAATGCTATATCTATAGTATAGAATTAAAGACATACCTGTTTCTTTCTTACTGACAATGTTATCTTCTTGATATCATCATCATTATATGACAGTGATGCCTCATGCTTAGTTTAAGCATATAGAACATCAATAGAAACTTTAATCTCTTTCTGAATCTTTTCTTTATCAACTCATTGAATCATTATAGCCTTTATATTGAACCAGCTATTACTCTTAGTCAAATTCACTGTTATAGAGTTCTTCTTTGATTTCATAGTCTTATGTTTGATCTTAGCTCTACTATGCATTTTATTGATCTGTCATTCATGTATATCATTATATTCTTTTGCTAGTTCTTGTTTCTTCATCATAGTCTTTCAATATTGAAAGTGTTTAAAGCCTCAGAGTTTGACAGCCCTGAAATTCTGCAGAAGTATATCTTTTTCATAGACAAATTGATACTCTATTAAATAGTCAATTGTCTTAAAAGAGTCTAATGTGTTTGTTACATCCTGATCTAAGATGCCTCAGATATTAGGGCTAAAGGTTTGTACTTGTTGATATAAAGGTCTCAGTGCGCAGTGTTGAGTAAACCAGTAGTTGATAACTTGTATTGAGTTGAACACAACCCATTTCCATAGGGGAAATGGTCCTACTATATATCATAGGATTGCCATGCTTGCCTTGCTTGCTATAGAGCAACAGAGCTGATAGACCTATCAAAGGTCTATTGCCTTGCCGAGCTCACTATAGAGCAATAGACTCGTGCAAGCTTATGTTCAGGTATATGCTTTTCTTGTGTATTTTCCATAACATATTAGCTGATTATGGTCTGGCCATAACACAATCCCTTCTCTTTTAGGCGCTAGTTCTTTAGTGCCTATATAAGTGAGAGTATAAAGACAGATAGCTTTCTCACTGTCATGTCTTCTCATAAGCAGCACAATTGTCTTTGTCTCATGAAAATCATTGCAACCTTCAGCTTCACTTCTCTCACTGTCTGCAATCATTGTTCAGCTGCTTTTTCTTTCTGTATTATTATGACAGGTCACACAAAGTGTTCTGAGTGCATCTGCTGCAGTTGTTCATGTGTGCTGATATCATTAGATTCTCTGAATCATGCTCATCTTCAGTTGAAATCTGAACTTGAGATGACTATGAATGAGCGTGTGGAACAGGCTGAGCTTCTTTTCAAGCTGAATGCAAAAGTTCTTCACCTTTTCAAGACTTTGAAACAGAATGAGTCTTGCACAGTCATCAAAGTTTGCTGTGTTGCTTTCAAACTGAGCAATGATAATGATGAAACTGAGAATGAGAAAAACTTCTTCAATTCTTCTAATCTTGATTTCTTACTGAAGTCAATGAGTTTTAGTTTCTTTATTGATCTTGAGCCTCTCTCTCAAACTGTTGTAGTGTTCTTGCACAGTTGAGTAGATTCTCTTTGAGTTCTCATGTGTTTTCTGAGGTATTGTATTTCTTTCATTTGATGAGATAGTGGGTTTTTTCACTAATCATTTGTTGTTCTAGAATGTTCTTGACTTGATATTCCTCATTGAGTTTGACAGATGTTTCAATGATTTGAAGCGGTATGAACTGATTGCAACACTGAAGCATGAACACATGAAATACTGAGTGTATCTGCATTTCCTTGAGTAAGTCTAGCTCATAGCTTAATCTCTTAATGTTTCTTTTGATTTCAAACAGTTTTATGCTCTTGTTGTTCAACTTCTTGCTTCTTTGTCTTACATGAATATTGTTTGTTCTTAGATAAACTCTTTCTTCAACCACAAAAGGTTTTAGCTCTGTTGTTTGTTCTGTTTGCTGTTGAATTCTGTCCGTCAGATCCTTGTGCAACTTCTTGATCTCTGCAATATTTAATATTGCTTTTTGGCTTTGTGATTTGTGCGCTCACAGTTCTTGTCATATCTTCAGGTTATATTCATAATTTGCTCAGAATGGTGTTTCTTCTGTGGTTTCATTTTGTGTGTTATTGTACACAAACTGTACTGTCAGCAACAGTTATACTCAGTTGTTCTGATTCTGATTGACATAGTGTCTCAAGTATGTTTTGACCGTCTGATTCATTTGTTTGCTCTGTTTGTCTGTCTGTGAATGGTATGCTGTTGACATTTTGTGATTTATTCTGAGTTCTGCTGTGAGCATTTCCCAAAACTTGCTTGTGAACAGCTTGTCTCTGTCAGTAATAAACTTCTTTGATAGCCCGTGATTGTTAATCAATTCTTGCAGTATGGTGTACATCAATACTGATGCTGTTGTGGTTTTCTTAAATGAAATGAACATGATGTACTTGATCAATCTATTGACTATAGTCAATATACTGTCAAACTTCACTCCTCATGCCAAATTCTTTGATGTTGACAACTTTGTTATGAAGTTCATGGTAATTGACTTTCATGACACATTTGATGTGTTTAGTTGTGTTATTCTGTCATATCTCTTATCTCTCTGAATCTTGTTTCTGTGACATGAATCACATCTGATGATGTATTCAGTGATTTGATCTTTAAGGTCACTGATATTGTGTCTTCTTTATATGAGGTTCTCAGTTCTTTTGACTTTAAGGTGTTCATCAGCCCTGCTGTTGTGACATACTTATATTAGTTCTTTGTCTGTCAAGGAAGCTTGCTTCATCTTGTATGTTGCTGTTAAGCCTTTTGTGAGAATTCTCTTGTCATCTTCACTCAGAATTTTGACGTGAATCTTTTTCACTTCTTCATGATCAGGCTGTCTACTCAAAGTGTCTGCTTCACTGTTCTCATTACCCTTTTTGTAATGGATTTGAAATTCATAATTGGCTAACTGTTCAGCCCAGCAAACCTGTCATTGATTCAACTGTTTTGTTGTTGCAAAGTTTCTCAAATTCTTGTGATCTGTGTAGATCTGAATAGACTTTTCAGTACCTGCAAGATAAGGTCTTCAATCTTGCAGTGCTTTTACTATCACAAGAAGTTCTTTGTTGTGAACCTCATATCTTTTCTCTGATTTTGATAGTTTTCTAGATTGATAGGCTATGAGTTTCTGTTGTTCATCTTTGATCTGATATAAGCATGCGCCTACTGCAAAATCTGATGCGTTGGTTTTCAGTATCTTTTTGCATGTTGAATTGAGTATTCTCAGATGTGCTGTTCTGTTAAGGCTTTTCTTTAATGTGTGAAACGCATTCTTCTGTTTCTTATCTCAATGTCATTTCTTATTCTTGTGTGTTAGTTGTGTGAGGGGTTCTGCAATTCTTGCATAGTTAGATACAAACTTTCAATAGTAGTTCATCAATTTCAAAAAGGCTTGTACTTCCTTGACTTGTTTCAGTGAAGGTCAGTTTCTGACTGTGTTCATCTTCTTTGAGTTCTTCTTGATTTGCTCAGATTGAATAATATAGTTAAGGAATTTGATTTTCTTTGCTTTGAACTTGCTTTTTGACTTCTTCACATACAAAACCCTCTCACTGAGCTTTCTCAGTACTTTGTGCACATGGCTGCGGTGCATCTTAAGGTCATCTGAATATATCAAGATGTCATCAAGGTATGTGATCACAAAATCATTGAGGTATTCTCTCAATGTATCATTGATTAATCTTTGAAAGGTGACGGGGGTGTTCTTAAGCTCAAATGGCATAATAGTGTATTCATAGTGTCTGTATCTTGTTCAGAATGTCGTTTTTCATTCTTTGCCTTTCTTCATTTGTACTCAATAATAGGCTTCTTTCAAGTTCAGACTTGTGAACCACTTGACTCTGCCTAATCAGTCTTGTAACTCTTTGATCAACAGTAAGGAATAACTGTCTTGTCTAGTTATCTTGTTGAGTTGTCTGTAGTCATATAGTTGCTTTGTGTCATTCTTTTTTGATACAAACAGAATTAAATATCCTGTCAGTGACTTTGATGGTCTGATGAATCCTCTCTTGAGATTCTCATCAAGGTAAGTTCTTACTTTCTTGAGTTGATCTTTGCTCATTGAGTACAGTGGCATTCACTTTGGTTGCTTGTCATTCAATAGCAGTATTTTGTGATCTCATGACTTATGCTTTGATAAGCTCATTTCTGATTGTTTAAGAATCTCATATGCATCTATCATGACGTATAACTCTTTGCTGATTCAATCAATTCTTGAGTTCTTTTTGCGTAATCAAAGCATCTCTAGTATGGTGTCATATTTGATTGAATTGAGGACATCAAACATCAACTCTTGTGAATCTTCTAGTATTATGGCTTTGATGTGAACCTGGTCTGTTATTCACTTGAATTCTTCGTTGATCATATATATCTGCATAGGCTTCAGTGCTCTTTGCAGTGTTAGTTCTAGCATTCTTATTGCTTGCTGCAAAATATAGTTGTTGGTTGCTTCTGAGTCTATCATTGCTTGAAGAAGTCTATTCTGTTCAACCTGAATGTTGACTCATATCTTATGGTCCTTGCTGTTTTTCTGAGACATTAAAAGCTTCTTGTTCTCTAGTCTCATTGAGGGAGCTTGCAGTTTTTTGACTGTACTGCATTGCTTGCTCTTCTTCAGAGGTTCTGAAATCATTTAGGTTCTATTTCTTATATGATCAGTTGTATGTATTTCTTGCTGCCTTTCTCAATATACTGTTCTGAGTGTAGGCGCAGTTTGTACTGATCATATTCTCACTGAATCTGGTTCTGAAGTGCTTTCACTCTTCTCAGAAACTCAGGCGGCATATAGCCTTCTGAAAAGATTCAACAACCACCACCTGATGTCAGGTACTCTGTGAGTAAATGGGTCTTGATTTTGTGGGTTTTACTCTTTCACACAAGTTGTTTTGATACTGAGTTGATTGTTGTCTGTACATCTTTCATCAACTTGTCAAGCTTCAAGCATGTTCTTGCTTCTTCTGTTTCTTCTTGTTGCTTCTTAAGGTCATTGACTTTCTTCTTAAGCTCTTTCTGCTGTCTTTTTAGCAGTTGATGACACATCTCTTGATGCTGATTCTCAGAGTGCTCATATCTCATTTTGAGTCTCATGTCAACTTCTCAGTTGTTAACATCTTTTGAGTCTGCGTTCAAATTCAGGACTATTCAGATGCTATCACTGTAGTCTTCTTTTATCTGAGTTCTGTGAGTATCAGTTTCTTTGATCTTGACTTTCTTTAGAATAGTTAATCTCTTTGATCAACCCATTGTGTTGTAACTGTTTTGTCTCTTCTTGAGTTTCTGTGAGTATCATTTGGCTTCATCTTTGCTGCTCATATGTGTTCAGCACATGTTGTTGTAGCAGACTGTTCAGCTCAGAGTGTTGTGCACTATGTGTGTATCTGTTGCTGCAACTTCTTTTCTCTTTTGTTGAGGTTTCTTGCAGGTCCTTGCAAGGTGTTTGAGTTTTTCACAGTTATAACATTTGTGAGTCTCTGCTCATCAAAGTTGAGGCTTATAGAGCTTGCTCATGCATCATTCTTGCTTTACTTGTGGTTGCTGCTCATAGTGCTTCTCAATTGTGTTGAGATTCATAGGGTCATCTCTTCTGAGAGTATAATGTCTTTTTCACATCTTTGATGTGTAGTGCTCTGTATGCTTCATTCATTGTTCTCATTGATGACTGTCAATGTTGATGAAGATATTGATCATATTCTGAAGCTCTTCAGGTTGATTCATTTTGACTATCTCATCTTTGATAGTCTCATTGAGTCCTCAGTAGTATTGCAATACTAAAGTGTTGTTGTCTCAATTCATTAGGGCCGCAATCCTTTGAAACTCTGCCGCATACTTGACTGTCAACTTATTCATCTTTAGAATGTGAAGTCATCTCTCTGCTGCTTGTTTCTTGTTGACTATCTTGAAGGCTCTTCAAAGCTCATTCTTGAACTTTTTATAGTTGCTGAATATGAATTCTTTATTGTTCATTTGTTTCTTCAGTGTCTTGTTGAGAAACTTATGCAGTTTGAGGTCAACTCAATCAAATGCTGCATCTTTGAGGTACAATACTGTAAACAGACCTTTGTTCATCTCAGACCTGAACTTTGTCTGATTGAATCTGATATATAACTTGAGCTTGATCAAGAAGGCTCACAGCTTCTCTCTCTCATCTGTGAACACATTGAGTGCTGATACCTTGAGTACATTGATCATTTGCTGAAGGCCTTGAAGGTTGACTTGACTTGTCAAAGCTGACTTCTGCGCACTGATTGTCATTCTTATATTGTAAGAGTGTTCAAAGTGTTATGTCCTGATCTGAGATGCCTCAGATATTAAGGCTAGAGATTTGTACTTGTTGATATAAAGATCTCAGTGCGCAGTGTTGAGTAAATCAGTAGTTGATAACTTGTATTGAGTTGAACACAACCCATTTCCATAGGGGAAATGGTCCTACTATATACCATAGGATTGCCGTGCTCACCTTGCTTGCTATAGAGCAACAGAGCTGATAGACCTATCAAAGGTCTATCGCCTCGCCGAGCTCGCTATAGAGCAATAGACCCGCGCGAGCTTATGTTCAGGTATACGCTTCCCTTGCGTATTCCCCATAACATACTAGCCGGTTATGGTCTGGCCGTAACAGTGTTCTTCATGTCTGAAAGATCTGAAAGAGATAGAGAAAAGGGGGTTTTGTTTGATTGAGACTCTAATTGAGTGTTTTGAGGCTGCAGTGACAGTGAGGTCAGTTTTGACAACAATGGTGAGGGTGCTTGCTGACTAGCACACTGAGGGGAAGGCTTCTTAGGAATTCCCAGAGTTAGGGCACGTTTTCTAGGCATTGTGGTGGTGGATAATGGGTGGTAGGTACGTCTATCTGATTTTTTATGGCACCCCTATATTTTTTGGTGGGGTGTGTGCTCGCTACGATTCTGGCATACATTTTCGAAATCCACTGTATGTAGGCGCCTGGACCCCTTTTCCCGACAGTACTCAGAGTTGTTATTATTACAGAGTGGTAGCACTTCATCAGGTTTGATCCTTAATTATTATTTCACTGCAATCAGAGCAGTCACGTCATGTTGTTCAGTTCTTTTACTTATCTACTTCGAGTCTTTCTGCCCCAGTGAGCTCCCACTTCCGGTTAGGCACCTTGGCCTACTGGATAACCATCTATTGATGGAGACATCCAGGCGCGCCCTCCGTGGTGTCGATCTTTGTCTACATAGAGTATGTTTACGGTAAGGTCAACAGGAGTTGGATCTAAGAATAGGATCCTTTGAGGGCTCTGATTCGATTGAAGCAAAGCTGTAATGGTGAACGACGAGTCTCTGCAACAGAAGTTCGTTTATCGTGTGCGTTATCGCATCGACATATCTTAAGATAGGCCCCAAGTTGCTGAAGCTTGGACTGTTTTGATGCACTCTACCATTGCAAATCCAGATACTCCGAGTGCGGAATGGGTGAAGCTTCACGGGCATATGAGCAGTCACCCTGGGAAAATCGATGTTTCAGATTGGCTGTACCCTTGTCACGGAGATGTTCCGCTTCAACCTCGTTTTATTGCCCCAGAATCATATGAAGCACCTATATTTCCAGAATTGTCAACAACTTAGACCCCGCACTTCTCTATGCTATAAACCGCTCCCCGCTCTCTGTGCGATGACTTCAGGCAGCAACACTTCTTACGGCCAGGATCAATATGCACTTAGCAGAGGGTTCGCAGCATCAACAAGGTACATGAAGTCTCCAATGCGCGGATACAATACGGGATCCCGTGCTGATGAGAGCACCCTCGAAGATTGAATCTTCAACACTACCTCTGGAAGGATGTGATCGGTTACAATTTGCATCCCGCCATACCTGTGCGGAACGACCCAGACCTAAGGATTGCCGATGTTGGGACGGGCACAGGGTCCGAAGCGAGCCCAAGCCCTACGGAAATTGGCGAAGAAACGCTGATTGGGGTCAGGGTCTGGCTTGTCGATCTGAGCCGCCAGCTTCCGTCAGCTCATCTTGATGGCTTTGACATATCGGACGAGCAGTTCCCTCCGAAGCAATGGCTGCCCGCCAAACTCTCCCTGCAGACACTTGACGTTTTCTCGCCCATTCCGGACGATCTCGTTGGAAAATACGATATCGTCCACGTCCGCTTGTTCGTCCTTGTCGTCAGGAATGATGACCCAACCCCAATACTGAGAAATCTTACAAGTATGCTGAGTTAGTAACTTCCTGGCTACCGCTATCATCGTCCAGTACCCCTCTAGGAACGTCTTCTGAGTAGACATTTGTAATCATAGAACCGGGCGGCTATATTCAATGGGCTGAGCACAACCACGACGCCATAACCATTGCAGCGACGAACTCTTCGCTGAAACAGACTGCCACAGAGCAGGTACTAGACAGGATGCGACGGCGCGCGCGGACCAGGTAGTAAACGTCGTTCCCTGCCTTACATTGCTTGAGCGACTTTCGTTCCTGCACCGTATCCTGTTCGTCCACCATTGCTTTCTGACGCCCGGTCTACAGCTGGGTCTCCTGCCTCCCCGAAGCGTTCCGCAAGCTTGGTCTCATCGACGTCTCTTCCAAAAGCTATCCAGTCAGCCCTGAACTTCGGTCCTTCTTCAACCACCTGCAAATCCTGGCTTGCGAAGAGGTCAGCTATACGGCCATGGGAAATGAGCCTGGATCCGACGGCGCCGAGTACCGCAAGTTGATACAGGAGTGTTTTGATGAGCTCAAACAAGGAGTAACGTTTATCTACAGCCCGGGAGTCGTGATCGGAAGGAAGCCACTATAGAGGGCTATATGGGTCACTAGAAGGAAGTAATAGTACAGAATATGGGGTTCCGAGAGAGTTAGAGAGACCTTGGAGTTGACGCGGAGTAATCAGATGAATTGGCACGTTGCTTAGGGACTATACAACAGCGAGTTGGTTGGCTTAGCTTGAGTCATCGTCATAGAAATTAATATATCACGAGAATATAATAAGCACGGGAAAGTAAGGTTTCTCGGTTTTTTTATTCCATCTCCATCCCTTCCATCTCTAAAGTCCTTCCTTTGAGCTATACTTCTGATCTACCACGTTTGGTCGGGGACATTGTCACTCTATCAAGAATGCTGCCCAAACGTTTGCGAGAGGAGGCGGATGACGGTGAGGAAGGATCGTCACGTTTGGAAGGTGAAAGTGGCCGCATTCTCTTCTTAACGCTGGTGAGCCAGGTGTCCGCTTTCTTTGTGAAGGACATAGTCCTCTTCAAGTCCTTCGCACAAGCATTGACTGTCTTCTGAACCACTAAACCAAATTTGTTAATACAACAAGGATACTGAGATATAACTTGATTAAGAATAACTTACGTTTCTGAGCAGCGTTGAGACATGCCTGTATCTCTGAACTGGGCAATCCGCTCTCAGCACAGGCAACTGCAAGATACCACAACGCCTTATCATAATGTCTCCGAGAATTGTATGGCGGTGGAAGTAGACCAGCTTCAAGGATGATCCTGTAATATGCTTCGGCACGGTCACATGCTTCAGTCTTGCCGTTCTTAATCCGCCAATCTGACTGATCCCAATGACAAGCTTTCGGGGCTTTCAGTCCTAGCCTATGCACAAGAGCCTCCGCCCACTGCATAGATCCCATACGATAATGCAGAATGTCCCATAGACTACCCCAAGCAACCTCTTGTAAGAGGTGTGGTGTATGGATACAAGCGTTGATGAGTTGATGTGGTGCGTGATTTAGGGCTAAATTGTCCTGTCCCGGATGGCTTTTCATGTATTCTAAGGCCTTCTTCTGGATGGCTTTCTTGACGGCATGCATACTACCACCATAATTGGAGGCAGCCATAATAACATGAGGGGCTGTTGGATGCGCTGCCTCCCACGCTTCGAGTTCTTGTTCCGTGCTGCTTCGATCCAATCTGACATCAGTTATGGGTCGCGGTGGTATGACGCGTAACGTTTGGAGAAGCTCGCGATAGCGTGTCAGTGGGATGCCAGTTTTCTGCTGATATAGGTCGCTCCATTGATCGTCCTGTACTTCGAACTGATGCATATGTTGTTCACCGAAGCGTGGGTCGATAACATTCAAGAGCTCGGACGTAATTGCACCAGGAAATTCTTTTGTGTCCATGTGTGCTGCACTGCCTTCTTCTTCTCCGTTGTTATCTGATTCGAGGACGTTGATGAGGGCCGAGATGTAAATAGATCCACAAGTGCGACCAAGAGATGCTGTTTGCGGCCAGGACTCTGATACAACAGAATGTCCTGCAGCCGTCATGATCGTTGCCCTACTCTTATTCTCCGCGTCACGTAATTCTGGCGTTATCGTCCACCCACCAGAGAAGCAAGACGTCATGAGCAGACAGATCTGAACACCTTCGCTATCGGAAAGTACTTTTGAGACATCATCGACCAAGAGTAGAGGACCACCTTCCTCAGTTCCCCCAATCTCCAGACCGTAGGTAAGAGAATCACCGTGGCAAAAGACGCAGAGGAGGACCGGCTCATTGGCGTTTCGAGCAACTTGACATTGCGAGCGTAGATAGCTGAGAAAGTCAGGAAGCAGCTTGTCGGCATCTTCGACTCGTAACGTGGAAGAATCGGGAACTTGATGCTCGTCAAGTACAACTCTCCTAGGACCATAGCTGTTTCCGTGCGCAAACTCTCCATATCGACGAATCAGATCGACAGGATCTAAACATGTGAACCATGCTTGAGAGCGCCCAACACCGCGAAACAGATGATGTAGAAGATAGAAGTCGCTTATCATCCATCCATCAATGGTGGGATCGCAGGCATGCTTTCCATTCTGTCCTAACTGAGGGTACAAGTAGTCATTAACCCCGCATAACCCAATGATATGAGTATTTGGCTGGACATCTGGCAGATTGACGTCACTGAACTGCTCCATGACTTCATCGTGTGGGAAGGCAGCGGATAGCGTGAATGTGGCAGGGATTGTGGGATAATGTGGGAGCGAAGGATTTTCTTTTCTGAAGAGTCAGTGGTGAGCTGCTATCCCGTTTCAGCTTAGTACGTCAGTCTAGTCCCATTTTAGCTTTCTGAGGCGCAAATCAACGGTCCGTACCTTACATGATGCTGCGCATGGTGGCAGGAGTGCAGTATGAGAGACACCACCCTGAAGTTCCTAAACCACAGAATCCGAATAATTCATCTCTTTTTCTCGTCCCGCTTTCTATCGTTCTAGTTACGGTGGAGCCTCATAAGTAGATCGTAGCTGACCTGCAACAGTGCAGCCCCTTGGGAATTACAGCCTTGGTCTCCGTGGAGTGTGTATCAACTCGCCATCAGCGCAGTACATCAACTCTTTCATACATTTGCCATGAAGCCTGAAGATCCTGAGGTCTCTGCTATGAGAACTATGCTCCTGGCTCTCAAGACCTCAACCGAGGCTCACTGAACACAACCGCTCTATCCGTACCTGTCGCTTTCAACAGACACAACATCGAGCAGCTGGGCTCCGCCATCATCCACACAGGTCTCGAAGTACATAACTCTGGCGTCAGTGATGCTCCGAGCTTGTCTAGCTTAGCTCATGGAATAGGATCTTGCTCGAACAACGCTTGACATGAGTGTGATTGGGAGGCCGTCAAACCAGAGACGGCACTTGCTATCGAGTATAGCAAGGCTGCTCTAACACTGACTTTACTAGCCAAACCCGAAGAGATCGTTGACGACCTTCGTACAAGACAGGACATCAATCTGGGTGCTGATGCTTCAGCACGTTCCCAGGACGAAGCATCTTACTGGAAGGAAGTCCAAAGGCTGATTCTAGAGATGATCGAAGCTCTCATCCCAGCCAGCACTATTGGTATCAACAGGAAAGATGATATATCTCAGTTGGTCTTGATCGGTGATTCTGCCACTGATGATAAGTTCTTGTAAATTCTCAGAGACGCGCTGGGTGCGGATTCTCTCCTGACGTCTGTGAAGAAACGAGGGGTTTGTCGATCCCCTCTTCGCTGCAGCAAGAGGTGCTGCGATTTTGGCGAAGTCGCGGGTGGATGCTCCAAACGGATGTCTCATCCCTAGAGAGTGTAACGATCCTACTGATCGAGAGCTATGATATGCACAGAATTTTGATCGATTTAATACTCACTTGGTTGAAAGCATGGATATCATGAAGGACACCTTGGTATATCGTATGGGTGGTAGCTTAGGGCTCCGTTTGCTGCGCAACACTGGACTCTGGCATCCGCATCTTAAAGTTACAGCTGCATCGCCTTTGCAGAGACCAGGAATTCGACTTGTCAAGCCTTTCGAAGCGCGACACCGGTACCACATACGAAGACGACAAATAATGTACCCATAACCTTGGTGCAGGCCGTTCCTCGTCCGGTCGACTCCCCACCGCTAAGAATGGTTTCAGGTTCTCTGATGTCTGAGTGGATATCTTGCTATGCCCGGATGATAACTTCCCTCCAACTCCCTTCCCCTCCGAATATCTTCTACGCAATCCACAAGCTCACCTACAAGACCTCAACTAATATCAACTACTGCCGCACCTCGATACAACCGGTGTTCACTCGTTCATAGTGCTCCTCTGGCGGCGGTGCCCACGTCTTACTCTACCACTATTCCGCCATAATATCCTACACTATCTTCGGCGAGCCTTACCAAATATATCTGGACCCCGGCAACGATAACCTCACTAGCTGATTCCTTAACAACCATCATCTTCCTCCGACGCCGCCGCCACCACCACGATACAATCGGCCTTCAACCACTTATAATGCCCCTCTCCCCGCAACGCCGCCAAGCATTTGCGTCCCCCAATCTCCAAGCCTTCTCCATCCTGTTTAAAGATCCACTCACAAATCCTGACGCCGTCACGTCCAGCGAACTCGGACGCAGTGCTAGCTTTACCCATCCGGAGGCTTCTATCCATTTCCGTCAATTACATGTGGATTCTACACAGAGCTTCTAAACATCATAACGATTACCAAGTTAGCAACGACAAGGACGTTGATTGAGAGATCATACAAAGGTTCGAATATTAGCTAGGTTTAACGATGCCACTTCTGCTACACAAGTCATCACCAACCGCGGCCCTCAATTCTATAACTCCTACCAAATCCTCCTTGCTGCGTCTCCCGCTTTCATGTAGAGTAGGAGCAGACGCGTTATACAAGATACGAGCAGCCCTACCCTTCTCGACCTCCCTCTCCCGATTGCAATTGCGGTCATATTGCATCTCCCCGCTGCCCCGATCTGAGCCCTTCTTTTCAGCCTGAGTATCGGTCGCTCGTGTTTATCTTCTCGGCGTACTCCAATCCGATGTCTCCACTGGTCCACCCACCCTTCGCCCGTCAACACTCAGCCTCAGACCCACGTCCCACCCATTCCCCGCCAGGCACCATCCCCTTCAAACCAGCCAATCAATTCTTCTCCCGCGGTCGATTCATCAACACAGCATCTCGTCTTACTTGACATCCCACCCCTCCTTTTTCCCTTTCCCCCCCTTCCACTCCATCCCCTCTCCGTCCCCTTCCACCTTCCTTCCCCGTCCTTTCCCTCTCGTCAATCCCATCTCCCACGAACCTCACAGCATCGGACCCAGTCGATCGGACCCGTCGTCGTCGTCGTCGTGTGTGGATATACTTCCCGCAACGTAAAGCGGAAGGCGAAACTCTTCGCATCCGGCCAACGGACGCTGTGCATGCGCCTATGTCCAACTAACCAACCAACCGCAAATCCGACTAGCTCGTCCTACTTACCCTCCTCCCTTCCCCTCACTCCTTACGTATAGAAACCACACACAACAACAACGACGACGACAACAACCCCACCCCGCTCCCTCGCTCCCTACACCACCACCCTATCCCTATCCCGATCATCTTCTGCCTGCGTAGCCTGTCCGTTTCCGAGCCCGTTTCGGATCTCACTTCGGGTCATGGCTCCGGGTGACGGGAAGGTTGTGGTGGCTTTGTGTGTGGTTGGTCGGAGCATCCAACGAGGACGCAGAGGGAAACAAAGGAGAAGATGGGAAAGGGAGAGATGAGACAAGTGAGGAGAAGGAGAAGGAGAGGAGGCGACGATGATGGCGATGGTGATGATGGCGATGTCGGTGCGCAGGTGTGTGGGTGGGGTATTACACTGCACCAGCTGTTCTTGTCGTCGTGCTCGTTCGCATACTCGTCATTGTCGTCGGTGTTGTCTGCATTTGCGTCGTCACCCAGGAGGTCACGCTACGTTACGAGTGTCAATAGAGCGTATTAGCTAGATCGATGACCCCGCTTTGGAACACATGGTTGTATCGTGGTGGTGCGTTTTGCAGATTCACTTCGGCTGAGCAGATCACGGTCCTGGTTGGATGATTCAAGAAAGGAGAGGACCAGATTGTTGCTTTGTCCGCGGCCTTTGAGGAGAAGGACTGTTGCATTCTGAGAATCTTTGCTTAGTTAGCGTTGGGGATCAGTGGCTGTCGATACCTTAGCCACATAGAAGGTCCTGTTCCACGACGCCAACGCTGTGCGCGGAAGTTTCCATTGTACATTAAGTTACACTTCCGCGCGGGATTCAAGCTCATCTTCGTCCTTCCCCTCCCGCCGCTCTCTCATCGCCTTCCGCGCCTTCGGTTGATCTTTGACTTTGTACTTTGTCACAAACGCCGCTAGCTTACTCCGTTCCTTCGCATAGATGCTATAATCCTCCCTCTTTACCTCGCCTTTATTCATCAGCCGATCATAGGATCCAATCATCATCCTGATCAGTCCGATCGCGTCTTCCGCGTCCTGCTTCTGGACTTTGTTTACGGGTTGTGAAGGGCCGTACGACAGCAGGCTTCGCAGATTGGCGATGCTCGGACCGAGACGTTTCAGCGCTTTGGTAATGTTCTGCCCGTCGTCTGTGGAGACGGCAAGGTTGATGTACATGGTCATGGTCCTGATGTCGGCATCGTCCAGTTTGTTTTGCATCAGATCGAGGATCTGGCCGGCGTGTATCATGGCGTTGGGATTGTTTTTGTCCCTGACACATGTGCTCATGGCGATGCGGAACGTCTTCTTCAAGAATGTGAAGTTTGTCGAAGATGCCATTTCCTCTTTTAACAGCATCACTGCGCCTTCACTGGCGCGTGACAGACGTAGGAGACGCATATACATATGGTAGTTGTCGGCGTCAGGTTGGATATTGTAGCCGGCGGGATCGGTCAGGAGGCCCCAATAATCTTGAGCCGTCTGTTTTGCGCGCATCTGGAGGCATGCTTCCATGACGAGGGAGAGTGTATTATTGCCTGGTCGAGCATAGGCGACTGGCCGGGTTTGACCCCTTTTTAGGTCGACAACAGCCTTGCTGATGTCTACGCGGTTGAATTCGGCTCCAGCTTCTGGCTCACCATCTTCTTTATCCTCTCTCTCAAAGATTGCATTGTCCGGAGCTGCGAGCTGCGGCACCGGTGCACCTTCTCGGGCTTGGGTGCCGAGTCGTGGTACTAAACGTGGCGCTGCCATCGTTTGCTCGACTAAGGACAGAACATCGTCCCAGTCTCTCGGCCTTCCGCCGATGAGTAAAAGCCTACCCATCGCGCAAACCATCTCCTCATCAATCCGCACATCCCCTGACCGCCATCTACCAATAATGTCATCCCACATTCTCCTCCCTTCAAGTATAGCCTTCTCCCTACGTCTTGACTTTTGCTCTTCCGTCTCTAATTTATTCAGGTCAATGGTAACACTCTGCCGTACTGCGTTGAGTATGGTAGTGAAGGTGAGATTATCAGGTGCTCCCGTTCCGCGATTCGGTAGTTTGGCAGCAATGCCCCACATAGCGTCCATGTCTTTTGCTCGAGTGCACACTTTCAAAACAGCATTCGTGTGTATGATTGACGGCTTAATTGGGGAGTTAGGGGCGAACATAGAGTGGTGGAGTGAGAGGGCCTTTCCGAGCGCTTGAGGGTAATGTGTATGCCATGCCAAACCTCGGAGTAGGATTGTATAGGTATGAGCATCAGGGATTTGGGCACGCTTCTTCATCTGAGAGGCACCACCATCAGTCTGAGCTCAAGCGTTTAGAGGACGTCCAAGACAAACCTCATTATACATTTTCAGCGAAGCATTCACCCTTCCCTTGCTCATCTGATAATCCATCAGATGGTTCCAGCTCACAGTACACTGCACATCCCTGCTTGCCGCCCTGACAATCTCAAGTGCCTTCTTATCCTCATCATGTCTAAGGATGCCACGGATATGGTCCGCAAGCTTCAGAGGGTCCTTCAAATACCTAAGCTCCTGCTCTAGGTTGGTCCTCTGGAATTGCTGCCCTCGAGCCACGGCATTACGCTTCTGCTCTCCATACTGGTTCAAGAGTACTTTCCGAGGCACCTGAGCGTGACTTTTGGATGGTGCTTTAGCAACGACTGCTGCAGTGCCGTATGCGCGCTGAGTCGATGGTCCTGGAAGTGGAAGAGAAAGATTTCGTCCATAGAAGCGCTGTGTGATTGGTCGTGACAATAGAACATCTGCGAGGATCGTTCGGATACACTTGTGTATACATGATTTACAGTCGAGCATCGAAGTGTAGTTGGCTGGTACGGGGCACTTGATCGATCAGGAAACGGGTTCCAAAGATTATTTTCAGCCTCAACCTCGCTAGCATCTGGTTGTCATGAAGAGAATCAAGATCCATGATTTGAAAGTCTATGGGTATCAGACTTGCAGAAAGAACGTTACTGCTACATGTATCTGATCCGAGTGCTCACTACACATTTAACTACACTCAACAGCACAATGACCTTATAAACACCATACAAGCATCTCAATTCATTATTCTTAAATCATATGCGCATTCATCAGCAGATTCTCAATCATGAAACCATTTGTTAGACTTTCTCTGTCTAACTGTCACTGTATTCATTGCAAGCATACATTATATGCTTGATAAACAGCTAGTCTTCACTGAGTGCCCTGAACAGAGACAAGTATATTCAACAACATGAACATTGAAATCATCTGTAGAAGCCAACTTCTCACAACATATACACAAAACAAACAGCCCATTACACGCACACGGTCTCAAATTCAAAGAAATAACGAACCCAGCCATTGAAATACTACCCAACAAAAGCCTCCCCATCCCCCTTAACCAACCCTCACCGACCCTCACCACCCCAGCGCAACCATCCCATCTGGCATCCAGAACCGCCGCCCCCGAATACCCTATGGTCCTAAGCACGCATAAGCATAAGCATAAGCGCGAGACAACCCGCCCGATCGGTACCGTACTCAATCGGTACAAGTATCCCGGGTACTCATCAGGGGCTGCTGCAAGCCCGAATGCATGTAAGTTAAGGGCGAGACCGAGCCGCGGTTCTTCGGCGGCCATGTGACACCATTGGAAAAAGAATAGAGTACAGTAGACAAAACGCGGGTGCGGGAGCTAAGGTAAGTAGGTATGAGATTTTTTCTTTACTACCTGCGGTAGGAGGTGACTCGTACGTTAGCGGGTGCAGTAGGGTTGTGTAACCACCCTTCATCCTTTCGGCACTTGAAGAAGTGGTTATGTAAGCCACCCGACGAAGACAAGGGTTGAGTCAAGTGCAAAGCTGCGGGCGTGTCCGGTTTTGGTACTCCGTACAGCGTAGATCTACTCGATCCATCGTGGTAAGGATAGATTTATAAAGTAAATCACAATGCAGGATTATAGCTCACGATGGCTGAGCTATCATTGGGCCCCAATCCAGACGAACCTTCTGGACTGGGTTCCCGTGACAGTCATGTAGTAATCCAGATCACCACCATCCACAATTACAGCGAATGTCGACGGGCCATGTCCACGCCACATGCTGTAAGAGTGGCGAACACTTGGTGGATGCGGAGATGAGACAGCGGTGTAGCAGCAATGGCATCCAACCTTGGCAATCAAGCCCGGTACATCAGCAGCTACGGAAGCATCGATTTTGATAGAGACCCTAGTAACATGTAATGCATTCTCGATCGATCTGATTTTTGATGCATCATGGGTAGAAGTACAACGGAGCATGTGCCGTCCTTGGACCACTGCAACGTCCGAATGCTGGGGCAAGAACGGGGAAATCCGCGAATGTCGAGTAAAGCCACAAAGCAGCAGGAATAAACCCCGTGTGTGCGTGTATTGCACGCCGAAAAAGGAAAGAGGGGGATAAACAACAATTTTGAGGGGGTCTGGAAGCCCAAGTGGCAAACGCCCGAGACGTATGATGGGCGGCACATCAAAGAAGGGCGTCGACGTGAAAAGCCATGACCAAATGGAGATAATCGTCAATCATCCTCGCCATACGTTTGCTGTGCGCCCCAGTCACCTGACATATGACACCACCACCACCAAGTAGCAAAACATAGATGATGCAACTCCTTACGCGTACGAGCATGCAAGCCTCATTACCATCCTCCTCTCCCACCTGATGAGACTCCTCGAGACCGTCGACATCGGACGAGGTAACGAAGAGGAACGTATGCAAGTCAGTCTATGTTGCGTAACTGCTTTGGGTATCAGGATCTACGACAGTGTCAGCATCGATTTCTTGTCTGCCTAGCAAGGGTGTATGACGTTGTGGGTACATCTGTTGGCCCTGCCCATAGGGCGAGTGTGGGTATTGTTGGTACATCTGACCATTGCCCGGGTACATTTGCTCCACTCCTCCAGCGTACTGACCTGGAGCTTGAGCGCCCGCGGGCCCATAACCGATCGGGGGGAGTTGACGGACCCCGGGCGGGTAGTTTTGAGCTGAAGGCGCTTGCGCTGGGTCGGTGACTTGGCCGTCGACTTGGTTGGCTTGTGCGGCCGCACGTTGTCTCTCCTCGTCAGCCTTACGCTGGTTTTCCTCCTCCTTCTTACGAGCTTTCCACTCCTTTCTAATCTCCTTGAACTCTGTATGGATTGACAAGTTAGCTCTGCGGTTAGGAACTAAGCGATGATGAGAGGTTGCACTAGCTGTGCCGCAAGGATTGCCTTGTGCTTAGCTTCCGCAGTGGTTTGAAGCTATTCGAAGTTCGCGCGAGGCGTAGCCGCAACGCCAACGTAAGGCTCAGGTTGTGTAACGCGACTAAGGCACGCAAGTTCCAAGCTAACCACATTCGCGACATTGCGAAAACAATCAAAACAAAGAGCTCACCTTCTGGAGTACGTTTCTGACCGTGTGATTGCATAGTGACATGCGCGTTCAGATGATTGAGCGTGCCGTAAGCCTTCTCGCAACCATTCCACCCACATTTGTACATTCTCTCGATTTCTTCGTAACGACGACGAGGGCGTTTGTGCTGCTGAGCACCGGGGATTGGCACGAAGGAATAAACTTGGGAAAGGGGGTGGGACTGTATGATATAGTGAGATAGATGGACTTCAATTACATTCGGGAAACAAACCGGTCCGGGACGAGGTCCAGCAGTCGCGACTGACGATGCAGAAGACACGGCAGTACCAGGAGAGCTGTAAGGGCCCGGCATACCATGCGCGTGTTGAGCGTATTGTGGTGGCCAGTCAGGGCGACCGTACATCTGTGGCGGCGGGTGACCTTGGTACTGCGACATATCGTGACCCTGTGGGGGGTAAGGAGAGTATTGAGTGGGGTAGGTTGGACTCGACGCGGCGATCGAGGGATCTATAGGTACGTCCGGGTCAGACTTCATGTGTGGAGCGTTGTGATGGTTATGTTGATGTCCATCTTGCAAAGACATGGACGGACTTGTTGCTTGAGCCATATTTCCTGCGCTGCCGCTTGAATTGCTCTGATGATGCGCGTACTGCTGTTGACGCGCAAGATATTCGGGCGGAAAGTTGGCGGAACGCGCAGAGGAAGTATTGACACTGTAGTCGGAGGTAGGAGTGGCCGAGGACGAGAAGTTGGACGGTCGGACTTCGTGCTGAGGCGTGGTGGTATACTGCGCAGCAGATGCTTGATCTGCTATTGGAGAATCTTCAGATTGAGAGTCCCTTAGCGCTAGGTGGTATGGCGGGTGCAAACCTGACTGCGTGTATTCAGATGCACCTCTGTCCATAAGCTGTTGTTGTGCCTCGAGTTGGTCTTCTAAGTTGACACTCAATGAGTGACCGTGTGTTGTTTGAGTGATGTAGGCCGTGGACATACTACGGCAGTGAAGCTTGTGGCAGATTGTCGCCGGCGGCTCTTAGCTCTGAGACGACGCGGGGACAACGAGATGTCAGATTGAGAACTAGACAGCAGGCGGGAAGTCCTCTAACAACAGAATATGCCGTCTGCGCCA
>JAABUP010003903.1_pt1 | contig 25540 bp, 16 predicted proteins | sample 5559201 | NCBI WGS metagenome assembly JAABUP01 (sample SAMN10711887, study PRJNA513373) | rock metagenome | isolation source: Antarctica rocks | place: Antarctica
TTTTAGCGTTAAGTTAAAAATTTATATAGGCGCGCACTAAAATAACGATTATCTAGCAAAAATATAGGGTTTTACGCTTAGACGTGCTATAAGCTAGATACGGAGTTATCCTCGGAAAAGCTAACCGGAATAGGTTTAGCGGCGGGCGCTAAATATTAGCGGGCTTAGTATATACGTCTAAGGTACTAAGGCAATAGTAGTACCGACATAATAGGTGTCGATTATTATAGGATTCTCTACCGGAGGCCTAAGTCTAACCCCTCTCGCTCTAAGTCCCCTACTTACTCTAAAGTCTCCCCTAAGTCCCCTACTTACTTTAAATCCTCTACTCCCTCTAAGCTACTCTTAATAGCTATTTCGCTTACTAAGAATTAAACGCCTAACGTAAGGAATAAGCCGAATTAGATTAATATAAAGGAAAAGTAAGCTAAGAGTATAGATAGTATACCTAAGAAGTATAAGGAAAGGGAATAGAAAGGGATAATTTACCGGGGTAGTTAAGATAAAGGAAGTTATAAGCTTAGACCTAGCGTAACTAATAGCGCCCTAACCGATTATTAGATAAAGACGGAAGAAATACGTAAGATTAACTAAGGATTAGCGATATTATTTTATAAAACTAAAGAATTAGAGGAATTATATAAACGGTACCTAACCTAGGACGGGTATAGGTTATACTTTCCTTACTTATTCTAACCTACCCGGCACTTTAGTACGGCACTTTAGTATAGCACTTTAGTATTAGCCCTCTTTCATTATTATATAAGTCTAATATAGAGTATTTAAACGACGTGTAAGGGTTGCTAGATAGTTAATACGTCAGCCGGATTAAAAATATAAAGGGACTAGTAATAGCAGAATTTGACGGGTAAGAAGCTATAAAGTTTAACTTAGACCTTTCGTAGATAGTACTAACGTGTTTGACGACCGCACTAATTATCCGTTATATAATCTCCCTACTAGCGCTTAGGTTACCTTAGTAAGCTTAGGCCCGGCGAGGGCGCCTAAAGCTTACTACCTTTCGGCTACGGGGTACTTTTTTCGCCGACGTTAACGTCCTAATACCGGTGTATACGCGGGGCACCTATAGAGACCGGCTATTTATCTCTAAAATCTATAATACGTAGGCCACACCTACTATCTTTTTTAAATATCTATATAAAATTATACTTATTTAAAATAATCTAACCGAATCCTTCTTCTCTATAATACTATTAATAAGGTAAGATATATCCTATATACTATACTATTCTTATATAATACGCCGTAAGTAGATATATAATAAAAGGATACTTTACTACGTAGGATATAACTATACCTTCGCTATAGAGACCTTAAAATATACTACTATACGACGTCGTCCTTAGGAGTAACCTTATATCCTAGCTTCTAGCTACTAGCGTAACCTTCCCTAAACGCTAGATACCTAGGACCGTAATAAGCCCGGAAGATATCCTCCTTATAACGGTCTTTCCCCTCTAAGCTCCTAAGGCTCGTAGGGATAAGGAGCTACGATAGGGTATAATCCTACGTAACTATTTTAAGAGCTTTACTAAGGTATAAGAGGATCTTAGTACGTCGATAGACGTATTATAAGAGGAGCGGTCTATATCGAACTTTATTATAAATAATATAGGTTTATATTAATATAAAGGAGAAAGATTAGATCGTCTTTATACGCTATTAAATATAGCGTTATAAAGTGTATTAAGACCTAGCTTCTAAGAGATACTTTAAAGACTACTAAAAATACTATCCTACCGTAAACCCGTATATAATATATTCGCTAGTCTTTCTCCGCTCCTAGAGAAATATTACCGTACGCCTATATTATTTAGATAATAAGTGGGCTATATACCCTAGCGATAAATCTAGGTATAATTAAGGGCTATCCTTAATACCTAACCCTCGACGCGACTAAAGCTCCTAATTTAGGATTAGCTAAATCTAATAATTAATTAAGTTTTTAGGGAGACTTATAGATCCGTACTACCCCCTTTAAAGCTAACGAGGTAAACCTTATAAGGAAGCTCTTATATATTAGCGTCTAGGTCTTAAGCGTAGTCTATATCTATAATAATAAAAAAGTGCCGATACTCCCGTGGCTGTAAATATATAAAGTGTTAGCTACTATCTTTCTTATTATAGCCAAAATGTGTTAAGAACTAGTCGATAATCTCCGCCTTATCTAAAGCCGTACTAGATTCTAGCCTAAGGAAGATACGCCTCGTAGTTCGCGCGCTTATAGATATAGCGGCTTATCCATAGGATAGTCGATGGAAAGGTGGGAAGGAGCAGTTGGTAGGAAGTACGGCGAGTGCTCTTAATGTGCAGGTGCCAAGCAAAGCCTGCCGCATTTTACCTCAGCAAGCTCAGGCCCTGGACGACGGGCGCCTATTCGGCGCGCTAACCGCAAGCGGTAAGTCGTCGTCGGAGGGCCTGAGAGAAATCCCCCGCTTTTAGGTGGGTCATCGCTTCGTCTAGGTGCTCAAATATTCTTCATGCGTATATTAAGTCACATCATAGAAATATCAACAATTCGATTGAGCTGCACAATATCACCTGCCCTAGACATGTCATTCGATGGTTTGACATCACCTTTATCTTCAGCCATATCAATCAGTAGCCCACCGACGTTCTCCTCGCCGCCACCGCCTCCGCAGCCTCCGCCGTCCGTTAATACCACTCGTCGACGATCACCTCTTTCAGACGCCGAAAAACTCGACAAAATATTCGAATGCTTACGAACAGACGTCTATTGGAGTGTCTCCGAATTCCTACGAGCTTTGGCTGCTGCCGAGGGGCCTGTCAATACTCGCCGAAAGACTGCCTTTGCAGCGGCAGCGTATACAGATTCAGAAGTTCCAGGGTTGTACTTTGAGGATGAGGATCAACCATGGAACGGTGTCAGGCATTCGGTTATCCAGGCGTTAGATCTGGGTAATAAAGAGCTGCGGAAGGAGGTGTTACAGCTGGCAGAACACCTCTACCGGCTTCCAGACCCCTCTTGGGTCTCTATCTCCATTCGAAGGGTGTCAAACGGCGCCAACTAGAGCTCCTTGGCCAGTTCGGCCTCAGTGTTTCCTACCACACCATATTGAACACCATCAAGAAGCAGTCGGAGAAGGCCGCTGCACAGGTTACGGCTATGGGGCAGAGCGATGTCTCTGTGACTGCGTACGATAACTTTGAACAAATGGAGGGCATCAAAGAGCAACGACTTGATCACCAGGGCGCTTTCCATTCGGTAACAACCTGTCAAGTGCTACAAGGTCTCGAGATTCCATCCGGCGGCTTACGGCAGGACATGTTGGATCCACACGCGACTCTAAGTGCCACTGCGATATTCCTCGCGTCAGGGAATCAAGACGACGTTATCGAACGTCAAGTGAGTCAATCTCAGGGTCTGCAGAATCATTACTGACTGGGTTATAGTAGATAACACGGTACTTTGCGTTCAAGGCCATATGTACGATCTTTCCCGAAGCTATTGCGTTCACAGCCGAAGACTCACGTCCGAAGATGCCTGGGATCGATACCCTTGCGCCTGTCAAGACTCTGCACTGCTCCTTGGGTCCAATCCCTCATGACGAGAGCACTAACGCCGGCAACATCATGGTTTTAGAGAACATCTTTCGGCAGCAGTATCGCCTGCCCGACTCTGCCTTCGAGCAGGGTCTTTTCCTCATATACGGCGACCAGAAGACTACGCAGCGGATTCGTATGATCAGGCGCCGCAGAGAACGAGCTCGGCAGCCATACGATACTCTGAAGTGGGCGCTACCAGTGCCGGCGCTGTTTCACCTGCGGATGAATTATCTCTATATGATGCTGAGGATCCATTTCGGTGGGCAAGGCGGCGATCAATCCACGTTGTATGATGCCATGAACTTCTAGACCCGAAAAGGAATCAGCAAATCCAACTCCGACTTCTATGCTCTCGAACAGCTAGTGATCCACAGCTTTCACGCCAGAGTATGTGCTCTGCTTTGGCACCGTCTCGCTCAATCGGGACTGGTTCGAGAGTTCCAGGATATTACTCAGATGTTGGCCACGCAGGATGCCAAAAGCTTCTCGCAACTCCTCGATAGCATCGTCAACTCGTACGGCAATGAGGCACGCTCAGTCAACGATATGGAGCTTCGAAACCATATTCTGTTCTTGCAGCATACGCAGACTTACTTACTGCTGAAGTATGCCATTAAGCGCGCAGATATAGGCCTGCTTCGGCGAGCCGTTGACCGCTGTTGCCTTTATTTTCATGGCTCGGCACAGCACAAATATGCTTATGAAATGCTCTATTTGCATCGCCTTATATCGACATCTGCGGCCTCTCCGGAGTTGCAGCGGGCCATACTGGCAAACGGCCTGGTGAATTCCCGAGGCGCGGCAGACGGCTGGTTCGAGACAGACCTGCTCGTGGAGCTTCACAATGGCACTCTCAAGAAATTGTTCAAGGATAGGCGCGGGTCTGCTATCACGCTGGACTACCTGTTCGAGCATTGTGCTTTGAACACCGAGTTTTTCGCCAGCCTTGCCAACCAGATTGAGTCCTTGTACGGTATTGATCGCAACGGCAAACATCCAGAGAAGTCCGCAAAACTTGATATAATGATCATGGCTCAACGCTGGTCGCGTACTGGGTCAATCGCCTTACACAGTGGCCGGACCGTCAAGTACGAGGCTGCTGATATACTACATCTTGGAGCAACGCGGGTTGCCGGTGATGCATTGGTAAAATTCAATGTAACAGAATGCAGCAGCTCACAATACGACTACACGGAAACCGACGATCCTGCTCTCGGCGAAGATAATGAAGACGAGGGTGAAGTCGCTCAGTCCTTCGCTATAGATGGTATCGAGTAACATTAGGCTATACCGGCTTTCGCCGTTCCTTTCCCATCAATTTCGTCCGCTTTGAATCCGGTCCATCTCTAATCCCTGCAGAGTTCACGTCTACCGCTGTCAAAGGACGCCTGTTCCGGGATTTAGCAAGCTTTGCTTGCAAGCATGCGTTTTGGATAACCTCAACAACCTCGCTTCCATACAGGCGCAGGTCTGCCCATTGCCCGTTGGCCGCGATGGCCAAGGTATCGATAGAATCGACCGTTGCGCCAGCTCGTGATATATAGAAAACGGCCTTGTCCGGGAGAACCAACTGCGCCTTAGCATCCGTGAACACCGTCGAGAACAAAGCCGCTGCAGCCTTTGCCTCTCGCCACTGAATCAGTGCCGAGTCCACAGCGGCGGTGATGTGTTTTTGAGACTGGACAACTCGGACCGCCCGCTCTACGTTGCCAGCTCGTGGCCCGCTCTCAATACCGGCGCACCTGCTGCAGCAAAGGCGTGGGTCTGCCTCTGGACAAAGGGATAAGGGCAAGTCATCACCGAAGAACTCGAGGATACCTCTCCGAATACATGTTGGATAGTTGATTAGCTCCCATAGTCCTCGTGGTAGCACTGATCGTCTCTCACGTTCAGTTGCCCTCTTCTTGACCTGAACAGATGGGTCCAGCCTGTCTCCAAAGCACCACGCTTCAATCATCCACACAAATCTGCCGCAGATCGCTGGAGATCTGGCGGCTCGACCAGCTCGCTGCCACAGAGCGCACATACTCGGGGGCTGCTTCCATTGAATGATGAGACGGATGTCTGGGTTATCGATACCCATTCCCATGGCGTCGGTGGCCAGGATAATACGATGCCTCGGGCTTTCTAGAACGCTGTCGGCGTCAGGTTTTGCGAATTCTGCGGAGATCGACCTCTTGTCAAACTCCGCAAGTTCTGAATGATAGGCCTGGATAGCGTCGAAGGCAGACGTCTTTGAGCAGCCTGCCTGAATTAGCTTTTTGATCAGCACGTGGGCGGCTTTCTCAACCAGGTTTATTGAATCGATATACACCACGGTCTTCGGGATCATCCTGCAGCACGCACGACTCTCTGATCCCGCTTATTTTATCTCTTGACGAGTATGTGCCGATATAATCGCTCGGGCTCTAGCTATATCACCGCCTTTGAGAGCCTCCCTGGCCAGATGATCGCAGTTTTCTTCCGCCGTCCGCTCAACAGCTGCCTTCACCGGTTCGACAAGGAAATCAAGGTCGCGGAACGAATCTACAGCATGCTGTATGAACCGAATTTCAAGAACTATATCCCGTCGATTGATAGAGGTACGTTGAATACGAACCAGAGAATCAAAGCCGCAAAGGTCTCGGACTTCGGTCAGCATGACTGGATCAAGAGTTGCGGAACAGCCCAGCCAAGGTACAGGCCGATCGATCAAGTCTCGAAGTAACGCCAGTTGACTGTATGAATTCCTCCAGTGCTGGCCCCACTCGCTGACGACGTGCACTTCGTCGATGGCTACAAGGACGAGATGCTGTTGAAAGACCTGATCTTGCAGAACCTTCGTCTTAAATTTATGCGATAAAGCAATTTCCGGACTTAAGAGGACTGGATTAGTTAGTCGAATGCAATATACAGCTGTGGAGCGACGTATGTGGTTCGGCCTACCATGCGTGTATGCTCCATTTCGGATCTCTGTAAGCAGCGCGTTTGAATTCGTGCGGCCATTCAACACGCAAGGCTTGCAGCAGGGGATTCGAGCGATGGACTTGGCCTGTCGAATTCGAGAAAAGAGGTTAATCTTGTGCTTGTCTTCTTATGTGCCTGGTCATCGACTAACTTGATCCTCTTCGAGCAGATTCAACGGCATTATCATAAGGCAAATACCACCTCGCAACGCCGGAACCGCCTGGAATACAGCGCTCTTACCCCATCCGGTAGGGGCAGTGAGGAGAAGATCCACCTGATCGACCGCAAGACTGTGTATCGCCTTGACCTGGCCATCGCGTGGAGGGAATCCCAAGAGGTTCGTCAAGGTCAGAGGCAAAGATTCGGGATTCAGGCTACGTAATGGGGTATGTGGCATATCAATCGATAGCTGCTTATGCACATACGCACGGCTAACGTCTGCCGATCTCTCAATTGGCAGCGGAAAAAGCCACCCAGACCATCGATCCATTTGCACTTCTGCACGATATGTGATTCTCGGCGGGGCTACTTCGGTGCAAGAAAAGAATGGACTCGATGCAGCGGACACGTCTGAGGCCTTCGAAGAAAGAGGGGTCCGGCCAAGCTCTTGGAAGACATATAATGGTTCCTCAGCTCTGTTCGAACCTCGTCTCTGCCTGCTCATCAGCATTGCAGTCCAGATAACAGGTCTGTACCGAGCTTCTCTCACAAAACACATTTCATATTTCTCGAACATCCTTACCACTCGCCTGAAAGATCTTTGTCCTTCGGTATTACTCCACCACGAAGATAATGGCACCAACCGCAATCGCTCTAAAGCCATCTATCTCTCCGCAACCACCGGCTACACCTCCTGGGAGCCCTACATCCCTATCTCTTCCGCAGGTCGTTTCGGTTCACGATCTCAAGAAACTAGTGGTAGGGTTTATTAAGGAAGCCCAAAAGGCGGAGTCCACAGATAAAGCCTAAGCATTAGCCTCCGTAGCTGAGACAGATGTTCCGCCTACGGGATCGAGAGCTCGCGCTTCGAGACTGGAGTATAAGACCGTTGACGAGCGGTATTCCCCGCCCCCCCACTTTAGGCTAATGTGGTTAAGCTAAATATAGCGCCGCTAGAACGAAAAGATAAGCCGGTACGAGACTATGGAGTCCGTACCTAGAGGAGAAGTGGACGGGCTAGACGAGTATATCTTTATCGCTCGCGTACGGATTAGTAAGTATATCGATATAGGTAAGCGCCTTAATCGCTAAGAGATATTAGATAAGAAGACTTTAGATCCGGTGTTCTATATTAATATTAAATCGGAAAAGTTGCGAGATATTCTGAGAATAGTCCTATAAGATATCTATAGCGTCTCCCTTAGGGAGGATAAACCCTAGGTATAGTTTTCTATCTTTTCGTATAAATCTCTAACTTAGACTCTTCGCCTAAATCGAACGAAATCTCCTCTACTAGTATCTTCCGGAATTAGAAGCGTACCGGACTAAATTAAGCGACGACGTTAGCTAGGACGCTACGGAGCTGAAACACCTTAGCCTACTAGTAGACTTTATTAAGAGTAAATACGCCTCAATAACGGATCGTCTAATTCCGCTTCTCGAGAATAGAGAAATTATATACGAACTGCTTTAGGCTCTCTTTAAACCGGATACGATCGTATATACTACCTATCTTAACACGGAGAAATCCTTATACTTTCGATTTAATATAGGCGAAGAGAAGACGACGGCGACCGGTATTATATATTTCTATATAGAGTGCCGATATCTCGATTCCGACGGAGCTATCTTTAGCGAAGTCTCGGCGGCACTAGGTATTACGAAATTTACTAGTATTAAGCGGATCGTTACCCTTACCGCATTTCCCCTTACGTACTATCTACGTAGAAGCGAGATAAGGACTAGTCTCGTAGAACGGGGCCGGCGATTCGTTTCCTTATTAGGCGTGCACTACCTCTAGTACTACGGAAACGCCTTCTTTATAGAAAATAGGGACGTAGTTAAGGTTCCTATTAAGAGTCGAATTATAGTCGATACTACCTTCTTCCGTAAGAATAACCCTAACTATATTAGACCGCGTATTAGCGGATTAACTAAGAAAAAATCCCTAGATAACGGATGGTTTACTCTTATGCCTAATAATAAGGTTAAGAATAACGGCGAAGAGCTAAGTAAGATAAAGGAGGACGAGTTACTCCTTTATAGCCTAACCGTGCGCGGGTGGAGTTTTGGTAATAAACTATAGCGTAGGTTTTCTCTCTCTCGCAGGACGATAATAGGATAAGATAACGAGCTAACGACCTCCGAAGTTAAGTTTACGGTAGATAATATCTCTAATATTATTTAGAACCCTTCATCTTTTATTAATCTCGGGATCCCCTCCTAGAAAAAATAACTTATCCTAGCCCTCGCTAAGGCTTATCTTAGTAAAATATCCGACTATACGTTTAACGACTTCGTAGTAGGAAAGGGACGGGGCCTAATTATACTCTTATAGTAATATATATAACGTCTAATAGGAATTTCTTACGCTAACATCCGGTTTAGTAGCCCTCCTACGGTCGGTAAGACTTTAACCGCCGAGGGACTATCGGAGTATCTAAAACGGCTACTTTACGCGGTAGGTACTCGTCCCGTTTAATACTATTAGGCATTCTAACTATCTAGGTTTCTGCCGGAGAGCTAGGTTATAAACCGAAGAAGCTAGAGGATTAGCTATCCTATATCTCTTAACTAGCGTATTACTAGAAAGCCCTAGTCCTTCTAGATAAAGCGGATATGTTCGTATAGGCGCGCTCGATCGATAGTTATTAAAACGCTCGCGTCTCGGTCTTCCTTCGCAGGCTCGAGTATAATTAAGGGATTATATTTCTTACGACTAACCGAGTTAGGGACTTCGATGACGCAATCTAGAGTAGGATTACTCTAGCGGTAAGGTACGAACCGCTGAGTCTCGCTATAAGAAAGTAGGTCTAGGCAAGCTTTTTAAAAAAGGCCGTAATAGCTAACGGAGCGGCAAAATATAATGCCGAAGACCTCGACGAGTTAGCGAGGAAGAATCTCAACGGTCGGTAGGTTAGAGTTCTATCGTCGAATCTAGTCGAATCTATTAATACTGATCGGGTCGTTTATCGTAGATTAAAAACATAGTCGCCGCGGCTCATGCGTTGGCCGTATATCACAACACCACGGTGTCTATGTCTCATTTAGAATTAGTCACCGGTTTAAGCAAGGAATTTAAGTCTGATTTCGGTAGTGCTGGCTAAGCTTCCAACAAGCACTCTTACCTTTAGCTCTTACTGTCGTAAATAACATCATCCTTAGGTTATTGAAAGTTTCGAGGAGACATCTGGGCAAGCATTTCCCTGCAGCACTAGGCCCTCTGACAATGTATGAGGCTGGGAGATTCTTTAATGTTAGGGGGGCTGTGGCGAGATTCTTCGATGTTCGTGGGGTTGTGGCGAGACGCGAGTTCACGGCTGGAAAACCTTTCATGTGATATGGTGCGGCGAGTCTAATGCGTGTAAATAGATCGATTTACCTCCCGGTTCACATGGCTGAGGGCTGTTTGCGCCGCGGGGACTGAGCCGCACGTTGACTACACCAAAACGAGCGGAAGCGGGAAGTCGCGGGATTCCGCCGAATGTGATTGGCTGCCTTGTTATGCACTGCCAACACAGCCAGTTGTCGAGCGGCTAACCTGTCTTCAAAGGGAGATTGTTGTTGCTGTAGGCACTGACGAGAGTCGCAATCAAGAGTCGAGCCATGTCTGTGTCCAGTACAGAAGCTGTGAAAGCACTTACTATGACAGAGAATGAGAAACGTCATGTGTGCGCCTGCGGCAGAACCTTCCTTACAATCACTTCAATGGCTCAGCATCAAAAAGATGCAAAAATCCACAAATCATCGCAACAGAGAGAGAAGAGCACTGCGCTTTCGTCTGACTGGACCATCCAGATGACCGATGATCAAGCCCAAGGTCTCAATCACGCAGATTATACGGCCGACATCAGGGTAAGATGAGCCCTATTCTTGCTTGTGTCATTCGCATAAGTCAATGCTTGCCCTAGTTTATCCCCATTGACGGAGGCGGCTTACCCACTGCCATTCACTCAAGATCAGAGCTTCAAAGATTGTCGGTGCCAGTGAAATTTGTCAAAGCTGGAGAGCTCCCTAAAAAATACAAAAAGCGAACAGGAACTGGGATCAAGAGCCAATGGAATTGGTGTGGACACTGTGTCAGTTCCTACGGAATTTGACCGTTCGAATGTCCTGATTTATATAGTACAGTATCGATTTCGTCTGGGCGTTGCACTTCGGAATGAGTCTTAAGGCAATTTAATCTTCTCGCTTAAAGAAAACATAGATTGCTAAGCTCTTTCCATGTTGAATGGAAGCGAGTACACGGGTTATGCTCGTCAAAGAAATCCTCATCACATACATCCAGCACTCCCCTCATTCCAGAGAGCTGTGACTGCCCAGTGAAGAATTCTCAGACATCTTTAAGAGCCTCTTTCGCAGCCTCTTCGAGAACCTTTCCATCGGGATCTATATCAACAGGAATATACATGACGCCGATGACCGCGTGTGTTCCTCCGTTCTTGTCACGCCACTGTTTAATGGTACTTGGAATTTTACCCGCAATCGGCTGTAGTTGAAACTTGTGGCATTTCTTATTTTCATATGTGACGACGCCGTCGTAGTCCCGGCGGACTCCGTAGCGAAGGAGGTCGGTAGAGGTTTTGGGCCAGACGGTTTTGCCTCTGCATACAGAGGGCTTGAAGAACTTTATAAGGTCTGATGGTTTTGATGAGATCACTTAGACCACTCCAAAGACCTTCTTAAGGAAGTTTCCCGTAGCGAGGAATGGAGAAACGAAACCAACTGGTTAAGGTCTATCGAGCTATTGAGGGTTGCATTACGGGCCCTTGGGATTCGAAACGAGAAGGATGATATGGGAAAGCTTCTTGAAGAAGGCAGCGAGAGGCAATGGTCGAGCGAAATACACCCCAGTTGATCTCGATTGGCTATCCAAGAAAGAAGTGAATGGCCGACAGGTTCGTCATTGAATCAACATGTACAAAGTTTTGCTGACTTGTTCCACAACCTAGATCAAGAACATGATCACTACGGCTCATGCGCTTGCTGTGAGCGAAGCGGAGCCGTTGTCGCGATCACACTTGGAGACTGTCATCGGCCTTGATGAGGAATTTCAGAAAGACTACAACGGCGCCGGTCAGATCGCGAACAACATGTCTTACGTGTAGTATTTCTTATGAAATGTAGCTCGCGTGGGGGAAATTGAGCAAATTAGTATTCGATGGAGAGGGCTAAGTTGTGGATTTAGGATTAGGGTTATATGACATTATCTTGCAGGCATCAGATAATGCCCAGGACATAATCATCGTTTATGTAATTATCTAAGATCAAACGGCCATCCTCAAGTCGTCTTCGCTCATTCATTGATCATCAGTGCTTTCAGGATTTCCCACAGCCTGAACCAATTCGTCGAACGCCTCCTTGTGAGCCACTTTTGTTGCTTCCCACACCTATGTCGGGACCCACCCATCATGTGTGGCGAATTCCTTCTGACGGACGGGCAATTCCATCCGACGTGGGAAGTGGGTACGGGCAAGAATTCGTGAGACCCAGCTTTTTCCAGCGATCGTTGCAACGGATTTATGAAAGGGTCTAATACTTGCTTCAAGCTATATGAATGTCCCAAATCCGATCCACTAGCCACTGCAAAGAGTAGGTCGTAGGCGAGGCGCAGGTCGGTAGATATAGGTACCAATCATCCGCGTCTGAGCTTGACATGTTGCTAGTTGCCTTGGTGCATTCAAAGTAATCTGGATAGAATCCGCTCTTCTCCCAGTCAAGGATGCCGGTGATAAAGTAATTGCCATGCTGATCAGGCTGAACCACAACGTTCTCCGCTCGAAGGTCTCGATGCGAGAAAAAGACAGTAGCCGAGTGGCTCGGTGAAAGGCCACGTAGGAGAGCAACGTATTCGGAGCTCCCAAAATGTGGATTGGAGAACTTAAAGTCCTCGAAATCTGCACAGGTGCTGATGGTTTCTTGACAGATCCTAGTGTGACCTCTGGTATCTTTACATCCTTCGCCACATACACCGCCGAGAGAAACACCGTCGGGCACTTTTAATTGCCTTAGCTTGAGAAGTACGTCGTTAAGTTGAACGCTGATGGAGATCTTTTGCTTTTTAGATAGCTTCGACCATATCTTGACAGTTAGGCCTGGAACGAAGGACATAAATATGTAGGACGTCCTGTTTGACAGCACTAAGCCTAGAGGCTTCGGTGCTGGGATTTCTGGGGCATGTTGCGCAAGGTATTGCATGCTGGTATATTCTGTGTAATCATCGAGGTTGGGGACGATCTTGACGACGATTTTTGTACTGCATCTAACGACTGCATGGCCGCAGCATGCTTTGGACTGCCAGATAATTTGGCTAGACTCGATGATATTGCCGAGGTTGATTGACAAAGATTGGGACCGCAGGGTGCTGATGTCGTGGGTGTGGACTCCCAGAAGATCTTGAACAGACTCTAACAAATGAAAGACTATCGTTGTTGCACCAATAGACGACGTAAATTCGCTCGTGCGGTGGTTTGCTGAGGAATGTTGCTCTGCAGGGGCGCTCATTGTATCGACAGCTGCAATAACACTGACTTCTGATACTCTGTCAGTCCAGATGGAATATGAGACAAGCACCCTTACCTGATTTCTGCTTCTTCATTCTACCTAGGCGCGCAGAATACTCTGCTGGGAATATGGAGAGCAGATCAGTATCGGGGTTGGCTGCAAATGCTCTTTGTAGCTTGCGGAGGACCTTGGCATTGAAATTGGCAGCTGCAGACATGCAATACTGCGAATCAATCGGTTCGTCCGCCCGCATTCGTTCCATCCTGAATGTTGAATGAAGCACCGCTAGGTGTCGAGAAAGCACCACAGCGCGCCCAAATTTATCTGCGAATGCGAGCCCAGAGGGAGAGGCGGGTCACATGCCTGCCTAGACTGGTCCTAGCGGGAGACCAAGCTTAGTAAACTTGCTAACTCGCCGAATTTAGGCAGTGCCGTAAAATCCGAGCCCGGTTCTTGGCAATATCCGTTGGATGAAACCTTTCAACCAAGATCTAGTAGGACAGCCAGGTAGGGGAAGGGCGATAATTGGCTGCAAAAAGGCTGCAAAAGGATGATTTCGACAACGTCTCGCATGTTGTCTTGAGACGAGTATTTTCGTCTTATTATACGTCTGCAAACACTCGTATCAAGACAACACGATGATCGAAAGGAGGAATACCGGTGGAATAGCGGAGCTATGGCGCTAGGACCGGCTGCGCCAACCGTCCGATGCTGGCGGCAAAGATGTAGTCTCAAGACTCGTGACAACTCCAACATGATACGATTTAATGCGAAATATGACAAGCTACTCCCCCGCACGACTGCCAAACGATCACAGCTCGAAGGTGACGCCGACAACTCTCGTAGATGATGATGCTCATCTAGAGTCAGACATCACAATCTTAATTTCCAATACCTACAATGTAATCTCCAAGAAGAGAGAAATCAGGGAGACCTGATAGCAGGTCTCATGTCGTTCACGCTCGTGCTGATTCACGTCCTTTTGGTTGTGGCGAGACAAGGGTCTTTCCCGTTGGGCCCGCCCCAGCATGTCTTTGCAGTCATCGTAAGTCTTCGGAAACACCCTATCTTCCTCCACCTTTGACCATGGCTAGGGAGCATCGTCGCTTTGCCTTCTCATCTTCCTTTGTTTTCCCCTCTTCTACCTTTCTTTTCCTCTTCTCCGAAAACCGACGTACGATATCTTCCTCCGTATATACCAAGCGCTGGCCGCACTTTTTGCCTACTCGGTCTGGCGGCATCTACCAGCCGACTCAGGTAAAGGGTGCCAAGTCACGTGACAGTAGTTTTTTGAGTCCTGACTCAAAAAATTACTGTCACGTGTGAGACGGGGGGCTGGAGCAGGAGGAATAGGGCCTTGACTGCGCCTCAATGCGCAATCCCTTCAAAAAAGGATGGGAATATGAAGGATTGCTGACCAACGGCACAAAAGCCAATAGAATTGTAAAGCACTTAGTAATAAAGCCGCTAGTTCACGCAGCACGCCAAGCAAATAAAAGAAGAAATCGAGAAGAAGATACAAGCCCTGGAGACGGATAATAATAGACTAAAAGACACCATCGAGATACATACAAGTCCGTGGGAGATACGGATGTTTGATCAACAGCGAAAAAGGAGGTCAAATGGTTGCGGACAATCGTGAATACAATTGATGCTACCCTACATGAATACATCTTAATGCCCTTTTTCACTCCGCCGAAATAGAAAGCTTTGGAATACACATTTAATCAAGAAGTTTCGAACAAATGCAAAGCCCAACAAGCCCTCACTTTCGACTAGATTGTCTCTTCTCAGCTTGCGGTACGATTGGTAACAAAATATGTGTTGATAGCCGCCCAGCAATTGATCAAGAAAAGTATACTCGCTATTGAGCCTAAGACAGGAGTAGTCCGGTATTCACTCTTATCCGCGGACCAGAGTAGCAAACCTCCAAGAAAGGCAAGTATTGAAAAGTCCAGGATGACAAGAGGCGACCAAGCCAGAGCCATGTCATTCCATGTCATGCTGTGGTAGCCCTCAAAGCCGAAGAGGAGTATATTAGTAACCATAATTGAGGTTACGTCTGTGAGTGAAGACTGAGATGACCAGGAGGCATTCAGCGACGTTTAATTGTTTGGAGGTCGCAGGATGGAACTCGTTGAAGGTGAGCATAACAATGGACAGGCCGCTGATTAAAGCAGAGATGATGTTGAACGTCTTATAATTTCGAAGTAGGCGAGGAAAAACATCGGAGGCATCCGATTCGATGTGGGTGTCGTTGGGAAGTATCCTCTCATACGACGAAACGTTAGGAGTGGGCATTTCCTAACAGCAGATGGTTGTAGATAATTAGCTTTTTCTTTTACTTTCGGGTATTTTTTGTCAGGTTTCGGTCAACTATGAAGATTGAATTTCGTCAATACATAGGAGCGAGGCCGAAAAAGTGGAAACAATGCTGGGGAAGATGGCGGATGGAGGTACAAAGTCTTCCTAGGCCTGTATATTCTTCCCCTCGAGTAGACTTGGTTTCTGTTGGAGGCTTGACGAAACTCACGATCCCCGGTTGAGTAGCTGCATGAGAGGTAGTATTCAGTTTCTCGCCTGCCTGACATGTGGGAGCGTGGTGATGAGGTCCACGAGCGGTGGTGGCTTCTTCTAGTCAGGAGTGCTCACGACGGCGTAGCCGAGCAGTAAAGCGACAGCTTGCTTCTCTGTATGAGAGGCACCGCACTATCCAGGGCGTCCTTGGTCTCGATCCTCATCGGGCGCGAAAACGCGGCCGACATATTCTGCAACAAAAAAAAAAGGACTTCTAGCTCCTGGTATGATTAACCAGCAAACCTAGTCTCGGAAACACCAAGACTCCTCAATATCCTTGTCAAAAATAGTATTGTAGTTCTCTTGCAACATCTCACGATCGCTGTCGTCATTGCCATATTCTCCGAGATAGTCGTAAATGTCCTTTTCTTCTAAGTGGCGGGCTATTCGGTCCTCACGGTCTAGGATCGGTCAGACACCTCCACTTTGAATCATGTTCGACGACACTCACCTTCTTCGACTTGTGCTGGGGTTCTCTTCTCGACTACTGCTGCGGGAGGGATGCGATGGAGACATAGGTATGCTCCTTCAATATGCTGCTGAGCCCCTCGCGGGATGTCCAGACTCAGTCTTCTCACTAGGCTACTGAGTTTGAAAAACAATGTCGTCCTCCTTAATTCAATCGTATCAATCACATAAAGTGTCCAACCACCCTCTGAGCGATGATTTCCGAGCCAAGGCTCCCTGCAACCCCAGTTCTCGGCGTGCTCTCGATCGGAGAAGAGAGATATAAAAGGCAAAGGGTCCCGGCAACTCCATGTGAAGCTCTTCTCGATAGACCTTTTGTAATTGAGCAAATCCTTTCCGCCGAAAGTTCTAGAGGTATCTGTAGCCTTGAAGCCTTCTTGGGAAGTCCAGGTCGTTCGAGATCCAGGATAGTCAACTCGATAAAGTTCAGGAGGAACATCGGAACATGTATAGCTTTCCATGTCGTATTTCCTGGCCACAAAAGCGTGTGCTGTCGTCGGAGAGAGGGCCAAAACTCGCCCGCACCAGTGAACGTTGCGCGAGTAGAAAGGACAGAGGGCGGAGCGGACGATGTGAGTCCGGATGGTGGCGGTGGGAGACCAAGGCATTTAAGTCAGGCAGTTGGCGCTTGGAGTACGAGAATGATTGGTTGCCCTTGATAGCGTATTAGTCATCCAGAATATCGCCGGGCACTTGGGTTTCGCCCTTCTTCTTTGCTTTGCTCATGGGTCGGCGCTAATTTAGCACCGTGCATCTTGCCAAGACTTGACCACACCATCTTCTGTTATTCTTCCCTACATCCATTTTGTCTTGTTTCAAGCCAGCGGCTATACAAAGACATCTCCTGCCCTCATTCCAATCGATATGGCGCGCGGTCAAGCAAAGTCAAACATCAAGAAGAATGGGCGCCAACCTCGAGTGATAAAAGACCCAGGTGGAGTGCTCGGTCCATACTGCGTGTTTGAGCTGACCGTCTGTAGGGAAACAGCCTCAAGGCATTAGAAAACAAGAAGCCATTCGCAAAAGCGCACGTCTACAAGTAATACAATCTCGCCAGCAATCAATCCAAGAGCAATCTCGTTCGAGAAATCCAAATACTGCTCTCCTCACCATACACAAGCAACATCCCGGCAGATAAAGAAGCATGTTCTTCCATCCCTTCTCATGCCCTATTACACCGCTGACCTGACCGAGGCCTCACAACGTCTATAGGTTCTCCATAAACACTCAAAGCCTCATCAGAAACGGAAACGAGAGCACGAAGCTGGACATTCCTCTCCTCAAGACCGAGACCGGCCTCCTTCGAAGCGACTGCGAACATCGCCTTCCAGCTATACTGCTGAGGAAAAACTACATCAAGAGGCGATAAGTGACACCAGCGAGAACAGCCCTAACCCTCTCCTATGTTAGATTCAGACCGGGAGGTGGCGTAAGGAGTACTTCGAATAAGACAGCCAGGTCAGAGAAGATTTCGAGAGGGGCAAGTCTCCGGAAGAGTTCGAACAAAGGGATTAGTTGCAAGAGCATTTCTTGAAAGAGCCATTCAGACCAATGCACGGTTTTCACCATTTACAACATCTGTTTACGAGGAAGAAGTCCTCAGCTTCCCTTCGCCGCAAGAATTCGCAATCAACTCTTCAGACACCCAGCGATCAACTGCCACGGGAGGTTAAAAGCGCTCAATATAGGAATCCGGACTATACACTTGAACTTGAAACTAGAGGCAGTTATATGCGCGAGTTCGATGATGATGACATCCCAAAGAATGTCAAGGTTCTCTACCAGACCTTATTGGAAATGGAACAGACTGTTCCTCAGGACTCATTGTTTCGCGATGACCTCTTCAAGAAGACTTGCCGGAAGATACAAGACAGGAACGAGGCCATGATTATTCAAGACATCACTCGATTAATCGTTCCTTCGGCGCAAATATTCTCGAGTGTGGTGTGGTCGCATTGCAGGAGGTCTGGCTGAACGCGTGGACACAGATTGGTTCGCAGATGGAATCCTTACGGAGGGTGGGCGCCAGAGGAGCCAATGAAACCCTCCAAGTCCGCAATGAAATACCTTACCGCTGACGTTGCCGTCTATTGGATATGAGAGGAAGGTTGGAAAAGGTGAAATATCTACAACCGGAGGAATTTCTCCTCCAAATAATCATCTATGAGGGTCTTTTATTGCTTTCTTCTGATCAGAACATTTCATGATGGATGATAACGATCCCAGGCACATTGTGACCTTGGTGGCAGATGGTACACCGGCCGAACGAGCTTGGAACCGACCACAAAACCGTGGTCGATGCGAGCCTGCGCCCGAGTTTGACGGTGAAATCGTGGATATCCCCAGTCGGGAAACTACCCCTGCCGTATCTAGACAAGATGAACCACCGGCATCGAGAATCTGTTTGACCTTTGCTAAGAAGCCCAAAAGCCTCGAGAAAGGCTTCGTGTTTGGATCCGGTCCCAAAACATGTGATGTCTTGCTTGGCGCATGGACTGCCGGATTCACCCGTGAACATTTTCGGATCACATTCAACGCGCGAGGAGAAGTAATAGGAAGTTTTCCTCGCGATCTGATCGATGCTGTTACGCTGGATGGGTCGAGACTGGATAGGATGAGCGTGAACGGCCGGCCTTGCCCAGTCAGATAAAGCGAGTCAATGTTGTAGTGTAATAGCAGTAGGATTTGTTGGCCATCCTTTAGTGGGAATGGCCGGATCTATATACTGCTACGTGGCACTACTGTACAAGGGAAGTTTTACACGGTTGCTACGCCACTGTGGCAACCGTGGCGCACGGCCGAAGATAGACCGACTAGTCGAAATATCACAGTAGTGGCTGCCAATCTGAAACTAGAACGATGTTGTTTCAGGCGGCGGCGGATGATCCCGATGACTCATGGAACAAATTAAGTCACTGTCGCAGCCCCGAAACTGTGCCGCCGCCAAGGCTTCATTGCTGCCAACCACCACACCTTTCATCGGCGTGTTCGTAACACCACCCTACAGCGCACCAGCGGCAATAAAGACGTGTGCCTCCCATCCCCTTATTCCTAATCATCATATCCCCATCACGAGCAAAGTTAGACGTTAAGAGATATGGGCGGCAACCTTTGCTAGACCCATTGAAAAACTAAGGTAAAATAGCAACTATATATTCTAAACCGTTCTTTAGCTGATAATCTAGAGTAGCATAACTACGCGGTATTAAACGAAAAAAGTCGCTTACGCCTATTCGTAAGAGCGAATGTCTATAAAAGAGTATACGTCTCTATCAGCAACCGAAGATTTAAGAGTAACTCCTTTAACTTCCTTTACTAATAAGTATTACTCTCGATAAATAGGTACGTTCTACATTCCTTTAATGCATAATATAACCGCTAACTTCAGCCGAAGTATCCGCACGATCTATTAGCCTCTGTCGGACCTTCCTATTTAGATCGAAAGCGAAAACAAGGTCGAACTAAAGAGCTTAGACAGAATCAAAACGCTGCGGCTAGAGCACCTAACCGTCCGCGTTCCCAGAACTAGGAGAGGCTAATCCGAAAGCGACGGCGAGTCTCACCTATAAATCCTATTGTTAAGGGCACTATACGCACAGATCTCGGCCGTAACTCTAAGAATAGCTATATTAACCCGATCTAACGCTAGATCGAAGGAGGAAGCTAGCTAGGAGGAAATTTCGAGTAAGATAGTAATATAAGTTAGTCGCTCACCCGGAAAAGGTCCACTCCGTCTCTTAGTAAATATAAATCGGATATTAGCGGTGTTTCTTTAAGAGAGGGAAAGAATCCCGCCGTTAGAAGTCGGCGCTACTAGTAGATACTTAAATCCGTAGGCATTTACATAGGCTAGCCTAAACCGCACCTACGAGCGGCCTAAACTAATAAGGCCCTTTACTAAGAACTACTTAAGAAAGAATAGCTAGTTCTAGAAGATTCTCTATTTAACGATGATCTATTTAAATCGACTTATAAAGATATCGTAAACCGAAACGAGGCGAGAGTTATTTAAGATATTAGTCGATTAATCGTTCCCGCTCTAGAAGAATTATTTCGTCGTAGGGTAAAATACCTTAAGTACTTAATCGAAACCGTCGATAAAAGCTAGATTAAATCTATCCCCCTCGTTAAAGGTCCTCGCCCGTAGCCCGACTTTACTATTAGACTTAAATTATCTATATTCACCTCTAACTAACTTAAGAAATTATAACCCTCTATTAGTAATTAGTAGACGACGTCGCGTCTAGTGGCTATAGATAAGATATATTTCCTATTCTTAATAGCGGAAGTGAAATGCGGTAACGAAGCACTTAATATCGCGGATCGGTAAAACGCTTATAGCGCCGCCGTTGCGATAAATATAGTCGTCGAGTTATATCGATTAGTGTCGCGTTAAGATAAGCTTTACTAAAAGATCCTTACCTTCTCCGTCTCGCATAATTATCGGGCTGTAAGGATCTATAGCCATTACGTTCTAATTAATAGGAAGGATACTTCCTTTTACCGCTATCTACTTCGAGACTTTAGCATTACGGACTAAGATAGTAAAGATAAGTGGACTGCCTATAAGTTCACCCTAAGCGTTTACAACGACTTTCCTCGAATCCATTACGAAAGAATCTCTTCCGCTGTTAACGAGCTACCCAACCTAGAAGACTTCGCTATAGAGTCCTTCTCCTAGTAATTAAATCTTAATTCCTTTGAAAAGAACGATAGTTAATTAACTACTTTATAATAGATAGAGCCGGAATTTCCGTTATCTTAGACCTCTAAACCTATGTTTAAGAAACTAAAGGGGAAAGGTAAGAAGTAATTGCGTTATTAGGAAAATAAGGGATTATATCTTTATAAGTCTTTAATCTTACTCTTTTAGCGGTCTTAACTATAAAGTTAGAGAGATTAAGGGTTTAATAATCGACGTTATTAAGGTAATTATAGTATAATTCCTAGATATCTACTATCTACGCCTAGACTTCTTTTAACCCGCCCGTTACGAGCCTATTATATAGCCTAGCCACATTATTATTAAAATTTCATACCCTCCACTCCTCCTCGCAGTACTAACTTATTCTAGGCTATAGTTAAGGTGCGTCTACTAGTAAGGGCGTAATCTCTATTATATCCCGCCTCCTTAAGAAACCTAAAGCCGACTTAGCCTTTATCGGGCTAATTGGCTTTTCGTATCCTCTGAGTTTCCCGTGCTTTAGGACCGTGAAAATCTGCAGGACGTCTATAGCACTTATAGTCGTGTATCCCCTATCATCTTTAGTAATGCGGTTATTAAAAAGAGGATGTTACGCTCTAACTCACGGAGGCTAGAAACGGAAGTAAGTATTTAAAATATGTATCCCCTTTAACGTTGTGACCGAGTAGAGCTTCCTTCCCTTTATAAAATCTAGGGAAGCCCCCGTTAATTCGGTATCTTACTACTATTTAGGTCCTATATCCTAGAAGCCTGCGGCGATAATCCCTCTATCCGACTCCGGCGTTACCGCACACCTTAATACGTCTCCTTAAGCGGCTTAACGTAGCTAAGGAATATTACTATATTCGTTTCTAGCGTCGCTTATAGTCTTAGCCTCCGCTCTCGGCGCTAAGGTTATACTATTTATCCTACTTAAAGATAGATTAACGTAAATATAGTAAGCCTCCTCCTCGGTTAAAGTTCGGGATTAATAACTAACGAATCCTAGTTAGCCTCGAACGTATCTTATACCTAAAAAATAGCGCGCTAAATTATCTCCTCTAGGGCCGGTCTCCTATATTCCCGCTATATTCTAAATATTAGATCGAGTTATCCTTTAGAAGTCCGGCCTTAATACTTTCTTTTTCCTATATTACCTTCGTATACTTTTAAAAATATTTATTCCTCTAAGCGTAATCTTAATTCCGGTCTTAGTCCCTTTAAACCTAATTTATAGAAAGAACGTACTAGGTGGAGTCTACGGTCTAGATAGACTTAGTTAGGCTAATATAGGGCTAGTATATACTAGCTTCTACTAGGCTTATCTATTAATAGCCTTAACCGTTATTATCTTCGTATACTATATAATATATACGGGATTAATCGAATATATTAGTATTCGATAGAAGTACCTCGAATTACCTTAATATCGTCTCTAAGCCTTCGTAAATACTATCCTTATAACGGATATCCCTAAGAAATTCCTAAGTATTCTAACTAGTCTTTACGGCGTATTTCCTAGCGGCGTACGCACGATATAGATTAATCGAGACTTATCCGAGCTGTCGGAGAAGGTTCTAGAGCGGAGGAGGATAGTTCGTATATTAGAGGCCGCGGAGACTAAGCTAATAAGGTTAGCGATAAAATCCTCCGGTAGTCGAATAGGCTATAACCTTACGAAGACGGATAGAGGCGGTTTATACTACGCCTATATTCGGAGTAAAGAACCTCTTTAGAAACGATACCTAGGGGAAAAGGACCGCGATTATATACGCCTTCTAATTTTTAACCTCACCTAGATACTATTAGTTCCTTTCGTAGGAAAAAAGGTTAATACTATCTATTACTATTTACGGTAAATGGCTCGTTTAAATAACGAGATCGATTAGGACTAATAAGAGCCTAAGAGATACCCGCTAATAACCTTAGCGTTTATCTAATTTAATACCTAAGAGGCTACGTATATAGCTTACTAGTCTCTCGTTCGGTATACGCCTCTATATTTTAAGTCTTAATATCTAGAAGCTTCGCCGGTGGATATTATATAGGAAAACTTATCTAAGAAATAGTAGGCCCGGTACGTATAGACTATTTTTATCGTTATCTCCGCCGCCGTACTTATTCTAGTATAGTCTATTCCCGTCGCCCTTACCGGCGTTATATCCTAGATTACTTATCTAACGGCCTTACTACCCTAGCTGCGTTAGATCGACGCGCTCCTAGCGTAGCTACTTAGTACCCTCTAAGGAATTTTACCGTAGGTGATACTAACCGTATTTACTATATTACTACTATACGTGCTACGTATAATTACGGAACGTTAAGGTCTATTTACGTAAGTAGCCGTCGAGCTCTCTCTATAGAAGTCTTATTTCACCTTTTTATTTATATAAGTTTTCCTAACGGTCTCCCTATCTTCGAGCATTACCGCTGTTATTTAATAATCTCGATTCGGTACCGGCGGTGCTAGCTAGCAGTCTTCTAAAGGCGAGTAATTACTTCTTCTCTTATCTACTTCTACGATGCTTCTTAGTAAGCGTAAGCTCGCTTCTTTAAATCGGACGACTAATCGATTAGTTTACTCTCGCGCGAATTAGGAACGTTACGCCGAGATAGAAATAGGAGGAGTAGACGAATTTACCTTAGATATAGTAGGGCACCCTTTTCCTAATCTATACTAATCTCGCTTATATCGGTAAGTTACCCTTATAGTATATAAGGAAACTTTAACGCTATAATAGGGCTTATCTACTCGGTTATCGCTCCGTTAATTCTCTTCTTTAGCTCTATTACCTTTAGTGTTCTTTAGGTAGTATTTCGCTATAACCTACTCTATATTACGGTTTCCCACCTAATATAAGAGGTTTACTATATCTAACGGCCCTAAATTAGCTATTTACTAGTATTTACGTAATAGAGCTCTGCGTAATAGGTCTATTCTTCTTAGTTCGTGACGAATATAATAGAGCGACCTATATTAACTAAGCAGTAATTATAACTATTACTACGGCGATAATAGTTAGCTTTTAATTTCTCTTAAATAGCGCGGTTACTCTACTTCTTCGATTCATGCCCTAGCTCGAAATGAGAGAAGAGGAGAAAGAAGAGAAGTATTACGGAACGGGAGGAACTATTCGTCTTCGGATTCTAGCACGGTAATGTTTTAAGCGTTTTACTCCGACTATAAACCTAAATTCCGTAGACGGGATCTTCTCTAATATATACTACGACACGAAGGACTCTACTATAAACGAACGCATTTCGCTAGCGTTCTAATATAAATCTCTTTATATCTAAAAGCCTGTGCTATAGATTCTAGAGGATTAACTAGGAATTAGTAACGATAAGATATCGCGCATTAAATAGTAGTATAGTAATATAAGTATTAGCAATGGGTATATAGGTTTAGACGGAAAGGGAAGGGTAACGATTACGTAAGATACTAGTAACCTTTTAGGACTAGAATCGATAAAGACTTAAATTTCTCTCGTCAAAGTCTAGTAGATAATCTTTGGCTTAGACTAGGTCGCAAATAAAAATTATATCTTTTAGTATTTAAATTAACTTTATACTACAGCCTAGGGGACGTCGGCTAAACCTTCTTAAAATGCTAGATTACGTAACAGTAGTTTTTTGATTGCGCACGCAAAATATTACTATCATGTGAAGGAAGATTGCTAATCGAGGGTATATACGCTAATAGGAGTAGTGTATTTCTACTTAGTAATAAAGCCGCCAATTTATACGCTACGTTACCTTAGTATCTTAGACGTGTATACTAAGCCCGCTAATATTTAGCGCCCGCCGCTAAACCTATTTCGGTTAGCTTTTCCGAGGATAACTCCGTATCTAGCTTATAGCACGTCTAAGCGTAAAACCCTATATTTTTGCTAGATAATCGTTATTTTAGTGCGCGCCTATATAAATTTTTGACTTAACGCTAAAAAATATTAATATTACTCTTTAAGACGCGACTATTAACGCTCTATATATATTTACGATACTTTTAGTATTACGGCTAGGACTTTTATATATTCTCTATCTATCGGTCTAATCTATAATTACGTTATAAGATAGGAACCTTATAGTTAACCGCCCCGAGGGCGCCGATACGGTTTTACCTCGAAATTTTAGGGTCGATAGCACGCATTAGGAGATATCCTTACTCGAGATTCTTTTAGTCGGCGCTTTAGACGGCTATTATAATACACCGAGTCGTATTTCCCCGGTAATTACGGTACGTATATATAGCGATTCTTTAAATATATCGTTTTTACGGAGAGATATAAAGCGTTCTAGGCTAATAGGTTTAAACCGTAGGAAGGCGGGATAGGAGAGCTAGTTAAGTATATTATATTAGAATTCGTTCTAGAAACGATCTAAAGCCGATTCGGTTTCGTTTTAAAGAATAAGTAAGTAAGCGCGATCCGCGTCCTCCTAGAGGATTAGATAGACTTAATCTTAATTACTAAAACCGGTTTTAGGAAGAGTATTATCTTCTAGGTAGCGCCGCTTATATTTAGCCCGGTTAAGACTACGTTAATTATTATACTATTAAAGGCGTTAGAGGAAGAGTAGTATAGGAAACTAAATAAGGTCGAGGGCTATAGGCCG
>JAABUP010003904.1_pt1 | contig 25538 bp, 29 predicted proteins | sample 5559201 | NCBI WGS metagenome assembly JAABUP01 (sample SAMN10711887, study PRJNA513373) | rock metagenome | isolation source: Antarctica rocks | place: Antarctica
CCTGCCGGTGCGGATGGCGAGCGGCCCTGGCGAGGACAACGGTGGCGGCGCGGAGTCCGGCCCGGGCGCCGCCGCCGCCCCGCCGCAGCGTCCACGGACGTTCGTCGTAGCTGGGTCCGTCGATGTTCAGGCTCGACACGACGAGCCGACCACCGGGCCGGAGCACGCGGTGCATCTCGGCCAGGGCGGCGACGCGACCGGGGTGATCGACGGCGTCGAGGCCGTTGTAGCTGAACACGACGAGGTCGTGGCCTCGGTCGGGGTACCGCGACAGGTCCCGGGCATCGCCCACCCGCAGGTCGACACCGGGGTTGCGGGCTCGGGCGAGTTCCACCATGGCGGGCGCGGCATCCAGCCCCGTGTACCGGCGGGCGGCGGGTGCGAGCAGTCGCGTGGTGCGGCCGCCGCCAACCCCCAGGTCGAGCACGTCGCCGCGGGCGGCGTCCGCCGCGGCGGACAGCGCCGCAGCCTCACCGGGATCGGTGACACCGTCGGTGCCGTAGCGCCGCACCACGTCCGGATCGCCCCAGGCGGCGAGATCGCAGCGGTCGCGGTCGTTCGGGGTCACCGCGCCGATGGTAGGCCGAAGCGGCCGCATTCCTGCGCAGCCCACCGGGTTTCCGCGCTCACCCGAGCAGATCCGCGAGGGCGGTGGGGGCGTCAGCCGCCCCGCGCAGCGGTGCCCAGCTGGCACCGCTGCTGCGGGCGAACTCGGCCGCCTGCTCGGTGTCACCGGCGGGGGCCAGCACCACCAACTCGGGTAGCCGGCTCGCCACCGGTACGGGGTCGCGCCCGTCGGTGCTTCGGCAGTCCGACAGCAGCACCACCACCCGGCGGGTCGCCCGGGTGCGCTCCAGCTGCTCCGAAGCCGCCCGCAGCGCATCCAGCAGAGCGGTGGTGCCGTGCCCGCGCAGGCTCAGCACCGCATCGACCACGGAGGCCGGGGGTCGGGCAGAATCCATGTGCCGCAGCACCTGCACCTCGCGGGCGAACACCAGCACCGCATGATCGCCGGGAGCGCGCCAGGCGCATGCGCTCGCCGCCAGGGCCGCCGCAGCCAGCCGTTCACCCCCCATCGAACCGGAGCGGTCGACCACCAGGCACAGCGCCAGCTCCGGGCGCGCCCACTGACGAGCCACCAGCTCCGCGACCTCGGGCGGGCGTCGCTCGGCTCGGCCAGCCAGCACCGCGTCCAATGAGGCATCCATGTCCAGGTCACCGCCCCGCTCGGCCGAGACGGCGCGGAGCTTGCCGATGCCGCGGCCCAGCGGGGTGCCCTTGCGCCCCAGGTCGAGCACGATGCGCGCCGCGAGTCGCCGCGCTGCCGCCCGCAGCCGTTCGTCGGTGGCCGTGGCCAGCTCCGCCAGTAGCGCCAGCGCAGCGTTCGGGTCGGCGGCGAGCGCCTGGTCGAAGGCGTCCTCGTCGAGCACGCCCACCTCGGGTGAGACCTGCTCGAACTGCGGGTGGCTGGCGAGCTCGGAGCGCGGCGTCGTGCGCGGGTGCGGTCCCCGCCGCCGGCTCGGTGGGCTCGGTGGGTCGGCGCCCGCTCCCGGCGGGCTCAGGCTCCCCCCGGCGCACCACCGTCCTCGTCGTCCGCGCGGTCCTGCGGGTTCGGCTCGGCCCCGAACACCGCCTCGTACAGCTCCCTGACCACGGCCTCGGGTGCGCGGCTGCACGACTCGTGCAGGCGAACCCGCCCCGACAACGCGACCAGCGCGGCGTCCAGACCGGTGCGCCAGTCGGTGACCGGGGTGCCCCGCAGCCCGGCGAGTGACACGGTGAGCCGAACGAGGTCGATCGATCCGCGCACCGACGAGCCCACCCGCACGTCGGCGTGCGCACGGCTGCGGCGCACCACGTCCACCACGCCGGCGCGCCACGGCCCGGGTACGTCGGGGGCGCGGAGCGCCACGATGTCGGCCTCGTCCAGCGCGCTCTGGTAGCCCATCGTGATGCGACAGACGCGGTCGTACACCGACGCCGAGATGCGCGCGGTGCCCACCGCGTCGAACGGGTTCATCGCGGCGACCAGGCGAAAACCGTGCTCCGCCCACACCTGCCCGAGCCGGGGCACGTGGAGCTCACCCTCGCTCATCACGGTGATCAGCACGTTGAGGGTCTCCTCCGGGACCCGATTGACCTCCTCCACGTACAGCAGCGCCCCCGACCGCAGGGCCGCCACCAGGGGCCCGTCGACGAAGGTGCCCGCGGTGTACCCGTCGGTGAGCACCTGCGCGGGGTCGAAGTGCCCGATCAGCCGCCCCGGGGTGAGTTCGGCGTTGCCCTCCACGAACACGAACGGCACCGCCTCGGAGTCGGCCACCGAGCGCAGCAGGGTGGTCTTGCCGGTGCCCGGTGGACCTTCCAGCAGCACGTGCGCGCCGCAGGCCAGCGCCGCGACGAGCAGCTCCACCTCGCGGCCACGGCCGACGACGGTGCCGGCCAGGGTCCCCGGACGGCCGGCCGCCGCAACGCTCACGCAGGCTCGTGGATCATCACGCCGCGCACGTTCTTGCCGTCGAGCAGATCCGCGTAGCCCTCGTTGACCTGATCCAGTGTGTACGTGCGGGTGATGATCTCGTCGAGCTTGATGTCGCCGCTCTGGTAGAGGCCGAGGATCCGCGGGATGTCGGTGGTGGGGTTGCAGTCACCGAACAGGCTGCCCTTCACCGTCTTCTTGAACAGCGTCATGATCGAGCCGGGCAGGTTGATGTTGTTGACCGACAGCTTGTTCAGGCCGGTCAGCACGATCGTGCCGCCCTTGCCGGTGGCGTGGAACGAGTCGGTGACGATCTCCTCGGTGACGATGCCGGCGGTGATGATCGTCTTGTCCGCGCCGTTGCCGTTGGTCATCGACTGCGCGAGCGTCATGGCCTCGGCCGCGCTGGCCACCGCGTGGGTGGCGCCCAGCTCCATGGCCTTCTCCCGCTTGTTCTCCAACGGGTCGACGGCGATGAGGTTCTTCGCGCCCGCGTAGCGCGCCCCCTGCACGGCGTTGATGCCGATGCCGCCGACACCCACCACGATCACGGTCTCCCCCGGGCGCACGTTCGCCGCGTTCACCGCGGAACCCCAGCCGGTGGGCACACCGCACCCCACCAGTACGGCCTTGTCCAGCGGCAGGTCGTCGTCGACCTTCACCACGGAGTTCTGGTGGATGGTGGCGTACTGACTGAAGGTGCCCAGCATGCACATGGCGCCGTAGTTCTTCTCCGCACCCGGCCCGGTGAAGGGGAAGCGCCCGCCGGGCAGATACCCCTCCAGGATGGTGGCACCCATGTCGCAGATGGCCTGCTGCCCGGTGGCACACCAGCGGCACACGCCGCAGTTGGGGATGAAGGAGCACACCACGTGGTCACCTGCCTTGACGCGGGTGACACCGGGGCCCACCTCCTCGATGATCCCCGCGCCCTCGTGGCCCAGCACCATAGGCAGGCGCGCCTCGAGGTCACCGTGGGAGATGTGCACGTCGGAGTGGCACAGCCCGGCGTGGGTGTAGCGGATCAGCACCTCGCCGTCCTGGGGTCCGTCGAGGTCCAGCTCGACGATCTCGATGGGCTTGCCGGTCTCGTAGACCACGGCGGCCTTGGTTTTCATGCTTGCTCCTTGACGACGCTGTCGGGGGATCTCGCCGGACCGGCGGGTGGGCCGCGCGGGTCCACGGTCGAACTGTGGCACGCCTGCGGACGAGCTGTACAGGGTTGCGACCGCGTCGCCAGGGAGCCCGCCGGCGACGGGCCGGTATCGTCGGTGTCGTGCAGTCACCTGGGGCGCTGCGACTTCGCCATCGGTGGCCCCCCACATCGCGAATGCTCGTGATGCTGGTTGTGCTGGGTGTGCTGATCGGTGGCGCCGTCGTCCTCCGGCTGGACCGGCAGCTGCCCGACGCCGTCGCGCTGCATGGCTGGGCGATCCAGGCGCGGGCGCTCGGCGTCGGAGCTCCGGCGCTGTTCCTGCTGGCTCACGCGGTGGTGACGGTGACGCCGTTCCCGCGCACCGTCTTCACCCTCACGGCGGGCCTGCTCTTCGGCCCGGTGCTGGGCGTCACCCTGGCGCTCGCCGGAGCGACGCTCAGCGCGCTGTTCGCGCTCCTGCTGGTGCGCACGCTCGGACGCGACGCGGTGGCGGCGCGGTTGCAGCACCGGACCCTGCGGTCGGTCGACGAGCGGCTCGGACGCCGGGGTTGGCCTGCCGTCGCCTCATTGCGGCTCATCCCGGTGGTGCCGTTCTGGCTGGTGAACTACTGCTGCGGGGTGTCGTCGGTGCGGGCGTTGCCCTTCGCGCTGGCCACCCTCGGGGGTGCGCTGCCGGGCACGGTGGCGGTGGTGCTACTGGGCGACGCCGTTACCGGCCGCAGCTCCCCGCTGTTGCTCGCTGTGTCCGTCGCCTGCGGCTCGGTGGGCGTCCTGGGACTGCTGCTCGATGCCCGCGGTGCGGTCAAGCTTAGAAACTTGTCATGGTTTAGACAAGCTTGCAGGCTAGACTGTGTGAAGGAAAGGTATCGGCGTTGACAGCAGGGAACCGAGGCGATGTACGTACTCACGGTCGACCAGCGGCGCAGCCGCGCCGACTCCGACCGGGTGGACCAGCTGCTGGCCGACCTGCCCGAGACATCCGTCCTGCGCCCGTTCGAGCGCACGGCAGGCGACGAGGTACAGGCCGTGCTGGACGATCCCGTTGCTGTCACCGACACCGCACTGGAGCTCGTCCGGCGCGGCCACTGGAGCGTGGGCATCGGTCTCGGCCCCGTCGAGCTGCCGTTGCCGGCCAGCACCCGGGCCGGTCGCGGCCCGGCCTTCGAGCACGCCCGCTCCGCCGTCGACCGGGCGAAGAGCGCAGCGACCCGGCTGGCGGTGGACGGCCCTGACCCGGGCGCGGCGAATGACGCCCAGGCCGTCCTGGACCTCCTCGCCCTGTTGGTGATCCGCCGCTCCGAGCAGGGTTGGGCCGCGGTGGACCTGGTGGCGACCGGCGCCAGCCAGATGGCGGCCGCCGACCGCCTCGGGGTGACCAAGCAGGCGGTCTCGCAGCGTTTGCGGGCCGCGGGCTGGCAGCAGGAGCTGGCCGGACGGCGCGTCGCGGCGACCCTGCTGGCGAATGCCGACCGGTGAGCACCACGGTGCTCGTGCTGCTCGGTGTGCTGGCGGTGCTGCCCACTGCCACGGTGCGCCTATCCGCCGACTCCTGGGTCACGCCGGGCACCCAGGTGGTGGTGCTGGCAGCCGCGGGTCTGCTGGCCGCGTTGGCTGCGCCGGTGACGGGCACTGCGGGTGGGGTGGCCCAGGTAGTGGGGGTCCTCGCCGCCGCCGGGGGCGCCAGCCCGGTGGTGCGCGCGGTGTTCCGCCTCGCCGGGCGACGGCAGTCCACCCCGCTGCCCGCGCCGCCGGAGGTGCTGCGCGGTGGGGCCGCCATCGGGGTGTTGGAACGGGCCGCCGTGGCCGCGACGCTGTTGGCGGGCTGGCCCGAGGGGCTCGCCGTGGTGCTGGCGGTGAAGGGGCTGGCCCGTTACCCGGAGCTGCGCGAGGCCAGGGCGGGCGAGCAGTTCATCATCGGCACATTCACCAGCGTGTTGTGGGCCGTGGGCTGCTGGGGATCGGTGCAGGCCCTGCTGAGCTGACGGGGTGGAGCTGACTGGCCGGGGCTGCCCGCGGCATGATCGGCGAATGGACCTGCTGCGCACCCCCGACGCCCGCTTCGCCGAGCTTGCCGACTTCCCCTTCACCCCCCACCGGGCCCTGGTCACGGCACCGGACGGGGCGGCGGCCGAGATGGCCTGGGTGCAGGACGGGCCGGCCGACGGGCCGGTGGTGCTCTTGCTGCACGGCGAACCCACTTGGTCGTACCTGTACCGCTCGATGATCACCCCGCTGGCCAAGGGCGGGTGCTGCGTGATCGCCCCCGACCTCATCGGCTTCGGCCGCTCCGACAAGCCCACACAGATCAGCGACCACACCTACGCGCGCCACGTCGGCTGGCTGCGGTCGTTGCTGGTCGACGTCCTCGAGCTGAGCGACGTCACGCTGTTCGGTCAGGACTGGGGCGGGCTGCTCGGGTTGCGATTGGTGGCGCAGGAGCCGGCGCTGTTCGCCAGGGTGGTGGCCTCCAACACCGGGCTGCCCACCGGCGACCACAAGATGCCCGACGTGTGGTGGGCCTTCCGCCGCGCCGTGGTGACCGCTGAAGTGCTCGACATCGGGCGGTTGGTGGCCAGCGGGTGCGTGCGGGGCCTGTCCGACGCCGCCCGCGCCGCCTACGACGCACCGTTTCCCGACGAGGCCCACAAGGCCGGGCCGCGGGCCATGCCGCTGATCCTGCCGACGACCCCCGACGACCCGGCCACCGAGGCCAACCGGGCGGCGTGGTCGGCCCTGGTGCAACTCCACACGCCGTTCCTGGTGGCCTTCGGCGACTCCGACCCGATCACGGCAGCGATGGGTCCGGTGCTGGCCGGCACGGTGCCCGGAGCGGCCGGGCTCGAACACCCCGTGATCGAACGCGCGGGCCACTTCGTGCAGGAGGACGCGGGCCCTGAGCTCGCGCGGATGGTGCTCGACTTCGTGCGCAGTTGACTTGCCGTGGTGCCGATGTTGGGGGGGTCGACCGTGTCGACCGCCAGTTCCCGCTGATGTTTGCGCGAGAAACTGTACATTTCGAACGTTGTACGCACTGCCGGAACGAGAAGTACCCCCGCCTGCTCCAACCGACATGCCCTTCCACGCAGCGCCTGCATGGGACAGACTCCCGGAGACCGTCGGCACACGAGGAGGCTGTATTCATGAGTACCCGGCTCAACCCCTACCTCAGTTTTCGAGACGCAGCGAGCGAGGCCATGGCCTTCTATCAGTCGGTGTTCGGAGGTGAGCTCACCCGCAGCACGTTTGCTGACTTCGGTGCCAGTGAGGATCCGGCCGAGCACGACAAGATAATGCATTCCATGCTCACCACCGACAACGGGCTGGTGCTCATGGCCTCCGACACGCCGAACAGCATGGAGTACACGCCGGGCACGAACTACTCCGTCTCGCTGAGTGGTGAGGACGATGCCGAACTTCGTGGCTATTGGGAGAAACTGTCGGCCGACAGCACCATTACCATGCCGCTCGACCGAGCCCCCTGGGGTGACACCTTCGGTATGTGCGTCGACAAGTTCGGCGTCAGCTGGCTGGTGAATATCGCCGGCCCACAGGCGTCTTAGGGAGTAGGTGAGGGGCAGTCGCGGGGCCCGTGTTGTCGCCGGCTGAGCCCCGGGCGCGGGCCGTCCAGGCGTAGCGGTGCTCGGGGCGGCCCGCGGCGCCGTACCGGGGGTGCAGCTCAGCCCGTCCGCTGGTGCACAGGTACTCGAGGTAGCGGCGGGCGCTGACCCGGGAGATCCCCACCTGCTCGGCTGCCTGCACCGCGGACAGGTCATCCGCCGCCCCCGCGCAGGACCTCGACGACGCGGGCGCAGGTGGTGGCGCTCAGTCCCTTGGGCAGCGGCGCCGGGCCGGCGTGCCGCACCAGATCGAAGGCGCGGTCGACGTCGGACTGCTCCAGCTCGCCGGCGCGGGCGAGGTTGCGCCGACCTTCGTCGTAGCGCGTCATCCGTTCGGTGAACGTCGCAAAGGTGAAGGGCTTGACCAGGTAGCCCGCGACCCCGCCGTGCATGGCGGCGCGGACGGTCTCCACGTCGCGGGCAGCGGTGATGACAATGACATCGGGGGCGACGTCGGCGCAGGACCGCAGCGCGCGCAGCACGTCCAGCCCGCTACCGTCAGGTAGGTAGATGTCCAGCAGCACCAGATCCGGCCGATGCGCCCGCACCTGCTGCAGGGCCTGCTTCGCAGTGCGCGCCTCCCCGAGCACGCGGAAGCCCGGGATCTTGTCGACGTAACCCCGGTGAACACGACGAGGTTGCCCACGATCGTCACGAGCGCCTCCGGTTCGGCGCCCGTGGACCGCGTACCGGTAGCGGAAGGACCACCGGGACAGGGCCAAGCAGACTCATACCGTGGTGGTATGTTGGTGGTATGTCGGTGCAAATGACCATCCGCGTTGACGACAATCTGGCTGCGTTCGTCGACCAGGCAGCCAACGCAGGTGAGGGCAGCCGGGCCGACGTCATCAACCGTGCGATCAAGCGTGAGATTCGGCGGCGCGCCGCTGAACGCGACGCGCAGATCTACGCGTCGCGGCACGATCCCGAGTTGGACGCTGATGCATATGCGGTTTGGGCCACGCGCAACGCCAGCCAGGTGTGGTCGGACCTCGACTGATGCATCCGATCTGGCTGGCACGAATCGATAAGACGCGTCCGGTGCTCGTGCTCACCAGGGAGGAAGTGAGAGCCGTCCGCCAGCTCGTCACGGTCGCGCCGATCACCAGCACAGTGCGAGGGCTGCGCAGTGAGGTAGCCGTAGGACAACGCAACGGGCTCGACCACGACTCCGTTGTCAACCTGGACTCCATAGCTACGGTCCCGCGCGACCTGTTGGTCCGCCCTCTGGGCGCACTGCTGGAGCAGCAGGAATACGACCTGACGCGAGCGTTCCACGACGCATTCGATCTAGCGGACTGAGGCCGAGAAACGCCTTCTCAGGTCGATCGGCCATGGGGTGCCGTCGGGTGCGTGACCCGACTGCCGAATCCATTCCCAGATGCGGAACGTCCGCTGCATGCCTGCGGACTCCGGGCGCGGACGGCTTACCCGATGATCACGCTCATCTCGTAAGGCCGTTATCGGGCGCTCGCACGGCTGCCCGCATGGGATTCGCATGCGGGCACGGTTCTGTCGGCGCGGCGCGGGATGCTTCGTCCGCCAGGAGTCGAAGGTCGATTAGCGCGGGAAGGGCACAGATCCGATGGATGAGATGAATGAACGCAGGCAAGCTGCTGCCCCGGAGGACCTGGGGCGGTTCTTCGTCGAGCGCGCCAACTCGGGAGACGTCGAAGGCCTGGTGGCACTGTACGAGCCAGAGGCAGTCCTGGCGTTGCCAGACGGCGGCACGGCGACCGGTGTGGACGCCATCCGCCAGTTCTACGAAGAGCTACTCGCCAACAAGCCGACGTTCGCCCCTGGGACCCCTCGGCCGGCACTGCGCAACGGTGATTGGGCGCTGACATCGACCCGCATCCCCGCCGGCGCCACCACGGAGCTCGCTCATCGCCAGCCGAACCGCACGTGGCTGTGGACCATCGATCAGCCGAACGTGCTCGGTGATTGACCAGGCTCCTGCCCGCTCCGGTAGCCGATCGCTCCACTGGGCCGCAGCGAGTGGTCGATCGACGTTGCGCGGGTTCAGGCCACCAGCGGCGTGTTCTGGTAGCCGACGAAGATCCAGTGACTGTCGAGTTTCTGGGCGGTGGCGGTATAGATGGTGCGCTTGCCGGTGTCGGCGCGGTCGGGGAAGACGATGTGACCGTAGGCGGTGAGGACGGCGACGTCTGCGGTCAGGAAGCGGATGTCGTCGATGCGACCGGCCAGGCGGCTGTCCCGGGCCCAGGCCGAGAAGATGATCTGGTGACCTTCGGCGTTCTCCCGCCAGCCGCGTTCGAGTTTGCCGCCACCGGTGATGTAGTCCGCCTCGGGGGTGAAGCACTCGGCGTAGGCGGGGGCGTCCAGCCAGCAGTCGAGCATCCTGCGGTACAGCGCCCGGATCTGTCCCTCATCGCCGCCCGTGGGGCCAGCCGGTGTCAGGTCGCCACCGATCGCGATTTCGCCGTAGACGGTCAGCAGGGCGACATCGGCGGTGAGGAATTGAAGCCGTTCGATGCGGCCGGTCTTGCTGCTGCCGCGGCCCAAGCTGGACAACCCGCCGACGTGACCGTCCATGATCTCGTCCCGGCCACGGTCGAGCCTGCCGCCCGTGCCGATGTGAACGGCATCCGGGGCGAGCCCCGAGGCGTAGGTCGTCGGGTCCGTCCAACCGTCAAGCATCCGCTGAAAGACTTCACGGATCGTCGTGTCGTCCTGGTAGGTCGGTGCGGCCACGCTCAACCCTTCTCAGTTGGGCGAGTCCCACTGTAACCAGAGACGCCACCGGGCAACAGCAGCGGCCAAACGCTTCCGAGCTGCGCCGCCAGACGATCAACAACTGATACAGGTTGGCGGCTTGGTGAAGCCGCGGTCCGCCCACCACCCGTGTCCACCCGGCTGCTGTACGGCCCACACATCAACCGTCCGCGGCCTTGCGTGTCGCGGTGCGATGCTGCGGGACCCGCACGAGGTGGGTCAGCGTGACCGCGGCACCCAGCCGGGCCGCCAGTTCCGGCGGCAGCGGCGCAGCCCTGGCCGTCATGTGCATGACGGTGACGGTAATCGACACCCCTGCTTTCGTGTACGCATTTGCGGTGGACGCGTGCTATGGCGACGCCACGAGTGCTGACGATGCGGGAGCTTCGGCAGGGGTTGGCCGTTGTCGCGCAGGACGTTCAAACTGGCCCGGAAGTGTTCGCTGGTTCGCATCGCAAGCCGGAGGTTGTGCTCATGTCGGTTCGTCAGTACGAGCGGTTGCCCGCGGCGCAGCAGCGCACGGTGGACTCTGCTGTCGCCTCGTTGCAGATGGAGGGCATGCCTCCGACTGAGCTCGAGATCGCCGCGGCGCGTGAGCTGGCCGCCGGCCGGATCGCTTCGAGGAGTACACCCGGCGGGTCGACGCCTAAGTGGTCGCGCCCGTAAGTTCGTCGGGGGTCAAGCGGCCCTGGGCTAAGCGGGCGTTGGTGTCGGCTTGTTCATGTCGGTGGAGCCGGTCGAGGAGTGCGTTCAGCTTGGTGGTGGTGAATTTCCACTTGAAGGGCTCGGCTGCCGCGTTGTAGCGGTCCTCGAAGCGTGTCAGGCGTTGCTCGACCACGTCGAGGTCGGTGAAGTCATTGGGGGACAGCACTTTGCGCTGGATGATGGAGAAGTAGACCTCGACTTGGTTGAGCCACGCCGCGTGGACCGGGGTGTGGACCATGATCGCGTTCGAGAACTGCACAGCGAGGCGGTCGATGGCTTTGTGTCCGCGATGGGATGAGCCGTTGTCGACCACCCAGAACACGCGGTCCGCTGAGGCGTACGGCTCGCTGGTCATGACCTGGGTGACCAGTGCGGTGAACGGTGCGATCCCGGTGGTGGCCGCGCACCGGCCGATGACCCGGGCATGGTGGACGTCGTAGGCGGCCAGGTAGGCCAGGGCGCCGCCGCGGTGGTAGTCGTGGCTGACCCGCATCGGCTGGGACTTGCCGGCCGGCATCGACGGGTGGCAGCGGCAGCGGGCCTGGATGGAGGTCTTCTCGTCTGCGGAGATCACGAAGTCGTTCGGGCCTAGCGGTTCGCCTTGCCACTACCGGTCGTACAGGTCCAGCACCCGGGCGGCCCGGGCGGCGAAGTTCGGGTCGGTGACGAAGATCCAGGACTGGTGCTGCCAGGGCTTGATCGCGTCCTCGGCCAGCCAGCGCCGCACCGTGGACGCCGACAACCGACGCGCAGATCCCGTCGGTGACCATCTGCTGGGCCAGGTCTCCGGGCAACTCCACCTGCCCAGCGGGGCACCGCTGGCCTCAGGTGGTTGGCAGGCCAGCGCCTTGACCCCGGCGACCTGCACCGGGGTGAAGGACGCCGGGCGCCCCGATCGTTCGGCGTCGTCCAACGAGGCCCTACCGGGCTCCACCGCCCAGCGGTGGCGCCACCTTGCGGACGGTGTCCACGCACACACACCGACGCGAAGGGCGATCTCTGGGGTTGGCCAACCCAGCGGCGGCCAGCAGCACGATTATGGCCCGCTGCCAGCTCCCCCCAAAATAGTAGAGTCTCACTCTAATTATGTAGTAACCTTCTTTCGTGTCTAGTTGCAAGCACCTCTCCCGTCAGGACCGCCGAAAGCTGAGGACTGCGGCAGCGATCCTCGACGCTGCCGAAAGCTTGTTCCTGGATCGTGGCTATCAGGCGACGACGGTGGAGCAGCTCGCCGAACGGGCGGATGTCGCGTTGGGTTCGCTGTATGGCCACTTCGGTGGCAAGGAGGGCGTGTACGCGGCCCTCATCGATCGCGTGCTGGAGCTTGACCAACGCTACTGCGACGAGGGCTGGGCGTCGGGATCAAACGCGGTCGAGCGTCTCGTTGGGTTGAGCGAGGGCTACCTTCGTTTTGCCCGCGATCATCCCGGCCACTTCCGCGTCTTTCGCTTCCCTCCGGCAGGTGGACCCACTGACGGGCCGGCCGCCGCCGCCGCCCAACGGGTTACCGACCGAGTCGCCAGCGAGGTTAACCGAATGGCCGGCGCCGTGAGCGAAGCGACCGCTGAAGGCATCGTGCGACCGGTCGATCCCCGCGCGGCCGCGGTCTTTCTCTGGGCAGCGTGGGACGGCGTGATTGCCGCGCACGCCCTGCCCGGCAACATGGGGCTCAGCGAGCCACAGTTCGAGTCCGTACTGGCCATGGCGCGAGAGGTGTTAGCCCTCGGCCTACTGGCGCCAGCCGGGCGTGGCGCATGATCACGCGGATCGCCACCTACGACGACTACGGTCGGCCCGCGACCCCGGGCTGGCGCGGCCGGGACTGGTCAGCCTACGAACGAGACACGCTGGTCGCACGCCGTCGGCTGCACTACTTCGACGCCGGCACAGGTGACCCGGCGTTCGTGCTCGTGCACGGCATGGGCGGTCGCTGGCAACACTGGCTCGAGACCATCCCCACGCTAGCCGAGCACGGCCGCGTGCTCGCCCTCGACCTCCCAGGGTTCGGGCAATCCGAGGAGCCCGCCGAAAGGGTGTCGCTCGACGGCTTCGCCGACGCTGCTGCCGAACTGATCCGCGACCTCGGAGTTGAGCGGGTAGTCCTCGTCGGGCACTCGATGGGTGGCCCCATCGCTGTGCGCTTCGCCAGCCGCCACCCCGACCTGGCCGAGGCGATCGTGACCGTCGGCGGCGCCGTCTTTCAGTTCAGCGCCCTGCTCGGGCTGCACGACGTAGTGCGCTTCATTGGCGAGCGGCCGCGCGAGAGCGCCGCGATCGCCGCTGAGATCGCCACCGCCGGGTTGCCCGCACCCGCCGCCGTACGCCGGCTCATCGCCTTCTCGCCGCTGCTGCGGCGGGCCTTCCTCGCGCCCTACGTCTTCGACCCAGCGGCGCTACCCTCTGACAGCGCGGCTCTGATCGTGGACGGGGCAGGTGCGCCCGGCGTGCTGCCCACCGCACGAGCGATCGGACGCTCTGACCCACGTGAAGGGACAGAGGCCGTGAGCTGCCCGATCCTCTCGATCGCCGCCGACCACGATCGGATCACCCCGCTGGGTGACACCGAGGCCTTCCAGCGAGAGGTGCCCCGCGCCCGAACCGTCGTGCTCGAAGGCTGCGGCCACATGGCCATGCTCGAACGACCCCAGGCCTTCAACACTCAACTGCTGGCCTTCGTCGAGGCGCTTCCGGCGTCCTCACCTACCCCGCCACGACAGGAGCAAGGGCCATAGCGAAATATCCGCCTGACACCACCAACGACGCGCTCATCCTGTCCGGACTTGCAGAATTGGCGACCAGAGCCCTCAGCGGCTGGCCCTACGCGCTTGCGATCAACGACCCCGAAAGGTCCGCAAGCTCGGCATCCGATCCGTGCCCCGCCTGCGCCAACGGTACCTCGACCTGATCGCACTCGGCCGCCTCAGCGTCCGCATCGGCACCGCGATCACCGACCTACCCCGCTACGTCGCCTGGCCGCTGACCATCGGAGCCCGGACCAAATTGGTCGGGGATGGGCCAGGCGAACCTGGTCGCGGTCGGCGAAGACCACGAAGGTCGTGTTCTGGGCTGGTATCCCCGGTCACTGGAGTACCGGGCGCGCACCATTGCGTGCCCACAGGCCACCGGAGATGCCGTGAAGATCCTGATTCCCCGCCGCGCAGGCGCCGCCCTGGCCATGGCGATGCTGTCCGTGCCCCGGCCGGCCCTACTGCGGTTCTGCCTGCTCCGCCTGCTGCTGCTGCTGCCGCCACGGGTCATCGGCCGGCGGCGCGGCCGGCGGCAGGGCCGGCTGCGCCTGTCCGGGCTCGTCCATCCGATTGGCGATGTGCGAACCCTGGGCAGCGCGTTCGGCTGCCGCGGCCCCCGAGCGCCGCGCGGCCTCGTGCGGCGCCTCGACGTCGGTGCGGGCCACGGCCTCGGCCGCGGCGACGGCAGCGGCGATGCGCGGATCGGTGGAGGTGTCGAACCAGCCCTTGACCTCCTCGGAGTCGTCCTCCGGTTTGGCCACCACCACGTCGACCGGGCTCGGCTCGAAGCGGAACACCCCGTCCTCACCGGGGGCACCGAGCATCTTGGCGAAGCCCTGCAGCGACGAGCCGAAGTCGCTGGGCACGATCCAGACCTTGTTGGCGTCACCCTGCGCCAGTTGCGGCAACGTCTGCAGGTACTGATAGGCCAGCAGCTCGGGGGTCGGCTTGCCTGCCTTAATGGCGGCGAACACCTTCTCGATGGCCTTCGCCTGGCCCTGGGCCTGCAGGTACCGCGCGGCCCGCTCACCCTGGGCGCGCAGGATCCGCGACTGCCGCTCGGCCTCGGCCGACAGGATCGCCGACTGCTTGGCGCCCTCGGCCATGAGGATCTGGCTCTGCTTCTGGCCCTCGGCGGTCTTGATGGACGACTCGCGCTGACCCTCGGCGGTGAGAATGGTCGCCCGCTTCTCGCGGTCCGCCTTCATCTGCTTCTCCATCGACTCCTGGATCGACGGCGGAGGGTCAATGCTCTTGAGTTCCACCCGCGCCACGCGCAGCCCCCAGCGTCCGGTGGCCTCGTCGAGCACCCCACGGAGTTGGCCGTTGATGGAGTCGCGGGAGGTCAACGTCTCCTCCAGGGTCATGCCGCCGACCACATTGCGCAACGTGGTCGTGGTGAGCTGCTCGACGCCGACGATGTAGTTGTTGATCTCGTAGACCGCGGCCTGGGGGTTGGTCACCTGGAAGTAGACAACCGTGTCGATGGAGACCGTGAGGTTGTCCTGGGTGATCACCGGCTGCGGCGGGAAGCTGACCACCCGCTCGCGGAGGTCGACCTTGGCGCGCACCCGGTCGACGAACGGGATGAGGAAGGCGAGCTCCCCGCTGATCGTCTTGTTGTAGCGGCCGAGCCGCTCAACGACCGCGGCCTCGGCCTGCGGAACGAGCGCAAACGACTTCACGACCACCACCACCACCAGCACGACAATGACCGCGACGATGATCAGAGCAGCGTTCATCAGACCCCTCCCCACACGACGGCGGTGGCGCCGTCTATCTCCATGACCCTGACCGTGCGTCCCACCTCGAGCGCCTGGCCGTCGTCGTAGCTGCGCGCGGTCCACACCTCACCGGACAGCTTGACCTGGCCGAGGCCGCCGTCGATCCGCTGCAGCACGGTGGCCTCCTTGCCGACGAGCGCGCTCGCATTCGTCGCCGTGATCTCACCGCGCCGCACGCGCCGCAGCAGCTGGGGCCGCACCCCCACCACCAGACCGATCGACACGACGCCGAACACCAGGGCCTGCGCCACGTGCTGGTCACCGGCGAACCCGGCGAACCCGGCAGCGGCCAGCGCACCGCCGGCGAGCATGAGCAGGAAGAAGTCGCCCGTCGCCACCTCGATGGCGGCCAGCAGGATTCCGGCTACGAGCCAGACCAATGCTGCCACCACCCCATGGTGTCACTGTCGGGCACCGGGCGTCGGACGGTGCCGCCTCACGGTCAGGCCAGTGGTTCGGTCACGAAGTCGACCAGGCGCTCCACGGACCCGATCATCGGCGTCTCCAGGTCCCGGAAGCTCGACACGGCCGCGTTCACCCGCCGCCAGCCCTCCCGCGGCGAGCCCCAGCCCAGCTCGGCGCACACACCGGTCTTCCAGTCCTGGCCGCGAGGGATGCTCGGCCAGGCGGTGATCCCCACCGAGGCGGGACGCACGGCCTGCCACACGTCGATGTACGGGTGCCCCGTGACCATGACGTGGGGTCCCAGCGAGGCAGTCAACCGGGACTCCTTGGAACCGGACACCAGATGATCGACGAGCACACCCACCCGCCGGCCGCGCCCGGGACGGAATTCGGCGAGGCGGCCGACCAGGTTGTCCAGCCCCTCCAGGTGCTCCACCACCACTCCCTCCACCCGCAGATCGTGCCCCCACACCCGCTCCACCAGCGCCGCGTCGTGCACCCCCTCCACCCAGATCCGGCTGGGCAACGCGGTGCGGGCGCGCAGTCCGGTGACGGCGGTGGACCCCGAGGCGGAGCGGGTCGGGCCTGGACTTGGCGCGGTGGCCGCGGGGCGCACGAGGGTGACGGGCACGCCGTCGAGGAGGAACGCCGCCGGGCGCAGCGCGAACAGCCTGGTGCGGCCGCCGGCGTCCTCCAGCCGCACGAATTCTCCGTCGTAGGTGCGCTCGATGCCCACCACCGCCCCGCAGAACCCGCTCACCGCGTCCTCCACCACCACATCACGCTCGGCGGCCAACTCGGGCACCGTGCCGGTCTGCTTGCGGGGGTGGCCGGAGTAGATGTCGGCGGCGTAGGGGTCACGGGCGGGTCGCCCCCGGGACGCGCTGTTCACGGGACGCGACGCTAGCGGCACCACCGGACCCGGCGCGCGCCGCCACGCCGACCTATGCTCGGCGACCGTGCCGAACGCCAGCGCCACCCTCACCGTCTGGGCCTCCGCCTGGCTGGCCGGTGTGGCGGCGCCCGACGACGTGCTCGACGCGCTCACCGCGTGGGCGCCGCTGCACCGGGTGCACGCAGCCGACCGGGTGACGGCGGGCAGCACCGGCCTGCCGGGCCCCGACGACGGCACGGTGGGTCCAGCGACGCTGTTCGCTCCACTACGCAGCGCGGGCGATGCCGACGTGCGGCTGGTGCTTGCCGCCCCGGGGGACGTGCGTGGACTGCCGGCAGGCACGGAGTTCGCGGCCGCCGCGCTCGCGGCCGGTGAGGGGGTCGTGGTGCCTGGCGCAGGCATGGGGCTGGTGCCCGTCCCGGAGGGCCAGGAGGCGTTGCGCTGGAAGGTGTTCGCGATCCCCATCGGGGTGTGTCCGGCCGATCACACCGGTCTCGGTGACGCGGAACACGCGCTGCGGCAGGCCGTCCGGGACAGCGCCCGGGCACTGGCCAAGCTGGACGTCGCACGTTCGGATCGGCACGTCCGCGGCCGCATCGCGGCAGCGCTGGGCGCCCGTCCGCGGCTGCACTGGCCCGACGACACTCCCCCGCGGACGCTGCGGGTGCTCGAGAACGCCGATGAGGTGGCGGCCATCCTCACTGCGGCGCAACACGACTCGCCTGGTGGTGCCCGCACGGCCGTCGCGGCCACTGCCCGCGACGACCTTCTGCGTCCACTGTGGACGGCTGTGCGGACGGCCCGGACGGCGGCCGTCTCGGAGGCCGTTCGGGTGCTCACCGCTGGACGGGCGGTCAGTTAGCACCTGGTCGCTACCGCGTCAGGGTGCCGCCCGCACCGGGCGGTTGCTCGGTTCGCAGCAGCCTGGCGCACACGGCACACCGTTGAGCGTGCAGCCGGCGGAGGGGACGTCGGAGCGGCGCCGCACCGGCGCGCCAGCGGTGTGCTCGCGCACCAGCTCGACGACCAGCTCGGCGAAGCGCGGGTCGGACCCCGCGGTCGCCGCCCGCACCAGCGTCATCCCCAGTTCCTGGGCCAGCTCGGCGGCCTCCGTGTCCAGGTCCCACACCACCTCCAGGTGGTCGGAGACGAAGCCCACCGGGCACACCACGACGGCTGTGGTGCCCGCGGCATGCAGGGTCGCGAGGTGCTCGGCGATGTCCGGCGCCAGCCACGGCACCTGCGGTGAGCCGGAGCGCGACTGCCACACCAGGTCGTAGTCGGAAACTCCCGCCGCAGCGGCGGCGAGCCGGGACGCCTCCGCGACCTGCCGCGAGTAGCGTCGGCCACCCTCCTCCGGTGGCCCCGCAGCCACGTCCGCGGCATCCGGGACCGAGTGCGCGGTGAACACCAACCGGGCACCGCAGCGCTGGTCGGGGGGCAGCCGTTCGTAGGCCGCAGTGACGGCGTCGGCCACCGCGGACACGAACAACGGGTGATCGAAGAAGTGCCGGAGCTTGAGCAGATCCGGGGCGTCGGTGCCGTTCGCGCCCACCGACTCACGGGCGCGGACGATGTCCTCGTGATACTGCCGGCACCCGGAGTAACCCCCCCACGCCGACGTCGAAAACACCAGCGCACGGCGCACGCCGTCGGTGTGCATCTGGGCCACCGCAGCCTCGACCATGGGGTGCCAGTTGCGGTTGCCGAAGTACACCGGCAGCGCGATCCCCTGGCGCGCGAACTCCGCCTCGATGCCGGTGACGAGCTGGCGGTTGAGGGCGTTGATGGGGCTCACGCCGCCCACCTGCCGGTAGTGCCGCGCCACCTCCTCCAGACGCTCCGGTGGAACGCCGCGCCCGGCGGTGACCTTCTCCAGGAACGGTCGGACGTCGTCGGGGCCTTCGGGGCCGCCGAAGGACAACAGCAGCAGCGCGTCGTAGTCGGGCACCGTCAGATCCTCCCCGAGCACCACCCCACTCGCCCCCCGGTTCGACGTGATGCTCGCCTCGTCGCGACGCGCCAACGCCGCTAGCACCACCTCGACCGATCCGGCACCTCGCTGGTCGCGAGCAGCGAGATCAATCCGCACCTCATCGAAACAGGTCGCCGATCTCGGCGCCGGCTCGCTCGTCGTCATCGGCGTAGTGAATCCGGCAGCTGCTCTGCCCAGTCCGCTCGACCGTCGCTCTGCTGCACAGATCGATGCACAGCACGCCGACGGCACCTTCACTGCGACTTGTGCCGCAGAGTGACGGGCCGCTGGGCGCGCGGGGGCCGCGCGGGGGGCGGTGGCCGCGGGTGGCGCCCGCAGGCGGGTGGCAGGCAGGGCCGCGGCAGGTGGCAGGGCTGCGACGCTCACATCCCCATGAAGTGCGCCCCCCCGTCGACCATCACCATCGACCCCGTGGTGGCCGGCAACCAGTCCGAGAGCAGCGCGCACACCGACCTCGCGACGGCCGTCGGGTCCTCGGTGTCCCAGCCCAGCGGAGCCCGGTCGCCCCAGGCGCCCTCGATCGACTCGAACCCGGGGATCGACCTGGCCGCCATGGACTTGATCGGACCGGCTGCGACCAGGTTCACCCGCACCCCGTGTGGGCCGAGCTCGCGAGCCAGGTAGCGGTTCACGCTCTCCAGCGCCGCCTTGGCCACGCCCATCCAGTTGTAGGCCGGCCACACCACGCGGGCGTCGAAGTCCATGCCCACCACGGACGCGCCCGGTGCCAACAGCGGCAGCGCGGCCTTGGCCAGCGACATGAACGAGTACGCCGAGACCTGCACAGCTGTGGCCACGTCAGCCCACGGTGCGTCCAGGAAGGGCGCGCCAAGGCAGCTGGGCGGGGCGAAGCCGATGGAGTGCACCACCCCGTCCAGCCCGTCGGTGTGCTCGCGCACCCGGTCAGCCAGCGAGTCGAGCTGGCCCTGGTCGGCGACGTCGAGCTCGATCACCGGAGCGGGTTCGGGCAGCCGCTGCGCGATCCGCTCCACCAGCCGCATCCGGCCGAACCCGGTGAGCACCACCTGCGCACCCTGCTCCTGCGCCGCCCTGGCGGTGTGGAAGGCGATGGAGGCGTCGGTGATGACGCCGGTGATGAGCACTCGCTTGCCCTCGAGCAGTCCGCTCACGGTCGTTCCTCCAGTGTGGTAGTCCCGCAACGAGCACGTGTCAGTGACCCATGCCGATCCCGCCGTCCACGGGGATGACGGCACCGGTGACGTAACCGGCATCGTCGGTGGCCAGCCAGCGCACCGCACTGGCCACCTCGGTCGGCGTGGCCTGGCGGCCCAGTGGGATGGACGAGGTGATCTGCGCGCGCCGCTCCGGGGTGAGCGTGGCGGTCATGTCGGTGTCGACGTAACCGGGTGCGACCACGTTGGCGGTGATGGAACGTGAGCCCAGCTCGCGGGCGATCGACCGGGACAGCCCGACGAGCCCGGCCTTGGACGCCGCGTAGTTCGCCTGCCCGGGGGCTCCGGTGAGGCCGACGACGGAGGAGATGAACACCATCCGTCCCCAGCGAGTCTTCAGCATTCCGCGCGCCGCGCGCTTGGCCACGCGGTAGGCCGCGGTCAGGTTCGCGTCGAGCACCGAGGTGAACTGCTCCTCGCTCATCCGCAGCAGTAGGCCGTCGGCGGTGATCCCGGCGTTGCTCACCAGCACCTCCACCGCACCCTGCTCGGCCTCAACGGCGCTGAACGCGGCGTCCACCGCGTCGACGTCGGTGACGTCGCAGGGCACCGCGAACAGCCCGTCGGGCGCAGTGGAGCTGCGGTGCGTCACCGCCACCCGGTGACCGTCGCAGGCGAGCGCTCGGGCGATGGCGAGGCCGATACCGCGGTTGCCGCCGGTGACGAGCACGGATCGAGCCGTGGGGACTGCTGCCATGTCGGCGAACCTATCGGCTACCGGCCGGTAGCCGCCTACTCGCCCATCCGCGCCGTCAGGGCAAGCGTTGGGTGAGGACCAGCGCCGACCCCCCGGCCAGCAGTGCCGCGACGGTGCCCACCAGCAGCCACGGCCTGCTCGCGTCCCCGCGGGTGGTCTCGTAGCCGATCTGCTCCTGCAGCGTGTCGTACACCGACGTCAGCTGCTGCAGGCTGGACGCGGTGAAGAAGTCGCCGCCAGAGATCTGCGCGATCCGTTTCATCGACGCGTCGTCGACGGGGACGGGTACCTGCTGGCCGTCGATGCCTACCGTGCCGTAGGTGGTGCCGAAGGAGATGGTGGAGATCGGCACCGTCTTCTCCTTGGCCCGGCCCGACGCGGTGAACGAGCCCCGGGGGTCGTCGGTCTTCTCCGGCACGGTCTGCTTGCCGTCGGACAGCAGCACGATCCGCGCCGGTGGCGGCCCCTCACCGCTCGGCAACACGGCGGCGAGGCTGTCGATGGCCTGCAGGGAGGTGAAGATCGCCTCACCGGTGGCGGTGCGCTCCGCGAGCTTCAGGTTGTCGATGGCCGTGCGCACCGGGACCCGATCGGTGGTGGGTGACACGAGCACCGACGCCGTGCCGGAGAAGGCCACCAGCCCCAGGTTGACTCCGGGGGTGAGTCCGTCGGCGAAGTCCTTCGCGGCCTGCTGCGCCGCCTTCAGCCGGGTCGGGCTCACGTCGGTGGACTCCATCGACAGCGAGACGTCGATGGTGAGGATCACCGTCGCGCGGTTGCGCGGCACCTTCTGCTCGGCGGTGGGACCGGCCAACGCCACCGTCAGACCCACCAGCCCGATCAGCAACAGGGCGGTGGGCACGTGCCGTGGCCAGCCCGGCCGCCGCGGCGCCACCCGCTCGAGCAACGCCAGGTTGGTGAAACGCATCGTGTGCCGCTGGCGTCGCCGCTGCACCATGACGTAACCGGCGAGCAGCAGGACGACCCCGAGCAGCAACAGCAACCACCCCGGCGCGGTGAAGCCGGACAGGCTCATCGCGATCCCGACCAACCGCGCTTGCGGGCGGTGACGAAGCGGACCACGTCGGCGATCCAGTCCGAATCGGTGCGCAGGGTCAGCTGCGCGCAACCGCAGCGGCGCAGCGCGGTGGCCACCTCGTGGCGGTGCTCCTGGGCGGCGGCCGCGAAGTCGGCTCGCAGCCGCGGGGTGGTGGTGACCTCCCTGGTGCGCCCGGATTCGGGGTCGCTGAGCACCACCCGCCCCACGTCGGGCAGCTCCACGTCCCGTGGGTCGATCACCTCCACGGCCAGCAGGTCGTGCCGTGCCGACAGCCCGCGCAGCGCGCGCTCCCAGTCCAGCGCACCCAGGAAGTCGCTCACCACCACGACCAGCCCACGGCGACGCTGCGGGCGGCGCAGCAGCTCCAACGCCGCGCCGAGGTCACCTCGGGTGCCGTCGGGTGCGCGCGGGGTGGTGGCCGCCTGACGAAGCAGCGTCGTCGCGTGGACCGCACCCCCCTTGGCCGGTACCCGCACGGTGCGCTCGCCGGTGGCGATGACGGCGCCGATCCGGTTGCCGCCACCCGCGGTGAGATGGGTGACCGCGGCGACGGCGGCGACAGCCAAGTCACGCTTCTCGCAGGCGGCGGTGCCGAAATCCAGGCTGGGTGAAAGGTCGACCACCACCCACGTCTCCAGCTCGCGGTCGGCCACGCTCTGACGGACGTGCGGCGCAAAGGTACGGGCGGTCACCGACCAGTCCATCTGCCGGACGTCGTCACCTGGCTGGTAGGTGCGCACCTCACCCGGCTCACTGCCGGGGCCGGGAACCAGCCCGGTGTGGTTACCCTGCAACAACCCGTCGAGCTTGCGCCGCACCGACAGCTCCAGGGTGCGCAGGGCCGCGGCGAGGCGCGGGTCGTGCAGGTGGCCCGACTCCAGCGCGGGCGGTGCCCAGGAGGGCCGGCCCTGAACCGGTGCAGGGGTGGGCGTGCTCACCGCGCCAGCGAGCCCGAGCTCTGCAGTAGCGCTCCCTGGTGTTGCTGCGGGTTGGCGGGAACGGTCTGCGGGCTCACCTGCGGCAGGCCCACGGTCTGCAGCACCCGGGTGACGACGTGTTCCACGGGGACCTCGTCGGCGAGGGCATCGTAGGAGAGCACCAGGCGGTGGCGGAGCACGTCGGGGATCACGTCCACCACGTCCTGCGGCAGGATGTAGTCGCGCCCGCGCAGCAGGGCAAGGGCGCGCGCGGCCGCGATGGCGCCGAGCGTCGCTCGTGGGGACGCGCCGTAAGTGATCCAGCCGGCGACGTCGGTCATGCCCAGCTCACCGGGGTTGCGGGTGGCGGCCACCACCCGCACGACGTAATCGACGAGGGCGTGGTGCACGAACACCTGCGCGGCCACCCCCTGCAGCCGCACCAGCTCGGTCGGGCTGAGTACCTGCTGGGCCTGAGGCGGTGTGACGCCCATCCGGTAGACGATCTCGCGTTCCTCCTCCACCGAGGGGTACTCGACGAGGATCTTGAACAGGAAACGGTCGCGCTGCGCCTCGGGCAGGGGGTACACGCCTTCGTTCTCGATGGGGTTCTGGGTGGCGAGGACCAGGAACGGGTCAGGCATCGGATAGGTGGTGCCCCCGATGCTGACGTGCCGCTCGGCCATCACCTCCAGCAGCGCCGACTGGACCTTGGCCGGGGCGCGGTTGATCTCGTCGGCGAGCACGAAGTTGGCCACGACCGGTCCGAGTTCGGTGTCGAACTCCTCGCGTCCCTGGCGGTAGATGCGGGTGCCGAGCAGGTCGGCGGGCACCAGGTCGGGCGTGAACTGGATGCGTGCGAACGATCCGCCCACCACCCGGGCGAACGTCTCCACCGCCAGGGTCTTGGCCACGCCGGGGACACCCTCGAGCAGCATGTGCCCCCTGGCCAGCAGCCCGACGAGCATCCGCTCCACCAGCCTGTCCTGACCGACGATCACCCGCTTGACCTCGAAGACGGTGCGCTCCAACAGCTGTGCGTCCCGCCGTGTGTCACCGGGGCCGTCGACCGGCTGGTGCATGAGCTCCGGGCCACCTGGGGTCACCGACTGCTCCTCCGCTCTCGCTCCGTCCACGACCGTGAGCTCACAGTCTGCTCCGCCCAGCCAACCGCGCTGACCGTGTGGGTGCTGTGAGCGGGCGCCCGCCGCGCTCAGTTCACCTGACGCTGCTCCTCACCCCAGAACTGCTGACGGAGCTTGAACTTCTGGATCTTGCCGGTGGCCGTGCGCGGGATCGCCTCCCGGAACTCGACGGACGTGGGTGCTTTGTAGCTGGCCAGCTTCGCCTTGCAGTGCGCGATCAGCTCGGCCTCGTTCACCTGCGCGTCCTCGGTCAGCACCACCAGTGCCTTGATCGTCTCACCCCACCGTTCGTGCGGCACCCCGATCACGGCAGCCTCGGCCACGGCAGGGTGGCTGAACAGCACGTCCTCCACCTCGATGGACGACACGTTCTCCCCGCCAGTGATGATGACGTCCTTCTTGCGGTCGGAGATCACGAGCTCGCCGCCGTCGGGTTCGATCACCCCGCCGTCACCGGTGTGGAACCAACCGTCGGCGAGTGCCTCGGCAGTCTCGGTCGGCTTCTCCCAGTAGCTCTCGAGCACGGTGTTCGAGCGCACGAGCACCTCACCGGTGTCGCTGATGCTCACCGTCGTGCCCAGGGACGGCGACCCGGCGCGGCTGAGCCGCTTGGCCCGCTCGGCCGCGGGCAGGTGCAGGTCCTCTGGGCGGGTGCGGTTGAACGTCAGCAACGGCGAGGTCTCGGTGAGGCCGTAGATCTGGAGGAACTCCCAGCCCAGCTCCTCGAGCACCCGCTGGATGGTGCGGCTCGGTGGTGGCGCACCGGCGCAGACCACCCGCACGGTGTCGCGACCGGGGATCTCCCCGTCCCACTCAGCGGCGGCATCGAGCACCGCGCTGTACACCGCAGGCGCACCGCACATGATGCTCACCCCGTGGTCGCGCACACGGCGCAGGATCTCCGCGCCGTCGATCTTGCGGATGACCACCTGCGGCACCCCCAGCCCCGCCATCGCGAAGGGCATCCCCCAGCCGTTGCAGTGGAACATCGGCAGCGTGTGCAGGAAGACGTCGCGCTCCCAGGTCCGGGTGTGCATGGCGAACGTCGTCGCGTTGACCCAGCTGTTGCGGTGGGTGATCTGTACGCCCTTGGGCCGCGCCGTGGTGCCCGAGGTGTAGTTGATGGTCGCGGTCATGTCCTCGTCGGGGGCGGACCACGCCCGGGGCGCCACGTCGAAACGCATCAGCTCGGTCTCGGTCTGCGTCCCCAGTACGAACCGGTGCTCCGCGCTGACGTCGGACAGCGCGGAGTCGAGCTCCTGGTCGACCAGCAACACGCTCGCCCCGCAGTTGTCCACGATGTAGGCCACCTCGTCACGACTCAGCCGGAAGTTCACCGGCACGCAGACCCGGCCGCTGGTGGTGACTGCGTAGAGCAGCTCCAGCAGCCGGGCCGAGTTGTGGCTGACCACGCAGACGCGCTCCCCCTCGGCCACCCCCAGCGCGTCGAGGCCGGCCTGCCAGGCCCTGATCCGCCCGGCGAGTTCGCCGTAGGTTGTGGTGGGTACGGCCTCAGCGGGCTGTGTCGGCTCATCGATCACGGCGGTCCTGTTCGCCCACACCGTCTCGGCGCGGTTCAGGAAGTCCTGGATGGTCAAGGCGACGCGCATGGCGAGGCACCTCCGGGGATTGCGGGGGCCGAGTCGTGCGGGCCCGACGAGGGGACTCCGACAGCGTAGTGACCGCGGCCACAACAAGCCCATGGCGTGCTGGTGGCGATTGACTGCCTACTGCGGAATTAGCTCTCGGATGGTGATGAGGGTGCCGTCCGGCAGGTCGACGGAATCGCCCGCCGCCGCTCGACGCACGCGCCTGTAGCCCTCGCCGGTCGGTGTGGTGTGCTCGTGGATCCCGTCGTGGGTGACCACCCAGTAGCGGGCGTAGCCGGCGGCCGCGTAGAGGCGGGCCTTGATGGTGAGGTCTTCCTGCACGGTCTCGTCCGCGACCTCCACCACCAGGAGCACATCCGCCGGGTCCCACCGGGACAACCGCGCCGAGACCACGTC
>JAABUP010003906.1_pt1 | contig 25519 bp, 27 predicted proteins | sample 5559201 | NCBI WGS metagenome assembly JAABUP01 (sample SAMN10711887, study PRJNA513373) | rock metagenome | isolation source: Antarctica rocks | place: Antarctica
AAGAACAGTGAGTATTCAGACATTGTTATATTGATATATATGCTGACTGTCTATGAAACTATGTACAGAATACAGAGAATGACTACTCACCCTAAATACTTTTCTGATGTTGTGGTGGTGAGTCCTCAGTCTTTCATTTCTCTGTGGCTAGTAGGGGTTGCCTACTAGCAGTCACGTCCGTCCCACTCTAGTGAATGCCTTCAATGCAGCTAAGAAAAGCTAACGCAAAAAGGTTAGAAGTGACTGCCCCATATTGACTGCCCGGAGTCGTTCCGAGATGATCGTCGCCAAGTTCTCATCAGTTTTGGCCGCAATTGAGTAACACCTCTCTAAACTCTGAAGGGCTGTGGTAGTGTTGCTGACTGTGTGTGCTTGGAGCAAGAAGATATTCGAAAGTGTTGAGTTCGTCGAGAGTTCATGGAAGCCAACATCCGCAACCTAGGACGGTGAATTTCGGAGTCGCCTTAAGGGCGCCAGCTGGTTAGAGCATGCAGATACGCGGTTGCAGCGAAGCTTTTTGTTTTTGCCTCCAACTTGGCAATCTCCTGCTCAAGTCTGGTATCGCATGTCAGCCACTGTTCTCCATCTACCTAGGATATTGTTGCCCTTGACTGTTGAGCGGATGCCCTCAGGAACACAATCGGAAAAACCTTCTCAACCTCGGTGCTTGATGATTCCGCGAATGTAGTCGTGTTTGGTCCTCATTGCGTTTTGGATTTGGATCATATTCCACAGTTGGTTGGCCTCATCTGAGTGCTCATCTGAGACCGCATCTGGACAGGCTGTCCAAATTGAGCCGCTCAATATGAATAGCATCATTCCTCTTCATTGTTCTTTTTCTTGGTGTATTTCACGTCCCATCTGGTCATGCGTGGGCTGATGTAACCCTTCCGCCATCTCTGCCCATCAGTTGCATCGAGGCATGCATGCCTTTCGTATCCGTGCCCACATGAGGCTCGTCGCTTGAAAATCATGCAGTACACTATACTGACATATGTTGACTTAAGGAAACAGGTCATGCTGCATGAGAACCTGCTTGATCTCAGGAAGTTTCGGGTTCTTCTTGAGATCCGCTTGGAGTATTCGCTCGTACTCAGGTTTAACTGTCGTCCCTTTCCAGACAAACCGCAGCAACGTACTCGCGCTCGTACAAAATTGTTTGATACCGGCTCGTAGCATGTGGTCGGTGGTATACTGAGATACGCACGTAGGTTTAACCCTCATCTTCAAAACACTGCAAGTTGTCACCTTGATAAGCCCTTCTTCTTGAGCTTTACCAATTCCTGATCTGTCTTCTTTCACGCTGCAGCTTTTTGCTGAAGATTGGACTTGAAAGCTTCTTCAGCTGTGTCGGCGTGCTTGCTGCCCCGCGAACAATTCAGACTGTCAGGCTTCCATATCGGAAAAAGCACGTAGATTAATAACACCAAAGAATCGACAGACATCAGCAAAAACCAGATATAAGAGATACAGAACTCAGTCATCTGTCTGGTTCGATATAGGCCTCTTCAAGCCGTACCTCTATATACGGCTTCTCTTGCCTTCTTTGGTTTCTTTATTCTATCCATCCCAGCTATCTTTATTGAATGTCCTTCTCAAGCTTCATCATCATAGCTTGCACAGATCATCTACCACTCCTTAAAACTGCTGCGCTTGGGGTGCCTTGCCACTTCCCCTCCGTTCCTATCACTTAAGCTCTGGGTCATGCCTGGGCCTGAGTGTTCGGAACTTTGCGGGGTTCAACCGGAGGATCTGGTGTCGCATATGACCAGCCATGCCGCGCGTGTCCTGCGTTCAGCATTCCTTCAAGCTGAACGGTCGCCTCTAGCACCCATGAGCTTGGGTCTTCTCTTGATGGGCAGATTTAAGTCTCCACTACCGATATTTAAAATCTCTGACTTGTCCCTGACGGTGTTGTAGCTTTCCATGGGTTTCGAGGCGCGGAACGTGCTTATCGTAAAGCCTGCAGATCTTCTAAGTCCGACTGCTATGTCGTCTTCCTCTAGGGCATAGGACTCTTCTCTTGAATGCAGTAGCAGTATGGAAGAGTGTTCTGGGCTTGATATGCCCGAAATAGGTCTAGGTAATGATGGGTGTTATTCTCAGTGATGCAAACTGTTGGGATCTTCTTCATCCCATCCGCTGATAGGGGACAGGAACCCAGGGCGTGGTGCTGAGATGCATGGTGGACCAAATTGGCAGAAGCCATTGACCGCCAGGTCATTCTCCTAGAAGCAAGAGCTGGTGGTAAGCCAAGAAGATGCTAACGGGGTTCTTGTGTATTGTTGTTGTCGATCGCACAAACAGTAAGTCGTGTAGTGGACGAAAGAAACTTTCTAACAGCTCTTCAACCGTTCCTCCCGATACCCAATCTACAATGCGGGTCTGAATAGTCTGCTTTGGTTCACACCGATGGAAACCTCCACTTTGCCATAAGCTTATCAGCATGTGCCTGATTGATCTCACCCAGGCAATATCGGTATGGTGTAGGGTCATATTGACGAGGCATCCGACCCACTGTTGTTTGCGTGGGCGAAGCTGCAAAGCGACCGAAAATATCGAGAATGTTGGGTCGAAAATCTGGAGACAACTCGCGGATCTCCATCAACGTCTTGTCAGCTTCGAGAGAAGTCATAGAGATGTAGATGTTGAAATATGTATTCATCACTTTATGCGGTTTGGAGCAATGACCCAGGTCCCACGTCCCATCATCCTCGATTATCCTCTGTAAGATGAACGTGGTTGTTCCCTCTTGCTTTAGATGTACAAAGTGTGGTCGATTGGATGCGGTTGCCAGGCTTTTTGAATAGCAACTTCTTGGCCTTGTCTGAAATAAAAGCTGTGTAAAGAAGATGAACTACGCAGCCATTGCCACTTGCCAATCTTCGATATTGTCCTTCTCATCCCTTCCTTAAGCCAACTCATGATCGAACTTTGGAAGCGGGTAGCATACGTCTTTAACCGTTTGAGAGTGCCCTCTTTGCTTGAGGATTTTTCGCCGTATCTTTCGCCACCTCAAGTCAAGAGAGAAGCGTTGCATCCGTATGGGGAATCGATTATACAAGAATGAGAGACCATATTCTTAACCCTCAAACCATGACATATGCTGATTCTTCCATCACAAGACTGAAGACGAACTCCTCAGCCGAACTTCTACCACTGCCATGCGCGCGTTTTGCCGTGTCGTTGATTCGGCCTGTTCAATATGAACCAGGGCTCATCTTATGTTTTCATCTTTCAACAACGGTCTGCACAACCGCAGAATGACTTTTCTCAGCCTTCCGACCGATAAAAACTATTTCCATACTCGATTTTCCCAATAGTATCCATCCACCCTTTACTCTTCCCTTCATCACTATAAAGGAAGGTAATATGCCTTGTGAAAACAGCGTGATGACACTAAAAGTTGGCTCATCCCGCCCGCTTTAAGGGATTGCCCTCCAGATGAGCCTTCCATTCCATCATTCGGGCAAGGTTCTCTGCGGTCTTCGGTAGTGAAACTTACTGTCCGTCAACTTTTGGTCGACTTCTGTGATAGAATGTTTAAGAAGCAATAACATAATTGATTAAATTCTCAAGTAGAGATTTTGAAATCCCAGTTCTTTATAGCTTTCACGACGTGCCCTTCCACGCTGTGGTTTTCTTTGGTTTTCTCGCTCGGCTGTTGTCTCTGGTGCCGAGACGCTCTCGCTGGCGTTGATCGGGAGACTGGCTGATACTTATATCCCGCGCTGAGCGCGCTGTGTGGTCTTAAAGCACCAGGTCCATCTCCACAAGCTTTCGATTTCGATAGGTGTGCATCCCATGGTTCATCAGCGGGCGGTTCACCAGCTGGGTCCACATGCAGATCATCAAACCAGCACTCGATATCAAAATCGAAGTATCCGTGCGGATCATCTGCGGCGCAATTCCCACCGGCGTCACTGGGGCCAACCCACGTAGCTGGTCCGATGTATCTGATCACAAACCTGCCTAGGACTCATACCTACGCAGAACACCAGCACCTGCTGCATTCTGTTGTCACACCCTAACTCTTTCTCCTTAATTGGGGCGCCACTCGGAAGCCTTGTCTTCAAATTCAAAAAGTCGCATAATCAACAGAGAACATAAGACAAAGCGTATTCTTCCTCTCTTGTCTTAGCTCGCTTGCTTGTTCTTAGCCTGCCCAGGACTTGGCTTGATATCGAGAATGTCCCGCAGTTAGAAATATCTCTGTGGTTTTGGATGAAAGTAAGGCGTAACAGAAGCACCACTTCCAGTCATGGTCATACTCGCTCGATGTATTTTGATCCAAGACCATCCTTCCATCTGTGGTAAGAATTTCTGGAATCTGGTTGGAGTCTCTCTCATGTAGCAACCCTCGCCAAACTCATACTCCAAAATGTATGCCCACAGCAGTAACCCCTAAAGATACCGATTTTGCGGAGAATGTCTGGCGTCCTTCACAGCCGGTCAAAAGTAGACAGGGCGTAAGAAGCTCTCGAAGTGCTTTGCGTTTGAATGGAACCCAACCCAAACTCAGTCAGGTGTCGGTCGAATAGATGTTTTGGAATGGTCTTGGCGGAGATGGTTCAGAATTTTGGCTGTGTCCACTTGGATAATCCTCAGCTCCTTTGAAGCCTTCTGCCATTCTTCGTCACTGGTACTGCCGTTAATCCTCAGCTATTCCAAGCACAAAGCGTCGATGGCAAGTCTTATTAGCCCCATGGCTTTGTCAGGTCACAATACTGGCTCAGTTCCACCCGACGACGGTCTCAGACCATATCGGCACAGCTCCTAGGCAAATGGTAACGCCTCTCTAGGCCGCGCCGTGACAGAATCGACTTGTGGGTGTTGCTCGAATGACGTCTTCCAGTCTTTCTTTTCTTGAGAGACCGAGGATCCTTGACTTGGCCTGTACCCGGGTTTTCTTCGTCGCTGAGCTGGTCCTCCGACTCTTCGAGCCATGATCCCTCAGTACTTAATTTGCTCGGCTTGTTGTCGGAGCTTGCGATTATTATAGTATTTCAGTAGTCCCGGACTTTGGCTGGTGGCAAACAATCTCCACTGATTCAGAGACCCCTTTCCGTTTGGTTGGCATTCAGAGTTCCATCACTTCCTCCATATATGATCTCGGCATCTGGGCCGTCGCCAGATGTTTTCTGCCCGCCAGTCAGCGTGTGCATCAGAAATATATAAACGCATCATAAGAGCCCGATGATATTGACAAAACCGGAGCGTGAGGAAACGAAGAGGCCAAGAAGAGGTTTGGAATTGGAGATTGCTGAGACGGCAGCCATTATGTGGTGTCTCAAGTCTGCTCAACTGCTCCTCGTCACGTTGAGGTGGATTCGGGGATGCAAGTACTTTGTGGTGAGAAATGCGCCGGTTGGCGAATAGCCGCTGGTGGAATGTCGAAATCTCAGTAGTAGCAGTGAGAGAGACAGTGATATGTGGCAAGCTCAAACTCGATGCGGTCTGTATAATTCCTGCATTGGCTTGGGATCGTCATGATGGTTTGGAACCTGAATTACTCGATTGAAAGGGCCTTGATATGGAGTGAACTGAATGTAGTGCCCACGTTGGATGTGGTCGTCGATGAAGGGGTCAGGGAACGTAAAGAGCGAAAGATTGTCCTCCAAATGATCGAGAGCTTGCCATTGTGATCTAGAGGCAGTGACAAGGTAATCCAGAGAAATGAGCAAGCCCACCGTCCATATTATGGCCCGATAAGCCATGCGGTTTCTAATCTTCTTTGAATACTGATCCCAGTCCAAAAGATGGAATCATAATACCCGCAGAGAAGATGGAATCATCTCGTCGTCTTCTCAAGATTCTCACAACTGACTTCTGGAGATGATTAAGAAATCAATGGATACAAGGATAGTATATGATGATGACTTCGGTGGGTAATTATGGGAAAGATAGCAGTGAGTGTATGCAGTGACAAAGTGGGTGAAAATGCAAGAAGCGCTAGATGCAACGAATGATCTTCATCCATACGCTTCACCAAATACACAATACCACGGAGGAGGTGAGTAGTAAACTCCCACAGAACAGGATAAGGAGGCAAGATTACTAAATCCTCGCTATGCTTGGCCGCTTTGGCTGGTCTGTGAGGTATCAGCAATCAAGCTCTAAGGTGAGAAGGGCTGAACCAAGGATTCCACTCACAAAAGATGTAGCTGTAAGGCCAACATCATTGACGAAAGAAGTGAGATAAGAAATCCAATCTAGAAGGTACTGAGATCGAAACCTGGGCTTTGGCCCATGTTGAAAAGGCCTTTGAGCATTCCTTGAGACGAGTGTCATAGTGTCATAGTGCTTTGATTGATTGGCTTGTCAACTGAAACGAGGGAATGCAGTGGAGTTATGTTGTGCCTAGGAGCATACAAAAGATAATGAAGCTCAAAGTGTTAGATGCAGAGATGTAAAGAAGAGGAAGTGTTAGGATTTTGGCGGAGGTTATATAGACGTGGGTGAAACTAGTGAATGCACTCCCAGCATACGCATACTTCTCGATTAACTATGCCGTATCTGGCAACATGTGCTATTCACTCATTTCCCCTACCACTACTTCCACGGCTTGCGACTTGTGCCTGTCTTATACGGTCTCCCTCATTGCTCTCCATCCTTTCCATCCCTCCTATCCCTAACCTCGTCCTCCCCCATCTCTTCCTCACCGGGTGCCCTATCCATAGCCGCCCCTTCACCTGCATACCTCTCCAGATCACTCTCCTTCTGCTTCGTATGCTTGTCATACCTGTCGTGTCCCTTACTTAATGGATCATTGGCACCAAAATGTAAACGCTTCGATTCGACCTGTGCAGGGAGCTGGTCGCCTGTACCTGTGACCACTTCGCCGGTGGCGCTGCTGTCTTTGTTTCTCTAGACCATAGAATTGTGAGCGTGTCCTAGAGTCTATCGTCGCCGGAAAGAAGAGAACGTACACGCGAGATATCAAGAGGGTTATCGGCCGCACCAGCTTCGTCTGCAGCACCCAGGTTATTGGGATCGTCGGCTGCGTCGCTGATTTGGTCAGGGCGGGGGACAGATGGGATCAGTCGCTGCTTTCCGGCGTCGTTGGGCATGATGGTACCGTCTTTGGCCATGTCAAATAGGTCGCCGCCTTCGTGAGGGTCTGATTGTGGTGCCATGGTGAAGAATTTAGATACGAAAATACGTGAGGAGACCAGGCTTTGTCTGGAAGGTTATACTGGTGAAAGATAATGCTAGAAGTAGTTCATGTGAGCTTAACTGTGAGGATAGGTAATTTTGAACTTGCTTACCAATCTTTCAATTGCGATTGGGTTCATGCAAATTGATGCTGGAGTTGAAGAAATGGAGCGTTGAATTTAAGACACTGTCGTCATGTCGATGTTGTCATTAAGCCCCACCTCGGGTAGCCTAAGCCCAACCGGGCAGATAAGGGCATGGTTCCTTTGATGTTAGACTTCATGTTTTGATGCTAGGGTAGATTATCTACATTCCATCTCGATCGTTGACACGCTGGTTGATATCAATGCAGCAAAAATGCTAACCAATTGTCACACGAATAAAATTGCCGTTAGGTATGAAGATCTGCACTATGAGAGGTCCTCTACAACATCAAGGCACAAGCAGTGCCTTCAAATGTAGAAGCCCAACACACAACAAAGATGGTAGCACATCCCATTAACCCACCCTGTTCTGGACAACTACAAGTCCTTAGTCCTCTCATCACTGGCCCCAATCCACTCCTTCAACCTCTCGTGATCCCTCACCCTAAACCCAACCTTAAATTTCTTAGGTTCAGTGGTCAGGCTCGTCTTAATGGCATTACATTCCAGCGCATCCAGTATCGGCTCATCGCACTTGTTCTTCGGCGGTAGGATCTCAAAAGCGCTAATTAGCCTGATGAACGCGGTGTAGAGCTCCCTATTCGCAAGATGCGAGCCGGCGCACATGCGAGAGCCGGCGCCGTAGCCGTAGTGAGGTGTTCCCGCACCATCAGAGACGTCTAGGTAGCGTTCAGGAAGAAAGGAAGTCGGATCCTTGAAGTGCGTTGGGTCGTAATCAGCTGCCCATGCATTCTGCGTATTCATTTCAGTGCATTCTTTGAAGACGGTTACGCATCGTCCTTGCTTACCATATAGAAGGTTGACCCTGCAGGAATTGTAGCGTTTTCGTATTGAATATCTTTAGTGCTAACCCTTGGCAGACAGATTGGGATGACGGTCCAGAAGCGCAGGAGTTCCTTCACGAAAGCGGTTATGTATGGGACCTTCTCTTCTGTGAGACATTTCTCCCATGCGTCACCGTCAGGATGAACCTTCAAAATGTCTTCGTACGCGCGCTTCTGAATCTCTTGGCCATGTGGTGAGGAGAGATAGCCAATGCCCATAATGAGATTTCCTGGCACCGTGTCAAGTCCAGCGGAGACCATTGTTAGGCAAATCGACTTGATTTCAGCTGCACGACATTAGAAGTGATCTTGGCGGTCTCGTTATAGAACGAGTCGGGCCAAGTAGTTACCCTCGTTCAGCTTTGCCTCTGGATCCTTCAAAATGTTCCCGGTTATACATGGCTTGTCTTCCCCTCTTGCAATTTTCTCCTTCAACATGTCCAACAGCAGCGTAAGGTACTTGTCTCGTCTTGCCCTATACTCTCCCGCTTGACTGTCCCGACTCGGCCACAGTCTCAGCAAGGGGATATAGTCCTGCCAGTTGTTGCTTGTGCTCCGCAGATTGCTGACTACACGCTCCACATGCACAACCTCCTTCAGCAGTTCATTGTCGATGCTACCATCAATGCGGATCCCGTAATTAAGGGTGAGAGAGGTATTGAGCGCGAATCGCTGGAAATATGGGTTCGGATCAATATCCATCTGACCGTTCCTACAGTCCGCTAGAAGTTCTTTGATGCTGATGTTGCTTTCTAGGTCGATGATAGGCATGTAGGACTGCACCGCTGGCCGATTCAGTGCCGTGGCTGCAGCCTTGCGTCGAAGTTTGCAAGACTCGTCCCAAGGAGAGGTACCGATTGTGTAGCCTTGGGAGGAGGAAAGAACGGTGTGGAAGGTGTGTAGAGTTGGGCGGGAAATTAGGGCAGACTGATTGGTTATCCAGAGGTGTTTCACCGATTCAAAGGTGTTGGCGAAAATTATTCTCTATCGTGATTCTGTCAATTTCCATGATGCTGGCAGAAGGTAGCTCGTAGCGTACCTTATTCCCCATTCGTACTTGGAACACTGGTCCATATGTCTTCGCCCAATCTCCTGCCTTGCGCGCATGCTCGTTTCCAAGCTGAATTAGATTGCCGAAGATTGGCACGCCAGGGACCTCGGGCAGGTTCTTGATCTTTGGTACATCTGTGCGGTTAAAGTACCTGATGGCAAAGAAGATGACTGCAACTATGGCGATGCCCACGCTTTGGTACCCCATGCTGGTGGTTCATCAAGCTGGCAATACCAGGCAATAATAAGAACGACGCTCAGCAATGATTTGGTCGCACGAACTGAATCTCACCGAAATGAAGAGTGATAATGAATGTAAGTAATCACTGCTTTGGGAGGGAGTTCACAGAGTTCAAGTCGACGAGAGCAGGGTGACTATATGCTTGTTGACTCCGTTTGAGAGAGACACCGCCGGTCCGCATCCCAAACGAGTAATGGGCTCATCCCCGCAGTAGCCATGTATGTTACAAGCTGAATCATCAGAAGTAACATGATGCCCATTCCGTTCCGTCCCAGTAGGTCGTGAATGCTAGTGTAGAGCACAAGCGCGCCAAGAGTGTGGGGAGGTGCGCGGAATGGTGCCGCGGGCGGTGAGACTGGGACATTCTCCGCTTGAGGCAGAACGAAAAACATGAGGCAGATGGTTGAGAAGAAGTGCCTGAAAATGAGTGCCATGCATCTAATCAAGGCCATGGCCAATGTCCGGCGGAGAGAATTCATTCGGGGGCAATTGCGTCTGTACTAATAGTTTTCACCAGTCACCTACCGCTGGCTGGCATCACGGGCGCTGAGAAATCAACGCTTCCGCTAAGTTATTAGACAGATTACCTCTTTCAGTGCAAGTGTTTCCCAAGTAAAGGCCAGTGGGGCCTTCAGAGGTTCTTCAATCATGCTTGTTAACCTTTGAGACCACGGGCATTTGTACAATGCAGCTGTCTACAGCTGATAATACGTCACAATTTGATCGCGGGCTCAATCCTACCCACACACTCCCCAAAGCCAACTAAACCCCCTTCCTCCCCTCCACTCCAACCTCTGATAGTGACGACATCGCCGTCCTCCAGGAATCTCCTCTCTTCCCCATTCCCAAGCTTCAGATCTGTTTTGCCGTTCTGACACTGCTCAAGCATACTTCCCTCTGTTCCAGATTCTATCCCGCTGATCGTGCCAGAGCCTAGCAAGTCACCAACTTGCATCGGACAGCCCGTAATGGAATGATGTGCCAGCATCTGCGAGAAGGAGAAAAGAAGATTTTGAGAATTCGTTCGAGTTATAGTGGTAGTTGTGCCGGTTGTAGCTACATTGACTGTTAGCGCTAAATGTTACAGTAGGTTGACCATGTGTGGCTCCATACTTGTCAAATCAACTTCGAGGTTAATATTATAGACATTCTCTTTCCTTTTCTCTCGTAAGTAAGGTTGTAACTCTGTTTCGTTGTCTAAACCCTTCACCATGAACGGCTGTAACGCATCTGCAAGCACAACCCATGCGCTAATTGTTGTCCCAAAATTCTTCGCATTAAACGGACCTAATGGCACATATTCCCAGGCTTGTATATCCCTCGCCGACCAGTCATTCATGAGAACTATACCGAAGAGACTCTCTTCTGCTTCAGCAATGGGAATTGGCTCTCCCATCTTGTTTGCCCGGCATACAAATGCGCCCAGTTCGAGCTCGATGTCAAGGCGCCGGCACGGCGTGAAGGTAGGCACTTTTGGATCCTCCGTCGGGTTCTTAAGTACTTGACCCCAAGGTCTTCGAATAGGTGTGCCAGACACGACCACTGAAGAAGCTCGCCCATGGTAGCCTACGGGCAGGTGTGCGTAATTCGGCTGTAAGGCATTGTTGGGCCCACGGAAAAGAACGCCGACTTTGTAAGCATGATTTCGACCGGCATAGAAGTCGGTGTAATCGCCTATATGGAGGGGCAGATGTGTGTGGACATCTTTGAGAGCGAACAAGGCTTGTTGCTGCAAGTTCTTATTCGACTTCAGGATTTGCGGATGCGGCGTGTCTGAGGCGAAAACGCTTTGGAGGTATTGGCGGACTTCACGATGAACAGGACGGCCGAGAGCAGCGAACGCGTTGAGAGTAGGTTGCGTGAACACGGACAGATGCGGCTTGATAGATGGAAGCGCAGAGAAACCATTGTTGGAGGAGAAAACGGCGAGGTCGAGGGCGTGCTCGCCAATGGCTACTGCAGGCCGTGGCGTCTCTGAAGAAGCTGTAGAGATGATCCCGAAGGGAATGTTGGCGAGGGAGAAGTGCGAGGTTCGAGGTATGTTTAGCCAAGATTTTGCTGCCATATTCGCTATAGTTTGTCGGTCGACCGCAGTACCGTTTTATGTCTCAGAGAAGGAGTTGAAAGTGCATGTCTCAATCAGAATTCCAATCATTGCGCATTCCCTTCCGTCTGCTGCGGGGAACCACTTTTTCATTTCTTTCCGCGTCTGCGCTTTCCGGCATGATTCCGCTGCCTAACGCTCGAGACATGCATCCACTCTAAGGGTCAAAGTGCTCAGCTCCTGTTCCCTGGTATTTGAACGAGCATCAACTGCTCATTCCGTTCAGTATGGTGGCCAGAGCTGCAGGCTTAGTCATGTTTACCGGCATTCTAGCCTCTCTCTTCTTAAGCCTTTCTAAACGCATACATGGTTAGTTACTGCAATTTGATCTTCTACCTAGAGACTCTCGTACGATACTTCGAACGCCAATGGTGCCTTCGACCTTTGTACCATTGGGTAGTTCTCTCTCTACTCCAGCTGCGACCTTGGTCTGTGATGACTAGAGTGCGTACAGAACAAAAATACAATGACTTGGCACTCCAGATATGAAAGTCTTATGCTTGGCAACATTGAGATTGTCGATAACCAGAGGCGTTACGGCCTGAGATTGAGATACAGCCCGCCAGAATTACCCCGTTTTTAAGAATTGACAGGGAGCAGAACGAGGACCGCAAGGACTGCCTTGGCATGGTTGAGGGTACTCGGCTGAATCTAGGCAGTAACACATATAGGCTTCATACGAAGAGGCTAGAATGATGGAATCTATCAGCTACACGGCTATCAGAGAACCGCTGGTCCGCCACACTGGGCTACTTTTTGGTCCATTACTGCCAGCGATATGTTGTGCACTTTGAAGCAGAATTGTCTTCCACTCTGGATGTAGGAAGACCTCCGCGCCCGTCATCATATGACCCACTCATTTCTATGTCCTAGGTCCTGATCTCCCGTACCTGCTGCATTGATATCTCATCCCAATGGCATCGTCGGGCTATATCGCTTGGGGCTTGCCGTACATGTTTCAGGCAATATCTTGTCTACTCGGAAGATCACATACACATCTCATGCAAATTATACGTAGCAAGAGTCATCACATCTTTCTCGTAGCGTTCAAGGTCTATAACATCGATCCTATACTCCTCGCTGCTCTTGTACCTAGCATCCGCTAGGCCATGAAACAATAACTCCATTGACTGTTCTTTTGCGCGGACGGGCTGGTTAATACCTTTTAGCACTATGTACTAGATTCTTTCCATATTATAACGTTCCAGTCACTCATTCAGTGGCCCTCCTCTTACGTCCCGATGCTGTCTTGGTAAAGCCCTGACTTGCCTCAGCAAGAATAGCTGCGTCTCAACTCCATTGTCCTTTCTCTCGGTGTGCTGCCTCACGACGACGACGTGAAGTATCCTTTTATGACCTCTTCTGTCACATACGACCATAGACTAAGGACTACTGGGCATCCCGTCCGCTCTGCCATACATAAACCTTAGATCGGCGGATTAGTAGTTGGGTCGGTGACGACCAGCGAATACCCGCTGTTGTATGTTTTGCTTTTTTGGGTCTCTGAGTCAAGTCCTCCGTTGAAGGCCAGATCAAGCCGTCAAGGGTACTACTATATCTCAGTGCAAGCCCTAACAATCCTTGCCACTCCTGAAACTTAGTCCCATCGATGTGCTGTTCGCATATTGTATAACGAAACTGTCGATAGCTGATACGGACCTTGCAAAATCAGCGTTGGACATTGACAGACATCGTGCTTGAGTTCCTATAGCTTTGCTTGGAGTACTCCAGCTGCCAATGCATCTATTCAATTCAATTCACATATTAGCAATTTTTTCCTACACCGCCTCTAACAATGTTAATGCGTCTTTGCAAGCACTGTCACTGCGTCATGTCTTCAGTATTCGCGCCTAAAGAGACTTCGCCAGTGACTCTGAAGTATTCACAGGTTCTAGTGTCGGCTTGGCACTGGTATATAATCTTCGATGGTAACTTAGATAGTCTTTTCCCTCCTCCTATCGTACGTCCGCAACTTTCGCAGAAGCACGCGCCGCCCTAAAGCCAGAAACACAACACGCCCTCAAAGGACCATCCATCTACCAACCAAACCCTAACCTCACCACCCGATGATCCCCAGCAAGGAACCTCAAACATCCATCACCACACCCCCAACCCACCACTGGTTCCCCCCAGACTCCGACTTCCACCGTCTCCATCAACCCCCCGAATACGCCGTCGTCAACCATCCCGCCCACCTCATCGGCCCCGACCACGACCACCACTCCCTCGACACCGCCCCCTCCCCTCCCCTTTCACCGCCTATGGCGACCGCCTCCACTCGCTCCAACGGGATCCTGACGCCTACACCTACACCTACGCCCAGCAGGGCCACCTTCTCTACACCAACGTCACCCGCACCCCGAACACAAAGCGCTCATCGCCGCTCGCCCAACAACAGAACCACCACGCCACCGACGCCGCCGCAGCATGATGTCGCGACTGTCCTCGCGCAGGCGTGTCGAAAGCGCTACCCCCTTCGCCGTGGTCGTCGTAGCGGGAGAAAAGCACAGGGCGAAGGCGGAGGCGGAGGCGGAGGCGAAGAAGACACGCGCGGCTTGGACGACATCCTGGCCAAACACCGGACCGGGACCCCGGGCAATGTGAGCTTCGAGACCCTGGTCGAGTTGGCCTTCGGCGGAGCAGAAAGACGAGGCGTTGAAGCTGATCACGGGTCAGCGATATCCAAGGCCGGTGCTGATGTTGATAGGTAATGGTGCGTGACTACACTTCCCCGGCGGGTTTTCCTTCCACGTCGTTGTCGACGGTCAAGACGAAGACCAAGACGAAGCGCGACGAGAAGATCGGACGGCTAGAAAAAGAAGAACCCGAAGTCAAATCCATAGGCGACTCCCTCCGCCTCAACACCCGCATCATAGATAAGACTTTACACGTCAACACCCACCCATCAATCACCCTTTCCAAGACCCCCCATTCACATTCACATTCACCTCACCCGCCATCATCGGCGACGGCATCTCCTTCCCCGGCAGCGTAAACCGCCGACCCCGTATCCTGCCTCGTTAATCGCGTGGACGAGGCCAACATCCCCGCCGGCCAACTATCGCACACGTACTGGCGGGACGGTGGCTTGTCCGGCATTCCGGCAAAGAGGGCTTGGGAATAACAGGACTCTGCGCGGGTGCGGGTGCGGGTGCGGGTGCGGGAAAGGACAAGGTAGGCTCATTGGGGGGGGGTTCCTGAAAGATGCAGAGGGGCGGTGCGAAGAACTCCTCTTCCCAACTAGTGACCCGATTCCAAAAATCTCTGAAGCGGACATCATTTCAGACACCGATACGGAAGTAAGTCGGCATAATCCCCGCATTGGAACCAGCAGGCCCCATCCTCATCCCGACGACGACGACGACGACGACGACGACGGTTTCATCGGATTCCACGATATCAAAGAACCGCACCGGCACATGCGCGACTTCTTGCTAGCCGAAGAGAACGACATGCGCGTTATCGCTGTCCGGACTGTGAATGATGGTGGGGAGAGTGGGGAGAAGAAGGCTCGGGATTTGGTGAGGGTGTTTGATTGTGTTGTTGGTGTTTTGGAGGGTTTGGTAAGGGATCCGGGGTCTGATGTTGGGGTTTGTTGAATGAGGGTTTAGGGGCGAGGTAGTGGGTCAGGGAAAGGAGGATTGGGTTGTGATGCTGTGTACGATGATTTATCATTGGATGCTGTGGTATTGAGATGTTAGTCTAGTCGAATGATTTCCGTACTTGTGCGCTCTGCCAGCCATCAACAAAAGCCTCCACGCAATGCACTAGACGACATTAGCCCCACACAAAGCGTCTGAGTCTAGAATCCTTTGCACGACATATAGTACACCTGCAACCCTCATGTGAAGGCTTTTAAGATAGAGAGAAAAATGAGAATATGCAGTCCCGTATTTCGTAAGGTATTCTCCGTCATCCAGCCCGTCATGGCCCATCGTGCCTTGACATCTCTACCGCTGTCATTCATAGGGACCATAAGTATGGGAAAGGTTCTTTTGTTGGGAAATTCTAGTAGACCTTTTTCTTCTCATCGACACTGAATTGGCCTGGGCCCATGTTGACTAGGAGGAGTAGACCTCCGCTGAAAGCGAGAATATTAGCTTAGAACGGTTGGGAGGGTAGGGCAAGGGCTTACACGATGGATAGAATTTGGAAAAAGTCGTATTTGGCAAAGTCTTTGTGTGGGTGGTGTGGATGCAGCTATTAAATCACCAGAGTCAGCCTTTGTCCACGTTTGGATGTTAGCTTCATTCGCGTGGTGCAATTGCCTCTTACCGTCCAGAAGTTATTGACCAATAGGTTGAAGATGCTCAATATCACCACCAACATCACCGCGCTCCACTTAGCCTTGAACCCCACCACAACCATCACACAAGCCACGAACCCCAAAATACTGACCAGGACCCTCCCAAAATTCCACTCGCCCGCAAAAACAAACCCGACGAACAAGAAAATCAACAACACCCTCCCCGCGAGTTGGAAATACATCTTGCGATCCTTGTCATCGATCTGTGGTAATCCGGCCGGCGCAAATTTCTGGCGAACCCATGAGTCTGAGAGCACCATCATCAGCCCGCCCATTACGGAGATGTTGCGCAGGAAGAAGTTCAGGTCGAAAATCAGGCCGTAGCCGACGGCTTGCGTGACGACAACGCCGAGGAGGCCGGCGACGGCGTATTCGCTGTGTTTGCGTATGATGACTAGGGTAGAGCAGGAGACCATGGCGATGACGTTGACGAGGAGGAAGAGGTGGGTCAGGCCGCGTGGAACTAATTAAATGGAGAGTGCATTGTTAGGGAGTGATGCAAGGTGCGTAACAAAGGTGAGGGGTGGAAGGAGGGAAAGTACTGTGTTTATAGTCGTGGAGATAAAGGAGCTGGTCGCCCCATTGCGTAATGATTCGAAGGGCATCTTCGAGGAATGTAACAACAATAAGGAAACGACCAATTGCTGGTAGATATCTATGGAGATCCCCAAATCGTCAGCTCATGCAACTAAAGCACTTCGAGGGACGACAATGGAGAAAGCAGACTAGGTGCAAAGCGCACTGCTGTAGGAGATCGGGAGACGAACGGCTTCACAGGATCTGATAACGTGTCCAGCCAGTCTTCAATCTTGCTTGTTTGTTCACGGATCGCATCGAGAGGACTTGGGTCGTTCGTAGCATCTGTCCTTCCAGGTCCGCCAAACGAATTCGAGGGGCCAAGGTTGTAACCTGCTGTGCCTCGTATCTGCGCCATCCTTGAAGCGTATATTGATACCGCAGCGAAGTAAAGAATATGAATCGACCTGGGAATCAAGAACTTGATTTATTGTGGTGGGTATGAAAGCCCTTGTCGATCAGGACACGGTAGTAAAGTAGCGAGCTTTGACATCAGAGCTTCAATTGGGCGGAGGGCGGCTGTAAGCGGGCAGCTGCACGGACCATGAACGAAATAAGCCACACGGACATTCACGATACAATAGGGCGGATGTATCGATGGACATCCAAAAGAGATCAGAGGCATGTATAGGTCACTAGCACAGTAGATAAAAGACCATGTAGCCCAACTCTGTGCTGATTCTGTGACAATGAACACCGCTTGCTGGTCTGTCTTCAGCTCACTAAGCCCTGTGTATGCCCAGGGCACATTGTTTGCATGTCAAAAGGGTCCTCTCTTCACGGAGGATACTTTGAACTCTACCTGGAGCAGCCATGATTTCTGATATCATGCATTGTAGATTTGAACACACCAGCATATGGCTCAGCGAGCTCCTTAGATGAAGCTAAAGATACATGGAAAGCACCCCATGAAAACATCACACCGAGCTCGATACCTATAATAGTCAGACTAAAACCTTCGCTCTAGACCGGCTCCTCCAAAGCTCTGCTACGGATTTCCCTGTCCTAATGGCTGCGCCACGCAATGCCTACTACAGCACTGCTCTCCCCAATGCACAATCCATTGCACATTCGTAATGAAAAACCGATCTGCAGAGGTTTGGTAGCCTGACGAAGAGCCTCCGTATGATTGCAGTAAAAGTAGCATGTACACCAGGCTAGAGCGCACAAAAAGGCAAGGTAAGAGCACAGAGCCGCATCGATCGTCGGTGCACCCAATGATTACGAAGCCGGACGAGGACCTTCTACCGTAATACAACCTCCGAGTGGCGAGTGAAGTTATACCACCGCCCAGTCTGAATCATTGGGGTTGCTTGGGGCAGATGATCCATACCCATTGGTAATATTCAAGCCCTCCATGTCGCCAGATCTCTCAGAGAGGGGGTTGGAAAGTCCGTTGCTGGCGGACGCAATCCCGCCATCACTGCTTTCGCTGTTGGTTGCTGTAATATTTCCAACCTTGGTCTTCCCTTTCTTGCCTTTCTGCACCGTATTCCAACCATCGTCCCCATTCATCTCATTAATCATCCTCAACTGATCTTCTTCAGAAGGCAAGTCCCGCTCCCATGCCTTCGTGACAGCAGAAACACCACCTCCTCCATTTTCGCTCGTCTCGGCCTTGCTAGACCCATACTTATCAAAGGTGTCGAGTAATGGGGCGGCATATGAGGTTGGAGCGGCCGCAGACGACGGACCGTAGCTACTGGTAGGCTTTACTGGAGTAGCCCAAGCATTCGACACTGGCGGCTTCGAAGAGGCCATCCCGTTCTTTGCTGGCCTTCCTTCTGCTTCTCTTGCAGTACGAAGCTGTTTCTCCAATAGGAATCGCCTCTCCTTCTCTGCCTGCTCACGAGCCAGTCTCTTCTCTTCGTTCTTCTGCCTGTTCTGTCGCTGCTTCTTGGTCTCCTGCACCTGGAAACCCTTTTGCTGCTGTGGTTGCCTCTGCCGAACCTGTTGAGTTGGATCAGTCAGTCGCAGCACAGAGGGTCCCGCGGCTGGTGCTTCAAGCATGTCGCTGACGTCGCCCCCATTAGGGTTCTTCTCGAAAGAGGTAGCTTCAAAAGCTGGAGAATTGGTTAATGAAAGGTCATCATCTGCGTCCATGCCGGCTGTGGAGGACTCTGTGGACATGGCTTGTGAGCTTGACATGTAATTCGTATCCGCAGCGGTTGAGGGGTTTCCATCGACCCGCGACTGCTTCAGCGGCTTCCTTCCGGAGCCAACTTGAGCTGGCGGGGCCAAAGAGGTCCCAGTCTTCAGTCCCGATAGTTGCTTAGCAAACTCCTTGTTGTCCATGCCGTCATCAGTGTGAGCTCCTCCACTCAAGGCGTCATTTCCGCTTCCGTCAGCTTCAATAGCTGAGCTTACAAAACCCGGCTCAGCTTGCGTCTTCCCCGCCTTGCGCTTCCTTAGCTGCTTGTTTGTGGCTGTCGGCGCACTGGAAGCTGCAGCTGAAGGTACCACTGGTATGTCGCTGCCACTAGGTTCCGGTGCGCTTGTGTTTCCCTCTCTTCTCCGCTTTGCTTTGTTGTCTTCGCGCCGTCGTGAGAGACGGCTTTGACCTTCCTCGGAAACCGAAACAGCCCTGCCAGTCTTGGTTTTTGGCTTGCTCTGCCTGTTGTAGTACCACCAAGCTGCACCACTGCCTAGAAGAACGATCGTCCAAGATTGCCATGGCTCCATTGTCGCTGATAAACTAGTCACGCTTCAGCTATTAACTTGCTGAAGAGTGATGGACGACGTTGTCGTACCCTGTATTAGCTACTCGAAGTGTAGAGCTCGTAGAGGTGCTCTGCGTTCGTCGCCACGGTGCTGTCTCAAATTCGTCTTGATGAGCAACTCGTAATGCAAGTAGATCGGAGGCTAGCTGAGTAAGGGGTAAGGATTGCGGGAGCTGCAATCCGCAAAGATGGGCGATAATGGAAGACTATCGCTTGAACTGGGAGGGATACGTCGAAGCGTTGCGACGCAAGGGATGAAGATGGGGCGACCACAAGTAGGCAATGCCCACTCCAGTGATGTGCGCTGCGGTTGTTGAGGCAAGCTTCGTCGTTAGCCTCCGACTTCGCTACCGTATCTTAAGAGGACTTGCAAAGCCTAATGCTTCGGGGAGTAAAGGGGCACCAAGCTTTGCAGAGAAATTGGTAGTGGAAGTGTCAAGATGGCACCAGAATATGAGTGGTCTGGGGAGGCAAAAAACGTATCAAGACATCCCTTTCGGGGGATAAATTAGTGGATGCCAAGATCGACGCCACACCAGAGCCACGAACGGACGAGATTCAACTCTTACAACAATATGGACTATCATCAACGTAGAGCTCATGTCAAGATCGTTTGCTCTTTTAAGATCTATCTAGATATTAATATTGTGATTTGCTTACTGCTTCCTGGACACTGACGGAGGCGCTCTTCGTACTGTAATATTTTAGGTGAGCATATGCGGCGGGTTGAAAATATAGCTTTGACTTCTTCTTCTTGCAGTATAGCCTCATAGCCTCCTTCACGCAGAGGAGCCTATCACGGAGCGACGAATGACCTAGTGATTGCATAACAATCAACCCATCCCGAAGATTGCATTTGTGAGGTACTGTAAAAGGAACAATGGATTGTGTCGGACGCCGTTCGTTCCGTTGATTCCATCGCTCGGAATAAATGGCCTTGCATTCTTTGCTTGGCTTTCATCAGCTCTACTGACTGCTCCAGTCAACATCTGAGAATTTCCATCGTCTTTCCGAGGCTTAATTCAAGCTCCCCAGCAAAGCGCTCTAAATTCTCCTTTTATCTTTAACACTCCATGTCCTGATTGGGTTTCCATTGCGCAACCCAACGGCTTCTGCGTGAACACCACTCAATGGTCTCTGGTCTTGTTCCGTCAGCTTGTGGCGAGCATAGACTCCATCAAAAGAAGCTACTTTGTCAGAGATGCTCCTTGAACAGGAAAGAGAAAGCTACGGCAACAATCACCTCGGCCGAACCATGCCACTGACAGTATAAGTGCGGCTCCTGGTCTATTGAACATCAACGCGCTTTTTCGAGCCCTTGGTCTGAACTTGATCGTCGCGTCCGCTCAGGTCGAAGTTTTCAAAGCTTTGACGAGCCAGCTAAAGTAGCCAATCATCAAAGTCGAGTGATCGCCTTGCTACGAGCTCTTATTCATGTCATTCCCGTTGGTGTGGCATTGACAGAGATCATCATAAACTGGAGCGGATACTACGTTGGGGCAAGTGCCAATGGCTTGAGTTATTTCCAGTTCGTGGCTAAGGCGCATGAAATGACAATACAAGCTTCACTGGCCGCCATTGTATTCTCCTATGTCAGATATGAACTGTCGCTTGGGCAGGGTCTTCCGTTTGGAGCACTCTTCTCTGGCCTTCAGGTCACGCGGGTCAGTTTTCTGTGGTCCATGGAGTTCTGGGGTTCAGCGTGCTCAGATCATCTTCCCATCCGGAGAAGACTCAGTTTGCTGCTTGTTATCTTTACGTGTGTCGTCCAGGCAGCAACGGCTGGACCTGCCAGTGCAATTCTACTTATGTCCAGATTGGACTACTGGCCCGCGGGAAGCACGCATATATGGATCAATGCCACCGCTGAGGAGATGTGGCCAGACCAGCTTGATCGTTCCCTTGTTCCAGATTCTTGCTCTGTAACGAAGAAAAAGTCAACCAGGGACTCGTGTCCGAGCGAATGGCAAGCGATCATGAAATATTTACTTAGCAGTTCCGCAACTATTCGTTTGGGACGCCGAGACCAGTCCCCCAACCATAGACCACCTATTTGATAAAGTTTAAGCTACAACACAACAAGCTGCGGTCGCGGATGCACTCACCACTACAGGATCCTTATGAGATCCAGCCACCAATGATTACAGCGGTCTTTCGAAGAACAACAGAGACGCAGTACATACTATCAGCGCGGATAATTATCAACCGCACACCTCTGTGGTTTGTGGAAGTGATTTTATAATGGTCCAACAGACCAACCACCAGTTTTATTTCCCCTTCTCAATGGCTCATCTCCAGTCAGTCTTCCCAAGAATTCATCGTATACTTCCCTCGGCTCATTGTCAGCAATCTACCCTGGTATCTCACGGCTGCAGATACTTGAGACTCCCGAAAACATTTCGGAACATCGACTCAACTGGGTCGAGCTGCCCAGTGACATACTCAACCGTACTACAATCGGAGCTGTCATTCTCTGGCCAAAATCTCCAGCGGATACAAAACAGGAGATATTCCTATATAGCCTTGTTGCAAGTTGGGGTACCTCTCTCATGAATATGTCTACGTCACAACGCGGTTTGGGTCAAGTGTCGAGTACCATCTTGGATCCTTCAGGTGTGTTGGCAGCATCGGGCCCCCCCTAACATTCAATCCCCAACTCTTCCCACAGAGGCTGGTCAACGTAAGCCAAGACTGGGCGAAACATCTGAATCTTCTTATTTCACCACTAAACACCACCGTGTTCGGCTTTCTAATGGCTGCGGTACCGGACAAACCTAACCCTCCGGACTATCCACCGCTGGCCCTGGCTAGCATGATGACGAACGGGCTCGTAAGGTCAGGCTTTACGAGTCAATTGCAGGGCAATCTAAAGGCGGGTCCAGGTGGTAGCATATGGGAACGCTATCCGGATGGTAACTACTGGATAGGCCGTAAAGGCGACGTCTTCACGGCGGATCCGGAAGAAGGGAAAGACTGGCTCAAGTTCGAAGTAGAGTCCACCGCTGAACGCTACGCTTACAACATCCGGGGCGTGCCAGCAAAAGTCGCCATTGCAATTGTCACCGTCTATTGCGCCTTCGCTCTTTGGCTTCTATCCTACTCTGGATTCTCGGGAATGACCTCTACTGACTGGGATTTTATCGCTGAGGTCACGGCATTGGCGATGAACTCCACCCCGACGGAACATCTTCGCAACACCTGTGCTGGCATCATGGGAATGCATATCTATAGGCTGCCTGTCAGAATTTTGGCGGCGACTGATAAGCGAGGGGAAGACCATTTAGAGTTAGTGTTTTGCAATGTTGATGAGAAGACCACAGAGAGGAGAAGTATAAAGCTGAATAAAAAGTATGGGACCATGGCGCGGAGGTAAAGGAAACGTCGGGTCGGGATGGCTCTGGCCGGACCATGAGTCTTTTGCGTAGTATGGCGGAAAGGTATAAACATTTAGAATGAGATCTATGCAGACATGCAAAATGTAATGAGGATATCTGAGCTGCCTGGCGAACATGACATGCAATTCTGCAAATTGTGGTGGCTCCGGCATGCTGCCACGGGACAGATTCTGGAAGCGGCGTACGAGTATAGAACTGCATCACAACTTCGGTTTTGATGAAAGTAGCGAGTTGAGAGTGATAAACGTTTACTCTTAAAGCTAGTCTACGAGAATCTTTGCAAATCCGAAATCTCTTTGATTGACTTGAGACTCCACAGCGGAGCCCAGAGACTACAGCCGGTCTACCATATACCCATGAGGCTGTAGGCCGTATACCTCGAACCCTGTAAGTTTGGTCCCTAAACGGCCTTTGACTTCGTGCATATCTTCTTTCTTTGTACATGTTTATTTCCATTCCTTCGCTCTGTGAATATTCAATACTTTTCGAGATCATTGAATCTCATTTATATGAGCGTCATGGCACCCCTAAGCCGAGTCATTATAGACACAGATCCTGTTCGTGCTCCACAACTCCTCCAAAAAAAGAGATCAAGCTGATTATATAGGGTGTTGATGATATACTTGCCATATTACTTGCTCTTGCTGCGAAACCAGAAGAAATAGAAGTGTTGTTGTTGTCCATTACGTTTGGAAATATCGATGTACAGAAGTCAGAAACAACGATTCCATCATTTTTGAACATCTACGGCTGCTGATTACTCATATAGCTGTCTACGTAATGTCGTGTCTTTGTTTCATGTCCTTGAGAAAGAGCTTGAATGGCGTCGAAAGCGAGGTCAATCGGAAGGCTTCGAGACAATGAAGACGTTCAAGCCAATTGTGGCCGTAGGGGCCGAGCAGCCTTTGGAGGATCAGCTCATGATGGCTGATTATTTTCGTATGAATTCAATCATTGCCGAAACATCATGTTCCTCTGACATGTGACATCCTATAGACGGTACTGATGGACTAGGAGGCATTCATTCAAGCGTATGTAGTTGAAGTCCTTTGCCATCGAACCGTTTTTGACATTCGTGCACAGCATCCCCACCTCACCCCTTCAGAAACTTGGAAGAAGCTCTTCGAACCTCCACCAGCCAACACTCTCATCACCGAAGCAGCCGCCGACAACGACCTAGAATCAACCTGCTCATTATTCACGCCCTCCCACACCCCCGCGCACCAAGAAATCCTCCGCCTCCTCCGCGAAAACGCCCCAGACACAATCACTATTGTCGCCATTGGCCCACTAACAAACCTCGCAACCGCCGCCTCCTCCGATCCCGAAACCTTCCTTCGCGCCAAAGAAGTCGTCGTAATGGGCGGCGCCATTTCCGTCCCGGGAAACATGACCCCGGTCGCCGAGTTCAACACCTACGCAGACGCCATCGCTACTGCCCGCATCTTCGCTCTAACCTCTCCTCGGCCCTCCTCAACTCTCCCACCTCCACCTCCACCTCCACCCTCGACTTCAACCCACGACTCTTCCTTACCACCCTATCCCGCAAAATTCTCCAAAATCCTCCCTCTAGCCCTCTTCCCCCTCGACATAACATCTCCGCACCTCTTACACCGCTCAGCCTTCACATCGAAAACAGCTCCGCTTACCGCAGCTGGCTCCCCGCTTGCAGAGTGGACTTCCGCCTTCCTCGCATCTACCTTTCACAAAATCACCACCCTGCACACCACCACAGCACTTGACGAGGCAGAAGTGGACACAGACGTGGCTCTGAGTCTCCACGACCCCCTCTGCATCTGGTACGTCCTCACCCACCCGGGCACCCACCCCGACTCCCAGTCTCACCAATCAGACTCTTGGACCCTCTCCCCATCTTCACCAGAGGATATCCGCGTCGAAACATCCGGCCAATGGACGCGCGGCATGTGTGTCGTCGACCGGCGGGACAGGAAAAAACTCCACGATAACAAGGATACAGGTGCAGATGAGGCTGGCGAGGATGGGGAGGTACCAGGCGACACGGGTCGCTGGCTCGATCCTCACCGAGGCAATCGGATAAACAGGGTAGGTGGGAGTCCTGGGGTGGGACTCTTCGAGAAGGTGCTCCTGGATAGAATTTTCGGATGACGAGTGTCTGATGCGAGAGCATTTCTGCTCTTACGATGAAGATATAAAGAAACCTTCCATGCGCTTTGCTCCTCCCTTCATCCATCATGGTGTTGCTTTTCAACGACCGACAACTGGCTGCTTCGCTGCCTCCTGCATGGCTGTGTCCAAGACATTTCGCTGATGATCAAGTCCACTCTTCGCTTTGAGCTCTGTTTCACTCGTCTTGAGCTAATAACCACCGACGGATCTGTAAAGCTCGATACACTACATCTTAGAATCTGAAAAATTCATATCACACCCTGCCCACATCTATCCCCTCCCCTCAAAGCCACGATCCCGCCCCAGCGCAGCATTCTCATAAAGCAGAAAAGCCCTCTCAAACATCGTCCACAAACCAATGCCACGACCTGTTCTACGCAACAACACCATCCCACCGAACACCTACCATAACCTGTTTTCGATATACAACTCCATCTCAGCACTCCGATCAACCGACAAACAACCACAACCACAACCACCCCTGCCCCAGCTCAGATGACGGTATGAACACACTCATTAATTTATGACATGCAAGAGAGGACTTGTTGATTGTGAGAGGTCTGTCTGTCTGCACCCCTGTTTTGTTCTGTCATATCCAGTCCTCTCCATCTCCACTCAAAATCCAAAATCCAAGATCCAAGATCCAAACTGAAAGACATAACTCTCAAAACTCACCACACACCACTCGCCACACCCTTCTACACCGAACTGCACAGGAGTGTCGGTAATGTACAGTCACGCGCGGCCCCCATCTGTTCGAAAACAATGGTGGTTTTCAGATTTCTGGATTGTGAAGGGTGGGTTGAGTGGGGTGGGGTGGTGTTGCGGAAGAGAGA
>JAABUP010003907.1_pt1 | contig 25515 bp, 29 predicted proteins | sample 5559201 | NCBI WGS metagenome assembly JAABUP01 (sample SAMN10711887, study PRJNA513373) | rock metagenome | isolation source: Antarctica rocks | place: Antarctica
GGACCGTTGGTGAACGTTCCATCGACCCCCTCACGGCGCCCCTCAGGCCCGAACATAAACACCACAGCCAACACCCGACCGCGCGATGTCCCGGCGAACGCCGTAAGACACCAGCCACCTAGAGATCCACCAGATGCCGCCGATCCTGTTCACACGCGGTCGGGCAGACCTAGAGCACCGCGGGGTGTCCGTCGTCGGCTCCCGCAACGCCAGTGCCGAGGGCCTGCGCGCTGCTGGGTACCTCGCCGAAGGTCTCGTGGACCGTGGGGTGCCGGTGCTGTCCGGGCTCGCCGAGGGCATCGACACCGCCGCCCACGTCGCCACCTTGGCCGCTGGGGGTACCCCGGTGGGGGTGCTGGGCACCGGCATTACGAAGGTCTCCCCAGCCAAAACCCGGGAACTGCACGCCCAGGTCGCCGAGCACGGTGCGCTGGTGTCGCAGTTCCTGCCCGACGCACCCCCAAACAAGAACACCTTCCCCATGCGTAACGCCATCATGAGCGGGCTCGGGCGCGCCACCATCGTCGTCGAGGCTGGGGAGCACAGCGGTGCGCGCATTCAGGCGCGGGTGGCCGTGGAGCACGGGCGCCCTGTGATCCTGACCGACTTAGTGGTGAAGGCCACCGACTGGGGGCGGCACCTGCTCGGTCGCCCCGGGGTGTTCCACGCCCACAGCACCGCCGAGGCTCTGGAGCAGGTCAAGCAGGTGCTGGAACGCCACAGACAGGCATCGCAGGACTTCGACTTGGAGCCCCTGCTCTCTCTCGCCCTATGACCGCTGCGGAGCAGGACGCCGACGCTGAGGCGCAACGGCAGAAGTACAGGGATGTCCTTGTGCAGTCTGCTGGCGGCTATCTCCGCAACGTGGTGAGAACCCCGCAAGTCTCCTGCTCGGTTTGCGCGACCTTCGTCGAGCCGCAGTACGACACTTGCCACCGTTGCAAGGTCCACCGCGACCGACACGGGGATCGGCTTGCCGACCTCGTTGTACCTCTGACCTATGGGGTCAAGGACGCACAATCCGGCCACATGATGCGTCGCTACAAGGCACCGGTGCCTGGCGACGCCAACTCGTGGGTGCGCCTCACGCTCACGTCGGGGCTACTAACGCACGGTCGATGCGTCACGAAAGTTATTGGCGCCCGTTATGGCACGCGTCTAACGGTGCCATCGCTCAGTACGAGCAGAGTTGGGGTACATCCACTCACCCAGATCACCACGAAACTCGGTCTAACCAACGCCGACCTTGTCCTTCAGCCTGTCGAGGGCGCGATCAAGTCGACCGAGGCGAGGACTGGGGTCTTCACCGTCAGCGATCCGTCCAAGGTCGCCGGGCGGCACGTGATGATCATCGATGACACTTGGGCGTCCGGTGGATCCGCACAGTCGGCCGCGTTGCGGTACGGCACGCAGGGGCGAAGTTCGTCACGATCGTTGTTGTTGCCAGGTGGGTGAACTTCGAGTATCAGCCCACCGCCGCCATCGCACGCGCCAACCTGGTTGGAGACTTCGACCCGCTGCATTGCCCCGTCACCGGCGGCGCCTGCCCGTAGACGGGCACACCCGACTCGCCCGGACTGTCAATCCCAGCGACCCGCCGTAATGGACTTGCATCCCCAGCCTCGGTACTGGGACGGATGAGTGTTTGCCCAAGTAAGCCCTTCTTGAAGCCTCCATGCTCGCCCCCGTCCCCAAGTTCTCCACCCGCGCTCAACACGCCAGGCCGTCCACAGAGCGCGTTGTCCCTACGCAGTTCACAGGGGTGCACACACGCACGGTTCCCTAGGCCGGGCTCGTGTGCTGCGCTGTCCGCGCTGGTCGAACTTCACGCGTGTTACTCACCGACCTCTTCGCAGGTGTGGTCGGGAGGAATGAGCCCGACCAGGGCCGGGTGCTACACCCGGGTTAGTGAGGTCGGATGGTGCAGACCGCACCGTGAGAGGACAGAGCAGTGCCCCGAGAACGGGCGCCACCACCACGATCGCGGTCTGCTGAGCCCACCCGGGCAGCCTTGCCCACCACCGGCTCACCGCTGATCGGCGCTGGGACGTCACAGGCGATGCCGGTGGTGCGTCGAGCGACGGGACCGATGCCGTAGTACGGACCGAGGACGGCGAGGGACGTGAGGCACTACGGGTCTCCACGCCGTGTCGCTTGCACTGAGCGCTGAGCCGCAGGAGGCGTCCACAGCAGACCCGTCAGTCCGCACCTAGTCCGCAGAAGGTCCGCAAAATGCCAACGTCCATCAACACAAGCCAACGGTGTTTGTCCAGGTAAAATGGCATAGTTGTCACATCGTCGCAGGTCCGGATTATGGTCTGCACGGACTTTTAATCCGCAGGTCGTCGGTTCGAGCCCGACGGGGCCCACCCATCATGTCGACGTCGCTATTGCGATCGCCCCCCGCAGCGCCGATCGTCGACGACGGCGGATCTAGCTGGTCGCCGCGCGGCTGCCGCCGGGCAGGGTTGCGGTAAAGGTGGCGATGGCGTCGGCGACCGCTTGCGGATTTCGGCGCGGCAGGCTGTGCCCGCCATGGGTGACGAGTTGCAGTTGGGCGCCGGGGAGTCGGTCGCGCAGGGCTTCGGCGGTGGCCAGGGGGACGGCGGTGTCAGCCGGGTCGGTGAGGATCAGGCTGGGTGCCTGCACCTGGTCGATGATGGCATCGAGCGCATCGACGCCGCGCACGAAGTCGCGCTGCTCGGTGAGGAACGTCCGCCACATGGCGCCCTGGGCATACCGGGCGTGGCCCCAGATGTCGACGTTGACCCACTCGTCGTGCTCCAGGGGTCGACGGCGGATCCGTCGCAACGTGGCGAGATGTGCCCGGGCCAGCCACGGGGTCAGAGACCATGCCGTGATCGCGCACACGGGCCCGGCCAGGGGGGCGGCGAGCAGTCGGTCCCACCCCGTGACTGCTCCCGGGCCGACGCTGGCGACCAGGACGAGGCCTCGGACGCGGTGGGGGGCCAGTGCGGCCGCGGTCAGCGCAACGCCACCGCCGTAGGAGTGTCCGACGAGCACGGCCTGGTCGACGCAGGCCCGGTCGAGGTCGGCCAGCACGATCTCGGCGTTGCCGATGAGCCCAGCCGCGCGGTGCGGGCTCGATCGATAACCCGGGCGATCCACCGCCACACATTCCACGGTGGTGGGCAGCCGGGCGATCACCTCCCGCCAGTCCGAGCCGGATCCGGGCTGACCGTGCAGCAACACGACCGGACTGCTCCCCTCGCCGCTCGTCACCCCAGCATCTTGCCCGCCGATCCCGCACTGCGTACGGAAAACCGTGCATGTTCGGTGAACAGCGGTCCGTTGCGCTCGGTCGACGACCGTGGCAGAATTTTCCTGACCGATCGGTCTGTAAATGCCGAGGGTCGCATCTCTGGAGGAAGCATGACGGCGCTACCCGACGTGTCGACCGAGGACCAGAGCGTCCTGCGCGCGGACTTCGACCGGACGATCGGGTGCAACGACCGGATCGAGCCGCGCGACTGGATGCCGGAGGAATACCGCTCGACACTGATCCGGCAGATCGCCCAGCACGCACACTCGGAGATCATCGGCATGCAGCCCGAAGGTAACTGGATCACTCGGGCTCCGTCGCTGCGTCGCAAAGCGATCCTGCTGGCCAAGGTGCAGGACGAGGCTGGGCACGGGCTCTACCTCTATTCAGCCTGCGAGACGCTGGGCGCGTCGCGCCGTGACCTCACCGACAAGCTCGTGTCGGGCCGGCAGAAGTACTCCTCGATCTTCAACTACCCGACGCTGTCCTACGCCGACGTCGGCACGATCGGGTGGCTGGTCGACGGCGCTGCGATCGCCAACCAGGTACCGCTGTGCCGGACGTCGTACGGGCCCTACGGGCGGGCGATGATCCGGATCTGCAAGGAGGAGTCCTTCCACCAACGCCAGGGCTTCGAGCTGCTGAGCACGATGATGCGCGGCACCGACACCCAGCGCGCGATGGTGCAGGAGTCGGTCGACCGGTTCTGGTGGCCGGCCCTGATGATGTTCGGCCCGCCGGACGCGGACTCGCCGAACACGGAGCAGTCGATGGCCTGGGGTATCAAGCGCGACACCAACGACGAGCTGCGGCAGAAGTTCGTCGACATGTCGGTGCCGCAAGCCCGGGCGCTCGGCGTGACGTTGCCCGATCCCGACCTGGTGTGGAACGCCGAACGCGGCCAGCACGACTTCGGCCAACCCGATTGGGTCGAGTTCTACGCGGTGGTCGCGGGGTCCGGGCCGTGCAACGCCCAGCGCTTGGCGCACCGTCGACGCGCCCTGGAGGACGGGGCCTGGGTCCGCGAGGCCGCCACGTCCTTCGCCACCGCCCAGCGCTCCGCCCAGGGGTCGTCGGCGTGACCGAGCAGGCCGACGACGGTGGCGCTCGGGCCAGGACCGTCCAGGACGAGTGGCCGCTGTATGAGGTCTTCGTCCGCGGGAAGCGGGGCCTCAACCATGTGCACGTCGGCTCCCTGCACGCAGCTGACGACGAGATGGCGCTGCGGCACGCTCGGGACGTGTACACCCGGCGCAACGAGGGTGTGAGCATCTGGGCGGTGCGTTCCGACGCGGTAGCGGCGTCCAGCCCAGACGAGAAGGACCCGCTGTTCGCGCCGTCGGGCGACAAGGTCTACCGGCACCCGACGTTCTACGTCATCCCCGACGACGTCCCGCACATGTGAGGATCCAGATGCCCCACCTGCCCGACGACGACGCCGACCACAGCTCGGTCTACGACGGCCTCACCGGGGGCGATGACACCCGGTGGGCGTTCGGCACCGACTTCGAGGATCCGTTGGCCGGCGTCGACACCACCATCGCCCGCGGTGTCGATGCCCGGGTGCTGGCGGCGTACTGCCTGATGCTCGGCGACGACGCCCTGATCTACGCCCACCGGCTCTCGGAGTGGGCGAGCTGCGCACCGGACCTGGAGGAAGACATCGCGCTGGCCAATATCGCACTCGACTTCCTCGGCCAGGCTCGCCTGCTGCTGGCGCGCGCCGCGGCGGCCGACACCACCCTGGTACCGGCCTTGCCGCACGGTTCGCCAGTGCCGGCGGAGGACGCACTCGCGTTCTTCCGGGACGAGCAGGCCTACCGCAACGTGCGCTTCGTCGAACCGGATAACGGCGACTTCGCGGTCACCATCGTCCGGCTGCTCGTCTTCTCAACGTTTCGCCTGGCGCAGCTGCAGCGCCTGGCCACCAGCAGCGACACCGTGCTGTCGGCGATCGCCGCCAAGGGTGTCAAGGAGCTGCGCTACCACCGCGACTACGCCGGCCGCTGGTTTCTGACCCTCGCGCAGGGCACCGCGGAGTCCCGCCGCAGGCTGCTCACCGGGCTCACCGTGGTGTGGCCGTTGTACGACGAGCTGTTCGCCACGGCGACCACCGAGTACGCCGCGGTCGAGCAGGGAGTCGGCGTCGACCCTGCGGCGCTGGCCGAGGAGGTCGCCGACCTACTCGAGCAGGTCTTCTCGGTCAGCGGTGTCGATCGTCCCGATGTGCCCGCGACCGGGCCGGTCAACGGGGGTACCGGTCGGCACGGCAGGCACACCGAGGAGATGGGCCGACTGCTTGCGGTCATGCAGGTGGTTGCCCGGGCGCATCCGAGTGGGCGGTGGTAATCGCCATGACACCGGACATGGGCTCGAGCGTCCGAGCGCAGCAGGTGCGTGAGCTGGCTGCCGCAGTAACCGACCCCGAGATGCCGATGCTGACCCTGGCCGACCTTGGTGTGTTGCGGGACGTGCAGGTCGAACCCCGTCCTGACGGCGCGGGAACGGAGCGGGTGATCATCACGATCACGCCCACCTACTCCGGGTGCCCGGCCATGGCGACGATGCGCGATGACCTGGTCCACACCCTGCAGGAGCACGGTTTCGACGATGTGGAGGTGCGGGTCAGCCTGCACCCTGCGTGGTCCAGCGACTGGATCACCACTCGTGGGCGCCGCGCCCTGAACGACCACGGCATCTCCGCACCGGGTGCGGCTCCGCGCCCCGAGGTGCCCATCGTGCTGAACCTGCTGGCCGCCCAGCGGGAGGTGTGCTGCCCACGGTGCGGAGCAGACCGTGCCGAGCTCAGCTCGGAGTTCGGGGCGACCGCTTGTAAGGCGATGTACCGCTGCGCGTCGTGCCTGGAGCCGTTCGAGCACGTCAAGGAGATCTGAGCGTGTCCGCCGCCGGGACCGGTCGCGCTGCGCGCGCAGCGTTTCACGAGCTGACGGTGACCGCCGTGCAACCGCTGACCGATGACTCGGCCGCGGTCACTTTCGAGGTCCCCGCCCAGCTGAGGGACACCTTCAAGTTCAAGGCCGGACAGTCCCTGACGCTGCGCCGCACCATCGACGGCCAAGAACATCATCGTTCGTATTCGATCTGCGCCCCGGAAGGCGCCCGGCCCCGGGTCGGTGTCCGGGAGATTCCGGGGGGCTTGTTCTCGACCTGGTTGGTGCACGAGGTCGAGGTCGGTGACGTGGTTCAGGCACAGCCTCCCACCGGGAGTTTCCAGGCGGACCCCGCCGACACCGGTCGGCATCTGTGCGTCGCCGCCGGATCCGGGATCACGCCGATGTTGTCCATCGCGACGACATTGCTCGCGAACCCACGTGCCGAGGTCACGCTGGTGTACGGCAACCGCACGTCGAGTTCGGTGATGTTCGCCGAGGAGCTGGCCGATCTCAAGAACCGCTACGGTGCCCGGTTGAATCTGATTCACGTGCTCTCTCGCGAGCCTCGCGACGTCGAGCTGTTCTCCGGCCGCCTGGACGCGGACCGGCTACGCCGCCTGTTGACCACTCTGGTTGCGGTCCATGGCCTCGACCACGTGTGGTTGTGCGGACCGTTCGGCCTCATCAGCGACGCCCGCAAGGTGCTCGCCGAACTCGGTGTCGACGAGAGCAAGGTGCATTTCGAGCTGTTCTACGTCGACGAGCCCCCGCCTGAGTTGAACCGGGCAGAAGCAGCCGCGGAGGGCGATGTCAGCGAGGTAACGCTGGTCCTCGACGGCCTCACCAGCACGGTGGTGGTCTCGAAAGGACAGTCCATTCTCGACGGTGCTTCGAGGACCCGGACAGACCTACCGTTCGCGTGTCGCGGCGGCGTCTGCGGTACCTGTCGCGCCCACCTCGTGGCCGGCGAGGTGGACATGCGCCGCAATTACGCGCTCGACGACGGCGAGGTCGAGCGCGGCTTCGTCCTGACCTGCCAAACGTTCCCGGTCGCTGACGCCGTCACGGTCGACTTCGACGCCTGAGACCCGCGGTGGCTACCTGTTCGCCAGGCCGCCGGAGCCCAGACCGTCGAAGGCCACGCTGGCAACGGACCTGGCGAGCACGTCAGCGGCCACCGGGCCCCCTGGGCGCCACCACTCGGCGAGCGAGTTGACCATGCCGAACAACAGGCGGCTGATCACCGCGGGGTCGACGTCCTCGCGCACGCCGCCCTCTACGACTGCCGCTCGGGCAAGGGTGGCGAGCTGCTCGTCGATGACACGCCGGCGCTTGAGTGCAGCCAGCTCGACCGCACTGTTCCCGCGAACGCGCAGCAACAGTGTCACCGCCGGCAGATGGTCGGTGAGGATGAGGACGGATTCCTCGACGGCCGCGCGCAGCCGCTGGTACGCGCTCGCACCGGGTTCAGCGTTGACGGCTTTGTCGATCGCGGCGCTCAAACCGTCCAGGGCCTCGTCGAGTGCGGCCGCCAGCAGCGACTCTTTGCTCGCCACGTGGTGGTAGATCGCGGACTTCGTCACCCCCAGCTCCTTGGCAAGGTCCCCGACGCTCGTCGCGTCGTAGCCCTGGGAGTTGAACAGCTCGATAGCTCGCCGCAGCACGGTCGCTTGGTCATAGCCGGGCCGTCCTCGGCGCGGCACGTCAAGCGCGGGCTCGTGCATGACTCAAGGCTCCCACAGCGATGACCATGCACTCGCCGTGCGCCGGCGCGGGTCAGAAGCGGTTACCGCGGCGGAGCGGGCCGGGTCGCCCGTCCGGGTCGTAGATCGCCTTGTACAGCGGAGTTGCCCACGCTTGCGTTCGCCGGCTCAACCGGGGGGCGGCGTGCGGCCGTAGCCGACCAGGCGGACGGGGTCCGGGCTGCCCGTCGGCGTACCACCGCTGCAGCGCGTGAGCGCTGCCGGCGAAAGCGGCCGCCATGGCTTGGGGATCGACCAGATCCGCGTCGTCACCGGGAGAGCGGTCCAGGTGCTCACGGGCCAGGGTCAGCCGGAGCTCACGGGCGAAGCTACGGGCGCCCTCGCCGAACCGATCCAGCACCGCCGGGTCCCGCGCGTCGCGGGCATCGTCAAGCACCGCACACGACAGCTCCGAGTCATGCGTCCATGATCGGCGGTTGACGTTGTCCGAACCCACCGACGCCCACAGGTCGTCGATCACGCAGACCTTCGCGTGCACGTACACCGGGGTTCCTGCGATGTTCTCGATGCCATAGACGGCGACGCGATGACCACCGGCCCGACGAAGCAGGTCCAGTGCCTGTTGCTGGCCCACCAGGTTGGGCGGCAAAGAGAACCGGCCGTCCTGGTCGGGGTGGTGGGGCACCACCGCCACCACGTGCAGCCCAGGGGCGCTGCGCAACGCGTCGGCGAAACACCGCACCACCTCCGGCGACCAGAAGTACTGGTCCTCCAGGTAGATCAGGCGCTGCGCGCGGGCCACGACCTTCTGATATGCGCGGGCGATGCTGCGCTCCCCCTGTGGCGCGAACGGATACCCCGGGCGCCGCTTCGGGTAGGTCCGCAACACCTGCACCGCCTGGCCCCCCACCGGCGCGGGGTCGGCAAGCTGGGCGGGCAGGACACCGGGTGTCCGGTCCTCCCGCCGGAGGGCGTCGATGACTCGGTCGATCGGGTTGCGGGTCAATGCCGCCGGATCTTCCCACCTCTCGCGGAACACGGTCTCGATGTCGCCGACCGCCGGCCCTCGCACCGCGAGCTGCACGTCGTGCCAAGGCGGACGCGACCCGTACACCGCTGCCATGGGTTGACGTTGCGGGTCGCCGAAATGGTCAGGCCCGTCGAACCGGCTGTGACACAGATCGATTCCCCCGACGAACGCGATGTCGCGCTCTGGGCGCCCCGGGTGGCGCAGCACGACGAACTTCTGATGGTGCGACCCACCTGGGCGAACCCGCATGTCGCGCAAGCATTCCCCGCCCGCGGCCTCGATGTCCTCCCCGAGATGGCGGTTCTCCTGCTCGCTGAAGGACAACCGGTCCAGGTGCGACCGCCAGATCAGCGCCTTCACCACCACCCCACGGGAAGCCGCCGAGCACAGCACGTGGGCGACTTCGCTGCCGTCGTCGTCCATCACCTGGTCCGGGTCACCCCGCCAGTCGGTGAACAGCAGCAGGTCACCGGCTCGCATCAGGCGAACAGACCGAACGAGTTCGGGGAAGTACACCCCGCCGTGCACCAGGACCCGCACGTCGTTGCCGACGCTGTACGCGAGACCGTCATCGTGGCGCCGGTCGAGCCTGGTGGCCGGGTTGCCGCGCTCGTCTGCGCTGAGCAGCCAGTCCAACGCCCCCATCACCGGCCCCTCACCCCGCGAATCGTGCCGCCGAACGTTGCCGCGCTTTCGCTGCCTCCTCGGCACGGTTCTTGGGGGAGGTCGTGCTCACCAGCTCGTCGAGCAGACGTCGGGTGGCTTCGGAGACCTCGGCCACCGCACGGTCGAAGGCCTCGGCGTTGCGCTGGGCGGGTACGGCGGAGCCACTGATCTTGCGGACGTACTGCAACGCGGCGCTGCGCACCTCGTCGTCTGTCGCCGGGGGGGCGAAATTGTGCAACGTCCTGATGTTGCGGCACATCTGCCAATCCTAGATCAACCAGTAGTCTGCTGCGATGGCGTTGCGATCAGCATCGATGCCACCTCCGGCGGTGATGTGCGCAACCCCGGGGGTCAGATCCGCCCCGGAGCGGTGCCCGGCACGCGTACTGTGAGTAACGCTCCTCGTCCACACCCCCCGGTGGGCGGGGAGCCTTAGTTCCCCCCGGTGCGACTGCTCCGCCGGCGCCCGACGCCCGCCGTCAACGTGACACCGCTGGCCCGGACAGTCCACGATGAGACGATGGATCACCCCCAGACCGCGTCGCTCGACATCACCGCCACCCCCGCCTGGCGCGCCCTGCTCACCCATCACGCCGATCTCGCGGCGACGCATCTGCGGCAGATCTTCGCCGACGACCCCGAACGCGGCCGGGAGCTGGTCGTCGATGCCGCCGACCTGCACGTGGACTACTCCAAGCAGCGCGTCACCCGCCAGACGATGCGGCTGCTGGTGGACGTGGCCGACGCGGCGGGGGTGCCCGAACGACGGTCGGCGATGTTGGCAGGGGCGCACATCAATACCAGCGAGGACCGGGCCGTGCTGCACACCGCCCTGCGCCTGCCGCTGGGCTCCGACCTCGTCGTCGACGGCCAGGACGTGGTGGCCGACGTGCACCAGGTGCTGGCGCGGATGGGCGCGTTCACCGACGGCGTGCGGTCCGGGCAGTGGCGCGGAGCGACCGGACAGCGCATCACCACGGTGGTCAACATTGGGATCGGCGGCTCCGATCTCGGCCCCGTGATGGTGCATCAGGCCTTGCGTCACTACACTGACGGTGGTCCCGAGGTTCGCTTCGTATCCAACGTGGACCCCGCGAATCTCCTCGCCGTGACGGCGGACCTCGACCCGGCATCGACGTTGTTCGTCGTCGCCTCGAAGACCTTCTCCACCCTGGAGACGCTGACCAACGCCACCGCAGCGCGTCGCTGGTTGCTCGAGGGTCTGGGCTCGGCTGCCGGCCCGGACACCGTCGCGAAGCACTTCGTCGCGGTGAGCACCAATGCCAAGAAGGTGGCCGCATTCGGGATCGACACGGCGAACATGTTCGGCTTCTGGGACTGGGTGGGCGGGCGGTACTCCGTCGACTCGGCGATCGGGCTGGCGGTGATGGCAGCCGTCGGGCGGGAGCACTTCGGTGAGCTGCTCACCGGATTTCACGCCATGGACACCCACTTCGCCACCGCACCCCTGCACGTGAACGCCCCGGTGCTGCTAGGCCTGCTGGGTGTGTGGAACTCGTGCGTGCTCGGTGCCGACACCAAGGCGGTGCTGCCCTACGCCGACGACCTCGCCCGCTTCCCCGCCTACTTACAGCAGCTGACGATGGAGAGCAACGGAAAGTCGGTACGCGCGGACGGAACCGCGGTGAGCACGCCCACCGGGGAGATCTACTGGGGCGAACCGGGAACCAACGGCCAGCACGCCTTCTACCAGCTCCTGCACCAGGGCACCCGGGTGGTTCCGGTCGACTTCGTAGGCTTCGTGCAGCCCCTGGTGGACGTTGCGACGATGGACGGCGCAGGCAGCATGCACGACCTGCTGATGAGCAATTTCTTCGCGCAGTCCCAGGTGCTGGCGTTCGGCAAGAACGCCGAGGAGATCGCCGCCGAAGGCACGGCCCCCGACGTCGTCGCGCACAAGGTGATGCCCGGTAACCGGCCCAGCACCTCGATTCTGGCGCCCCGGCTCACCCCGGCGGTCCTCGGCCAGCTCATCGCGCTGTACGAGCACGTGGTGTTCGTACAGGGCGTGATCTGGGGCATCGACAGTTTCGACCAGTGGGGGGTGGAACTCGGCAAGACCCAGGCTCAGGCACTCACCCCCGTGCTCACCGACCCAGGACCCCCGGCGCCGCAGAGCGACTCCTCGACCGACGCGCTGGTGCGCTGGTACCGGGCGGGGCGCGGTCGCTCCGTGTGACGCCACGGCAGTGGGCGGTCGCCGGGCCGTGGGGCTGGGGTCAGACGCGGGTCCGGCGACGCAGCGCGCCGGCCGCCGCACGCCAGCCCAGCAGGAACACCCCGAGGACCACGGTGGCCACCACGATGAAGGAGACCGCGGTGCCGGCGTCGGTGAGCCCGCGCAGCAACCCACCCACGGCCACGGTGGACAGCCACACAGCCGCCCCCTCAGGCCAGACTCGCACTGGCCGCTGGTGCACCCGCCCCAGCAGCCACCCCGCGGCCAAACCCATCAGGAACGGCCAGGCCGTCGCCGCGATACCCACCAATGCCCCGGACTCGGCGTGCGTGCGTCGCCCAATCGCGACGAACACCAGCACGAGCACCACGTCGGCGATCAGCGCCCGCCCAGCCAAGCTCACAACTGCACACCGCGGGTCAGGGCGCCGTCGACAACCAGGTTGGTGCCGGTGGTAAAGCTGGACGCCGGGCTGGCCAGGAAGACCACCGCGTTCGCGATCTCCTGCGGGGTGGCCATCCGGCCGGTGGGGTTGAGTGCCAGTGCGGCGTCGTACAGGGCGGTGTTGTCCCGCTGGATGTTTTCCCACACCCCGCCCGGGAAGAAGGTGTTGCCGGGGGACACGCTGTTTGCCCGGATTCGCTTGCCAGCCAACTCGAATGCAAGGCCCTGGGTGTAATGCACGAGTGCCGACTTCATTGCGCCATAGGAGCCGGACGCGAAGTCAATCTCCCGGCCGGACACGCTGGAGATGGTGACGATGGACGCGGCGGTGCTGGACTCCAGATACGGCATCGCGGCCTCCACCATCCGTACCGCCCCCATCATATCCACCTCGAAGCTGCTGCGCCAGTTCGCTTCTCCCGGTCCGATGGCCAGGGCGCTGACGTTGCTGACGATGACATCCAAGCCCCCCAACTCCTGCGCCGCCTGGCCCACCCATTCCGTCAGCGCAGGTCCGTCGGCGACGTCCACCACCCGCCCGCGCGCACCTGTCGACTCGGCGGCCTCAGCCACCCCGGCTGCGTCGCGGGCACAGAAGGCGACCTGCGCGCCCTCCTCGACGAGGGTCTGCACCACCGACCGGCCGATCCCCTTGGTGCCCCCGGTGACGAGGGCACGCCGCCCGTGCAATCCCAGATCCATGACGAACCCCTCTAGTTGATCGAGCCCAGACCGGCGGCGACCTCGCGCAGGTGGCGGTGCATCCCGCCATAGGCTTGCACCGGCGGAAGAAATCGCTTGGGCGCCTTCACGGCCGCAGAGAAATTGGCATCCACCACGTTCGCGATCGGTGCCAGGGTGATCTGGCTGAGCAGCTGGTAGGCGTCCAGGCGGTGCAGCCCGAACAGCTCGCCGAACCACACCACCAGCTCGCGCTGCGCGATCCGCCAGGCGTCCTCCAAGGGGCGACTGGACCCGATGACGCTCCAGTGGTCGTCGTCCTCCAACCGCGGCCACGCCGGCGCGAGGGCGTCGGGGGATGCCTTGATCAGTTCCACGATGAGGGTGGAGTCCATCGCCCCTTCCACCGCGGTGCCGCAGGCCTCACCTTCGCCTTGCCGGTAGTGCCCGTCGCCGATCGAGAACAGCGCACCGTTGACGTTCACCCGCAGGTACACGGTGGCACCGGCCTTGAGTTCCGGGGTGTCCATGTTGCCGCCGAAGGTGTCCGGCACCAGCGACGTGCGCACCTCCCCGGCCGGCGGGGCCACCCCCACGGTGCCGAGCATGGGCTCCAGCGGCAGCTCGACACTCAAGTCACCGAAGCACGCGTCGAAGGTCAGGGTGCGCTGGGCGCGGTCCAGGGAGTAGATCCAGGTGGTGTCCGCCAGCGGCTCCTGCAGGAACGCGGTACGGTCGGTACTGGTCAGACCACCGAAGAACGGGATGACGGCCGAGGCGCCCCAGTCCCGGGCAGGCTGCAAATCCACCACGTGCAAGGCCAGGGTGTCACCGGGTGCGGCGCCCTCAACGTAGAATGGCCCGGTCTGCGGGTTCACGTGCGCCATGTCCACCCGGTCGGCGGAGCGGTGCTCCGGCGAACTCAGCGTCCCGGCGAAGGCGTCGTCACTCCACAGCCGCAACACGCTGCCCGGGCAAACCCGCCGGACCGGCGCCACTCCGCCGAAGGTCCAGGCGTACTCGTCCCGGGTGGGGGTGAACTCCACGACATCCATGCGCCAATCCTGCCCCCTTCGCCCCCGCTACGCCGCCATTCGCCCCCCTCCCCCCTCCCACCGGCCATTCGGAACCCTTTCGCCGCAGCGGGGCCACCCGCACGGGCCATTCGGAACCCTCTCGTCGCAGCGGGGCCACCCGCACGGGCCATTCGGAACCCTCTCGTCGCAGCGGGGCCCCGACCACGGGCCATTCGGAACCTTTTCGCCGCAGGGACGCGATGGTCATGTTAGTCTGACCATCATGTCCACCCACAACGTCGCCGAAGCCAAGGCCCACCTCTCTCGCCTGCTCGACGACGCCCTGGCCGGCAAAGATGTGGTGCTCGCGCGGAATGGCACGCCCCTGGTCCGACTTGTGCCCGTGCGGCCGCTGCCTGAGCGGGAACTGGGGTTCCTGCCACTGAACACCCCGGACTCCCGGTTCGCCCCACTGACCGGCGACGACCTGCGCGCCTGGACGTGAGCGGCACCCTGCTGCTGGACACCCACGTATACGTGTGGGCTGTCTCCGCGCCGGGTCGGCTCTCCGCCGCCGCGCGCGAGGCGATTCTGCGCACCGAAACCACCCTGCTCGTGTCCGCCGCCAGCGCATGGGAGATGGTGATCAAGCACCGGGCCGGGCGGTGGCCGGAGGCGGAACCGCTGATCCGTCAGCATGCCGAGGTGGTAGCGCGGCTGGGCGCCCACGCGCTACCCATCACCGCTGAGCACGGCATCCGGGCTGGTGGCCTGCCGTGGTCGCATACCGACCCGTTCGATCGGGTGCTCGCCGCTCAGGCCCTGGTGCTCGGGGCCACCCTCGTCAGCCGTGATGCCGCCTTCACCGAGTTGCTGGGGCTATCGCTGCTCTGGTGATTCCGACGCACCCGGCAGCAGCGGCCCGACATCGCCGCCAGGCCCAGGCCCGGCGTGCCCGATAGTGCAGGCTGACCGGTTGTGCGACCACTCATCGGCATCTCGACCTACCGCGAGCAGGCCCGCTGGGGCAGCTGGGACGTCCCGGCGGTGCTGCTGCCTGCCACCTACGTCGATGCGGTTGACGCGGCGGGTGGTCAGCCCGTGCTGCTGCCCACTGGTGCCGTCACCGCGGACGTGATCGCCAAGCTCGACGGGCTGGTGATCTCCGGTGGGGCCGACGTCGACCCCGGACGCTACGGCCAGCAGCCCGGGCCGTTCACCGTGCGTACCCGACCGGACCGGGACGCCTCCGAGAGCGTGCTGCTGACGGCCGCGCTCGGACGCGACCTGCCCATCCTGGCCATCTGTCGCGGGATGCAGCTGCTCAACGTCGTACTCGGGGGGACCCTCATCCAGCACCTGCCGGCCGAGGCGAGCGTGGTGACCCACGACCCGGGCCCGGGCCGCTTCGCCGAACACCAAGTACGGGTGGACGCGGGCAGCCGCGTGGCGGCCCTCGTCGGAGAACACGTGACGGCGCACTGCCACCACCACCAGGCACTGAACCGGGTGGCCGCCGGACTTCTGGTCACCGCCCGGGCGGAGGACGACACGATCGAGGCGGTCGAGGCGGCTCGCCCGGGCTTCTGCATCGGTGTGCAGTGGCATCCGGAGGCCGGTCGCGACGGCCGACTGTTCGATGCGCTCGTGCACGCCAGCGACTCCTCCAGGCACCTCTTGTGAAGATCGCCCGTCAACCCCTATGGTCCGCTTCTAACCCATAGGAGGGGCTGCCATGAGCACGACACCCGAGCCGAGCGGACCCGGCCCTTCCACGGCGGTGGACTCCGACACCCGCCGGCTGCACGAGCTGGGCTACGCCCAGGAGCTCACCCGTGGCATGGGGTGGTTCTCCAACTTCGCCGTGTCGTTCACCATCATCTCGATCCTGACCGGTGGTATCACCACCTACTACCTGGCGATGGCGGCGGGCGGGCCGAGGGCCGCCACGCTCGGCTGGCTGTTCGTTGGGCTGATGTCGCTGCTGGTGGCGTTGGCGATGGCCGAGGTGTGCTCGGCGTACCCGACGGCGGGTGGGCTGTACTACTGGGCCGCCAAGATGGCCCCGCCCAAGCACGCTGCGGTCGCCTCCTGGTTCACCGGCTGGTTCAACCTGGTCGGTCAGGTCGCGGTCACGGCCTCCATCGACTTCGGGCTCGCGACGATCGTCGGCTTCTTCCTGCAACTGACGTTCCTGCCGAACTTTGCGGCGCTGCCGTGGCAGATCCTGCTCATCTACATCCTCATCCTGGCGGCGCACGGGCTGCTCAACACCTTCGGCGTCCAGCTGGTCGCGCGGCTCAATGACATCAGCGTGTGGTGGCACCTGGCCTTCACCGCGATCGTGGTGGTGGTGCTCTTCGCGATCCCGCCGACCAAGACGCCGCTCGGCGACGTGTTCACCGCCTATTCCAACACCACCGGCTTCGGCGAGGGCGGCCTGACCACGATCTGGGTCACCGCCGTCGGCCTGATGCTCGCGCAGTACACCATCACCGGGTTCGATGCCTCGGCACACATGACCGAGGAGACCCGCGACGCCGCGGTCAGCGGCCCCCGGGGCATCGTCACCGCCGTCTGGGTATCGGTGCTGGCCGGATTCGTCCTGATGGTGGGGCTGTCGGTGGCGGTGCCGTTCGCCGTCGGTTCCGACGACTACGCCACCTTGGCCGCGAAGGGGATCTTGGCCGGACCGTCGATCATTGTCGACGCCGCCGGCGGCAACCTCGGCAAGCTGCTGTTGCTCGCCGTGATCGTGGCCCAGTTCTTCTGCGGCATGGCCTCAGTGACCGCCAACAGCCGGATGATCTACGCGTTCTCCCGGGACGGCGCCATCCCAGGTTCACAGCTCTGGCACCAGATCAACCCGCGGACGCGAACACCCACCAACGGCATCTGGTTCGCCGTAGTCGGCGCGATCATCCTCGGGCTGCCCTCGCTGTACACCCGGCAGGGCTACGCCATCGCATTCTTCGCGATCGTCTCCGTCGCGGTTGTCGGGTTGTACGTCTCCTACGTGATCCCGGTGTTCTTGCGTCGAGTCAACCGCGGCTTCGTCCCCGGACCCTGGCAGCTTGGTCGCGCCAGCGCGGTCGTCGGCTGGGCGGCCGTCGTGTGGGTGATCTTCATCCTGTTCCCGCTGATGGGCCCGCAGTTCAACCCGTTCTCGACCGGCACGTTCGAACCGAACGCGTTCAACTTCGCCCCCGTCGTGATGCTGGCCGTCATCGGGTTCGCCGGCATCTACTGGCTGGTGTCGGCGCGCAACTGGTTCACCGGTCCGCGCGTGCAGGGCTCACCAGAGCAGCTAGCCGCGGTCGAGCGCGACCTGAGCCTGCCGCTCTGAGCGCCGTGCTGAGCATCGAGGAGCTTCGCGGGGAGGTCGACGCCGGCGGAGTCGACACCGTGCTGGTCGCCCTGACCGACATGCAGGGCAGGTTGCAGGGCAAGCGGTTGCAAGCCCGCTACTTCCTAGACGTCGTGCTGGAGCACGCCACCGAAGGCTGCAACTATCTGCTCGCCGTGGACGTGGACATGAACACCGTCGACGGGTACGCGATGTCGTCCTGGGCCAGCGGGTACGGCGACTTCGTGCTGAAGCCGGATCTCTCGACCCTGCAACGGGTACCGTGGCACGCTGGCACCGTCATGGTGCTCGCCGACGTGCTGTGGGAGGGCGGCGAGGCGGTGAGCGTCTCGCCACGGCAGATCCTGCAGCGCCAGACCGCCCGGCTCGCCGAGGCGGGGATGTCGGCTTACGTGGGCACGGAGCTGGAGTTCCTGCTGTTCCGCGACACCTACGAGCAGGCGTGGTCGGCCGGCTACCGCAATCTGACCCCGGTGAACCAGTACAACGTCGACTACTCGCTACTGGGAACCGCCCGGGTGGAGCCGCTGCTGCGTCGCATCCGCAACAACATGGCGGCCACCGGGATGACGGTGGAGTCGGCCAAGGGTGAGTGCAACCTCGGCCAACAGGAGATCGTGTTCCGCTACGCCGAGGCGGTTCGGGCCTGCGACGGCCACGTCGTCTACAAGAACGGTGCGAAGGAGATTGCCGCGCAAGAAGGTTACGCGCTGAGCTTCATGGCCAAGTATGACGAGCGGGAGGGCAATTCCTGCCACATCCACTGCAGCTTCCGCGGCGCCGACGACTCGCTGGTGCTCGCCGGAGCCACCGACGACGGTCTGTCCCCGCTCGGCCGCTCGTTCATCGCCGGCCAGCTCGCCTACCTGCGCGAGCTCACGCTGCTGTTGGCGCCGAACATCAACTCCTACAAGAGGTTCGTTGAAGGGTCCTTCGCCCCGACCGCGCTGACCTGGGGACGGGACAACCGGACCTGCGCGCTGCGCCTCGTGGGCCACGGCCCCTCGCTCCGGTTGGAAAACCGCGTACCCGGTGGCGACGTCAACCCCTACCTGGCCACCGCGGCGATTATCGCGGCCGGCCTCGCCGGCATCGAGCAGCAGCTCGAGCTCGAAGCGGCGTGCACCGGCAACGCCTACGTCAGCGACGCGCCACGGGTTCCCGCCAGCCTCGAGCACGCGCTGCAGCTTTGGGAGGCCAGCGATTTCGCCAGAGCTACCTTCGGTGCGGAGGTGGTCGCCCACTACGCCAACAATGCCCGAGTCGAGTTGGCGGCGTTCGGCCGCTCGGTGACCGACTGGGAGCGCTACCGGGGGTTCGAGCGACTATGAGTGCCACGATGTTCGAGGTCATCAACCCCGCCACCGAGCAGGTGGTGACCTCCGTCGAGCTGGCCGACGAGGCGGCGACCGACGCGGCAATCGGCCACGCCAGCCGGGCGTTCGAGCAGTGGCGTCAGGTCGCTCCCGTTGACCGGGCGCGGCTGCTGCGCCGCTTCGCCGAGCAGGTCGACGGAGCCGTCGAGGAACTTGCCCGCCTCGAGGTCGCCAACTCCGGGCACACGGTCGGCAACGCCCGCTGGGAGGCGGGCAACGTCCGGGACGTGTTGACCTACTACAGCGCCGCCCCGGAACGGTTGTTCGGCCGCCAGATCCCGGTGGCCGGCGGGGTCGACATCACGTTCAAGGAGCCGCTCGGCGTCGTCGGCGTCATCGTGCCCTGGAACTTCCCGATGCCCATTGCGGGCTGGGGGTTCGCGCCCGCGCTGGCAGCCGGCAACACTGTGGTCCTCAAACCGGCCGAGTTGACCCCGCTGACCGCGATCCGGCTGGGCGAGTTAGCTTTGCAAGCCGGGATCCCCCAGGGGGTGCTCACGGTATTGCCCGGTAAGGGCTCGGTGGTGGGCCAGCGCTTCGTCACGCACCCCGACGTGCGCAAGGTGGTGTTCACCGGCTCCACTGAGGTCGGTCGGGCGGTGATGGCTGGCTGCGCGCAGCAGGTCAAGCGGGTGACGTTGGAACTCGGTGGCAAGAGCGCCAACGTGGTGTTCACCGACGCCGACCTCGAGCAGGCCGCGGCTACCGCGCCGTCGGCGGTCTTCGACAACGCCGGGCAGGACTGCTGCGCGCGGTCCCGGATCCTGGTGCAGCGCTCGGTGTACGACGACTTCCTGGCACTGCTCGAGCCCGCGGTGCGGGCGGTCCGGGTGCAGGACCCGGCGTTGGACAGCGCCCAGATGGGCCCGCTGATCTCCCGACGGCAGTGGGAGACGGTGTCGTCGTACGTGCCCGACGGCGCACCGGTCGCCTTCCGCGGTGACGCACCCACCGGCCCCGGTTTCTGGTTTCCCCCTACGGTCCTGGCGCCGGTCGATCCGGATGACCGGGCGGTCACCGAGGAGATCTTCGGCCCGGTCGTCGCCGTGCTGCCGTTCACCGACGAGGCCGACGCGATCCGCCTGGCCAACGACGGACCCTACGGGCTGTCCGGGTCGATCTGGACCAACGACCTGGGCCGGGCGCTGCGGGTGTCCCGCGGAATCGAGACCGGCAACTTGTCGGTCAACAGCCACTCCTCGGTGCGGTACAGCACCCCGTTCGGCGGCTTCAAGCAGTCCGGCCTGGGCCGGGAGCTCGGCCCGGATGCGCTCGACTCGTTCACCGACGTCAAAAATGTCTTCCTCGCGACGGGAGCCTGAAGTGAGCACTTCGGTCGTGCGCCGGCTGGTCGACCGGGTGGCGGTCATCACCGGCGGGGCGAGCGGGATCGGGCTGGCGACGGCGCACCGCTTCGCGGCGGAGGGTGCGCACGTCGTAGTCGCCGACGTGGACCCGGGCAGTGGCGCGGCGGCGGCGGATGCGGTCGGGGGCACCTTCGTGCAGACCGACGTCACCGCCGAGGAGCAGGTGGTCGCGTTGTTCGCCGCCACCGTGCGCAGCTACGGCGGCCTGGACATTGCCTTCCACAACGCCGGGATTTCGCCGCCCGAGGACGACTCCATCCTCACCACCGGCATCGACGCGTGGCGGCGGGTGCAGGAGGTGAACCTCACCTCGGTGTACCTGTGCTGCAAGCACGCCATCCCGCACATGCAAGCCCGCGGAGGCGGCTCGATCATCAACACCGCGTCCTTCGTGGCGCGGATGGGGGCCGCGACCTCCCAGATCTCCTACACCGCCTCCAAGGGCGGTGTGCTGGCGATGACCCGCGAACTCGGGGTGCAGTTCGCGCGGGAGCACATCCGGGTGAACGCACTGTGCCCCGGCCCGGTCAACACCCCGCTGTTACAAGAGTTGTTCGCCAAGGACCCCGAGCGCGCAGCGCGGCGGCTGGTACACATCCCGATGGGCCGGTTCGCCGAAACCGAGGAGATCGCCGCGGCCGTCGCCTTCTTGGCCTCCGATGACTCCTCGTTCATGACGGCGTCGGAGTTCCTCGTCGACGGCGGCCTGTGCGGGGCGTACGTCACGCCGCAGTGACGCGGTGACCGTGACCCCCGTGGTGCGCACCGTCGACGTGGCCCTGCGGCCTTTGCGCAGCAACGCGTTCGAGGAGTGCGTGCAACGCCTGCTGCAGTTGGTGAAGCTGGGCCTCGTCGCACCGGGAGAGCGGCTGCCGCCCGAGCGGGAACTCGCTGCGCGGCTGGAAGTGAGCCGGGCGACGTTGCGATCCGCGCTGCACTCCCTCGCCGACGCCGGCTGGGTGCAATCCCGCCGGGGCCGCCACGGCGGAACATTCGTGCTGCCCCGACCCCAGGTGGCGACCCGGGCACCGGCCGGTGACCTGCGAGGGCAGCTCGATGACGTGCTGGTGCTGCGGGAGGTGCTCGAGGTCGGCGCCGCCGCCGCGGCCGCGGCGTTCCCCGTCAGGGCCGACGCGGCCACTGACCTGCAACGGATGCTCGGCGAGTGCCGCACCGCAGGGCCCGACCGCTACCGAGCCCTGGACTCCCGTCTGCACCTGGCCATCGCGGCGCACGCCCGGTCCCCGTCGTTGTCGGCTGCTGTCGCCGACGTCCGGGTGCGCCTCAACGACCTGCTGGACCAGATCCCTCTGCTGAGCCGCAACATCGAGCACAGCAACGACCAGCACGACCGGGTCGTGCGAGCCGTCGTGCAGGGTCGACCGGAGGCGGCCCGGGAGGCGATGGCCGAACACCTTGCCGCCAGCGCGGCGTTGCTGCGCGGCTTCCTCGGCTGAACGCGATCGACGAACGCGGGCCGAGCAGCTCAGGGCCCGACGACCATCCACGACAACAAGCTGGTGCTCTGCAGGTACACGAGCAGCACTGCGCCGGCGAGGAAGACGATGCTCCACGGCAACACCTTGCGGAACAGTTCGCCCTCCCGACCGGCCAGGCCCACCGCGGACGCGCCGATCGCCAGGTTCTGCGGTGAGATCATCTTGCCGATCACCCCACCGGAACTGTTGCCCGCTGCCATCAAAATGGGGCTGAGGCCCGCATCCTTGGCTGCGGCGATCTGCAGGGCACCGAACAAGGAGTTCGACGACGTGTCCGAGCCGGTGACTGCCACGCCGAACCAGCCCAGGATCGGGGACAACAATGCGAAGAGGCTGCCGGCCCCGGCCATCCACTTGCCCAACGTCGTCGTCTCCCCCGACGCATTCATCACGTACGCCAGCGCGAGGACGGCCATCACGGTGAGGATGGCGAAGCCCAGCTGGCGCAGCGTGTCACCGTAGGTACGCACGGCGCGAGCCGGACTGAGTTTGAGCACCACCATGGTGACCAGGCCGGCGACCAGCAGCGTGGTCCCCGCGGCGGGCAACCAGTTGAACACGAACGTGGCACTGGCCACCGGCTTACCCTGCGGTGTCAGCACATGCAGCCCCGGCCAGACGAACGATTCGACCGTCGAAGCGAACGCCTTCTTGATGACCGGTAGCTGGCCCAGCCCGAACAGGATGATGATGATGACGTAGGGCGCGTAGGCGCGGAAGATGTCGGCCTGAGTGTCGCGGACCTCGCCTGCACCCCGCCCGGTGCCCGGCGGTAGGTCACCGGCTCCACCGGCCCCCACCCGCACCGCCCGCGCTGGATCATCTGCGGCGACGGGGGCCAGCATCACGTGCTGGGGCTGCCAGAAGCGGAGCAGGACGACCACGGCTGCTGCGGACGCGAGGGCGGCGACGATGTCGGTCAGTGGGATCGAGATGAAGTTGGAAGTGAGGTACTGGAAGATCGCGAACACCACCCCGGCGGTCAAGGCCGCGGGCCAGACCTCACGCAGCGCGCGTCGCCCCCCGACGACACCGGCGAGGACGAACGGCACGAACAGCGCCAGGATCGGGGTCTGCCGCCCCACCATCGCGCCTAGCTGGCTGGCAGGTAGCCCAGTCACGGTGCTCAGGGTGGTGATCGGAACCGCGATCGCGCCGAAGGCTACCGGCGCGGTGTCGGCGATCAACGCCAAGCTCGCCGCCAGCAGGGGCGACATTCCCAAGGCAACCAGCATGACCGCGCAGATCGCCACCGGTGCGCCGAAGCCGGCGAGCGCCTCCAACAGCGACCCGAAGCAGAACGCGATGATGATCGCCTGGATCCGCTGGTCGGGACTGACCCCGGCGAACGAACGGCGCAGGACGTCGAAATGTCCGCTGGCCACCGTCAGGTTGTAGATCCAGATCGCGTTGATCACGATCCACATGATCGGGAAGAAGCCGAACGCGGCGCCCTCGGTGCCCGCCAGCACCGCTTGGTCGACACCCATGCCGTACACCGCGATCGCGGTGAGCAGAGCGACGAGCAACGCCGCGAGACTCGCCAGGTAGGCCTTGACCTTCAGGACACCCAACAGGATGAACAGCGTGACCAGTGGGAGTACCGCGACGATCGAGGAGAGTCCGAACGAGTGGCCAAGTGGGTCGAACACCTGGGTGTACGACGAGGCGAGCACCATCCGACAACCTTTCTATCGTCAACGGCGGAGGAAACCGTGGCCGCAATGTACGCCTTCCTTCGTCGGATCCACCCGTGAATCGCGGGCACGGAAGTCTGCCTGCCCAACCGTCGGGGCCAATTGCGCCCTATCGCCATTTTCACTAGCCAACGGGCGATTGCTTCCTCGTGTCCGGAAATCTGAGTGGGTCGGTTGAGGGCCTGCGGTGGGCAGGGTTCACCCCGCGGGCTGACGCCCTCTGGTTGTCAATGCGTCGAGCTGGCGAGACTGGCAACGAGGTTGACGGTGGCGGCCAGGATGAGCGAACCGAACAGGTACGACAGCAGTGCGTGCCGCAGTGCGCTGGCCCGGATGGTGTGCGTGGTCAGCTGGGTGTCGGAGACCTGGAAGGTCATCCCGATGGTGAACGCGAGGTACGCGAAGTCCGTGTATCTCGGGGGCGCTGTCTGGTTGAAGTCGACCCCACGGTCGTTGCCCGCGTAGTACAACAGTGCATAACGCAAGGTGAACAGGGTATGCAGCACTAGCCACGACACGACGATGCTCAGCACGCCCACCGCGGCGGCGAGGCCCCGGGCGCCCCCGTGCGCGGAGCTGGCCTGCACCAGTAGGTAACCAACCCCGAACAGGCTGGCGACACCTAGGGGCGTGCCTGCGCCTACCAGGCCCGGCACCGTCGCGCGGTGTGCACGAATGCCGTGATTGCCGCTACCACTCAGCGTTCCGGCACTTAGATCGTTGCTAGCCGCGCCGCACAACCGCCGAGGATCGACGCACCTCGGGGATGGCTAGCGCACCAAAGGCGACCGGCGCGGTGGCGCGGTGTTGGCCACCAGAGCGATGGTGGCCGCCTTGATCGGCTTGAACCCCAGGGCGATCAACATGACGGCCGTGATGGCCACCGGCGTCCCGAAGCCGGCCAGCGCTTCGAGGAGTGCCCCGAAACAGAAGGCGATGATGATCGCCTAAATTCGCTGGTCGTCGCTGACCCTGGAGAAGGAGCGCCGCAGCACGTCGAAGTGCCCCGTCCGGACCGTCATGTTGTAGATCCAGATCGCGTTGACGACGATCCACATGATGGGGAAGAGGCCGAACGCCGCGCCTTCGGAGCCCGCCAGCATGGCCTGGCCCACCGGCATCGAGTACACCGCCACCGCGACGACCAAGGCGACGGCCAACGCGATCACGGCGGCAACCCAGGCGCGGAGTCGCAATCCGCCGAGGAGGACGAACAGCGTGACCAGCGGGATGGCGGCCACCAAAGCGCTGTAGAACAACGAGCCACTGACCGGGTCGAGCACCTGCTTGTACATGGTTTCACCCTTCGCAGAAGTGCCCGCGGGCGTCGTCCGTGGACATTACGGCATCCGTGCGTATGCAGGCAGCGTGAGGAGGTCGGCGAAAGTCTTTGGCGAGTACCACCTCGCCGAAGAGCTGGTGGGCGTCCGCATACTCCTCTGCTGAGCCGAGCTTGGCTAGCTCATCGTCGATGATCTGCTCGACGAGCTGCCGCGTCACCCGTTTGTCGTTGGTCAGCGTGACGTCGTTGTGCACCTTCGCGGTAGGCCCGCATCATCGGTGGGGGCGCCTGCTTCGTTTCCGTGGTCACCGGCGAGGGCATAGACTCGCTGCGGGAGGCGATCGCGAGCCGGCTGCCCCGCCGGGAGGTGGAGATCGAGGTGTTGGTGCATCATCACTGCAGATATTTGGTCTCCCGCGTGCACGACGACGGTGCGGTGCTCACCGAGTCGCACACCCGTGACGGCACCCGGCCGCAGGCCCTCGTGTCGGCTGCCCTGGTCGCCGACCTCCGGCCGTGTGCGATCGCCTAGGACTGCGCAACGGTGCCGGCCATGGACGCTCCACTTCCGCCATTCGACGTCAATCTGTCGATCCTGTTCACCGAGCTGCCGCTGCTGGAGCGCCCCGCAGCGGCTGCGGCGGCCGGCTTCGACGCAGTTGAATTGTGGTGGCCCTTCTCCGCGCCCACTCCGGCCGACGATGAGTTGGACGCGCTGGAGCGGGCGCTCCGCGACGCCGGCACGCAGCTCGTCGGCCTCAACTTCGACGCCGGTGACATGCCCGGCGGCGACCGGGGACTGCTGTCCCTGCCGTCGCAGTCCCAGCGGTTCCGGGACAACGTCGACGTCGCCGTGGGTCTTGCCGAGCGCACCGGCTGCCGGGTACTCAACGCGCTGTACGGCAACCGGCAGGACGGCGTCGACCCGGCCGAGCAGGACGAGCTCGGTACCGAGAATCTCAGTCTGGCCGCTGCCGCCGCCGCGCGAATCGGCGCCACGGTCGTGGTCG
>JAABUP010003908.1_pt1 | contig 25510 bp, 5 predicted proteins | sample 5559201 | NCBI WGS metagenome assembly JAABUP01 (sample SAMN10711887, study PRJNA513373) | rock metagenome | isolation source: Antarctica rocks | place: Antarctica
TTCCCCTCCTCACATCCATCACCCACTTATATGTACACATTCTTGATTTGGGATGGAAAGGAAAACAGGACGACGGAGCCAAGAGAATAGTTGATTTATAGATCGAAGTCCCTACTTAAAGTAATATTAGACGACCTTTAAATATATAGCCTGTGGACTGTTCACCGTCTAGAGCCTTAATGGTACGTTCCTTGCCCGTCTCTTCTGCCAAATCACGCGCTGTACGTCCGACACTGTCGACCGCGGATACTAATGCCCCTCCATCGACCAAGAACTTAGTCGCTTCCCCATAGCCCAGTTGCGCGGAAAGGTGTAATAGCGTGCGGCCCCGTCTGTCCACTAGGGACGCTTTAGCTCCTTGACCGATCAACAACATAATCATCTCTTAACTGCCCCTCTCGGCGGCCAAGTGTAACGCGATCCGGCCGCTGTGATCCTGCGCAGACATGGTCGCTCCTCTGTCTAAAAGCAAGATCATTAATTGCGGAGACCTGCTCTCCACTGTCCCGTGTAGTTCTAGTAGTGTTTGCGCCTTCTTATCCGTGGCCGACGAATCTGCTCCTCGCAGAAGAAGCTCCTCTACGGTATTCCTATGACCACCCACTGATGCCCAATACAGCGCCGTTCTTTAATACCTGTCCTACTCCGATATTAAGGCGCCGTATTCCAATAGCAGCTGTACGACCCCTTGGTGGCCTTGACGTGCAGCTTATAGAAGGGGCGTCGAGTTAATTAGATCTCTTAGAGAATGCTGGGTGCCCTTTTCCAGTGAGCGCCTAACGTTAGCGATATTTCCTTCCGCGGCAGCCTTTATAAGGCTAATCTCATCATCTAAATCGACGACCGACGTTTAGTAAGTCGGATAACGGCTAGTCTTAAAAATAGATTTAGCTAAATAGGCCTCGTAGGTCTAATGTGTATATTTATACCGTAGCGTTACTATTTCCTCCCTAACCTCCTAGCCTTCTAGGTAAATATAGCATAATTCTATAGCCGTGTTACCGTCGATATTCCTTCGGTGTGCCACGGTGTCCGATAACGTTAGGGTCCTATTACGATAGGCCCGACGTAACGCACTAGGGTCTACGATAGGGGTCTCTATTTAGACCGAAAATCTAAAATTCAATACTAGAGAATATAGAGACAGTGGTACAGTTCTAGGTCAAAAGTCTCCGAACACCCCACCCTACTAAGAATTAAACATTTACCCCGTAGGCAATTGCCAGCCACGAATTCATAGGAGAAGCAATTACTATATATATATACATTAATTTCCTATGCGTAATTAAATGATTAATACCTTGTGTACCAAATTTCTGCTACGATAACTATAGTAAACCTTCTCTATATACTCTTCACCAAGTCCTCTATTATCTCAGGTTCAATCATAGCCTACGCACGTTCTAAGGCCTCGTAGAGTACCTCCCTAAATAGTCTGCATCGCCACTAACTTATTCGATATCTAGGCGTATCTAGTAGACGTATTTCTCGAGTCGAAACTATAGATATTTAATAGGATTCAGATCCGGGCTATATGGTGGCTAATCCAGTATATCTATGCCGTTTTCTTCGAACTATTAACGCACTTTCTTAGCCGTATATATTGGGGCGTTATCTTATATAAATAAGAGACCTAGTTCGAAAAGAGTAGGGAGTTCCTCCTCCGAATCGGTAAATCTCAAAAGTTTATATTAAATCCGGATTTGCTAACTCCGGAAATATAGGTAAAATCGTAATTTTATCGTAATTAGCGAATGCGCGTGCTAATATCACGATTTTAGCAGGTTTCGCAGGTTTAGCAGGTTTAGCAAAATCACGATTTTTTAGCAAATCACGTGATTTTAAAAAATTTGATTTTTTTGATTTTTTTGATGTTTATGATCGACCAAAACACTCGGGAAGGCTATGGGGGATGAACCACTAACACCACCTAAAATTAGACCCCAAATTCGGTCGATTCAGCCGATTCTCTCGCGGGGGTGGTGCCCGGGGTGGTGCTCGGGGAATACCTAGGGTTATGCGCATAGCGATAATAGTAGTGGGCCACGGTTATAAGGCCTTCGGGGCCACGGTCGTATAAAGGCCTTCGGGCTACGGTCGTAAGGCCTTCGGGGCTACGGTTATAAGGCCTTCGGGGGCCTTCGGGGGTTCGTACGGCTAAAATTTTAGGGTTACTATTCCCGGTATTTCGGGTGTTAGTAACCCGGGTTACTAATATGGCTAAAAGCGTTAGATATAGGCGGAACGTGCGAAACGTGCTAAATTGTACTAAAACCTAATTTTTCCGATAATATCTAAAAAAGCGTACTAATATAAACTTTTGAGATTTGCCGATATCGAGTACACTAATATATAACGCTGCGGAGTACCTACCCCTCTTTGAGTTAGGATCCCTACCTAATCGAAGTAATCTACTTTATTCTCCCTTACTATAGAATACTCCCCACACTATAACGCTAACGCCCTTACCCTTTTTATATAGCTGAATTATCTCCTTATTCCATTTCTTATATGGGAACCGAAAACCCTAAGCTCTTTCTTTGCTAGTACCCCGCTCTATAGAGTATTCGTCTAACTAGATAACTTTCATCCATTATTCTACCGTCCAGTGTTGTCTTTCCAAGCACTAAGCAAGGCGTTTTGCTACTATATTAGGCGTTAAAAGAGGGCGCTTTTTCGCTAGCTAATTAGTGAGGCCATATTCTTTAAGTATCCGGTATAAGGTAGAGCGGCTGTAGGATAGAGAAGTTACCTTTTTAAGCTCCTCGTATGTGATTTTGGGATTTAATCGAGCTGTGCATATAATATAACGTTGAGCACGTTTAGTTACGATAGTAGGCCGGCTAGTTCGGTCTGGGATTTTACCCTTAGGGCGTGTAGGTGTATTAATAAGGGTGTTAAGAACTAGCTTACCTAACGATTATTCCTCTTCGGTACGGTGTTAACTACTAACGACGAGGCTAATTACTAGAGATAGGAGTTAATAGAGCTCGTGGCATTAAGGGGTAGTGGGTAAGAAAGTGGAGGGTTAAGGAGAAGAAACGCGAATTATTACGAAAATCGCGTTTTGTCCGGAGACTTTTGACGCGTAACTATACTATTACTATCGATAAAACTTTGCGGCGCCCCGCGTTACTAAAAGTAAAAGCCGAGGTAATATTTTAGAAGGACATAAGCTTAATACTCCCGCGATTAGATTTAATACTTAAACTAGCTACTACTAGCGCTCGAAAAGTTCCCGTAATAAAGTAGCCCCGTCCCGCTATATCGAGCTCAAACCCGCGTCACTATACTACCTAATCGCTCTCTAATAACCTGCGTTATAAAGAACGCCTATCCTTACCGTTAAAAACGAAACCGGATAACTCTCGAACTATTTAATAGAAAAGATCCGACTAAGCCTTAAAGAAAGGTGCTCCGTAAGGGAAGGTAGCCTAAACCACCGCCGAAACGTATTAATAATCGTACTCGGTCCTTAGAGAGTAAAATTTAAGCACTAAAGGATGAAAATCAGTCCTTAAAGAGCGAGAACGAGGCTTTAAACGAGAGCGTTGACTAAAAGCGGCTATATCTGCAACGCCGCTTCAGGGGCGAGTTCTCCTCAACGGGCGATAAGGACTACTTCTCCGTAGAACGCACTAAAGCTTTCTTCTTATTGCTATTCTCGTAGGATCCTTCTCCTTCGTCGTCCGCATAGGGTCCCTTATCCTCCTATAAATCTGCTATACCCCTATCTTCTTCTGCCTTGTTTTCTCCTTCGGCCCTAACCCGCGTGTCCTAGCTACCTCTTTCCTCGCTAGCCGATTAATGGGTTAGGATATTTTCGCGACCCTCGGTAGGTGTGTTAGCCCTTTATACGTTAGACTTCGACGAGCAAGAAGGATCGTCGATAAGGTAAGGTGTACTTAAAGGGTTAGTAAGAGGTTGAGCTTTTAAGTAAGTATGCGTCGGTGACTATCCCCTTAAATAGGATCCGTAGAGCTGTGCGATATTAGACTTAATACTCGTAGCCTTAGTAGGTGTGCTGACCTCGCTAGACCCGATGTCGTTATCTTTAACTACGACGGGATTCTCTATAAAATGTTAGAGTAGAAGTTAGTTATCCCTTTCCTTGTAAGCGGATGGTTAACGCTAAAGAGAGATCTACGTAGGGGTGGTAATAAGTTAGTATAGGTTTGCTAAGGCTACTTAGACACTCGCTAGATAGAGCCGACTAATTGCCACCCCTACGTAGATCTCCCTTTAGCGTTAACTATCCGCTTACAAGGAAAGGGATAGAGTAGGAACCTACTAATCGGAGCTCACCTTGAATGTCGCCTATCTCCCTAGACGGATAAGAGCTTCTCTCGTTCTCCCGGTTTAAGGGCCTCTAGCTAGGAGGATATTTGAAAATAGGTATAGGAGCCGACCTTTTAAGTGGGGGAGACACCTTTCTTAACTTCTTCGATCGAGAGCGACTATAGTCGGTAACGCTATCCGTGTCGTTATCGGAATTGTTAATAATAATCTAGTCTTCGAAGATTATTAGTCCTAGTTACCTAGATAGAAGAAGCGGGTACGAACCTAAGGCCTCAGTATCCCTAGTATTTTCTTCCCCTCCACTACTCTTATTAAAACCGACGGCGGCTCTAGTACGCTTCGAGGAGGTATCGCCCGTTCCTATTAAAGATAACATATTTACCGAAGGCGGCGGACTCCGTAAAGATAGTAGTAGAACCCTATACGCTATTAGGTATATAGTATCGAGAGCACTATCGCTTAATTTATAGGTTTAGACACCGTATACCGCCGAGAGGAGGGGGGAATTTGGGATTAAATCGAAGAGGGCTTCGATTAGTTTCTAACGGAGGATAGGACATCTAGATCGGCGCCATCCGTTAGTGTTAGAATTAGCTAGCGGAGCTTTTATAGGTCGCACCTAATTTCGGAGCCTACGATAGAGGTTAATAGATTACCGAAGAAACCGCACTTCCCGACCTACTTATTAGAAGTCGAGCCGTCCCTACTATAGGGGAGACTGCGGCTATAGCGGCTACTATTAATATTACGGCCCGTATCACCACCTTATCTCGGTCTAGGAATAGAGAGGTAATGGCAATTATCTTAGGTGGGAGATTTAGTGGCGCCCTTAAATTTCCTCACTCCGTGCTCGACCCTCGGTCGCGCTCCTTGCGACTTTTGCGCGCCTCCGATACTAAATAGCATTTCTTCGAGGGATGGGAGGTAATTATCTTCCTCGTGACCGCGGCGACCGTAGCTGCCCTTAGTATCGACTTCGTTCGAGAGACCTAGAACTCTTGATTAATATCCATCGTAATCGAAGAGGGTAAGGAGTACCTAGGGCGTGCGATTCTACGTTATTAGGATCTAGTACTAGTTCGCGGGATAGATGGAAAGACTCCTCCGAAAGTAAGGCAGTTCGATTAGGACATCCGATTATATCTACTTTAGCACTACCGCTCGAATCGCTATTAGGTTTAAAGGTCACGGGATTATCGCGCTTATTACTAACCGTGGGAACGCCGAGGTTGGAGCCTATAGAGCGCCCTTCACGTGGCGGACCTATAGTACTCGGAGGTTAGTAGAAGTGAATAAAGTCTATCTCGATAAAGACTAATATAAGGTCGATATATAAAGGGAATAAACTATAATAACTCGATCGGTCTTTTTATTAGGTGGTTAGAGAGTGAAATTTATAGCTAATAGGCGCGGCGAGAGGCGGGTTATATGTACGCAAAGGCTAGTAGGCCATCCGCTACCTATCCATTTCCCTCCATACTCTATAGACCACCCGATCACCGATCTCTAAGCGTTTATTATATATTAGGAGACATAGCCTAGCGCAGCTTCCAGCTACTAGAACCTCGTACTTAATCGACATCCTATCTAGCTTATTTCTTACTACAACCCTCGCAGACGTCTACATCCCGTCGAACACGTTAGCTATAGCGGCCTAGGTCTTAGAGCTAGGACTGCCGTAACGCATCGGCTATACCGCATTCTCGACGATACTTAGCGAGGAACGAGATCTATATCTTAGGGCCCAGTCGCACAGCCCTTATTAGCGTTTTCCAAATTCTCGCTATTTTACTTATCTAATTATCCCTTATCCCCCTTTTAACTTTATACCTCGATTAATCTCCACCGCAGTAGCTAGCTAGACTATTATAAATTTTCGCCTCGTAAAACGCCTCGCAGGGCACTTGGTAGCACCTTCGCAAAGCGGATCTTCGCCTTTCCGAGACTAGTCGATATTGATCTACGGATGCTACGTAGCTCAGCGCCTACATAGCTAAAACCATCACCGTCACGAGCTCTAGGCCTGTCACTGCAACTAGTGTAGGTGAGGAATCCTAGGTGGGATGACACTGGAACGCGTCACACCTCTAGGTACCTAGATTACCGATCCAGGCATCGCTGGGCAGTGCACGCGTATGTCTCCTTATCGAGCCGCTACTACGTTAGTAAAGGCTAGTATCTAAAACCTAGCTAAGCTAAACTCAACGAGGATGCCTAATCGCTACTTAGGCTAGACCTACGCTAGAGACGTTACTAGACTAAGAGTAATACTAGAGTGCTATCCTTAGCCGGCGGTGCAGTATAGGGTACCCCACCGGCGCATCGTAAGGCATTTATTCGACTATTCTAGATAGCACACGCACAGCCGCCTTAGGCCGAATCCTTAATATTAGCGCTCCGGCCGTAGCTATAGCGATCGCCGAGGGGCCTTACACTTAAGCTAGTAGCCGGCCGACCAGCTAGCTAGCTATGCGTAAGAAACCGGTAGATGTTAAGCGAAGGTTAAGGTCCTAGAAAACTAGGGCGTTAGAAAGCTAGTAGAGACAAGGCTCGCGAAAGGGCGACCGTCTAGAAGGCCGAGGGCGCGTCGCTAGAGTAAAGGCGAGAGAAGGTTTAATTAGAAGCGCGAGTAGGAGTGTGGGCAGGAGCGTAAGCTAGGAATCGCAGCTGGCGCTAATCGAGTGAGACCGGCACCGCCTTCGGCGTTATATAGGTGTAGGTCGAGGCCTAAGCGAGAGCGGCCGGACGGAAGTAAGGAGCCGGTAACTAGGCGAGTATAGTAGGTCGACTAGGATAGGGAAAAGGGGAGCGAGAATTGTGGAAGAAAGTTAGAGGACGAGAGGGGGAGCGCGGTATTTATACGAGGAGAAAGCGGCGAGGGCTGCGCCCGCGCGCCTTCCCTAATCGAGGGGACGCCAAACCCGGCTGGGCCAGCACCTATAACTAAATAACAGTGTTAATATTGCGCGGTTTTAATCGATTTACGAGTATTACACTCTTTAAGCCGTTAGTTACGTATAGGGCTAAAAGCTCGTTCTACTTTATTACTAAGAATATCTAACCGCATTATAAAGATACTTTTATAAAGATCTAAAATTGGACTAAAGTTTAGAAGGATACTATTTTCCGCGCTTTAATAGGTGAAGGATAAAAAGATGTATTCCTAAATAATAGAAACGAGAGTACGGCCTTAGGACGGTAGGTAACGATAGTAATAGATAAGTTTAGTAAAAGACTAGTTACGTTGGGGGGAAACACTTAGAAAATTCAAAAGGAGGCGATTAGGAAATCTCATTAGTTTAAGGAGATAAAGACTAAAGAGAGTTCGAAAGCATCCACCGCGAATAGTCTTCTAGGCTTATTAAGTAAACTCGAGAACTCTATTATATCGTATTGTGGATTATAAGATTGTAGCTAAAGATGACGTTCTACGTAGGATGAAAAAGTTAGTAAGTAATGAATAAAGTATGAAAATAGTAGCAATGTACACCTTAGTAGAGAACTCGTCTAAATATTTTCCAGCGCTTACTCTAGTATTTATAATTAACTAGTCTTCACTTTTAAACTATCTATATACCTACTTCCCATCAATTATTACCATTTAAGTCTTCGTCACGTATACACTTAATCCACTTTCCGATACTACTATTTTATTCCTACACAGGCTGAGCGCAGCATAACACTCAGCCCTTCTCGGCTTAAAGTTGGGCCGACTAGTAGAGAGCTTCTAGCGCAGGAATAATTGGTTGCCCTTAACAGCCTATTAGTTATCCGAAATCTCCTTTCTAACCCTTCGCTATCGACCTTAAACCTACTATAGCCTACGTTCTCCTTTGGCAACCCGCAATAAGATATAAGATTCGGTACAGACTAGGCCTAGTGCCTCCTACTTCGATATGGCTAACCTTTCGTTAGATGATCGCGCTATTATCGTAAAGCATCCTTTAGACACCTCTCTCGCTTATTTACGGGAGCCACTTCGAAAGATAGAGTAGAGTTATAAGCCGGTTTCTCTCTCTTACGATGGCGCTGTTAATAGCTCCGATCATAGACCGTAAGAGGTAGTATCGAACTTTCTACTTACTTTAATAGGCTACAAGGTGGATTATAACCTTCGCTTAAAGATCAGGAACAATAATATAGCTACTAAGCTCTCAAAGCTTTTCGGACTCGTTTAAGGCGGTCGTTATAACTACGAATACTATCGTGCGCTGTTACGACTTATTATTAAATAAGCCTCCGATGTCGATATTTAGAACGCCGTCTTTAAGCTCATTACTACCGTCTCTCGAACGACCCCTCCTATAAGCATTCCTATCTCCTTCGATAGCACTCCTATTACGATTTCATCCTTATCCTTTTAAGGCAGTGAATAAACTCGGAGGATTATCGAGTCGGCGATGTTCTATAAGATAAAAAGGTACACGTATCGTAATGTCGATAGTTTCTTTAAAAAATACTTCGAGGAACGGCGTTGGAGCCGCAAAAGTAAGGCGATCTATAATGCAATAAATAAGTAATATAGAGGCGGGCGATAGACCGATTTCCCTAATCCGCTAGACGAGGATGCCGTATAGGGCTAGCTATCTCGTTTTTAGAATAAATATCTCTTAGACTCGCGCGGTATCTTATATACGACGGAGAGCACTAGTGACCTTACTAGTGGCGAGGCGCAGCGCCAGCTAGATCTATTTATAAAGAGACGAGGCACTAAAGCAAGCGGAAAGTATAATTAGAAGGATGTGCGTGTTATTAGAGAACTTAAACGGTCGAAGTGGACCCTGAAGAAGATCTTACTACAACTAGCTAGGTATATACGCGATGCCTTCACCGCTTAGCTCACCCGCCGCTTCATCCACGGCTTCTTCCTACACGGTACTATTATAGAGTTATAGGTCTGTAATCGGTCTAGCCCCTATAGCTCAGGGGAATTTGATATATACGAGGAACCCGAGAAGTTCATCCGAGCCATCGCGGGATACGCCATAATGGACGATAAAGAACTAGGGCTGGACATATTTACCGAGCTAGGGGATATAGGCCGGTTTATTATAATCAGCGGGGATGCAACAGGGAAGGAGAATAGGATGCAGCTGGATAAGGCACTATTCGTCAAGCAACGCGCGGTTGTGTGCCGAGGTATAACCTACTTCCGCAGCAGCGATTAGGCAAATATCGTTAAGTTTTTATAGACATCCGATAAGCGGCCACCGGAAGCCGATTATCTCCGGCTAGCACGTGAAAAGGGAGTAGAAGGTATTGCAAAACTTATAGGGTATTAACGCATTACCAGCATTAGTGAGCTTCGCAGCGGACTAACCTTCCCGTCTCTATATTAATTCCGAGATAGTACTGCGAGCACTTCTACCTCGTTCTCTTAGACGTAGCTAGGTTAGTCTTTCGGCCTATAGTAGAATCTCAGTATCTCGAAGACCTCGTCGAAGCGGAAGCGCCCTAGAGACGAACGGGGTAGTTAGAAGAGGTCTAGGTTAGATAGCTAGAAATCCAAACTCAGCCAGTAGTACGAAGTAGCGTAAACATCGGGCGAGCCAGCCGTTAGCTTGTATAAGTCCGACAACGGCAAATATAGTAACCGGATATTTAGATATCTAGCGATCGCGCCGGTAGGTCGAGCGCTAAGCGAGTTCACCTAGAGGCTATAGTCTACTAATTTAGTCCTATTACTCATCGGAGAGCTACTTACTACTCTTCGAGATACAATCAAAGCGCATCGCTCTCTATATCTAAAGGGAAATATTTTATATAGAGACATCTCGGAGAATAATATTATTATTACGAACCGAGACGAAACCGGTGACTTTATAGGAATGCTAATCGACCTAGACCTCGCGAAAGTGCTTGGTAGCGGGCGCAGTGGCGTACGATATTAAACGGGTACGATAGAATTTATGGCTATTGAAGTGTTACTCGGTATCGATCACACCTACCGATATAACCTCGAATCGTTCTTCTACGTACTAATCTGGCTTTATGCCCGACGTAGGTGGGATTTATATAGAAATCTAAAGGGTCGACCTAAAGAAAGCGTCCTAACGAAGTGGTACTCTAGTAGCTTTAAGGATATTACTGAGGCGAAACGAGGTTATATATATATTAATAGATTTGAGGATATCTTAGATAAGTTTCTAACAGCCTTTAATTCTATTAAGCCTTTATATAGAAAGATACGGGGTATCCTTTTCCCTCTCCTAGACGACGGAGCGCTTTTTAAAGGGACCCGACCGGATCCACCTAAAAAGCTATATAACCCTATTATTAAAGCGTTTAATAATGTAATAGCTAGCTTAGCCTAGGGAGGACTTAGGATAGGTAGGGTTTATTCGCTAGGTGCGAAGAATAAGAGAGTTTAAACGGGCTTATTATTAAGTCCTCGATAGTTAATAAAAGCTTAGTACCTAAAATCTCGATATTACTTTTAGAGGTCCTTATTCGGAACTATCGACAGCTACGTCGTAAGGAGAACCCGGCTTATAGAGCTACTCTACTTTTCGAATTAAATCTTATAAATAATTAAGGGAGTTATCTAATAGATACTTTACGATAATAGTACGCTCGTCTTACGATAGATTAGACGTCCTACGATAGAAAGCGCCGGGCTTAAGTTTAAACTCGTCGTTAATAGAGTTATTATTAATGACCTAAAGCTCTCGGATCGTATATCTTTAGGGTGTTAATAAGGCACGCGAAGCAAAATTAAGTATAGCAAAAGAAGGGGCCTAGAGTATTGGCGCACGGCGCTTATTACGTGAATCGTTCACTAGTCCTATACTAGTAAAGTCGCTTATGGAAATGTTATCATATGCCACGTGATGTAACTCCCACCGAATAGTGCCTAATGGGCCGCAATCTCAACTATAAAAGCTCTACCTTTAGCCCGCCTTATTTCTTATATTATTAGCGCCTCAGTAATTTAAAGGACGCATAATATACTTCTGCTGCCGCACGTACCCTTTTCCAGCTTTACGCACACCTCCTAGCCTTCGCCTCCAATCTATTATCTAGTGCATTTCGAGTGACGTGCGACTATAAGATGTTTAGTGGGTATTTCCTTTTACATATAATAGCATTCGACGTTCGTATGAAAACCTATAGCTAATATTTATTCTAGTCTTACGCGAATTTCCTATCCCTTCCTCTACCCTCCTACCCTCCTCGAGATTATCTATAACTTCTTTTATCGGTATAAAATTATACACTATCGAACTCCTTAAATAGAGGTTAAGATTATAAGCTACCCGGGAGAGGAGTGTACGACTATCCTTAATCTACAACCGGCTCGTATAGCTACTCGATACCTATATTCACCTCCTTCGAGCTTATAATCTCCCGTTAGTCGTCGGCTAAGGAGTCGAACACGATATCTTATCGAAGTCCGTAAATTAAGCTACCCTTGTCTTTCGCCGAGCATACTAGGCTATAGTTCCACGTATAGCTAAAATTACGGATTACTCTCTTTAATAAAGGCCTAGTAAGGAACTACGTTAAGGTATAGAGGAGTGGAATTAACATAGGATAGATCCGCTTGGTACGGGCATATTTCGTAATATACTGCCGGCCGTTAGTTATATCCGGGCGGGTACGTTAGATTATATTAACCCCTCCGATATATATACGAAGCTAACTTAGATTTATGTATATAGCGTAGAGATAAAGCACTCGGAGGAGAGGAAGAATATCTATCGTTATATATATTCGACGCGGTAGATTACGACAGATGGATAATAGGTAGAGGTAAATTAACCACGGTCTATAATCCTAATATAGCGGATAATAGTATACTATACTAGGAACACGAAAACACTACCGAAGAAGGGAAGAATCGTGTTCCTAAGGGTTTTAAGGTTAGAGTTATAGATGGCTCGGTAAAGATAACTAAGTCGGCCTTAGCTTAAATACGTTAGTCATTTAATCTCTCGTTTCTAGGCCGACCTATAAAGTAATAGAGATATCCTAGGTTAGGTCCTTAGGGATTATTATAGTTAGGCAATCCGTCGTCGGTTCTCCTAAGCTCCTTTCTATTCTCTAATAGTAACTAGTCTAAACTACATCGGAAAGTAGGTTACCCAAGAGTAGTATCTAACTAATTAGCGCTTTCGAGAATATGTATTAAATTTCTTCGGTAGATGTTATTAGCAATGCTTTCTGTATAATAGTAGCTAATTTCTACTTACGCCTACTTATCTAGATTAGGACTATTTCTTATCCTTCATCGATATACTTACGCTTTTATAATATTGCCGAATCTTTTTTGGGTACCGGACAATTATTAAGAGCTACTTATTTATTAGAAATATCACCTCTTATTATTTCGTAGGGCGGACTTAACCTTCGAGAAATGAACTATAGCTGTTAGATTACCGTAAAGGTTCTTCTACTCCGAACGCGCGTAGAATTTCGCCGATTTTCGTAGGCTATGCTTAGAATTCCCCCGGTTCTATATTCTCGATGAGATAGTTAAAAGTATAGTCCGGTATAAAACCTCCTATCTAGACTATAGGGGGGAAAGCTACTACCTAAGAGATAATCCTATAAAGGCTTAAGTAACGGATCCACTCGCATCTGGTACGAGTGAGCTTATTTCTTAACTTAACCGAGCTCGAGTTAATCGGAGAATCTTTAGGACTATCGAAGAATAGCGTGATGTTTCTTCTGAAGGTTGCTAGACCCTTTAGTCGCCCGTATGCGACGAGATTCTCCCTAGCTAAAACGGCTTAGGCCGCGAGTACCTTACCCTCCCCTTTCGTCCACTTTACGTAGTCCTCCTTTAGATAATTAATTTTATCTATAACTTTTACTATAACTTCCTAGATACGTATGTTAGTAGAATCTAAAGCGTAATACTGTTATTTCGTAAGGGTAGCATTTAGATTTAACGAATCGAATGCTTCGGCGGTATACTCGGCTTTCCTAGCTAGAGCTTCTAGCGATAGGATAGCGGAGCCTATCGATATTATAAAAGGTTTATAGCATTTAATAATCTAAATAATTATAGGAAATGGAAAATGAAAGCGAAGACGAAGGGAGTTTAATCCGGTATAAAGCGGGGTAACGAGCTAAGAGAAATCCTTAGTGTCGTCGATCCCGAACCTAGCTTATATAAATTTATAAACCTAGTCGAGTTTACGAATATTAATAACGCCTTTAGACTTAAATAGGTATAATAAATTGCATCTCTTCCATCCATTATATTACACTTTACCCTTTTCGAGATATCTAGACGGGAGCTCGCATTAGGCTAGATAGTATAAGTCCTACGCTTATATACTAGAATGCTACTCACGCTAGGAAGGAAGATACTTAGAAGACCTAGTCGATTAATCTACGTATTTACACTTATAGGTTCGTGCATTCATGTGCGAGATAGTTTTCTCGACCGGCTATATCTACTACCGAGACGGGAAAAGACTAGGTAGGAGATAGATCTAAGTTTCGGAGAAGAAAATGGGTGTGTTAAACTCTTAGAAGAGATATATAAACGTCCTCCTAAGCTCTATTTCTAGTTCTCCTTATTAATCTAGAATTATCCATTTATTACGCTACGGTCTAAATAGACGGACGAAGCTAATCTTATAAATAGATAAAAGCCTTATTCTTAATTAGCTATATCGCTTGCCTTATAGATCTTTATCCTTCGGGATTGCTCCTTTACTAAGATAATAGTACTAATAGAAATTGCTCCTAAGCTATCTATCTCTCTATAACTACTAGTTACACCTCCTAGTAGCCCTACGTCTCTACCTTTTCCGTAGTCCGTTACGGTCGACGATCTTAGGAGATTAGTAGTAGGTTTAATTAAGGAAGCCTAAAAGGCGGAGTCTATAAATAAAGTCTAAACTATAGCCCTCGAAGGCGAGAAGGATGTTTAACCTACCGGACCTAGAGCTCGTACTTCGAGGCTAGAGTATAAGACCATTAACGAGCGGTAAAAGCCCCACTGCATATACATACGATTAAACTAATATCGCTACTAATATAGTTGGAATGATAAGATAAGCCGGTACGAGACTGTAGAGTCCTTACCTCTAGGAGAAGTGGAAGGGCTGGACGAGTATGTCTTTATCGCTCGCGTACGGATCGGTAAGTATAGCGATATAGTTAAGAGTTTAACCGCTGAGAGATATTAGATAAAAATTCTTCGGATCCGGTGTTTTATATCGACGTTAAATTAGAAAAATTGCGAGATATCCTAAGAACGGTCCTATAGAACGTCTACGGCGTTTCTCTTCGAGAGGATAAACCTATAGTATAGCTTTCTATTCTTTTTATATAAGTTTCTAACTTAGACTTATCTTATAGGTTAACCGGAATCTCTTATACTACTATCTTCTAGAATTAGAAGCGTACGGGACTAAACTAAGCGACGACGTCGGTTAAGGCGGAGCGGAATTAAAGCACCTTAACCTCTTAGTAGACGTTATAAAGAGTAAATACGCCTTAACGACCGATCGTCTAACTTCGCTTCTTAAGAATAGCGAAATTATATACGATCTACTTTAGGCTCTCTTTAAGCTAAACACGATCGTCTATACTACCTATCTTAATACGGAAAAAGCCTTATACTTCCGGTTTAATAGGGGCGACGAGAAGATATCGTCGACCGGCGTAACTTATCTCTATATGGAGTGCCGATATCTCGATTCCGACGGAGCTATCTTTGGCGAAGTCTCGACTATACTAGGCGTTATAAAATTTGCCGGCGTTAAGCGGATCGTCACCCTCGACGCATTTCCCCTTATATACTATCCGCGCCGAAGTGAGATGAGGGCCGGTCTCGTAGCGCGGGGTAGGCGGTTTATTACCTTATTAGGCGTGCACTATCTTTAGTATTACGGGAACGCTTTCTATATATAAAAGGGGGAGTTAGTTAAGGTCCCGGTTAAAAGTCGAATTATAGTGGATATAGCCTTCTTCCGGGAGAATAACCTAAATTATGTTAGACCGCGGATTAGTAGACTAGTTGAGAAGAAGTCCTTAAATAACGGCTAGTTCACCTTTAAGCCCGAGTAAGAGGTTAAGAGTAACGGTAAGGAGCCTAGTAAGATAACGGATAACGATTTACTCCTTTGCAGTCCCACCGTGCGTAGGTGGAGTTTCGGTAATAAGCTATAGCGTAAGTTTTCGCGCCTGTCGCTGGAACGACGAGCTGACGACTTCCTAAGTAGAGTTTGCTATCGATGATATTTCCCCTATCGTTTAGAACCTATCGTCTTTTACTAATCTAGCGATACCTTCCTAGAAAAAGAACCTTATCCTAGCCCTCGTTAAAGCTCATCTCGGCGAAACATCTAACTATACGTTTGATGACTTCGTAGTAGGAAAGGGACGGGGTCTAATTATACTTCTATAGTAATGTGTTCGACCTCCGCTTAGGTGTTCATCTACTAATATACGCTTTAGTGGCCCTCCTAGGGTAAGTAAGACTTTAACCGCCGAAGGACTATCGGAACATCTTAAACGGCCGTTATATACGGTATACGCTCTTTTAGTTTAATATTATTAGGGATACTAACCGCTTAGATTTCTGCTAGGGAGCTAGGTTATAACCCAAAGACGCTGGAGGAGCAATTATCCTATATCTCTTAGCGTGCTTATTACTAGAAAGCCCTTGTCCTTCTAGATAAAGCGGATGTATTTATGTAGGCGCGCTCGATCGACAGCTATTAAAATACTCGCGTTTCGGTCTTCCTCCGCAAGCTCGAATATAATTACGGGATTATATTTCTTACTACTAATCGGGTTAGGGACTTTAATAACGTAATCTAAAGTAGAATTATACTAGTAGTGAGGTACGAACCCCTAAGTCTCGCTACGAGAAAGTAAGTCTAGATAAGCTTCTTAAAGAAGGCCGTAACGGTTAACCGAGCGGCAAAATTTGATTAAAAAGAGCTCGACTAGTTGGCGGGGAAGGATCTCAACGGTCGATAGGTTAGACTCCTATTATCGAATATAGTCAAATCCGTTAATGCTGATCGTTAGTCTATTATAGATTAAAAACATAGTAGCTGCGGCTTATGCGTTAGCCGCGTATGAGAATACTAAGGTGTCTATATCTCATTTAGAGTTAGTTACTAGTTTAAGCGAGGAATTCGAATCTAATTTCGGTAAAGATTCCAACAAATACTCTTACGTCTAAAAATACTCCGGCGGCTAATTCTTATATCCTATAGGCGGTTAAGGTAGTCGAGGCAAGCGAGAGCTTTATTCGCAAATTCAACTACACGAGTATTATTGAGATTTTATAGTATTGAGCTTATAACCGAGAAAATCAAAATTCTTCGCGCGTTTTATACTTTTAGCGTTCGATTTTTAGAGGGTAGAGTATATAATCGGAGATTTGGTATCGTAATTAATAAGCTTATAGCGTAAGGAGAACTCTAAGGCACTATTAGAGCCTCTGGACGACTATCTCTAAAGGCTTATTTCTCTCCACCTTATTAGCCTATACTATTTCGCTATCTCTTAATTTTATCCTAATTAACTATATTCTCAGAATCTCTACTTTCCGATATATTATCTTCGTCCGAATTATTCTTAATCTACGGATGTAAATTATTTCTCCTAACGGCATTAACGTCCTCGAAACCTTTAGTAAGCTATAAACCCCCTTCGTTATTTCTATACTAATTAAATAGATTAAAAGTAGTATTATAAGATATAGTATCGGCCTCCCTTTGCGCCTCACTTATAGGAATTAGTTAACAACCTCTAATATTACTTAATGCGACATACTTCTACGAAAATCCCTTAATATATTCCATACGAGCTATCGGCGGCAAGCGAAGATTAGGGTGAGGAATAAACTTTGAACCCCTTTAATCCGGTAATTCTTCGCTAGTATCTAATATCCAACTTATATTATATAGAATAGGTCTATAATTATAATTTAAATGCATTTTAACTTTAAGGCTTAGATTAGACGTAGCCGTCTCACCGAATAGTAGCGAAGGTGTAAAGGGAATTATAATGTCAGGCCGAACGAGATACGCCATACTATATTCGCGGGCGCGTGGTATAGTGTCTCGTCGATCGGTGATTAGAAGATATCTTACTTAAAGGAATGATTAGATAGTCTCTATCTACGAGGTAGCTGGAAGACTAATCGGTGGTAGGCCTCCCGCGGCAGATTTTAGGACGCGGCTTACTTAGCTATTCTAGATCGTTACTAGCTATAATAGGGAGACCTTCGGGCATTTTTCGGCTATTAGTAATGCGAGGATCCGCGGATCGCTGTATAACGGCTCGATTGCTTATATAATTCCCGATAGGTGAGCTCCGACGAGGTTATAAGGGACCGTAGGCTCGAAAAGGGCACTATATAGAAGCGAGTCTATTCCCTTAACGCAACAACTTAAAGTAATATAGCTACTAAGATAATCGAATAGGCTCTTATAATAATTATTGTTCTAGCCTCGTATAGTATTAAGTTTTAAGGGTGTTATTAAATATGGAAGTATGAACGGGGAATCGGTACGCTCTGGAAGCGTTAGGACTATGGCCAGCGCGGCGATGCATTCACGGGCGATGCCTTCTAACTTGTAATAGTCGACGAGGATATCGAAAGTAGAGGACGAGTTAGGTAAGACTTCTAGAAGCTAGGTCCTAAGAGCCTATGTTAGCGTAGTATTTAAGTAAAAGGCTAGCTTTTAAGTATACCGTGGCGCTGCATTAGACAGGGCTAGAGACTATAGTGCGTGGAAGGTATTTCCGCTACGGACGATAATGGCTTACTAGCGTGGACCGGTAACTACTTCCTAGAAATTATAATAATTTAGTTCTTTACTCTATTGGAGAAGGACCTCTTCTCTAGTATCTTAAAGTATTTTAGCCTATCGATAGGAGAGAATATACGTCTAACTAAAGATGAGGTAGGATATATAATAGGCACGGTCTACTCCGATTCTAGGCTAATATAGGTATACCTCCGAAGCATCTAGGAACCTGTAGCCCACGGGCTCCAGAATCCCAAGAGTTAGGTAGTAATGAGTTCGTTTCACCGGTTAATCGTAGGTCGCATCTATTATCGTTATCTATTCTAGAGCGTACTTAACTTACGGAAAGGGTTCGTTAAGGATCGAGAACGCCTTTAAGTGTTGGGCGTAGAAAGTAGGAATATACCGTAGGAGATCTACTAGACAGTTAGTAGTGCATAGAAGGCTCGAATTATCTATAGTATCCGATCCTAAAGAACTCTAAAGCTTATAGCTAGCTCTTATAGTATTTTCGAACTATACTATTAAAGGGCAAATCCCATCACCCGGGTAAGGAATTAGAGACCCGCTCGGTTTGTAGATAGTAGAGCTCTCATCACTAGGTATATTTAGCTAACTATTAACCTTCGAAATTATTACATAGGATACCCGAAATGAACTCGTTAAGAGGAAGTGAAAGGTTGGAGACTACGGAGTTAGCTAACCTCCGTGCCTTACTACTTAGCGGTGCATTGGCGGCTTACTATTCTCATCCTTAGACGGTAAATTATTTTAAACACTATACATAGAATATAGCGTGGAACAATACAACTAATAACCTCCCCGGATTTCCCGCAATTATGGGCGCATCACGTCACCAGTTTAGCTCTACGCCGGGATGTGCTTCACATTTCTTACAGATTCTGTAGTGCACACCGTTACATCTTCCGGCGACTTAACAACGCTTCCATCGCATATTACATCCGTACGCCTTACACACTCTATACCGGTGCTCATTGTTAGCATGTTCACATTAACTATTTTTGTAGAAACTAGATTCCCCTGAATTTATCGTTATTATCTTTATCCGTTACGGGTTTTATTATTTACGACGTAGAATCTAGAAATATTGTTAGCTTAAAGAGATCTATTTTATTTTTAAGGAGAAGGGGGTAGAGGTACTCCTATTTCAAATGCCGAGCACTAATACTAAGGCGGTTAGTCGGCGTAAGATTAGAAGAATTAGAAGAGTAGACTTACCTTTCTCCGGTAAATATAATTTAACGTAACGTACTCGTCGGTATTAGTAGAGTAGCTGTCAATACTTATAATATAAGGGTAGGTCTTCTCCTAAATATAAAGAGTCTTAACGGTCTTAGCGGCTAGACTATAGAACTTCCAGCCGGTATTAAATGAGTTAGACGCTCGGTATTATAAATTCTAAACAAAAGATTGGGAGTACTTATCGCCGAGCACTAATGCAGTTATACCGTTCTAATTATAACTCGCTCCTATATTACCCCGTAGGAATTACTAACTCTTAATTTAGTAGATTATAATAGGAAAGATTTTCGCTAGCATCTGGTTAGGTATTCGATGTTTTGATTCGCTTAGGTCGGAAAGTGAAGTAAATAAGGCTGAAGTTAAAGGGTAGTAGTACGCTCCGAGGGATAGCTGCCTTCTCTTATACCTTATAGATAACTTGAAATAAAGGAAGATACTACGTTAATCCGACGACGTACGACCGTAGAATAGGAGGTCTAAAGGTTGGTAAAGGGAAGAGGTATACTAACTATATCGACATTTTGCGAACTTATAACCTTAGATAGAATTAAGAAATATATATATTTCCCTTTGCGAAAAAAGTAGCCGACCATTATAGACCCTTATCTGCCTAAGCCGGTCTACTACGTTTACCTCTACGCTGCGCTCGGTATTACGCTTCGAACTCCCTAAGCAACTCCTATACGCTCCCTAACTCACTACTAGGTAGCTATATATTCTTCTAGCGTACCTTATATTTATAGCCCTTTCTTATACGTCTCTCGCTAACGATCCTCACGATTTCCCACTCCTCTTTATCTAGTACTAAACCTCCTTAGTCCTAAGGCTGTTCGGGGAAAAGTGGGGCGGCGGCGGTAACGCTTAGGGGATCGACGGTCGCTACTATTCCGTGATCGTCGTCGTGCATAGTCTGCCTACCTCGATCCTAGGATAATACGACACTAGGAGAGGTCGGGCGATTAATGGGTTCGGTGGTAGTATAAGTATTTAAGTAACCGTGCGTCTTTAGCTATTCCCTCGGGTGGGAGCTTAGAAGGTGTACGGTACTAGTCTTAGACTAAACGCTTATAGCCCTAGTGGAAGCGCCGGTTTCGCTAGTCATTTCGCCGTTATCCTTAACTACGAGAGGGTTTTCTAGAATATATTAGAGGAAATCCCGGGTGCTAGTTAGGAACGCACTTTAGGGGGTGGTATACCTTAACTATCGCTAACCTTACTCGATCGACTTAAACTTACTATACTCTCGCGTTACTAGTATAATCGTTTAAAGGGATTTCTAAAGACAGGCCGAGGAGGCGATTTAACTACGGAGAGTAACCGGCGATATTTAGTAGGAATGTTCACCTTATCGTCGGTATTATCTACCTCGGCGATTACGATCGGATCTTCCTAGAAGCGTCAGACGCGCCTACGGCAATTGAAACCTATATATTAATCTACACGTCGGATCTTTTCCGATCTATACGCACGTTCGCCACCCTCGTTTAAATCTATAGTGTCCACTATGCGTTTAGAGAATTCTCGAATACTTATAGCGCCCGTAGCCATTATAAGTCCATCCTCCTACTTATCTTCTTTATACCTATCTATTTTGTCCCCCTTCTCTTTTCCGTTACCGGCTGCGTAGTAAGGCTCGATATCTTTATAAGTACCGTCGCTTAATCCGTAGATTTAGATAACGTATATCGGCGAGAGGGGGGGATTAGGCGGTATAGGAGGATTAGAGATAGACTTGTCTATTATCTAGCGGAGGATGAGATATCTAAACCGACGCTATCTATTAGCATTAGAATCCGTCAGCGGAGGTTTTAAGGCCTACACCTAATTTCTGAGCCTACCGCGCCTATAGAGGGTGCTAAGCCCTACATATATAATAGAGCCTAGTCTACCGCCGATTAAGTAGTACGACCTTGGAGCGGGGACTGCGGCCAAACTAATGATTAGGTAGGGGATAGCGAGGCAGTCGGGGTCTAGAGGGAGAGTGGGATAGTGTTGTCCTAGCTCTAATTGGGCCCGCGACTACCTTCGCGGCGACTGCTTCTAGTACTCTTAAGGGTTCCTAGGCTCGTTAGATTATCGTTATTTATACTAGATTCTATATACCTATATCCCCACCTCGGGTGTCTATAGCGGCTTCGCCCTTATACTATAAAGTTACTATAGGATTCTTACTAGTCGGCTTAGCTCTACTAGGAGGTTAGTAGAATTTAACGCTATCTAAGTTAATCGTGGTTATCGTATTATATAAGCGTAAAACAGCTAGGGGAAGGTATAAATAGAGGAGAAACTAGGGCTAGAGATTATAGTTGAAAATTTAGAGGGGGTAAGACGGAGGTTATATATATTTCTAGTTCTTATAGAGGCGCCGCCGGAACCCCCTTCTCTAACTAATAGGTTCCTTAGGACTAGTTCGAGCGGCACCGTCTCTATTATTACTATAGGTGCCTCCTCTTCTCTAACGCCGTGCATCGTCGATCGCTGGCATCGCCGCTCGATCGCTAAATCGAATACACTTAATTTCTACTCCTCTACTACTATCTCTATAATACTCCCTAGCGCAGCTCTTAACTATTATAACCTCGTATTCGACCTATATCGCCTAAGCCGGCTGAGCGCTGCACTTTTCCGGGAAATATCTAACTACTCTATTCCGTCCGCTACTACTACCTAGATCTTCTATATAAGACTCTTACGACGGATTAGCGGTACTACGCCCTCTACTACGTCTACGTAAAAGCTAGACTAACGTCTTAAAGCTACGTTATTAGACTATCGCGATTACGGTATCCCTAACGGCGCAGCTTATCGATCGAGGTAGGATCTACCTTCCGAGGACTTTACTAGCTACCCTCGGCTTACCGCTACTATTTAGCTCTACGCTTAGCCCCGTAGTGCTATACTACTAGATCCCTACCTAGAGGCGATCCTTATTAAAGTAGTAGGTTAGGTAGACTTATTAGAGGGTCGAGGATTCGCGATAGGGGTTAAGGCAATTTCTCTATTAGTTATATTATAGCCGTACTCTAATCCGGTGTTTACTTCGCCCCTATAATTAGCGCTAGCTGAAAGCCCTTAGCTAATCCCGTAGTAGAGTCTAAGGTTAGCTAAGCGGTAGTAAAACGGTGGCTAGCGAGGGGAGGCGAAGAGGCTAAGGTCCGAGGGTCTAGAGCGGCTAGGTCGAGAGCACGGAGGCCTTCAGCGCGCCCTAAACGCGAACTATCTCCGATAGAGCTAAGTAAGAAGTAAAAAGAGTAGAGATATAGAATAGTAATTAAGAGAGCACGACTCTAGTCGCTTAAAGGCTTCGATGAGGATAGGTAACTAGAAGGGCGTAGGATGACCTATCGGGAGATCGAGAGATGGAAGGCTAGCGATACCACGGCATAGCGGGGGCCGATGCCTTATATAGTACTCGACGATCGGCGATGGTCGATTAGCGAGGGGGCGTAGGCTACTATAAGAGCGAGGAGGATAGCCGGGTATAAGAAGGGAAGAGGAAGAGAAGTGGAAGAGTAGCGAGGGACGGCGCGTCTTTATACCTCGGGAAAGCGGCGGGTAGGGCGATGCAGGGCGCCTTACCCGAACGAGGCACGCCAACCCCGATAGGGCCGTACTTTGCCTAGAAGTAGGAACGGGCGCCCCTTTCACTAGGACGTAAATTATTTACTAACGTAATAATTATAAGACGTACCTACTACGAGTACCGGGCTAGTAGACTAGTAGGCCGAAGATACTAAACCGTCGCTTATAATAAGTTAGATAGTTAACGACGCTAGTCCGCGCGTAGTAATAATTATAACTTAAGACGTAAATCTACCTCCGCCCGTACGGTACGTACTATTCTATTTAAAAACCCTACGTAAATTAATATAAGATTCGGTAGGTTCGCCGATAGACGTATTCCTACGTTAGCCTTAAGAGACGAAACCTAGATAGTCCTATAACTAAGTATTTAGCGTAGGGTAAGGGAGTATCTAGTCGGTATACTTTATAGTAGAGAGTATTATCTCCTCTATTTAGCGCCGAGTAACGTAATATTTCCGTACTACGTTTAATAACCGAGTATATTAGCTTACTCTATTTCTTTAGGAAGATAAGAAGGGTATCTAGGCTTTATTTAATAGTCTTACTAGTAATAACTATATATTTAGCGCGGAGTAAAAAGTATCTCGATATATATATATAGGCTAGGTATAGCCTATTAGTAATCCGGCCGAATAGGCGATAAGATTTCTATAACGTTTTACGCCGTAGCGTATATTATAGCTAAAAAGTATAATTTAGAGACCCTTAAATAGGTCGTCGAGGTATTCTTTAGATAATAACTAGATTAGTAGATCGTTAGCTAGGAGACTACTATTACTAGCCGTCGCTTATAGTAGGTCGAGCGCGCGTATTAAGATCTAATTATTGCTTTTATATCTACCGAAGGTATTACGTAGTCGAACGAATATCCGGGATAATTATTCTATTCGGCTAAGGCATCGTTTCCTATCTTCGATCGATATTAATATACTATCGTTAAACTATCTTAAGAGTATATCGTTCTCCGAACGGTTTCTAGCGAGTTATATAATACTTATAAGTCCTCGTTTCTAGAGTTATCCTATTAGAACTATACCGCTTTTATAGACCGACGAAATATTATACGAGAGACTAGTACTAAGAACTCTAAACCGAGGCGATTTCTCTTTATTCTTTAAGATAGATACTCCTCTTTTATATATTAGCTTTATTTCTAGGATATGTTCTTCGTCTCTTAATATAGGTTTAAGTAGGCGCCGAAACGTTCGCCTCTCTAATATTATGTATATAGTAGCGACTTATATATAGCGCCTCTAGCTTTATATCGAATATTATATAACCGGTAATTCGTAGTCTCGGTATCGAATATCGTATTATACGGAGTACGGTATTACTCCTATAGTTATACCTCTAGGGCTATAGAGTTATTAGGGCCGTAAGTACTATAGAGATAATAAGGATACTAAAGGTATAATTTCACGCACTCGTCTATAAACCGGTTAGCGGTATATACGCCTTAGAACCTCTAATAATACTTACTATAGACCGTATAAAGCTCTTAGGCGAGGCGCGTTTACTTTAAAGAATAACGCCTATTAGTTAAGGACACTTCCGTCCTATATTTAGTCTATTAGTAAATCGAGTTATAGCTCTAAGTATAGCTACTAGTATTATAGCTTATCGCTAGGCTTCCCTATTATTATTAACGCTATATTCTAGGCTTCCCTATTATTATTAACGCTATATTCTATAGAGAGGAGGCTTAATAAACCTAGCTATTAAGTCGTTATTATTAGGAAAGGTTACGGAACCGAGATATCGCGTTACTATATCGATACCTTATATAATATAGTAAGTAGGATACCGTTTAGTAAACTATAAGGGATAGTATAGTACTTATCTTTATAAAGTACTAAAGCTAAATAAGTTATTCGTAATTAGATTTTTAGACGTTTATTAAACCGATACTAGCTAATCGTTAGACTTAGCGGTTATATAAGCGCCGTCTTTATAGATAAGATAATTCGTACCGGGTATATATATTAACCGTTTACTCGAGTATAATATAGTATTAAAACCTTCTTAATAGAGTATAATCCTTGTTATCGTACGAATAGTAAGTAGATTCGCCTAGGTCTATATTAGGACTTTACGTCCGTCGTTAGTACTTAGTAGTCGCTCTAACGCTATACTCTAATTTATCTAATTTAGACTTATTTATATCCTTATAAGATTAGGTCTTCGACCTAGTCGTAATATTTTATTAGCTATATTACGCCTCTAATTAGTCGTATTATACTCTACCGATATATTCGACTTTATCGGGTATTAACGATAGGCGAGGGGCTCGCCTAGGTTAGCTATCCGTGCTTAACGTCGGAACTAACTACGATACTCTATAGCTTTATAGGTTCCGTCTCTACCTTAATATCGACTACCCCCTACGACGGCTAGCGGTATATATACTTATACGATCGGTAAGAGTAGTATATATAGAGGGGACTATCCGAAAGACACCGGATAACGGAGTATCCTCGATATAATCGGTATACTAAATACGGTAAGAATCTATATCCGACGGCGCTATAGACGTATTAGAAGCGGCTACGCGCGTACGAAGCTAGTCGATTATAGATAGTTTATATTTAGTACGCGATAAGAGAACTTCGCCGTCGAGAATAGAGAGAACGTAG
>JAABUP010003909.1_pt1 | contig 25510 bp, 23 predicted proteins | sample 5559201 | NCBI WGS metagenome assembly JAABUP01 (sample SAMN10711887, study PRJNA513373) | rock metagenome | isolation source: Antarctica rocks | place: Antarctica
CGACCGGCACGCTCTACGTCACCGACAACGCCAACAACACCCTGGTCGCGATCAAAGGCCGGTTCACCCCCGGGCAGGCGATGGTCGCCGCACCGGCGGACTCGACCGTCCACGGATTCGTCGGCCGTCTGGACCTGGTCACCGGGCATATCGCACCGTTCGCTGTCGGGTTCGGCAACCCCGCAGGCCTGCTGTTCACGCCAGGTCACTGAACGGGCAGCGACCAGCCGGCGTGCCGTTCGCGCACAGCCCTGGGGCTAGGCAGCACAGCATGTGCCACTGTCGCCACCCGCAGGGCTCCTCGTCGGGGTCACGCCTGTGCGGGCAGCGGCTGATGTTCGGCTCGGCTGCACCGCTACCCGGCGGCGCTCAGAGCGGGGGAACCCGCGCGGCTCGCGGCGTGGTGACGGTCACGGCAGATCCAGCCGGGCAAGGGGGTCGAAGGGCCCGTGGTCGGCGCCGAGGCGGAGCTCGAAATGCAGGTGCGGGCCGGTGGAGTGCCCGGTCGACCCGACCCGTCCGATGCGCTGTCCGGTTTCTACGTCCTGTCCGGAGGCAACGAGCACGGCGGACAGGTGCGCGTAGCAGGTGCGGATGACAGGCGTGTTGTCGATGCAGACGTAGTTGCCGTAGCCGCCGGACTCCCGGATGGGTTCGACGACGCTTACCTGGCCGCTGGTCGCCGCCAGTACCGCGGTCCCGGCGGCGGCCGCGAGATCGACACCCGAGTGGTGCGAGCTGAACTTCTGGGTCAGGACAGCGGGACCGGCCAGCGGGTAGGTCAGGTGCGCAGAGCCGGGGGTACAGCCGGCCACGGTCAGGCTGGCGGTGATGGCAAGACCGGCTGCGCTCAGCCGGAGAGCAGGACAGGACATCGGGTGTTCTTTCCCGGTACGCCTGCGAGGTGAGCTGACGGGTTCGGGCTCGGGAAGCCCGGCCGGCCCTCGAGCCGGCTTCACCCCTGCCGGTGCGCGGACGCATCCGACGGTGGTTCCCCCGCTGCCGCCCGTTCCGTTTTCGGTGGCGGCCTGCTGACGGGCGGCATTCGGCGTCGCAAGGCTTCGTGCGCGTGCGGCGCACCGGTCGATCTAACCCTATTTTATCCCGTCATGGCCCGCCGGCGAGATGGCCAGTGCATGAACCTCCGACCAGGCATCCTGCGCGGCCCCGGCACGCCTGGTTCGCACCGGTACTTCGGGTTTCACCGTTCGTTCACCTGCTGGTCGTGGCGCCGCGGCCGGGACGCAGTTGCCTGCAGCCATGACCGGTGACGACGAACCCGACCGTGACCGGCTGAGCAGACAAGGCCTGCTGACCGCAGCCGGCCTGGGTGGTGCTGCCCTGGCTGCCGGCCCCCTGCTGGGTGCTGGAACCCCTGCGCAGCTGTCGACGTCGGACGCCGCCGGCCCGCTGCCCCGCCATCCGCCGCCGGCTTCGCCGGACCCGGCTTGTCGCGCAACGCCCGGTATATCGAGGTGCGGCTGACCCCGAACATGCTGCCGATCTGCTCCACGGTGTGCTCCCGCTCGTCATACAACCGTCGGGCGGCCCGCACCTGGTCAGCGGTCAGTTTCGAGGGCCGGCCACCGTTGCGGCCCCGGGCCCTCGCCGCAGCCAGCCCCGCCACGGTCCGGTCCCGGATGATCTCCCGCTCGAACTGGGCCAGCGCACCGAACAGGTGAAACACCAGCCGGCCACCGGCGGTCGTCGTGTCAATCGACTCCCGCAGCGAGCGGAACCCGACCCCCCGCTCGTCCAAAGCGGTCACCGTGTCGATCAGGTGGGCAGGGAGCGGCCGAGCCGGTCCAGGCGCCACACCACCAGGGTGTCCCCCGGCCGCAGGCGCTCCAGGACCTTGTCCAGCTCCGGGCGGCGGTCCAGCACCCCCGAGGCGTGGTCGACGAACACCTCATAGCACCCCGCGGACTTCAGCTCGTCGGTCTGCAGGTCGGCGTTCTGCTCCGCCGTCGACACCCGGGCGTAGCCCAGCAGCACCGACACCACAGGAACGTAGCGGAAAGGTGCGACAGGACCGGTTGCGCCACGCTGATTGCGTGCACCGGTTGCGCTACACCCACAACCCGTCCGAACCGGCGGTTCTGCTACAGCCCTCCGCTTGGGCCAGAAACGGTCGTATACGGGACCGGTGTAGCCACTGCATCCCTCAGGGAGTGGCTGGTAGGAGAGAGCAGAACCGAACGTGGGCAGGTCGCACCACCGCAAAATGCCGCTGGTCGAGGGTAGCGACCTGGGTGATTCCCAAGCGTTCGGCCACGGCCACGAGGGAGGCATCAGTTCCACCCAGCCCCCAAGTCTGCACAACGCTCAGTCGGTGAGCCATGCGCCGTAGGTCTGTCAGCGTCAGATCGGCCAGGACAAGCTCGCCAGCGTCGGAAGACCGGAGGAATCTCGTTTCTGCAGGGCGCCCGCTCTCCCCTGCAGGAGGTAACAGACATCAGCGATCACAGTTGGAGTCACCAAGAGTTCCTCGGGCACCGTTTCCAGCAGGTCTGCGGCTACCCGGTGGTTGTTGTCACGACCGTTCGCAACTGCCACCAGGATGTTGGTTTCGACCAGGATCACGTCCGGCCAAGACCTCGCAAGTATTCATCCGTGCTCTCCGACAAGTCGGGCTCGGACTGGATTGAGGCCGTGAAGCTTAGCTGAGGGCCTCCGCGAAAACGGCTACGCGCCGGCCAGGTCGAGCACCTGGAACGCCAGCCGGGCGGTCAGGAGGGCGTCGAGGCTGGCGGGGTCCTGCCCGGTGATGTCCTTGATGCGGTTCAGTCGGTATCGAACGGTGTTCTCGTGCACCCCCAGTACGGTGCTGGTCGGCTGGACGCGGCCTTCGGCGGCCAGAAAGGCCCGCCAGGTCTCCAGGAGGTGCCCGTCGTTGCTGTCGTGCTGGCGCAACGGCCGCACCAGGTCGTGGGCGAAGCGCACGGCCTCCTTGACCCGGCCGCTGCTGAGCACCACCCGGAACAGCCCCAGCTCGTCCACGGTGAGCACGCCCTTGGTCCAGCCGAAGGCCCGGGCCAGGTCATCGATGTCGCGCAATTCCCGGTGGGCGACCGTGAAGTCCGCGGCGGTGCGGCAGACGCTGGAGATCACGGCGCTGCGGGTGCCCGATGTCGGGCCGAGCCCGGCCATGACGAACTCGACCGCCGATCGCAGCCCCTCCGGCCCGTCGTGCCGGGCGTCCCGGTGGGGTCGGACCAGCACGATGACCGCCCCCGGGATGCTCACCGCCGGTGGTTCACTGCCGCCCAGGACCGTGGCGAACTGCCGCACCACGAGATTCCGGCTCGCTGAGGCGCTGGGCTGTTGCTGACCGCCGCTGGCGAAGCAGACGCGGACCAGCACGTGCGGCTCGGCGAGGTCGACGCCGAACTGGTGCCCGCGGCGGATGAGTTGCGCCTCGTCGCGGGAGCCGCGCAGCAGGTCGGAGAGGTAGTCGTCGCGGGCCTGGCCCTCGGCCTCCACCTGGCGGCGTTCGGAGAGCACCTGCAGGGAGAGGACGGTCGCACCGCGCTCGGCCAGCTTGATGTCGAGGTCGCTGAGACCGCGCCCGAGCTCCACAACGCTGAGGTATCCGCTCGGTGCACCCTCGATGACCAGCCGGCACACGAGGTTGCGCGGACCGAGCCCCACCGAGCGGGTGGGCGGGACGACCGCCGAGGGGCGACCGGTGCGGAGGGCGGACAGCAAGGCCCGCACCGATGGGACGGCGAGAGTGCTGGGCGCGAGGACCGGCGGTGTCGACATTCTCAACCCGGGGGGAGCCGCCCAGGCGATGACCTGGAACTCCTCGTCGTAGAGGACCACCGGCTTGCCGGACAGCTGGCTGAGCAGGCTCACCACGGCGCGGATGTCGGCGCCTTGGAGGACGGCGTTGGTCAGTTCGCGGTGGACGTCGGCGAGGTACTCGAGGACGTTGCGCTGCCGTACCGCCTCCGCGACCTTGTCCTTGAGACGCGCGTTGAGCAGGGCCTGCCGGATGAACAGGGCGGCCAGCCGGGCGAACAGCTCGGTGAGGGTGATGTCCTCCTCGCTGTAGACGTGTTCCTGTTGGACGTTGTCGACGAAGATGATGCCGATGACCTCGTCGTCGAAGACGAGCGGGACGCCGAGCATGGCGCGCACGCCCCACCGCTCCATGGTGCGGTGGTGCGGGCGCGGGTCGCGGGCCACGTCGCTGATGAGCACCGGGGTCATGCTGGCGATGACCTCACGGCTGAACTGGTCGTCCGGGATGCCGGCTTCCTGTGCCTTGACGGCCTCGGTGATGTCGCCGGCGCTCTCGCAGTGGCCGGCGGCGCCGAAGAAGCGGCCGTCGTCGCGGCGCAGGTACACCGAGCACCGGCTGACACCCAGGAGGTGGCACAGCTGTTTGCCCATCAGCCGCAGCAGGTCCTCCTGCGACGCCGCCGTGATCGCCTCGGTGGTGATCTCACTGAAGGCAGCGATGACCTCCCGCTCGCGGCGGGCCGCTGGCCAGCCGCTCCGCGGGAGGGCGGGATCCTCCACCTGCCTCGAGGCCGGCAGGGTCGGCGACACTGGAGAGCGCACGGGCCACCACCTCGTTGTGCGAGCCTCTGCTGCCGGACAGTCTGCCTCGTCGGCGGCGGGCGTGGGGCCTATGGGGTGATCCTTCGCGGGGGTCCGAGCCGGCGTCGCCGGCCCGGACCCGGCCCGGTCAGACGCCGACCGGGGTAGCAGCCCCCATCTTGTGCAGCTGGGGAACCACCTGCTCACCGAAGAGCTTGAGGCTGGCCTCGACCTTGTCGTAGGGCATCCCGGCGTAGGAGAAGGCCGCGTTGGCGAGGAAGTCCCCGACGACGTCCCGGCGGTGCGCGTACTTCTCGACGATCTGCTCGGGTGTCCCGTAGACGTTGGCCTCCACGTAGGCGGCGGCGGCGTTCTCCATACCCGCCTCCCTGATCATGTCCGCGCCTGCCTGGTAGGCCTCGTAGCCCTTGGTCTCCCGCCAGTGCTTGCCGGCGAAGTCGTAGTGCTTGATGACGGACAAGAAGTACTTGGAGATGTACTCCTGCGCCACGCGGCGGGCCTCCTCCTCGTCCTCGTGGCAGTAGGTGAAGTCCTGCAGCAGGGGAGGACGAGGCAGCCTGCCGTGCGCCTCCAGATGGAGGTCCCGCCACCGGGCGAGAGCCTCGCCATGCTTCTCGATGTCGTACTGCATGAACGTCATCAACTGGACGCCGAGTGCGGCGATGGGCGGGATGGAGTCCGGCGACATGGCCACGCCGAAGAGCCGGTCGTTCCAGGGCCGGCTGCTGCTCGGTGCGGGGCGGACGGCGACGCGGGGCTGGGCATATATCGGGCCGTCGTTTTCGACATGACCCGCGTTGAGCCCGCGGATGATCATAGCCGCCGCTTCATCGAAGCGCTCTCGCGCCTGGCCCATGTCGGTGCGGAAGCCCTCGTACTCCATCTTCGCCAGCCCGCGGCCCATGCCCAGCAGTACCCGGCCACCGGACATGTGGTCGAGCATGATCGCCTTCTCGACGACCCGCAGCGGGTCGTTCCACGGCAGAATCACCGCTCCGGTGCCTAGCTTGATCCGCGAGGTGCGCGCGGCGAGGTAGGACATGATCTGGAGGTTGTCGGGGCACATCGAGTAGTCGTCGAAGTGGTGCTCGGCCGACCACACGGAGTCGAACCCGTACTTCTCGGCGAGCACCCCGAGTTCCAGGTCCCGCGTGAAGACCTCCTCGTCGCTCATGTTCTCGAACCAGTTCTGGAAGACGAGCAGCACACCGACGTCCATGGAGGATCTCCTTTGATGCGGTTCCGGATGGGGGTGGTCGGATGGATCGGGAGGACCGGGTCAGGGAGCCAGGAAGACCGCGCGGGTGTGCTCGGTGTCCAGGTACTCCTTCACGCTCTCGATGCGGCCGTCGCGCAGCGTGAACAGGAAGTGGTAGGCGTTGTTGTAGATCCGGCCGTTGCTCAGTTCGCAGTAGGACTCCGTCTCGACGGCCACCCGGTCGCCCTCGGCGGTCCAGGCGTGCGGGGTGAGCCGGATCGCGCCGGTCGTGGCCAGCCCGGAGAGCGAGGCGAGCATCTCGCCGAACGCGGCCTTGTCCTTGGTGCCAGAGATGCCCTCGATCGTCCCGCCGACCCACCACGTGGCCGAGTCCGACAGGTAGGACAGGATCTTGTCGACGTCCCCGGCGGAGAACACCTCCATGAACTCCGCGACGAGGTCCTTGTTCGCTTCCTCGCGGCTGCGGGTGTCGGTCTCGACGCTCACGTGCGGCTCCTCGTCTCGGCGGGGACGTGGCCGGTCTCCCCGGTGGGCAGTGCGTTCAGCCGGGACCCGACGCTAGGCAGGGCGTGGCCGGCCTGACCATCCCCGGGTGCGGCGCCGGTTGGAGGTTCGCACAAGCACCTACCGGGCCGTGCCGCCGAAGGATGCCAGCAGCCCGCCGTCCACCGGGACCGTGGCCCCGGTCATGTAGCTGGCGCCGGCCACGGCGACGACGACCTCGGCGATCTCCGCCGCCGTCCCGACCCGCCGGGCGGGAATGGCCGCGAGGATCCGCTCCCGGGCGCGGCCGCTGAGGCCGACCGTCATGTCGGTGTCCACGAAGCCCGGGATCACGAGGTTCACCCGGATTCCGCGGGGCGCGAGCTCGACGGCCAGGACCTGGGTCAGGCCGCTGAGCCCGGCCTTGGCCGAGCCGTAGGCGACGTCCCCGGGGAAGCCGCGGAAGCCCACCACCGCGCCGACGTTGACCACCGCGGAGCCGTCCGCCAGCAGGGGCACCGCGGCGCGGCATACCTCGAAGGCCCCGCTGAGGTTGGTGGCGAGCACCTCGTCCCAGTCCTCGCGGGGGAGGTTCTCGACCCGGCCGCCCCGATGGACGCCGGCGCAGTTGACCACGACGTCGACCGACCCGAAGCGTTCGACTACACGGTCCAGACCGGCCCGTACCGACGCCGCATCGGTGACGTCGGCCCGGACCTCCAGCCGGTCGAGGCGCCCGGTGCCCGCGGCCGGGGACCGGGCGAAGGTCGCCACCCGGTCCCCGGCCGCGATCGCCCGGTCGGCAACGGCGCGGCCGATGCCGCGTGACCCGCCGGTGATGACCCAGGTCTGGGTGCGATCGGTGGGGGAGCTCACCGGTTCAGGAAGCCGACCAGTTCCGAGAGGTACTTGTCCCGCTCCTCGATGAAGGGGGCGTGCCCGCTGTCCTCGAACTCCACCAGCCGGGCGTCCGGCCACAGGCCCAAGGCGGCCTCGGCGCCGGAGAACGACACGAAGCCGTCCTGCCGGCCGTGTAGCACCAGGACGGGGACCTCGATGGTCGCCAGGGTCTTGCGCTGGTCCACATCGGCGAGGCTCCGCAGCGAGTCGGAGCCGCGGGGGCCCATCTCCAGGAACATCCCCCACATCCAGTCGATGACCTCGGGGCTGACCGGGACGGCGCACACGGCCGAGGCCACGCCCTTGAACGTGGTGGCGCGGTCGCTCTCCACCCCGGCGAGGACGCCCGCGACGTCAGCCGCGCTGCCGCCGTGCGGCCAGTCCGGCGCTGCGGTGTACCGCGGCGTGGCTCCGCCGGTCAGGACGAGGCCGGAGATGTTCGACCCCAGCCGCGCCGCCGCGTCGACAGCCACCGCCCCGCCGAGGGACCAGCCGTTGAGCACCGGCCGGTCCAGGGACAGGCGGGCGCAGAGCTCGGCGACGTCCGAGCCGATGGCGGCGATGCTGACGTCGTCGAAGTCCTGGTCCGACCGGCCGCAGGCGCGTTGGTCGAGGGTGACGACCTCGTTGCCGTTGGCCAGCAGAGCCGGCACGACGTTGTCCCAGCAGCGTGCGGTCACGCCCCAGCCGTGGATCAGGACGACCGGGCAGCCGGATCCCCTGTGGTGCTCGAAGTAGATGCGCCGAGTTCCCTCGACCTCCAGGTGTCCCACGGTGTCTCCTTCATGCTCGGAACGGCAGCGACGGTCGGGGTCGGACGCTAGGGGTGCCGGCGGGTGCGTGGCACCAGGCGCCGGACGGGGCGTTGTGGGGCCATACAACGACGGGTCGGGCCCGGTGGCGGAGACCGGCGGCGGCACGGTCGCGCGGAGACGCTTTTTGTCGATCTCGCCGACGCTGGTCCGCGGCAGCTCGGCCACGACCAACACGTCCTCGGGCAGCCACCACGCGGGCACTCGTCGACGCAGGTGGTCGAGCAGGTTCGATGGCCCCACCGACGAGTCGTTCTCGAGCACGACCAAAGCCAGCGTTCGTTCCGGCCAGCGCTCGTGCGGCACGGAGACCACGGCCGCCTCCTGGACGGCGGGGTGGTCCAGGAGCGCCTGTTCCAGCTCCACCGAGCTGATCCATTCCCCGCCGCTCTTGATGAGGTCCTTGGTGCGGTCGACGATCCGCAGGCAGCCCTCGGGTCGATGGTGGCGATGTCGCCGGTGCGCAGCCACCCCTCGTGAAAGGACCCGGGGTGTTCGTCCCGGAAGTAGCTGCTGGCCACCCAGGGCCCGCATCAACAACTCCCCGGGGTGCCCGCCCTCGTGCGGCATGTCGCGGAGATCCTCGTCGACCAGCCGCCACTCCAAGCCCGGCAGCAGCCGGCCCTGGGTGCGGATGAACGCGTGCCGGGCCGGTGGGTCGTCGTCCGTGCGTGCCGGGGGTCGGGCGAAGGTCCCCATGGGCGAGATTCCGGTCATGCCCCAGCCCTGGAACACCGGCACGCCGAGGTCGGACTCGAGCATGCGGATCAGGTCCAGGCACGGGGTGGAACCGCCGAGCACCAGGGCCCGGAGGCTGCTCAGGTCGGCGCCGACCGCCAGGGCGTGGCGCGCCAGGTCGACGGCCACGGTCGGGACCATGCCCACGTAGGTCACCCGTTCGGCCTCGATGATCCGCGCGATCTGCGCAGGGATGGGGCGCTCACCGGGGACGACCTGGCGGGCGCCTGACATGAGGGCGGCGAAGGGGATGCCCCAGGCGTTGGCATGGAACATCGGGACGACGTGCAGCACCGTGTCCCGCTCGGAGATGGCGTGCCCGTCGGCGAGACAGGCGGCGAAGGTGTGCAGGTACAGGGCGCGGTGGGAGTAGCCGACGCCCTTGGGGCGGACCGGTGGTGCCCGAGGTATAGCACAGCGCCGCGAGGTCGTTCTCGTCGACCGCGGGGGGCCCGTGCAGCTCCGGCCCGGCGGCCACCAGGTCCTCGTAGTCCAGCACCCCGGGGTCGCCGTCCGCCCCGTCCGTGGCGACGACGACGAGGTCCCGGCGCCGGGCCCGGACCTCGTCGATCAGCGGGAGCAGCGACCGGTCGGCGACGATGACGCGGTCCTCGGCGTGCTCGACGATGTAGGCGATCTCCGCCGGCTCCAGGCGGAGGTTGACGGTGTGCAGCACCGCGCCAGCCAGCGGGACCGCGAGGTAGAGCTCGAGGTGCCGGTGGTGTTCCAGGCGAGCGTGGCGACCCGGTCGGCGGGGCGGACCCCGAGGCGGACCAACGCCCCGGCCAGCCGTACGACCCGGGCGTGGTACTCGCGGTAGGTGTAACGGTGCACCTGCGCACCGGCGCGGTACTCGACGATCTCCCGCTCCCCCAAGAGGGCCCGCGCCCGGTGGAGGAACCCGGTGATCAGGAGTGGACTGCTCACCCGGCCACCACGGCCTCGGCCGCCAACCGCTCCCGCACCTGCGGCATGACCTTGGTGGCGAGGATCTCGATCCGCTCCGACCCGCTGTCGACGGACTCGCCGGGCAGCTGCGCCCAGAAGTGGACGTCCTTGATCTGGGCACGCGTGCGCAGCAGTGCCGTGAGCTCGTCGACCGCCGTGGCCGGGTCCCAGAGCGTGAAGGCCTGGCCGGCGACCAACTGGTCCGGGTCGGCAAACTGGGGCACCTGGTCGGCGGGGCCGAACGCACCCCAGGCCACGTAGTTGTTGATCTGGTAGAGGGCGTGGTGCCCGATGCGCGCCCACGTGCGCTCCGGGTCGTCCGCGATGATCGCCCACTGGCCGGCGTAGATGCGTCCCTCCTCGACCGGCTTGCCGAGGCGTTCCAGGGCGTCCAGGTAGGGCTGCTGGTGGGCGTTCTGCGTGCTCAGGAACCCGTCGCCGATCCGGGCGGCCCGCTCGATGGCCGGGTCGGCCATGGCGCCGACCAGCAGGCGGGGGATCCGTTCCGGTATAGGGGTGACCGGGATGCCGGGGAAGGTGAACCGCTTGCCCGCGTAAGGCTCCCGCGAACCGGACCAGGCGCGCCGGATCAGCTCAATGCTCTCCTCGAGGAGGCTCGGGCGCTGCTTGAGCTCGCGGCCGAAGGCGGCGAACTCCGGCGCCCAATAACCTTGGCCCAGGCCCAGATCGAAGCGGCCGCCGGTGAGCAGGGAGACGGTCGCCGCGTCCTCGGCGAGCCGGATCGGATTGTGCAGCGGAGCAACGATCAGGTTGGTCCCGATGTGCATGGTGGTCGTGCGCTGGCCGATCGCCGAGGCCAGGACGAAGGGGGACGGCGTGTAGCCGTCCTCGACGAAATGGTGCTCGGTCAGCCACACCGAGCCCAGCCCGAGGGACTCGGCCCAGGCGATCTGGTCCAGGGCCTCGGAGTACAGCGAGCTGAAGGAGCGCGGCCAGCGAGCCGGATTGCGGAAGTCGTACCAGAGGCCGAAGGTGCAGTCGTTCTCGCTCACGGGCGTCTCCCTCGAGGTGCTCACCGTGCTCCGCCGCTCGGGGGTCGAGGCGATCCGGGGAGGCGGAGCGATCGTCGTGGGGCCAGCGTGGTGGGGAGGTCCCGAGCCGTCACCGGTCAGGTGTCACCGCCGTTGTAGCTCGCTCCAACCGCCGGAGGGCGCTCAGGGTGCCGACGCCAGCCCCACGGTCGCCGCCGCTTCCTCCAGCAGGGTCGGGACGTCCTGCTCCAGGGCGGCGGCGTAGGCGGTCTGCAACTGCCCGGCCAGGCACTGGCTGTAGGCGGCCTCGACGATGGCGGCGAGCTTGAAGAAGGCGAGGCCCTGGTAGTACGGCAGGTCCGGCACGGGGGCTCCGGTGGCGTGCTCGTACCTGGCGAGCAGGTGATCGCGAGGCGGGGCGCCCGGTGCCCGGGAGACCGCCTGGATCCTCGGCATGGCGCAGGGGGCCGCCGGCCGCTCGCCCCAGAAGGCCAGGAGCAGCCCGAGGTCCAGCAGCGGGGCGCCGATCGTCGCCATCTCCCAGTCGATGACGGCGAGCAGTCGCGGGCTCGCGGCAGAGAACAGGCAGTTGTCCAGGTGGAAGTCGCCGTGGACCAGAGCCGGGGGGCGGTCTAGGGGGCGGTGCCTGTCCAGCCACTCGGCCAGCGCGTCCATGCGGGGGAGTGGCCGGCGGGCGATCGCCTTCCACTGCCCGTACCAGCGCGGTACCTGACGGGCGAGGAAGTCTTCCGGACGGCCGAAACCTTCCAGTTCGACCGCCCGCCAGTCCACCTGGTGAACGGCGGCCAGCGCGTCGACCACGGCGTCGGCGACAGCGGTCGGCGCCCCGGGGTCGTCGGCGTAGCCGGCAGGCAGCGCATCGGTGATCGACACGCCGCCGGGGATGTGCTCCATCACCAGGAACGGTGCGAGGGGGACGGCGGGGTCCTCGCACAGGGCGACCGGCGCCGGCGCGGGGACGGCGGTGCCGGCCAGGGCCGTGAGCAGCCGGTGCTCACGCGCGACGCTGTGGGCGGACGTGGACAGCGCATGCTGCGGTGGCCGGCGGAGGACGTACTCCGTGCTTTCGCCGCGCACGAGGCAGGTCTCGTTGGAGTTGCCGCCGGTCAGGCGGTCCATTTCCCACGGGCCCGGGGAGCGGGTGCGCCGGGTCAGCCACTCGGCGAGCGGCTCCACCACCTCCGTGGCGGTCGTCACCCCGGTCACTGCGCGGCCACGGCGACCTCGAGGTGGTCGCGGAAACGGGCGAGAGCCTCGGCGCGCCGGGTCGGGATGTGCTCGGTCGGCACCGCCGTCGGCGTGTAGTCGCAGAGCACCCGCCGGGCGACGGTCACCCGGTGCACCTCGTCCGGGCCGTCGTAGATGCGGGCGGCGCGCGCCCACCGGTACATCTGCTCGAGCGGCATGTCCGTGGAGAAGCCCAGCGAGCCGTGCACCTGGATCGCGCGGTCGATCACGTCGTGCAGCACGGTGGCGCCGTAGTACTTGATCATCGCGATCTCGGTGCGGGCCGCCGAGGCGCCGACCTGATCGATCTTCCAGGCCGCCTGCAGGGTGAGGAGGCGGGCAGCCTCGATCGAGGCCTTGGAGTCGGCGACCCAGTTCTGCACCGTCTGCTTCTCCGACAGCAGGCTGCCGTGGACGTCGATGCTCACCGCGCGCTCGCAGAGCATGTCGAAGGCGCGACGGCAGACCCCCACCCACCGCATGCAGTGGTGGATGCGGCCGGGGCCGAGGCGCTTCTGCGCCAGCATGAAGGCCTGCCCGCGCCCGCCCAGCAGGTTCTCGGCAGGCACGCGGACATCGCGGTAGGTGACCTCGCAGTGCGACCACACGGGGTGCCGGCCGCCCGGGTCGTTCATCAGCCCGATCTCACGGATCCCGATACCCGGCGTCGACCTCGGGACGATGAGCATCGACATCCGCTCGTGCGGAGGGGACTCCGGCTCGGTGACCGCCATGACGATGTGGAAGTCGGCGCGCCCGGCGTTGCCGACGAACCACTTGGTCCCGTCGAGCACCCAGTCGCCGTCGACCAGCCGCGCCGAGGTGGTGAACTGCCGGGGATCGGAACCCGTGCCCTGCTCGGTCATCGAGAAGGCACTGAGCAGCCGGCCGTCGAGCAGGGGGTACATCCACTGCTGCTTCTGCTGTTCATTGCCGGCCAACGCGAGCAGTTCGGCGTTGCCCGAGTCCGGCGCCTGGCAGCCGAAGACGTAGGGCGCGAGTTCGGTCGTCCCCAATATCTCGTGGAGCAGGCCCAGCTTCAGCTGCCCGTATCCCTGACCGCCGAGCGCCGGGTGCAGGTGGGCCGCCCAGAGCGACTGCTCCTTCACCCGTTCCTGCAGCGGGGCAGCCAGTCGCCGGAACTCGTGGTGATCGAGGTCCAGGGTCTCCAGCGGGTAGATCTCCGCGCGGACGAACTCCCGAGCCCAGTCCAGCTTCGCGGCGAAATCGGGTTCGGTCGAGAAGTCCCAAGCCATGCGGCCCCCTCAATCAGTTTCCCGCGGGCTGTCGACGGTTGGGCCGTGACGGCGAGGCACCCGACGGGAACGACGCTAAGAAACGGCCGCGGTAGCGGCCAGTCGCCGCCCGTAGGGCCGTTGTAGGAAGACACAACGCATCCCCGACCCGCTCCGGCGGGTGGGACGGGCCGCCGTGTCGCCGGTGGAGCCGAGCATCGTCACCGACCACGGGAACCTCAACGAGTTCGTCTTCCGCTTCAACCGCCGCGGGTCGCACAGCCGAGGTCTGCTGTTCTACCGGGTGCTCGAACTCGCCGTCGGCCACGATCCAGTGCGCTACCGAGACCTGGTCGCCAACCCGCAGCCGAAGACGGCGACGCCCAGCCCACCCGGGGCGCGCGGGTACCCGCCGCCGAGCTTGGATCGACCACGAGCGGACCGGCCATGGCGAGCGCTCTGACCTGGGATAGTCCGGTCAGACGAATACCCCCGAGAGCCGTTTCGGGCCATCGACAGCCATTGGCCACCAACGACGAAGACGCAGGTCAGACGGCATATTTATAGTGATCACGCTGGTCGGGGAGGCGCTCCGAGATACCTCATAACCCCTGGGTCGTGGGTTCAAGCCCCACCCGCCCCACCGGTATGATTGCAGGTGGGCGCGCGGTCGGGTGTGTCGCCACGTTCGGCGGGATCGGCGGGATCGCGGGGTCCGAGCTCACCGCCGTCAGCCGCGTCACGCGCACCGAGCGCGACCGGATGGGACGCCACCTCCAGGCGCGACGCGGCGAGTCGGGTGACGCAGGAACCCGCCCACGAATTGCTCCACCGTGCCGGTCAGCCAATCCCGGCCGGCGCGCACCAGCACCGCGCGCAGCCGGTGCAGCATCGCCCACGCCGTCGGATAGGAGCCGATCTCCAGCGCGCGCTGCAGGCTCAACGCCGAGACCCCGTCCTTCTGCGCGGCGAACATCCAGCAGGCGGTGAACCACACCGTCAACGGCGTGCGCTGGCGATCGAATAGCGTCCCCGCCGTCACCGACGTGCGGGCGCCACAGCCGGCGCACTTGTAGCGACCATCGGCGACTGCCACCCGCCCGGATGCCCCCATCGCGGGCAGATGAAGCCCTGCGGCCAGCGCAGCTAGTCCAGGCAGTCGGCGTCGGTACCGAACCACGACTGGAACTCGCCGCCGAGCCGACATCCGCGGGGCGGCTGGGCGGGCCCGCGCAATCCGCGCCGCACTAACCGGCGGCTACCACCCCGACCGGCTCACCGCCGCCATCACCGCCGGCGAACCCTGGGCGGCCACCTTTGCACTGTTCCCCGACCCCGACACCAGCTGAACCACCCCGGCAACGCGCAGCCCCAAGGCCGCGGCAGCCGCCCCTCCCCCACCACAAGCCGGCCCGGCACCCGCCAGCTGCACCCCAGCCGGCGCGGGGTGCCACCCGGGGTGACGTCGCGGCCTGCTGAGCGTTCCGGGGTGCGCGGCGCCCACGGGGCTTGACCAGGTGCCCTGTTATCGGACGGGCGACGCCCCGCTCGATGTCGGGGTGCAACAGCGGCCACCGTGGGCACGGACCAACCAGGTAGCAACGGCGCTGACCGTCCCGGTGGTCTTGCAGTAACACGGCACGTCACTCGAGCCTGCCTGACCTAGCCACGGCGATGGCCGCGGTCTCGCTCGTCTTCTCTGTGACCGGGCCCGCATCTGAGATCGCCTCGTGCGTTCGCTCGTTCACGTCCCGGTTCGCAGGCACGAGGGTCGAGGGGCTGCCCGCTGAGCAGACGCAGACCGTTGAAGAGCGGTTGTCGACCCTCGAGAGACTGCGGAGCGAGAACCTGATCTCTCCAGAGGAGCACGCTGAGCAGCGGCGTCGCATCCTCAACGAACTCTAGGAAGCACCACCAGGCCGCTGTAGTCGATCTTGTGTCACTGACGAACCTTGAGTGGGACGTCTAGGTGCTCCGAAAAGGGAGTCCCGCGTGGACATCTGCGATCATCGCCGGATGGTCCTCGAGCACGCGGTCCTGTCCGTGAAGCCTGGCCAAGGGGACGACTTCGAGGCATCCTTCGCACAGGCCAAGACAATCATCGAGGGCATGGCGGGCTTCGGCCGGTTGACGCTGTCGCGGTGCCTCGAACGCTCCGGCACCTACCTTCTGCTGGTCGAGTGGGACCGGCTGGAAGACCACATTGTCGGCTTTCGTGGTTCGGCGCAGTACCAGCAGTGGCGGAAGCTCCTACACCACTTCTACGAACCCTTCCCTACCGTCGAGCACTACGAGCAGCTGCTCAGCGCTTGACGAGGTGGCGCCGGGTGGGGATCGCGTCACGATGACGGCTGGAGGAACTCGAGGTGGTTGCCGAACGGGTCGTGCGCGTATACCGGCGGAAGCCCGGGAAGTCGCCGTCGCACTCGGTCGGCTGCCCACTCGCCCGAATCCGATCGGTTTCGGCTGCCCGTCGCCGATCTGGATGCTGCCAGGGTTTCCGGGTCAGGATGACCGCGTCGTGGACGCGTTCACTCGCCGCGATCGCCCTGTACGCAGCGGCATCGGTGCTCCAGCGCGCACCCGGGCAGAGGTCACCTGCACGAGGCGGCATCCGGGCAGGTCGAGCGTTCGGGCGCTGATCAGGCCTCGCACCACCTGCGGTGTGTCGGCGAACTGCGGCCGGAGCAGGTTCGCTGGTGTCACGGCGATGCCGCCTGCTGCGCCAGGGTGTGTGGGCGGAGCACCTGAATGGCGCGCTCGACGTCCTCATCGCTGGTGGAGACGTGAAACGACGGCCGAAGCCGCCCGGCGCGCACCGACGCGGCGATCTGGTTGGTGCTGAGCGCGGCTGGTGTCGTGTCGTCGACGGCGAGGGACACGATCGCAGAGTCAGCCGGCGGGAGGTCCAGGCCACGGCGGAACCCGTTGGCCAAGCCGAGTGCGTTCGCGTGCAGCGCGGTCGGTCCGATCTCTGCCAGCAGCTGCAGGGACGGTGCGCTGGCGACCCAGGCGTGCCAGGCCGGGGAGACGTCGAAGCGTCGCGCGTCTCCCGCGAGGCGCAACGGTGCGCCGTAGATGCTGGTCCACGGGTTCTCCCCGGCGTACCAGCCGGCTGTGTGGGGCACGAGCTCGTCGGCCAACTCGGGCGCGACCGTGAAGAACGCGGTCCCGCGCGGTGACAGCAGCCATTTGTAGGCGCCGCACACGGTGTAGGCGAAGGCGCCAGCGTCGATCGGCAACCATCCGACCGCCTGGGTGGTGTCGAGCAGGATCCGGGTGCCGGTCGCCGCACACGCCGCGCGAAGCGCGCTGAGATCGGCGAGCCGTCCGTCCGCCGACTGCACCGCCGACACCGACACCAACCCGGTGTGTTCGGTGACAGCGCCGGCGATCCGCTCCAGCGGCACTTCGCGCACGACGACTCCGCGCGCGGCCTGGACGTGGAACGGGAACAGGATGCTGGTGAAATCACCCGCCGCGGTGAGCACCTCGCTGCCGTCGGGCAGAGAGGCTGCAACAAGGCCGGCAAACACCGACACCTGGCTGCCGACCGCGACCATCGAGGTCGGCACGCCGACCAGCCGGGCATAGGCGTCACGCGCTGCGGTCAGCGACGCGTCGTAGGACAGCGGATCGGCGGTGCCGGCGCGCCACGCGAGCAGCGCTTCCTGCAACGCGTGCCAGCTGCGCCGGGGTGGCAGGCCGAAGGTCGCGGTGTTCAGGTAGGTCACCTCGGCGTCGAACTCGGTGCGGCCCGCCGTCAGCAGGGCATCGTCGTCGAGCACCACTTGATGGGCGGGTTTCGTGCTGCTCATGACCCCGATGCTGCCCCGGAACCGGACCGGCCACTACACCGAAGTACCACCATCAACCCAAAGCTGTGCTTTGATCCCGGGAGGGCCTTGGGCTCGGACGCGGTAATCGGTAACGGCGACACTGTCGATCCGCGACGGCTGCTGATCTTCCGCGCGATGGCACGACACGGCTCACTGTCGGCGGCGGCCGCGGCCCTGGGCTGGACCCAGCCCGCCGTCGGGCAGCACCTGCAGCGCCTGGAACGCGACCTTGGTTTGAGCCTCGCGCAACGAAGCACACGGGGCGTGACCCTCACCGACGCGGGCACCCGACTGCTCGCGCACGCCGACGCGGTGGCAAGCCGCTTGGACGCCGCGAAAGAGGAGATGACCGCCTTGCGGACGCTGCGCGCCGGTCGGCTGCGGATCGCGGCGTTCCCGTCAGCGTGCGCGATCCTCGTTCCGCCGGTGCTGGCGCACCTGGCCTCGGTAGCGCCCGGTCTCGACGTGCGGCTCACCGAGATCGAACCACCCGAAGCACGCGCAGCCGTCCTGGCTGGGGAGGTCGATCTCGCCATCCTCTTCCGCCACCGGGGCGTGGAGGGCACCGACGCCCACCCAGACCTCGTCTCGCACGAGCTGTTCGAGGACCCCGTCCACGCCGTCCTGTCCAAGCGGCACCGGCTCGCGGACCCCTCTGACCCCACGAAGCGCCTGTCGCTGGGCAAACTCGCCGCCGAGCCATGGATCGCCGGCTGCCCGCGATGCCGCACCCACCTGCAAACACTCGCCACCGGCGCCGGGTTCACCCCCGACATCAGACACACCACCGATGACTACGTCGTCGTGCAGACTCTCGTCGCCGCAGGTGTTGGCGTCGCGCTCCTACCGGCCCTCGCACTGGCCGCAGCCGGAAACGACCAGGTCATCGTTCTGCCGCTGGCCGGCAAACCATCCCGGCAGATCGCCCTCGTACACCGCCACGAGGCCTCCGCCGCGCCCGCCACGCAAGCCGGAATCCGGGCATTCACCGAATCCTTCCCCACCGCGGAGGGGGATGGATGAGCGGGACGTCGACGCCGGCAATGGGGCTGAGCCCCGCACCCGCCACCCCCGGGTGCGCGCGAGGAGTTCTCCGGCTGCGCGTGCTTGGCTACGCGTCGTCTTCTCGCTCAAGGCGTCCCTCTTCGCTCCCAGCCGGCACGTCACCGAGACCGCAACTCCGACAGCAGCGCACGAACGTAAGCGGCAGCCTCCTCGCCGCTCGCTGGCTCAGCCTGTTCCGCAAGCCGACCCACCACCGGCACCCCTCCTCCGCGCTCGACGTCGACGACAACCAGCAGGTCGTGCCCTCCCGCAAGACTGGTTCGGTGAGTCATTCCGGTGACCGGGGGACAACCGGCACAGTGACCCTGTGACCGAACTTCTCTTCGGCTACGCCCTGGAGCCCGGCATCGTCACCCGCCTCTACCAGCCAGCGATGGAACTCGCGCTCCGCCTCGCGAAGACATGACGTCGCCCTCGATCGTGTTCTCGCGAGCGGATCCTCGGCTGAGACGGGATGGCGCCTCTTGGCTCGGGTGACGCCGACCACCGCGAGAACCCAAGGAACCTCTTCCGGCATGCCAAGGCCCCCCACCCGAAGATGCGGGGCCTTGGTCGACGTCCGGCGGTCTACTCGTTCTTGCCGGCCAGCTCCTTGACGACCGCCGCGACCTCGTTCGGCATGCGGAACCAGTACTGGTTCTCCTCCCAAGCCTTCTCATACGGCGGGAGCTGCTTGCAGCGACGCTCGGCGGCACCAAGCATCCCGGAGGCCTGGCGGGGCGTCAGGCCGACGGCGTTGCAAAGAACGGTCCACTCGACCCACTCGCCGGCGTTGTCGGCGAGTTCCTCGAGGAAGGGCCGCCAGTAGTCCGGGTTCGATGCCCTGACCGGCTGTTCGAGGGACCCTATGCGGCCGGCTTCGCCAGCTCGCCCGCGTCGGCACGGGCACCGGCTACAGCCGCCGCCCGACCGACAACCCGGTTCAGGCCGTCGCGGAACGGCGCGCTGGGCTTCCACGTCGTGCTCCGCAGCCGCTTCTGCGACGACCAGCTGCCCGCGGCGACCGGTCGCGGGAAGACGAACTCATTGCCGCCTGCGCCTGTATCTCGAGCAGGAGGGGCGGGCTGGGGCTGGCCGACCACGTTTACGGCTTGGCAGGCCGCGGCCGTCGTTCTGGGCCGTCCCCCGCGCCAGGGCCCGTACCTACGACCTGCCGGATGGCGGCCCGCAGTAGGGCGGGGTCGTGCGCCGGGTCAATCGTCGCGATGAGTACGAGGGCTGCGCGGGACAGGTGGTGGGCGAGCAGCCGGGTCGCGGTGCCCGCATCCCGCTCGCGGCAGGCGCGGGCCAGCTGCTCGTGCTCGGTCAGGCCTGTGGCGAACCCGCCCGCTTCGCCGGTGACGTAGACCCGCCGGTAGCGCTCGGTGTGCTCGGCCCACAGGGCGAGCGAACCCCGCATCCCCTCGCCCGCATGCTTGAGGAGCAGTGCGTGGAACTGCTGGTGCTGCTGCTCCCACGTCGCGAACTCGCGGCCGCCGGATTCAACGACGGCCTGCACCAGCTCGTCCATCTGCTCCAGGTCGGCTGCGGAGAAGCGATCGATGCTGACGCCGAGGGCCAGGGCCTCGTTGACGACGCGCAGCGCGTAGATGTGCTCGACGTCCTGCGGCGATAGCGCGGTGACGCGCGCTCGGTGGTTGGTCTCGGCCTCGATGAGGCCCTCGCGCTGCAGCAGACGGAACGCTTCGCGCACCGGACCGCGGCTGAGCCCGAACTCCTTGGCGACCAGCGATTGGGAGAGCTCGGTGCCGGCCGAGATGTCACCCGAGAGGATTCGGGCCCGCAGCCGATCGTGCACGATCTGCGTGGAGAATCGGCTGCCGGGAGCAACGAGGGGACCGGCGTCGTCAACGAGAGCGAGCACCGGCTCTGCTCCTGGCACGGCTCTCTCCCATCACCGGACCGTTGAACGCGCGCACGGCATCAGATGCGCACCACTACCGACTTCAGCTGGGTGTAGGCCAGCAGGCCCTCGAAGCCTTTCTCGCGCCCGTGCCCGGACTTCTTCACGCCGCCGAAGGGCAGCTCGACGCCCCCTCCTGCACCGTAGGTGTTGACGTAGATCTGCCCGGCCTGGATGTCGCGGGCGAGCCGGTGCGCGCGGCCCACGTCCTGGGTCCACACAGCAGCGATCAGCCCGTACGGCGTGCCGTTGGCCAGTTGAAGTGCCTCGTCCTCGCTTTCGAACGGGGTTGCCACCAGGACCGGTCCGAAGACCTCCTGCTGGGCAATGGCCGAGCCTGCATCGACGGCGTCGAGCAGTGTCGGCGCGTAGAAGAACCCGCTGCCGGCGAGGTCCTCCGGGACAGCACCGCCGGTGACGAGCTTGCCCTCGCCGGCGTCGACCGCACCTGCGACGAGCGAGGCGACCCGCTCGCGCTGCCCGCCGGAGATCAGCGGGCCGAGGTCGGGGTCGCTGCTGCCCCGGCCGATCCGTACGCCGGCGAAGCGCTGCGCCAACCGGTCGACCAGCTCGGCGTGCACGTCGTGGTGGACCAGCAGTCGGGAGCCGGCCGAACACGTCTGTCCGGCGTTCTGCAGGATGGCGTTGGTGATGGCGGGAACGGCCGCGTCGAGGTCGGCGTCGGGCCAGACGATGTTGGGTGACTTGCCGCCGAGTTCGAGCACGACCGGTACGTGGTTCGCTGCCGCTGCGACCGTGACGACCTGCCCGACCTGCTCGGAGCCGGTGAACGACAGATGCGAGATGCCGGGGTGCCCGGCCAGCGCGGCACCTGCCTCCGGTCCGTGGCCGGGGACGACGTTGAGCACGCCGTCCGGCAAGCCAGCGTCACGTGCCAGGCGCGCCAGCAGGACAGGCCCGAGGGGAGCTTGCTCGGCTGCTTTGAGCACGCTGCAGTTGCCCGCCGCGATGGCGGGGGCGACGGTGCGGGCGCTGATCTGCAGCGGGTAGTTCCACGGCACGATATGGCCGGTGACGCCGAGCGGTTGCCGCAGCGTGTAGGCGAAGTGGTCGGCCGAGCTCGTCACGGTGTCCCCGTAGAGCGCTTCAGCCGCCCCCGCGTAGAACTCGAAGTAACGGGCGGCGACGTCCACGTCGGCGTATGCCTGCTTCATCGGCTTGCCGGTGTCGCGGCTCTCGACGGCGGCGAGGGTGTCGCGTTGGGCGGTGATGAGCGCGGCGAGCCGGCGCAGCACCCGCCCGCGCACGGCTGGCGTGGTCGTCGACCACTCGCCGAACGCGCCCTGTGCTGCTGCGACAGCAGCGTCGATCTCTGTTGCCGCACCCGCGACGACCTGGGCGAATGCCTGGCCCGTGGCCGGGTCGAGCACGTCGATCCACTCGTCGCCGGCGATGTCCTCGCCGCCGACGGCAGCGCCGTACCGCTCCATCGCACCGCTCCTTAGGGTCGGACTGTCGCTGCTCATCGGCCTGGGCCGTACAGGCCGAACAGCAGCCGTGGGTCTCCCGGCCGGAAGGCTCCGGTGAACTGCGAGCTGTCACCGATCTCGCGGGTGCGGGCCAGCAGGGCGCGGCCGAGTGCGAGCTGCTTGGCCTCCCAGCTGGCGAGTGCGGCGGGGATGTCACCGCCTGCTGCCTGGAGCTCCTGCGCTAGGACGTAGCCGTCCTCGGCAGCCTTTGCGGTGCCTGCTGCGGCATGGGGACGGACGGCGAAGGCGGCATCACCGATGAGGGCGCTGCGGCCGACGACCATGCGCGGGACGTCGATGTCGAACACCGCCTGGACGAAGGGCTCGGCGACGCCGGTCACGACCTCGGCGACGGGCGGGGCGAGGTCACGCAGGGCTGCGTCGTGCATCGCGGCGATGACTTCGTCGCGGGCGGTGCCCGGCGGCAGGGAGACCGAGCGCCGCCGGCCGGTGCGGTCGGTGAGGAACTCGGGCAGCGCGTCCTCGGCGACGTTGCAGTACCAGACGATGTTCATCAGCCGGCGACCCGGCTCGACTTGCCCGTCCAGACCCGGGATGGGGTAGACGAGGATGTGGCTGCCTGCCAGCAGCTGGTAGGTCAGGGCGTCGTACAGCGCGGCGTAGGCAGCGGGGGTGAGGTCCTGCTCGCGCATCGTGCCGCGCCAGGCGACGTACCCGGCGTAGCGCGGTGCGACCTGTGGCAGCAGCTTCTGGCGGGAGGCCGAGTTGATCCCGTCGGCGCACACCAGCAGGTCGACGCGCCCGGTGCCGCCGCCGGCGAAGCTGACCGTGACCCCGTCGGCGTCGCTGTCGAACGAGCTAACCTCGCACCCCAGCTGGTAGCACTCGGTGCCGAACGCGGCGAGCAGGGTGCGGTAGACGGCGTTCCAGGAGGAGAAGCGGTACCGGTGGTTCTGCTCGTGGTGCACCGACCCGTCCCACTCGACAAAGCGGATCCAGTCGGTGCTTGAGCAGAACCGTTCGGGCGGGATGCCCTGCCGCTCGACCGGGTAGCGCAGGGTTTCGTCGAGCACCGCGATGCCGGCGCCGCGCCCGTTGAGCTGCGCCGACGAACGCTCGTACACCTGCACGTCGCATCCGATGTCGCGTAGGAACAGGGCTGCGGTCAGCCCACCGAGCGACCCTCCGACAACTGCAACGCGGGGCGTGGCGTCCACTCAGCCCCTCCTTCGGTCCGGCGAGCAAGACGCAGGTAATTTCTGGGAGCGGCTGAGGGCGAGGCCTACGGGCGCCCGAAGGTGGCGATGGAGTCGACGCCGAGCTCGAACAGCACGCGCTTCTCATCGCGCCCCGGGTCGCGCAGGTTGTACGTCTCGCCGCCGGTGTACTTGTGGAAGATCCGGTTGAGCTGGGCGGTGACCCGCTGGCCCTCGGCGGGGTCGTCCTCGGACACTTCCCGCTTCACCGTCGTCTTGATGCTGATCCAGTGGTAGGCGTTCTGCGGGTTCATCAGCAGGAAGGTGGCCTGCGGAGTCGCGCGCAGCCACTCGACCTTCTTGCGGTGGGTGGCGAGGTTGAGCAGGACGATGTTGTCCTCGTAGTCGAACCAGACCGGGGTGAGGTTCGCGCGTCCTGTCTTGCCGATCACGGCGATAGTGGCGGTGACCGGCTCGTCGAGCAGCATCTTGTACGTCGGGTCGAGCGCATTAAGGCTGTCGACGGCGTCGTGATCGCCGACCATGAACTGCCCGGGCTGGGTACCCTCGGCGACGTCACGGAACTTGGCAACTGTGATCGTCATGCGCTTCTCCTAGCGCTAGTGCTGACAGTCTGCGGAGCCTAAGGGCGTTACTCGGCTGCGTCTAGGGGTGACGCGAGCTCATTCACCCACTAATCTGCCTCTCAGCCACCACAGGTGTCGACAGTTGGAGGGGCGTTGCCTGGTCCCTTGGCGGGTCTGCGCATCATCGACCTCACGCAGGTGTTGTCGGGGCCGTTCTGCACCATGCTGCTGGCCGACCTCGGAGCCGACGTCGTCAAGGTGGAGCCGCCGTCAGGCGACGTGTCCAGGTTGTGGGGCCCGTTCGTCTCGCCCGGGTCGGTCGGCGCGCCCGAGGCCGACGGCTCGTACGGCGGGTACTTCGCGAGCATCAACCGCAACAAGCGCAGCATCTGCCTCGACCTCAAGGCCCCGGCCGACCGCCAGTCCTTGCTCGACCTGCTGACGGACGCCGACGTGCTGGTGGAGAACTTCCGGGTCGGAGTGATGGACCGCTTTGCGCTGTCCTACGAGATGCTGCACGAGCGCTTTCCCCGGCTGGTCTATGCCAGCATCCGCGGCTTCGGTGACCCGCGAACGGGCGGCAGCCCCTACGCCGACTGGCCCGCCTTCGACATCGTGGCGCAGGCGATGGGCGGCGTCATGGGAGTGACGGGCATGGATCCCGCGCACCCGGTCAAGGTGGGACCCGGCATCGGCGACATCTTCCCGGCCGTGCTCGCGGCCGTCGGCCTGCTAGCCGCCGTCCGGCACGCCGATGCCACTGGACAGGGGCAGTTCGTCGACGTCGCCATGTACGACGCCGTGCTGGCGCTCAGCGAGCGCATCGTCTACCAGCACTCCATCACGGGGGTGAGCCCGGTGCCGCAGGGCAACACCCATCCGCTGCTGTGCCCCTACGGCATGGTCCGGACCCGGACGGGCTTCGTCGCTCTCGCCGCCCCGTCCGACCACCACTGGCGGCTGCTCGCCGAGCTCATCGGAAGGCCGGAGCTCGGCACCGACGACCGCCTCGCGACCAACGCGGCGCGCCTCGCGCACGCGAACCTGACGTACGGCCTCGTCGAGCAGTGGTCGAGCCTGCTGAGCACGCCGGAGGTCGTCGAGCTGCTGGCCGGCCGCATCCCCTGCGGGCCGGTCAACACGGCCGCCGACATCGCGAGCGACCCCCATGTCGCGGTCCGCGAGATGAACGTCGAGCTCGAGCACCCGGACGGCGCGACCATCAGGGTCGCCGGATGCCCGATCAAGTTCTCGGGCACGCCGGGTGTCGCTTTCAAGCGCGCGCCGCTGCGGGGTGAGCACACCAGCGAGGTGCTGGGCGAGCTGACCGTGAGAGCGTCGACCGCGACGAACACGTCATCGTCAGCCCATCGTTCCCTCTCGCCGCCCAGGAGGCAGCCATGACCGCTCGGGTCCTTCGGACCACCACCTTCGACCCGGCGAGTTTCGCCGACGAGCTCCGGGCCGCGCCGGCCAACCTCGACGTTGGCACAAGGCTGTGGTTTGAGAACAGCGCGATCCGCGTGTGGGAGGTGCGGCTCAAGCCGGGGGAGCGCGGCCCGTTCCACGCCCACACCCGTCGCTACTTTTGGACCGTCGTCGATGCCGGCGTCGGACGTCAACGCACCGCAGACGGCACGATGATCACACGCGAGTACGCAGTGGGCGACACCAACTACTCCGAGCACAGCCCGGAGGACCCGACACTGCACGACTTCGAGAACGCGGGCGACACCGACATCCGCTTCGTAACAGTCGAGCTGCTCGGCTGAGCGTTCCCGTGCCCGACGACCTGCCGCGCGACCTGGCCCGCTCGCTCGCCGAGGGGCTGCACGCTGCCAGCGTCCGGACGATGTTCGGAATGCCCGGCGGTGGCCCCAACCTTGACATGATCGGGTGCGCGGCCGAGCTCGGGATCGACTTCGTGCTGGCCCACGGCGAGACGGCCGCCTGCATCATGGCCGCGACCTACGGCAGGCTCACCGGCACGCCGGGAGTGGCCATCGTGACGCGGGGGCCTGGACTGACCAGCGCGGTCAACGGACTGGCGCATGCGACGCTCGACCGCTCCCCCCTGCTGCTGATCAGCGACTCCGTCCCGAGTGCCAGCGCGGGGCGCGTCGCCCATCAGCGGCTCGACCAGGTGGCAGCGACCTTGCCGATGACGAAGTGGAGCGGCATTCTCGGCACGGCTGATCCAGTCGCGCTGGTCGCCAGCGCTGCCGCCTTTGCAATGCAGGCTCCGGCGGGGGCGGTGCACCTGTGCTTCGACCCGACCCTGCCTGGTGACGAGCTTGCCCCCGAGTCCGATGGCGGTCACCCGGA
>JAABUP010003910.1_pt1 | contig 25510 bp, 29 predicted proteins | sample 5559201 | NCBI WGS metagenome assembly JAABUP01 (sample SAMN10711887, study PRJNA513373) | rock metagenome | isolation source: Antarctica rocks | place: Antarctica
TTCGAATCTGTCATGAACTTTGTACTCGTAACAGCAACCACAGGAGAGGCAGTCATGGAAGCCACGCCATACCACAACGGGCATGGGCGCCATGCTGTGACCCTGTCGCTTATCGCGGTGGATCATTTATTGATATTGATCTCGCGTCCGGGTGTAATCCGGTCACCAATCAGCATCGCAAGGTACGTTATTGGTAAAGTCAATTGACAGATGCAAGTGCGAACCTACATGTACTTTTCGATCGCTCGATTCGACTTGCAACGTTACCTTATCATCGTTGTCCTTCGACTCCTTCGTGTGGTCGCTGCCATCCGTCGTGCTCAGTCCGCCCGGCGTGCCACTCCAGGTAGATGTGCCTTTCCGTAGCAGCAACAATGTCCTCCGATGATGCGTGTATCCTCACCGTGCATTGTCGTTGGTCTGCCATTCAGTGCACGTTATTGCATGGCAGAAGGGGTTCGTATAGCTTTTGAGGGGGCCTTTGCTGACGGTCTAGGCCCTGGAAGGCTACCAATAAGGTACATGGATAGGTACTTCTCTACAGAGGACAGTACCTGGAAGGTAGCCACTTGAGACGCCACCGAGTAGTTGTAAGGTATGGACTTTCCGGATGCTTCGTCTATCAGTCCTTCCATTCGATAGCTGGAACCAGGAACCATATCCGAGAACGAACATCATTCGCCGAGCTGTGAGCCCTTTTCCCGGGATCATTTGAATTCTATCTCTGCGGCAGAAAAGTATGTTCAAGTCCAATACTTTCGTGACAACCTGCCAGATGGACGAACGATCCTGGCACCTTTCGCCGTTGAGGAAGTCAAAAGCTTGCGTCCTTGGCATTTCTTATTGCATTGCATTGCATATGTTTCATTACCTTACCTTATGCAAGCACCCGCTGCCGGGGTCATATCACGACGACATTGATCGTCCTCGAAGTGACGATACTCATGTCATGATCGTGATTATCCTTGACGGTGTGTTGCCCACTGTCTTTGCGCACAACGCTAACGGTGAAACTTCTCCATACTCGCGCGAGGGCCGCAGCCCTCCTTATGGAGCAGAAGTTCGTCATGACGCGGAAAATCTCTCAGATATCGGTGGACGGGGTGTGATTCCATGATCTGTCACATATCACAGACGCGCGCCTCAAGCTCCTTGCATCTTGTTCGAACATCGAGCCCCGCTTAGTGCGTCCGGACATCCATTTATTGCACTCTCGCCATCACGTCCAAGCTTGTGCTACTGTACGCGATGACGTGCAGAACAAGTCAGATCATAATGGTGTGCTTTATTTACCATTAATCACATACGGCAATCAGCAGAGAAAAATGCAGTTTAGTTTCAAAGATCCAACAGCAACACGCCGGCGGGCACAGCTCACTCCTTTTGAATCGCTAGGAAGCTCTGTGGAGAGGAACTCTGTGACAAATTCATGTCACTTTCTCCTTGCAGTCTCCATCTCACAATTTGTGATTTGCCAGTATGTTGGTCGGGAAGACGAAGCACTTGCACACATAGAGTCTCAATGTCTACATCTTTCGATCTCCGAATTCTTTCCCTCCGTTCGGGCGTTCCTTGACACTCTATCAGGAGCTATTTCGTTGCAGCTAACGGTGTTGAATCCTCCTTGGACCTTTCCGTCAAGGTTTGCGATGAGGCTTGCGCTGCATGGATACCCCTAGAGAAGACCATTTGATAGAAACAGGCTCTCCCGCAATCTCATTACATGCCTACGGAGACTGCCTTGGTTTGACAGAGTATCCCTCCGGCGTCAGCACCAACTCTTCTTCCTGGAACAGAACCCACGGATCCAAGTATACGCGGAGATCTGGAGACTGATTGACATGGAATACTCTGAATATAACATAGACCTTCTTCGGCAAAGCACCGGTCACGGTCATTTCTTCGGCCTGTTGCTGCTGTCAGTAGGGGCTACCAAACCATAGAACTGAGCTTGCAGGCTTACAAGCTTCACTTGGTTGTTGCTCATGAAGAAACGGTCCTCACACTCTCCTGTCGTCGTCTTCACTTCCAGGTGGTATATCGGGGGAGCGCTGAGCCAACGCTCCGCTCGCTCATATCCCTTACTCACAAGCCACTTGGTCATCGCTCCATTGACGTCGTTGTAAGTGATGTCTGAAATCTCGTGCTTCGTGTACTCCGACAGATCCTTGTAGCCGTCGTAAAGTCTGGCCCAGCCCCGTAAACCGCTGGCCCAGTCACGCTCAGGATCAAAGTCAGGGAATACTTTGCGGAGGAGTGTTACCACCTACTCGTGTCAGCGAGGCCGCAGGAGGCTTATCAAGCCCTCTGACTTACAAAGAATTCTCCCATGAAGCCAATCCCGAAGTCCGTTCGACGCTGAGTGTCAGTTCGATTGCTAGCGCTTCCCACTGTTACGACTCTTGGGCTCCCGCTGATCCTTCTCCCACTAGATTGCTGTCTCCTTGAGGACCTCCCCGGCGATCCGTCCAATATCGGGAGACTTGATCTCAGGCTGCCGAGATCTAGAGCATCTTGGGAACCTCTTTGGAGCGTCTCGCTGCTCACGAAGTCCGACTCGCCGAATTCAAAGCCTTCTGCTGATGTGGCAACAGCCTGCATCCGGTCACGGAGATCCGGAAATGCACGTTGCAGCTCCACTGACGTAGGTTTCGCCCAAGGATTGTTTCTCGGACTTTCTACTTCGCTGGGGTCAACATACATTGGAGAAGGACCTCGAGATCCCGGCGTGGCCGGAGTTTGAGGAGTACTCGCTGCTCCAAACAGCACCTCGGACTGATTCGTAACGGTCATCGCAGAGAGACTGCTTCTTGTGCTAGTGCTAGCTAAGGCTGGCGTTTCGGCAGGTGTTCCAATTCGAGGTCTTTCAGGATCGTCCGATAATAGGTGATCCTGTTTAGTGACCGGCGTACGCTTTGGTGATGGAGATCTAGCATCGGTTCTTGCCATGGACGAGCTGACAGACACACCGGAAGCAGAGGTCTGGCCAGTTTGTGTGTCAACGGGAGTCATTCCACCGATGTCCGCGAAGTCGAGAATTTCCTCCAATGGAGCACCGGATAGTTGGAGAATGCTAGAAAAGATCGGCTGGGCTTTAATGTTCGATACCTGCAAGAGTCGCATGAGCCTCTGGGGGAGATAAAAACTCCACACCGCAGTCATTTGCGCCTCATCTAGCGGAAGATATAGACTCAGTCCTTCCATGGTCTCGTCAAAATGCATTTCTCCAGCCGTCTCCTTGACTACTGCGAACCCTTGAGAAGAGACCGTTTGCAGTAGCCGTATGTGATCGACTCGGACGACCCGCAGTGTCCGTAGTTGCTCGAGTACTGTATCATCTCCCGCCCGAGCTTTTTTGCTTCCAAAATGACGAGCACAACTGCAGACGCTTCAGTACTCTGTAAGGCTGAATGAGAACATTGAATCTCACCGAAAGAGAGCTTCACTTTTGCTCCTAAGTTCGTCTGTCAACTCAGTATCCTCTAATCTGACGCCCACCGGGTTCCACGTCTCAGTAACCATGGTCAATAATGACTTTTCGCTGATGCCAAGAGAATCGAAGAGGGGTCGGAGGTGCCGTACTTGATCAACGGTGAAGTCCAGAAGTGGCAAACTGTCTTTGAAGCTATCGTAGAGAGCTTGTCGATCCGGGATGAAGAAGCTGCTGCGGCTATGCTTGAGTGACACCACACTTTCACCTGCTTCACAGACCGGCAAAAACGCTCTACCTCGAAGCCTTTCAATTTCAGATCGAACAACAGACTTCCAGTCTTTCTCGAGATAGTTGACCAACGCCATCAACATCGATTTGATAATCTGCACGTTTTCCTTCGTGGACGCTTTCCTGGTGAAGGTAATTAAATCGTCCACGACCATGGTCATTGTTGCATCTTTCACCTGCAACCTGATACAGAAGAGCTCCTCACAATCTGGATAATGGAGGGAGAGCGAGAACTTGCTCTGTAAACACGGTGGGGTATTCCACACGCAGTCCTTGAGGCTAATCCACTTGAACGATGTTTTTGACGTAGGCATGAACACCAGTGGCAAGGTATTGAAAGCAGAGCTTTGTGTGTCAGTTTTCCGAAGGTCAAGCAAAGCTAGGCGGTCTACTTACCTTACGGGTTCCGCAGAATCAAGCGTTACACGGACACGTGCACTGATCAGCTTGTATATATCATGTGCTAACCGCTTTTTGCATTCTTTCTGCGTGCGGAGGCTTGAAGGACCAGCAAGTAGAAATCAATATTTGCAGTGGTCGTAACATCGAAATGGCTCAGGTGCATGAGGCTATTCGGGTCACTGATTGGCTCTTCAATCTTCAAGAATGGAAGATCAGCACCCCCCAGGTCCTTGCTAAGCTTAACCAGGTCAGGTAAACGGATAACGGTTTCTTTCAGGGGTCGCCGACCACTTGCGCAGTCCACAGAAGCTGAGGAGATTTCCTTCTTGATGAGAGGCGAGATATCCCGACTGTAGCGCGGCCAGTAATCTGTCAGGATCTTGAGAAACACCTGAGATGGTGAGGAATCCATAATGGACCTAAAGTCCAATGACAGCGTCGATCCCCCACTCTCCTTTATACGCGGAATGTCTGATACGTGGAACATACGGACAAGCCAGTTGATCCAGTCACGCTGACCGCGGCCTTGAATGGCACCAACGTAGGATTGATGGATGAAGGCGACGTTGCGGGTGCCGGCAGTTAAAAAAGAGCTGACCGCGAATTCCGTGCCGGGAATATCGATATAGAGGTTCCGACCTCGTTTCCGGAAAGGCATGGGCTCAGAAGAATCCACGAGCCATACATGATCCAATTCTAAGTTCATGATTGAGTTCCTGAATTTGTATAGATAGGCCGTATGAGATACCAGCTCATCCACAGTCTTTGACCCTCGAAATTCTGCCCGATGGCTTTCCAGAATCAAGGTACAAACTTCTAGGTGGCTGCAGTATTTCACCCCGAGCCACTGGAAAAGCTGCTTTCGTGCCTTGTTCTTGGTAGCACTGGAATTGACTACCCGGATCTCGATACCTGAAGGCACACTGAGATCATCTTCACCATCCTCGAAATAGATTGGACTCGATTTCATGGTGGATGCAGATACCCAATCGCCATTGCGTAATGGTATCAGGGGAAGACGCTCAATCTCCGCTCGGTAACTATAACTCAAGCCGTTGAGAGATTTGGCAAGATCTTCATGCCATGAGGGCGATCTTTTGCTGCGCAGGGTTTCGACATTGAGTTTGGCGAGCTTTCTCAAGAATGTTGCTGGATCCATATCTTGAACTCCTAACCGGTGGAGTGCGGGCAGATCCTCTGTGGCATACTGCGGGGCAAGTTGATATTGATATTCGCCCTCTCCACCCAGGAGAGGATCCAGTCTCCGGTCCAGAAACTTCTCTGGGACGTAGGTCAAAAACACAGGTATCTGTAGAGTCCCTGCACGTGACCTAAGGACCATCTCAGATTTCAGGTGTTCAGTAATCAAACTCCCCTCGTTGGCCAACGTCGATAGGAACGACTCTGAATGCCATTCTCCGGGAAGGAAGCGCAGCCACGTGTACTGGAGCCTGGGCATCGTGTTGAACTTGTCAACCGCACGCCGGAAAGCTCCAATCACTCCGTCTCGTAAAGCGTTATTCCAGGCGCATTTCTGTATGTCTTCCCTGTTCGAGGGCACCAGGAAGTCTGCTTGGACGAGAAACTATGATCGTTGAGTCGTTAGCCATAACACTGCAGCTTGGCATTGGCCCAGCAAACCTTGAAACCAAAGTCTTTCAAGGGAAGAAAAGCGTAAACAAGTTGTTTGGTCACATGTGGTCCACCAGATTGCAAGGGAAATGCCAGGACTATCTCCGTCGTCAAGACCCCAGGACGCTTGGGATCTTGTGGCAGATCACTAATGACATGCCGAGTAACGAAGTATTCGTAAGTCCTCGTCATATAGATGGAACCCATAGAACTGGAGGTCTCAGTGATGAGCACGTTCGATGAGCCCGCCCGGTTCTTACAGCTGAAGGTCTTGCAAGTCTCATTGGGGATGTCGATCTTGATTAGGTTCAGCTTACGCAAGAAGAGAAGAAGAGTCGGCTTCAACTCCTTGAGTTCCCCATGAAGAGAATTAATATTGCATTTGGCCGACAGCTCCATGAGGATCTGTGTGTGGTTCTGGATGAGCTCGTCGGAAGGAAAGATGTCCCATATGGGCGCAAGCATGCCAAGCTCCAGCATGCCGGCGCGATGAGTCGTGTCGAACTTGAACGAGTAGTCGCCCGAGTGGATATGGACTATATCCGCTGCTTTGAAGACAGACTTGAAACCGATTCCCTTCTCTCCTATGTAACCTGTTGACGCGCTCCGCTTCTTGGTGCTCTCTCCAATTTTGCAGATGGCTCGAACATTCTTCTCTTCGAAACCGAGCTCATTGCAGTCAATACGGATCCGGCCCGATTTTGACGTGAAGTGGAGACAGGGCTCAACATCCTCGGCGTACCTATCATCGTCCGCGTTTTGTATTAATTCCAGTACGAAGTGTGTGTCCTTGGTATATAGTCCCGCGGAGAGCCTGAAGGCGGAGGTCATATTAATTAAGTCCCAAAGCTAACAGCCACTGGGCAGGCTGCCTACTCTTTCAGAGCATTTCGTAACTGTGCCTCCTTAAATTTCCAAGCCCTTTGGAAAACGGCGTCTTCCGCTATCTTGCGTAGAAATGATTCTTCCACCCCATGCTCGATTCTGATGTCCTTGATGATGTTTTTTGCGCTGAAATATCTCCTGTTTTCCATATAGTCTGCAAGTCGTAGCTCCTACCAGCAAACGTCAGGAATTGCTTCGTGATATTCAAATCCACAGGTTGGGTGGTGAACGTTTACCTCGACAGAATGCTTATGGTATTCTGGCTGAAAACAGAGGTTCAGGTAGTGATTTGTTATTGAACTCGCAGATTCCTTCTCAAGGAAAGGCTGAAATGTTGTCCCACCAGTGCCGGAATTGTTCCATGCTGCGCTTGTGTTGCGTTGCTCATCCATTGCACTTCGTCAATGCTAAATTCATGAGAGCTATTAGACAATATCGTAGTCTCATTGTAGCCTGGATGAGAAAAGAGGATATATGCCAGTATATCGATTTGCTAACGGGTGTAGCTGCGCCGCGCTCCGCGAATCCGTATGATTGGGTATGGCGCCGTAGAGACGCCGATGCCCTGTACATCGATGTGATGAGACGGAAAGAACATGCATGATAGATGATTCAGAACCGCAACAGTGTTGACGGAATTGGGTCGAGCCAATTGGAGGAGTGAATTACCATCGGTGTTGCAGACCTTGAGACGACAAAAGTATTGAACAGAGAGAAAAGCGTTTGGAGTTCCCACAGTCATGAGAGTGAGGTAAAGGCACATCCAGTGTTTCTTATAACATGTTATCAACAGTAAATCCAGAGTGACAGTATGTTCCAATTGGAGTGGTTGTGAAGAGAGTTGATGTTCCCTCAAACGTACAGCTGTTGTGCTGCTTTTCTTATATTATTGATGTCGACATTACATTATATACAATATGATTCTGACACAGTGACGACACGGTTCTCGTTACGGCCCGTAACGAACATACATCATATGTTGACCATCTCACTGCTAAGGTGGTGATACTTGTCTCACGTACTCAAATTACTCGTAGCCAGAGACTCGCCGTCATATCTCAGCTCCGATAGATTTGATATGCGACCTCATTGACACTCTCCTCGTATCATCCTACTTCATCGTAGTCAAACCTCCACCATGTCAACCGACCCGCTGTTTTCCCCCACCATTATCTCCCCTTCCGTCGCCGCAGAGCTGCCGGAGAATTACACCATCCGACCACTACGACGAAGCGACTATCACAATGGCTTCTTGGATGTGCTGAGAGTGCTTACGACTGTAGGCGATATCTCAGAGGAGAAGTGGAATGAGCGCTACGATTGGATGAGCAAGAGGAATGACGAGTATTTTTTGCTGTGTATACTGGATGGCAGTGGGGATAAATCTGGAGAGGGAAGGATAGTGGGGACTGGGGCGGTGATTGTGGAGAGGAAGTTGTAGGTGTTTCCAGTTGTGCTTCTAAGTGACGTCGGACGGTGCTGGAGGCGGAAGAATGGCAACTGTCAAACATGTCAGGCTAGGATACGAACATTCGAGATGACATGTGCTGACGTCTGATGTCTTGCAGTATACATAATCTCGGGCTTGTCGGGCATATAGAGGATATAGCAGTCGCAAAAGACCAGCAGGGGAAGAAGCTAGGGTTACGCATCATACAGGCCTTGGACTACGTCGCAGAGAAAGTGGGGTGCTATAAGGTATATTATTGAGCTACCTCGCTCATACTCTCCTTGAGAATCTCAGCATGGAAGCTAGAAACGGAAGATGGCTGCTAATCTGTGGTTCTCTGTGCAGACAATACTAGATTGCTCGGAAGCGAATGAAGGCTTCTACGTAAAGTGCGGTTTCAAAAGGGCGGGCCTAGAAATGGCACATTATTACGAGACACCGAAGAGTAAACAAGGAAGTGGATGAGAGATACAAAAAGCTGATGAGTGTGAAGTTCAAACATCAGTTTGTTGTAGACATGGCATAGCGTGAGTGTCTGCTAGAGGAGAGCAGCCGGCATCCGAATCTGCTGCGCGGAATTGATGGGCGCTCTATAGACTTTCTGCAATATTCACACATAGAGATCATAGTAAAAGCAGCTCGACCAGTATAAGTCATGGTATCATACCTCGAAGACTCTTCATCTGAAACGGCTTCCAGGGCACGGTTGCTTACTCAGCGACTCCTAAGTGTCAAATGGACGTCAAGGACATCCTATCGATGTCATGCCTTTCGATCCGCTAGGTCTAACTGCACCAGACATCACATCTGACAGTACCTTACCGGACGAGCTATGGACATCAATTTTCGAACATGGTTGCGCATTTCCACCGCACACCTTTCCGGAGGTGATGCTCAATTTCATCAAGAACCCGAACATCAATTCCAGTCACCTCTTCCGCGCCGATATCCTCTACGACAGTTTCAGGACACTTGCCTGCTCTGAAGAAGATGACTTACAGAAAGTACCGAATGGTGTTTTGAAAGAGCGTGGAAAGTACAATGTGGATCTTCCGAATTTCGAGCTCCAGAGAACGGTCATCCGGAAATTGATACCTCGGAATCCACAATTAGATAAATCTCTGGTGCAGACTTGTCACTTTTTCAAGAGCATAGATGGTGACAGAGAGGAAAAGAATTTGGTGCTCTACATTCCACACGCGTCTGGTCCGGATGAAGTTCCCCACTACCACCCCGCTGTGAGCGGGGTCGCCTTCCTCCATAATTGGAAGCCCTCAAAGTCTGAGGGGGGGTTAGGTTCCGATCCTAATACCGGCACCATCTCCATCCACTACTCTCTCTTCCCTTCTACCACAATCACCGACCGCCTCAGACGCACTGCATATCAACTTCTTTCCGTCCTTCACAAGCACGGCCAGGGCTCCTTAGCCGGCTATGTCAAGCGCGTGCACCATGACCAGATCATCCCTCAACAGCGTTTTCAAGACACGTACACCAAGCTCAAAGCCAAACATGCCAAAAGACTGATAGAGAACTGGGTCGAGCAGACGCAGCCGAGTAAGCATGTATTCGAGGATCTAGGGATTGCAGCTTTTCTCATCGAACTGTGGAAAGAGATGTATAGTGAAGGCCTTGGAAACGGAGAGGCAAAGGCAAAACACGCATTCCCGGGGTTCGTGGACATCGGATGTGGAAATGGGGTGCTAGTCGACATCTTAATCAAAGAAGGGTACAAAGGCTGGGGCTTCGACGCTCGGAAGCGCAAAACCTGGGACACATTCACGCCAGACGTGCAAGAAAAACTCAAGCGACTCATCCTCATCCCACAACCCATCATCGACCTCGAAGGCGACCTAACAACCGAGCTCTCAACCCTCTCCCTCACAGACCCTACAACCCCTCACGAAAAAGCATTCCACAACGGCATCTTCCCTCCCTCGACCTTCATCATCTCCAACCACGCCGACGAACTAACACCCTGGACGCCCCTCCTCGCCTCCCTCTCCGCCTCCTCTTTCCTCGCCATCCCCTGCTGCAGCCACGACCTTTCCGGCGCCCGCTTCCGCGCTCCCGGCTCTCCAATCCACAACAACGATCCCGAAAACTCCACCAATAGCAAGACCGGCGATCTGAAAGACCTCTCGCCGCACGCACGAGCTAAACAGCCGTCGGCCTACGCGTCGCTCGTCGCGTGGGTGGCGAAGTTGGCGGGGGAGTGTGGGTATGTGGTTGAGAGGGAGATGTTGAGGATACCGAGTACGCGGAACACGGCGCTGATTGGGCGGAGGTGGAAGGCGAAGGGAGAGGTTAGGGTGATGGGTGTTGAGGCGATTGTTAGGAGGGAAGGTGGTGGTTGGGGTTGGGTGGAGAGGGCGGTGGGACTGCAGAAGGGGAAGGGGAGGGGGCATTGAAACTGATATATGTAGGGTATGTGGTGGGTTCGGAGTCGGTTCGTTGCAAAGCGAATCGTGCAGTTCCTTCGAGTTTCAGACACGGCTATCTGTTCGCGCCATCTGTGACAGACTTTTCAGACAGGAACTAACTACCTGCTCATTTTTCATCTCCCTTTGTGCAGAAATGATTGTCCTCCACAGCCACAGCCACTCCCACCCTTCCTGCCCAAACCCCTCTTCCTCCCGATACCCTTCTCCCCACCCAACTTCCCATCCCTCACCTATCCCCAACCCATTCTTAGGCAGATATGCTGTGATAGGCATTGCGAAACGTGCGTTGCCCTCTGGGCGGTTTGAGTAAGTAAGGGTTTGCTGTGGTTTGGAAGGGGGCCCGGGTCAGTAGAGTGGGAAAGGGCAGGGAGGTGGGAGAGATGTTTAGATTTCAATTTCTGAAATGAATGAATGAGGTCTGGAAGGACGGACGTTATGAGCTAGGCACAAGGTGGCAAGAATGTATGTAATTGCTGTCTGCACCAACTTGAGGAATTTAGAAAGATGCGGAAGAAATTGGATAAGCGCCGAAAACTCCCAGATATCAACACAATACTATCCCACGGCCTTGACCCCCCTCATAACCTCGACACACCTCCCAAAGTCCAACTCGCGATACTCCTTCGGCATATACTCGCCACTCGCGATACACATCACCCTCATCCTCCGATCATATTGTAACCCATGCAGCAACTTCGGCGTGATGAGGAAGTACTGGGAGGTATGTTCCTGACAGGCGATGTTGACCATTCGGGAGTGCACCATGCGCTCGTTGCGGGGGTCCATGCCTTGGTTTATTTCGTCGACGACGCGGAAGGGGGCGCGGGCTAGGGATTGGAGGGCCATGAGGTAGAAGATTGTGGAGACGGCGCGCTCGCCGCCGGATTGGCGATGCGAGTCGAGGATGGCGAGGGATTCGGATTCTCTGGTGTGTGTCTGTCAGTAGGAAGTTCGGATTGGGAGGGAAGGGTGAGAGAGGAGACTAACCTGAATTTGACCTGGATTTGGATGGACCACTGATCAAAGTCTTCGTCTTTGTGTACGCCTACCTCTCCAGCGCAATTGATCTGCTCAAAGCTATAGGAGAAGGCATCGCCAATTTTCTTGACCAGCTGGTCGAGTTCTGGTTCCCATTTCTGTCGAAGTTCCTTAATGCCTTCATCACATTCTGCAAGTTGACGCTCGACGTCGGCAACCTTCTGCTTTAGGCGATCAATCTTCTTTTGCCGCTGTTCAAATTCCTTGATAGCGCCCGAATTCCCTTCGTGCATCAGCTCCAATCTGGCTTTCTCCGAGTCAATCTCGGCTTCTAGCTCGTCGGTCGTCTGCCCTTCGGGCATACTGCTGAGAAATTCCCTCTGGTCCTCATCATCGCTTGCCATAATTTCTTTGCATTCGTCTAGGAGCTTCTTTGCCAAGACTTGCACCTTTTCGCTATCCTTGGCAACTTGTTCGACTTCTTGCCGCTTCGCTTCCAGCATGTCTTTGACGGCCCTGTTGCGCTCACTAAGGGTTTCCAGCTCGGACGCGGCTTCGAGAAGCATCACCTCTACTTGGAGGAGGTCATTGTGCAGTTCGTGAAGGGTTTGCACAGCGTTCTGTCGAATGAGTTAGTATCAAGTTTCACGGCAGCAGAGGGTCATCGCACAGCATAGTCCAAAGCGACCTGCCCCTTCTCCATGGTCAAAGTATCTTCCTTTTCGGTGATTTCTAGCAGTCGCTGCCTGACGCGTGTCAGCCCGTGCTGCAGCGTAGCTTGCTTCTCCTCCTGCTGAGCTATTGGGTTGTCAGTGGCTGTGCGGTCATACAGGACCATATCATCCTACCTAATTTAGTAGGTAAGGCCTTGAACTCTCCCAGAGCCTTCTGCTTGGCCGCTTTCTCTTGTTCCAGGTTCGCCTAGAGGACGTCAGTGGTGCCGTGCCAACGTATCAAGCGCACTTTCAACCTACTTTCTCCTTCTCCAAATCTACGTACTCTATTCGCAGCTGTGCCACCTTCTCTTTTGCTTCCTGTGTCTGCCTCTGAAACGCTGATACTTCCTCACCCCATCCCTCTATGTTCTCCTGCAGATTGCTCTTTGCTCTCAGATCGACAGGCTGATTTGTCCAGATTCGTGCTTTTCTCACATCCCTGACCCTCGTAGACGCAGCACCAGCTCCGTACTCTCTTCTTCGAGTTATCTGGTAGGTATTCTGGCCTGTAACCCAGCTGCTGATAGGACTTTGCGCAAGAACGTCATACTGTTGTTCCGTGATATCACGGAGCGCAACACCAGTCTGATGAAGGCGACACTCTCCACAAAGCATAGCTAGGACAGGCTCGGGACCAGTAACGAAATCAAGCGCCCACCCCTCAAATCCGTAGCGCCTCATGTCTTCTTCGGAAACGGGAGGACGGAATTGATCGAGACCTCCTAAGACTGTCCGGATATTGATCTCAGCCAGTTTCATTCTCCCATACAGCTGCTCCTGTAAAATCTTGAAGTCGCCCCGCGTCTGAACCGTAAACGCCAGGAAGTCGCTCGATTGGAATATTGACTCAATAGCATCAACATATTTCAGATCTTTGATGGAACATTCAACGATCGGAGGTCCAAACACTGGTTTCTCAAACTTATCTTGATTTTGTTGGATCCACTCCCAAGCGCGGGCCGTGTCCCGAGAGGCCTGCCTCAGCTTCTGGGCTTGCTGACCAGCCTGCGATTCGAGGTTGTCCAGATCCTTACGTGCTTGCATGATCATGCCATTCCGTTCTCTGCCTCTGTTTGTCAATTCTTCCTGAGTCCGCTGGAGTTCTTCAGCTTTCTCTTTGATCTCCCGGAGCGCATGAGCTTTTTCACGCTGGACGAGTCGATTCAGTATGAGCTAGCTACTAAGGAGATGGGAGCACCTACTATTTGCTCATTGTAGGAAGAGACATTGAACTCGTTCGGCTGCTCTTCCATCTGCCTCCTCAACCTCATGATCACCTGCTCAATCCTAGTAATCTCTCTTTTGTTTTCTTTAACCCTATTGTTCTCCGCCTGCATCTCTTGCTCGAACTCCTTCATCTTGTCCTGCATATTCCGCAACTTGGTAGTCAGATCCTCGGCCGCAACGTCTGACCTCTCAACGGTACGCTTCCGCTCTTTGACAACAACCTCAATCTGCTCACGATATCGCTGCTTGGCGTTGACAGCCCGTAATGAGGGCTCAACTTCATCTTCCAATTCTTTTAGCGCAGCCGCAGCATCCTTTCGCTTCTGTTTGGCCTCTTGATGCCTTTTCCTGGCTTCTCTATATTTTGCGAATGGTCTAGCGACCTCCAACATCTTGACTCGCTGCTGAATCTTCGCCCTCTCTTGTAACCTCTCGACGTCCGCCCTCTGCATCTGTTGCCTACCCTCTAAATTCGCTAGTGTTTCCTGATCACCGGCGTACTGCGCTTGCATTGTCTTCTGATCTCCTCGGTGCTTCTTCAGTAGGTTATGCCAACCAAGCATTTCTTCTGGTGCTGCAGCGCGCTGTGTAGAATGTAGTAACTCAACAGGCGTCATGGCCGCAAATTCGACGACTTTGTCTTGGGGCAGGAATTGACAGAGGTTGTCAATCTGAATCGAGAAGGACCTCGCAAGTTCTAAGACCCCCTTCATGTTAGATGGCTTCCCATTGATTGAGAAGTGACTCTTGTTTCCCTCGCGTTTGATGTTGCGGCGAATGACTGGATTCTTTCGAAATCGCTCTGGATCTGCCGCCAGTTCTATCTCGATTGTTGCTTCTTGGCTCCCATGTTTGACAAACTCTGCGGCGTCCTTCGCTCGTCCGAGATGCTACAATACTATCAGTTCTGCTATACTCCCCGCCCTTGCGGCATTGTGATGCTCCTACCGCTGGGGTCCAGCCCAAACCCAAGCATATCGCACAGACCAGCGTACTCTTTCCAGTTCCATTCGGTCCAATTACCATGTTCAGACTTGGTCCTGGAAAGAACTCGGCAGAGGTATAAGTAACAAAGTTCGTAAGCTTTACTCGTACGATTGAGCCAGGCTGGTGCTTCTCCATCGCGCCTCTTGCGTCCAATACTTCTTCTTCCACAGACCCATCCGGTCGAGCACGGAAGCCGTCAGGTAGCACTGGGCTTTCGGTAGCAGGGGACGCGTCGCCGTTGAGGTTAAGGCGAGCTCGTTTACTGCCATTTGAGCGCTGCGAGCCTGGCGTTGCGTCGCCTGAAGAGACGCCATCTTCTTCTTCATCATCTGACTCTACAGCTCGCCGTCGGCGATGAGGGATTGTTGCCGAAGGCATGATATTCTGAGGATTTATGGTGCGGCACCAAATAGTCCGCTGGTGAAAGGCGGACGCGAAACACGCGACCTGATAAAATACAATCACGCTAGTATGTAGTCGTAACTCTATGGAAGTCCTTGGCTTTGCTTTGCCAGTTCATCTACAGATATCGATGACTTCGATTTACTTCCACATTACAGATTGGAGTTTCGATACATTCATTGTGATAAAAGGCTATAGGGTTGAGAGGCTTCCTCCCTGTCGGAGTTTCTCTCGATTGGTCTAACTCTTTTCTTTCGGACTTAACATGAGCTCTGGTCGAACGTGATTATCAAAGTCCTCCTCACTCAATGCCTTAAGCTCCATGGCACTTTCCTTTAGCGTCAGGCCTTTCTTGTGCGCGTTCTTGGCGACCTTCGAAGCCATATCATACCCAATCACGGGGTTCAAGCAGGTGACAAGCATCAAACTATAGGATTAGATCAGTAATGCATTCTAATCCAGTGCTGATGAAGACTTGCCTTTCATGTAAAAGCGTGCCTATTCTCTTCTCATCTGCTTGAATGCCCTCCACCAGATTCTTCTCGAAGCTCCTCATACCGTCGCTCAGAATTCGAACGCTATGGAGTAGGTTCCTTATCAACACAGGCTTGAAAACGTTGAGTTCGAATTGGCCGCTCATGCCAGAAACCGTGATTGCTGTGTGATTGCCCATGACTTGGGCGCACACCATCGTTAATGCCTCACACTGTGTTGGATTGACCTTGCCTGGCATGATCGAGGATCCTGGCTCATTCTCAGGGAGCTGAAGCTCACCTAGACCGCAACGAGGTCCAGAGCCAAGATATCGGATATCCTGGGCTATCTTGAAGAGGGAGCAAGCTTGAGTATTCAATGCACCGGATGCTTCAACAATGGCATCGTGAGCGGCAAGCGACTCGAACTTATTTGGAGCGGTCTTAAACTCCGTGCCTGTCATCTTGCTAACTTCTTTCGCAATAGCCTCGTCGAAGCCCTTGTAGGTATTCAGGCCAGTGCCAACAGCCGTACCACCCTGAGCGAGAAGACGAAGATGTGGCAGCGTAGCTTCTACACGTTGGATGCCATGCTCGACTTGAGTCACGTAGCCAGAAAACTCCTGACCCAGTGTCAATGGAGTGGCATCCTGAAGATGCGTCCTGCCGATCTTGATGATCTTGTCGAACTGCTCGCGCTTCTTCTGCAAAGCATCTCGTAGACTCTTGAGAGACGGGACGAGCTGCTCTTCAAGCTCGAGAACGGAAGCAATGTGCATGACGGTAGGGAAGGTATCGTTCGAAGATGCGGACATGTTGACATGATCATTTGGGTGAACAGGCTTCTTCGAGCCCATCTTGCCTCCTAAGATCTCGATAGCACGGTTTGAGATGACCTCATTGGCGTTCATATTCGATTGAGTCCCCGAGCCAGTCTGCCAGACTACTAATGGAAAGTGGTCGATGAGCTTCAAAGAAGCAACTTCTTCTGCGGCTTTCTGGATGGCGGTACCTAACTTCGGATCTTCCAAGATCTAAGCTTTTGTTCTTTTAGAGCTAGTTTCAGCTGATTTACCAAGTCCAAATGTCATGTTTACAGTTGCTGCTGCTCCCTTGAGGATACCGAATGCCCGGATAACCGGGGCCGGCATCCGATCCTGCGGCTGGTTGATTTTGAAGTTTTCCAACGATCTAGGCCAGTCTCGTCAGAACCTTTGTCTAATGATATGCAGTCACTCCTCTTGTTCCTTTTCGAATATCAGGGCCAGCAATCGCTCGGTTGCATCCATAATGAAGGTAAGAATCTCCATACCGTTCAGTCTGGGCTCCCCAGTACTTATCCGCCGGTACCTACGCCAAAGCTCAATGCCTTTCCTGCTAAGGAGGATGCATCCAAGCCAGGCCCGCATACCTGTAGTTCCCCGAAGGCATCACTTTCCATTCTTGTTCCAGCCTCCTGCCGTCAATGCCACATTAGCCACCAGTCTCTTGCGATTATAGAGCCGGGCGGTCTGAGCCAGTTGCAGTAACGTCTGTGTTTCCCAAGTATTGTTGTATGATCGACTGTCATCAAGGTACTAGCGACTGGACGTACCATCCTAGCAGTCGTTCCGAAGAATCCTGATCTGACAACCCTCTGCCGTTGGAGTGGTATTCGTAGCGATTGGCTACCTTCTATGTTTCGACTCGAACAAGCTTTTGTAAAATTGAGGAGTATGGAACGAGTTGAAGTCGAATAAGAGTGCTGTTTTGAGGTTGCATGTGCCAAAGGCCGAACGACCGCGGATGATCTCGAGGTAGCCGAACGGAGCATCGTCTTGCCTGCCAAAGTGAGTTTCCAGCGTAATAGGTGAGAACTGTTCCGCAGAAAGGGTAATCGTGGGCTGTCCGTCAAATAAAGTCAATTGATTAGGATAATGGGCTTCCAAAGATCTGCTCAGCAATACACAGCTTGTTTGCAACGCCTGAGTTGACCATGAGCTCGACGCCAGGGAGAATATTCAGACGGAAGCTTCCGCAAGCGAAGCATGACGGAAGTGCACCAAGTTGTCGACCTTAACAGTCCCTCAATCCCTGAATAGTACAGCTCCTGATCTTTTTGTCGCGTTCATACACTCCAGCTACTGGAAGAGTCTGAGCGGGTCAAGCTGTTTGCTCAAATGCCAGTGCCAGGGGCTCCAACCGCACACTACTGTACCAAACCCCTATCAAAGATTGTCTTCAGAAAACGGAGACCAATCATGTCCGGCGACAAAGGGATTTGACCATGTTATACATGGCCGTCAAGTTCGTGTAAGCTCATGGCACTCATAGCTTGGCACCGCTCATAAATGCCTTCAATACTCCATGTCTTCTGGGTTCGTTGCGCAACACCTTCACCACATGGTGGACCATTTTCCGTGATTGATCGACCACTGCCCCTCTCTGCAGCAATCCGTTATCCATCATTCTGATGCATGATCTCCTATTGTATAAAAGACATTTTCATTCTCGGAATCGGATTTGTCTTTAGTTCATGAAAGCGGGTCTTGAGAGGCTTCTGACCTGACGGCGTTTTACAAAACCTGCGGACATTTCCACAAGCTTACACAGCTGTAGCAGCAGAGTTCTATTTAGCGATTTTACTTGTTGTTAGAGATCATTATACCCTCTACTGCGGAGGTACTACTTGTTTGGCATCCCCAAGCCAGCTTTACCTCCGAATTCGATGGTCAAAGAGTCCCTCCCGAGAAGGGCTTCACTACCAGAAGCATAGTTCGCACGCGCTTGCGTCCCGTTAGCTCACTATATAGACGCCATTGATCCTGCGGGCCCACGGCGTTGTCATTAGGAGGGCACTCTTGACATTGCCACAGATTGTATCCAATGCCAGCTCTTGGATACGGGATCTGACTCACTGGACGCTCAACAGGCTAGCGATGTGTCTCGGGTCTTGTGACAAATTCGCGCTCACATTGGATGACCTAGCTTCGTCGGAATGGTATCATCAGCGGCGGCACACAGAGCTGCCTTGATGAAGACTTCAGTGCTATTCACGGAATGACCGTGCGTGCTTGCGCTTGGATCATCACGTCTTTTTGCAGGTCGTGTGGAGATGAGAACCCAACAGCGAAGGAATCAATGCATGAGCATCTATTGCACTGCGACATCGGAGTTCATCAGCATAAGTCTTGCGTCATCATCGAAGGTCAGTGGCAGGATTGCGCTTCTTGGGGCCTCAGAGTTATTCCAACAGGCAGAGCACGACATCCAGCTGGTAGAGTCCGAATCCATTACTCGACGACTCCCCTAGTCTAAAACATCTGTGGCGTACAAGGAAACGCGATGCAAGTCCGCGGCAACACCTGTTTCAGCGGCCAGGCAGAAGGGGAAGAGTTTCTGTTGCCTACAGCTCTGTAACAATAGCATATGAAAATTCCGGGAGAGTGTGCACACAGCCTCGTAGATCGTTCTCAGCTGCAAGGCAGTGGCGCACTTTGATTGCCAGAAATTCTCGGAAAACTTCTTCTCGAAGTGTTCTCCCGCAGCGAAGCTTTGCGCATAGGGGTTGATCTCATGACTTGCCTGCAACAGTCTACAAAATGCGCTTTTGCGATATACAAGTATCCCTTTGCCTAATTCTTCCGAAGGTATCGGAGGGTTTGCGCCGTCATATGATGCTCAGGTTTCTATTCAGCGGTTGGGCGCAGCCAGAGATTGATTGACAAAGATTACTGACTCATCGCCAAACAAAGGTCATTTTGCAAACCTTCTCGATCGAAGTCAGATTTGCCGCTGGCGTCGGGAAAACGCCGACGGCGAATCAGGGCAGGTTCCTTTGCAAAGCGGGGGAGAGGCCCGGCCAGCGATTGGCTACGCAAGACTAGGGCCCGATGATTATCTTGGGGCGAGGATTGACAATTTCGCTGAAGGTGTCACGCTCTCAAGAATGTGATCAAAATATGATGTAAGTTGGGCTCGTAAGTCGAAAGGAGAACAGATTGCTGTGATGCAAAGTCACCGTTGCTTTTCGAAAGTGGCGTGACGGGAAACCTCGAGCCTGTGCTGTGTTGTACGCACTCGTCTGTATTATCAAGTATGCAAGAGCTGAATGCGGCACAACAGTACTTGTACCAGTGTCTATTGTTATGGGATAACTGTTCGCATCGTCGGCTGGCAAATTAGAACAGTGTAAGGGCAAGGTGCGCAAGAAGTGTTGGAATGATGATTGGATTTAGATGTTGTGTCACGGTCCAACGTATTCAACGTGTGCTGGTTGGCGCATAGAGGGGGCATCCTCCCTTAACGTCTTAGCGATGGATGACTCTGAAGGGTGGCCAACTGAAGTGTGAAGGCTGGCAGTGGCGCCGGTGCTTCGCTGCGGTAAAACCCATCGCCTCCCATCTCGAGCTTGCCTTTTCCCCCCAAAAGGAGCAACAATGATCAGGTCAATATTCATATCTTAGTAGCGAAGCAACTTCTCGAAGTCTGCGTTTGCTACAAACTGGTCTTGAACAGCCTCTCCACTCCGTCTCATCTTGATTTACAGTGGTTGCCTGTTGCTACTTGCCCGCAAGCAAGCAACAAGGTCGCGATTGTAAGACAAAGCGCTTCAGCTATTTCTTGCCGCGCCCCCAAGACTCACAAGGGTTGCAGTCATTTACTCCTGGACCTTTAATAATCGCCACTCAGCCTCTACGCAGATAAAACCTTCAGCAATTCAATCAATCCACGGCTCTTAGTCACCGGTATTCCTCGACCAAGACCGCGACCTCAGTCATATTAACCACTCCGCTACCCGGCGTTCCCTTATAACCAGTCAACAGTCACATCGACGGTTGATCCCACTCCAAATCTCCACTCAATCCTTTCGGTGATAATTTGAATCGACCTCCTCGTGTGGAAGGATCCAAGGTCAAAGTGGCGTCTTCGTTCCGGTAATCACCTTTATCGAAACAGTCATCACTTTCATCGACGAAAACGAAGCAAAATGTATCATATTTCAGTTCTCAGCACTCCAATCACCAGTCGTACAGTCTCTACAGTCGCCGATTTCGAGAAGATCGTCAAGTGCGGAGGTGCATCTTGGTAGATCTTTCGCAACCCTCCCGAATTTACCAGCTTTGCACCCGCGAACACGCTGCTGATAAGGCTTGTATCCTCTCCGGGTGTATTGCAGAAAGCTCCGATACGGTCTCAAGAGTTTGGACTTGTACAGGCTGTGGTTGGAGTTATATCTCGACGGTTCAATCCGGCGTCCATCTCCTGCTTGGATGTTGTTTCTCTACTGTCTCCGGCGTACCGCGAACATTCATCGCAGCAGGCCAAGAGTGCTTGAGCTCGTTGTCATCCGGACTTTCGATCGTCTCAGCTCACATCGAGTTCATCAACACGCGCATTGTTGACAGCCCGTAACGTACGCGTGCTGGGTATATCGAGAATAGTCACAACGGTCAGATTCAAGCTGGATAGCTACACAGCATAGAGGAACTCCGTCGCCTCTCTACGACGGAACACGGTATTTGGTCACCTCGAACGGTTTTCGCAACGGTCATCTCTGGCCCCGGTATTTTCCGATCATCACGATCATACAATAACATCCGAACATTATTCACCCGTTTCTTCGCTCACTTGTCACCTCGTGGTCTTATTGTGGGTTACGGAGCTCTTGATTGAGTGCTTTCACTTTATGGCCATGTTTGGTTTCGGTTTATCGGAGTGCGGCTCAGTCTTCATGAACTCCAGTCATCACCCATACACTTCCTCCATCGCTTCCTCCGCTTCCTCTTCCTCGTCTTCAGTGTTTTCGGTGGATGGCGCATCCTCACAGACCTCGCTTTCATCAGTGTCGACCAGCTCACTTCATGTGGTTTGGGGGACGGAAGACACAAGATCATATTTCCCTCTCGAGAACGATACGCCTCAGCATGCAGCCTCTTCCGAAGCGGAAGAAGTTGCAAAGGTCGATTCCGGACCTTTTGCACCTGCTGTCAACGATATAGATAATGCAGTCGTTCCAGATTTGCGACAACACCCACGGCGGACGAAGCCTTCGGCTCAGCAGCATCCACGGCCTGGAAACGCAACGACGGGATGTTCCCGACCACCCCCCTCATTAGTTCGACAGTGCGATCGCAAGGTCAATTTTGTGGATAATCTTGTCGGTAAGCTGATCTGACAATTCGGCGATCTAGGAGTATGTACTAAATCTTTTCTGGTGCCAATGAAGACTCTGCTTCACAAATCGTTGAGACTATATGGCCGCTCTCAGTCGTGGCTTGCCGCAGTGACAGCACTCTTGGCAGCAAAGGTGTCCTGCCGCTTCGCACTTTCATACAAGAAACTTTGCGGAGATCGCGCACGAGCTACTCGACCCTCCAGGTTGCGTTATACTATCTAATTCTCATTAAGCCTTCTGTTCCCAAACACAACTTCACCATGGAGCAACCCGAAGACGGACAATCTCTACGCGCCATGCAGTGTGGTCGACGTATGTTCCTCGCGGCGCTCATCCTGGCTTCAAAATACCTCCAGGATAGGAACTACTCAGCTCGTGCGTGGAGCAAGATATCTGGGCTGAATACGCTTGAGATCAATATGAACGAAATGACGTTTCTTTCAGCGGTCAACTGGCGGCTGCATATTTCGGAAACAGTCTTCCAACGATGGACAGACATTGTATTGAAATATACTCCATCAACGCAGCCACCCCCGTCACCAACTTCCTTTCCAGCATCTTCGGATAAGAAACTTGACTGGCGCTCTATCATTCCAAATCTTACACCGGAACTTAATGATGTCGACGTTGGAAGGATGAGTCCGCCAAGTGTTGGATCGAGGCTCTCCTCTAATGTCTGTCCTTTCTCTTTGCACATTTCAGCTGGGGAACCACTCAAACCTATTACCACATCAAACGAACAGACGCCGACAAACCTGAACGCTATCCCGCGTGTGCTTGAACCAACTCCACGTCAGGTTAATCCAGTCGATCGGCATGTACCACCTCTCTTGCACATGGGTCCATTACCTACGCCACAGATGACGCCACGGTCGATCAACATTAATACTCCTGCAGTGAGTATTGACGGTTTTTCTTCGCGTAGACCATCGATGAGCGCAGCCATGGCCCAAGTGCAGAATGTCTGCATGGCAAGAACAACATTAGACCGATGGGATCCACAATCTCAGCAAAGATGTCCTGCCAATTTTGAGACTTATCCAGTTCTTAACCGTCGATCATCACTCGCTAGATCCTCCTCGTCAGCATCATCGCCCGAGTCAATGGTATCGGACGTGTCGTCTCGATCTTCCCGGTCCTCTTCGATCTCCTCAGTAACGTCTTCGATCTGTGCGCCCAGTCAGCCAAGATTGGCTGTCCAGGCGACCCGTCGTTGCGCGAATCTGCAGTTGTCCGGTCGCAAAGATCATATCAGGAATATCGCCATTGCACAGTTCACGGAAGACCTATCGTGCCTTGAGTTCACATCGTCCCCAGAATCCTCCTCTAGTTCAACCTGCCCGGTTCCAGACTTTGCTGATTTCTCCCTTCGCACTCCTCACGAGATGCCGGCCAAACAAGGCTTTGGCGATTTGTATCAGGCCGCCGCGCGTGGTCTTTGTGAGCTCGCCGCAAATAATCCAAGGGTGCTCCCTAACCCTATGTCTTCAGCCAATCGCAAGCGAGGTCGAGACTCGGTCGACTTGTCCCTGCAGCACAACGTCCGTCATCTCATTACAAGGAACAACAGGAACGAGGATGATAGCAGTATCCTGCCTGATAGCAGACTTGCTGACTCGTTCCTCGTCCCGACAGAGATGGGCACGAGAGCCGTGCAACCTCCGTCGTCGGCACGTCTTTGTACACAAAGGCTGCCACTACAGAAGGACATGGGCAGGAAGAGAGCGTGTTGTGTAGATGAATCCGCAAGGTCGGTCAAGGATCGGATCCCCGGACCAGGGATGTGGGATGGTATCCTTTGATCTGATGTTACAATGAAGTGTGCATAGTGCTGGCGTGGTGGAGGTATCTGTATCAGTTCGCTACTCGGCGGGGCATATCTAAGGTGCCTTAGGATGAGCTGCTATCAGTAATACGTGCTTCTAAACTTTACTATCTTGTACGAGTATTCGGTGTATTATGGTTTTATCGACTCGGTAACTGTATTGTAATACTTCGTTCTCCGATTCCCTCCCACACGTCTCCAATTACCTGCAAGAGTGACTGCTGGACAAGTCCTACTATTGGCTTTACCTTGGAGGTGCGCAAGCCGACTTCGAAAGCTGACTGATTACTGACTAAGTGAGGCACGGTTTCACCAGTTGCCGGTGCCGGGGTCGGTAGTGACTAAGTCAATTTCGGAATTTACCTCCGTGATCCGGTTTTCGGATCGGATCTTCTTCAATCCATCGTGGCTGCAACAAAGAAGCTGGTGCATTCCACTATAACAATAGATATACGTGACGAGTAATGATTACCACGCATGTTGACGTGATGGCGTGGCTACATCTCTAGAGTGCGAGATATATGTCATCCCTTGCAGTGCCTTGCCTCCTCTACATACCAGCTTCAAATTCTTGACAATGACGGCCAGCGAGCACAACATCACTATCTTAGGAGGCAACTTTGCTGGCCTCAGTATTACCCACTACCTCCTTCGCCATACCATACCTGCTCTAGATGCCTCCGACAGGAGCAAAACCTACAAAGTCACCGTGGTTTGCCCATCATCACATTTCTTCTTCAAAGTCGGAGCACCACGCCTCGTCAGCCCGGAGCTCGCCCCTATCGACAAAGCCTTCATTCCTATCAATGATGGATTCAAGCACTACTCGAAGGACCGCTTTTGCTTCGTCCAGGGCGAAGCCACCGAACTCAAAGAAGACAAGCGGATCATCACTGTCAAGCTCACCGAATCTGGCGATACCATTGTCGTCCCCTATGATTCTCTCGTCTTCGCAACCGGCACCACCTCCAAATCAGCGCTGTGGACCCTCCACGGCTCACATCTCAAGACCCGCGCCGCTTTCCAGGACCTACTGCCCAGACTTCCCGAGGCACAATCCATCACCGTCGTCGGCGGTGGACCCGCTGGTGTGGAAACAGCAGGCGAGCTCGGGGCGCAATACGGCCGCAAGAAAGACATCACCATCCTCTCGGGCAGCACGCGCTTACTCCATCGGCTGCGGCCAGCAATCAGCTCCGACGCAGCCTCGCACCTCTCCAAACTCAGCGTCACCGTCACGCACAATCTGAAAGTCGAGTCGTCTTTCTTGAACGAAAGAACAGGCCAGACGCAGCTCTCTCTCTCCGACGGCAGCACCATATCAACAGACATCTTCATCGACGCCACGGGCGGGACACCGAATACTTCCTTCCTGCCCGCCTCCTGGCTCACGCCCAAAGGCTACGTCGAAACGGACGTCAAGACCCTCCGCGCCACGGCCGCGGGACCGAACGTCTACGCCGTCGGCGACGTGGCGTCGTACTCGCTCGGCGGCATTCTGGACGTCAACAACGCCATCGTCCCCCTCGCCAGCACCATCTCCGTCGATCTCTCCTCGCTCTCTTCTCCCGCCGAAACAAACGAGATGCCCCACGACAAAAACAACGGCGGCCTTCGGTCGTTTTGCCCCTCCTCGACCGCGCCAACGCCGAAGCAGAAGTTGTACGATCAGAGCCTCACCGAGACCCAAATTGTGCCCATCGGGCCGAAGGGAGGCGTCGGCGCCGTGTTTGGGTGGAGGGTGCCGAGTTGGTTCGTGTGGGCGTTGAAGAGTCGGACGTATATGTTTGAGAAAGCCGAGGAGCTCGTCATGGGTGTGGATTATGTCAAGGCTTAGAGGGGTTCGTGGTCCACCCTACTGCTGCGAATTGTTCTGGGCTTAAAGACGGGAGTCATTGGATGATTTGGGCAGATCCGTTCTCGGGATTGTGCTGGGACTTTCGAGGCGTTGAATTAATTTAACTTAACTTGTTAGGATGCTGACGAGATATCAGCAGGTTTGAGGCAGAGTCCGTGTGGTCGTCAATAACTGAAATGGTGTCTCAGTCGCGCGTTTGCGCAGAATTGGTGCAACAACACCCGATACGCTGTCGAAGCGGCTTAAACGAGTTGAATGACTTAAGAACCAGTATCAGTGATGGGAGAACGACTGTAATAGGGCAAGCAGGTTACGCTGGGGCACAAGCCATTGGGTGACGACAGGTATTCATT